>MDTB01171055.1_pt1 | contig 32216 bp, 42 predicted proteins | sample 811161 | NCBI WGS metagenome assembly MDTB01 (sample SAMN05326650, study PRJNA326480) | marine metagenome | isolation source: seawater | place: Mediterranean Sea | collected 2009 | reverse complement strand
GTGGTAAAGCCTCAGCCTTCCAAGCTGGTTACGAGGGTTCGATTCCCTTCACCCGCTCCATTTAGGGGTGTAGCTCAGTTGGTAGAGCGACGGTCTCCAAAACCGTAGGTCGTGAGTTCGAGTCTCTCCGCCCCTGCCACTAATCTCTGACAATTTCTCTGACGAACTTTTCTATTGTGACGCTTGCAGGCCCGATTATTGACTTTTCAAATAATGAGCTTTTGTTTGTTTTTTCGATATTAAATTCTATTAATTCAACTCTCCTTTGTTGATTACAAATAAAGTCTATAAAACCAGCAGCAGGGTATACATTATTAGATGTTCCAATCGATATAAAAATATCTGTTCTTTCAAGATATTTGTATATTAAATCAAGATTTTTTGGTTGTTCACCAAACCAAACAACGTCAACCCTAACCTCACCTTTTTTTTTACATTTTTCACACTGATAATTTGTTGATAAATCAAAGTCTAAGTTAATTTTGTTTAAACAATTCATACAATAAGCTTTATCAAGTGAGCCATGCATGTGAATTATTTTTTTTGAGCCACCTTGCTCGTGAAGGTTATCAATATTTTGTGTAACTAGAATAAATTCACCTTTCCAGTAATTTTCAAGAATAGCTAAATTTTTGTGCGCTGAGTTTGGTTTTATTTTGGCTTCTGTGAGTGTTTTTCTCCTTTGATTATAAAAATTATTTACATAATCTGGGTTTCTTAAAAAAGCATCAACAGTACATACATCTTCGATACGATGATTGTCCCAAAGTCCATCTTTTTCTCTGAAAGTTTGAATTCCACTTTCTTTTGAGATTCCAGCACCGGTTAGTATAAAAATATTTTTTTTTACGTCCATAATTTATTGAATTAATTATTTGTATTTTCTATACATTATGTTAACAATACAAAAAAAATTTTTCATATAAAATGCAAAAAATTGTTAAGTTTTACAAAGAAGTTAAACAAGAGGGGTTAAAAATAACTTGGCCCACAAAGCCAGAGGTAATCACCACAACTATTATGGTTTTTATTTTTGTAATATTAGCCTCAGTATTTTTTTTATTAGTTGATAAAATAGTTTCCTTTCTTGTTGAGTATCTTTTGTTTTAAGGGTTTTTATGGACTGGTATATTTTACAGGTACATTCGGGTACCGAAAAGAAAGTTGAAAAAGAACTTCTAGCTCAGCTTGAAAAAAAAGGTTTGAAAAAAAATATTGATGAGATTCTTATCCCTTCTGAAGATGTCATTGAAATGAAAAAAGGTAAAAAAGTTAACACAGAAAGAAAGTTTTTCCCTGGCTATATGATGATAAAAATGACTATGGATGACGAAATATGGCACACTGTTAGAACAATACCAAAAGTTTATGGATTCCTAGGCGGAAAAAAAGGTGAACCTATACCAGTTTCACAGGCTGAAATAGATTCTATTTTTAATCAAATGAAAGATGGGTTAGACAAACCCAAGCCTTCTGTTAGTTTTGAAATTGGTGAGCAAGTTAGAGTTTCTGATGGTCCTTTTTCTTCATTTAATGGAATGGTAGAAGAGGTTGATGAGGAAAAAGCAAGACTTAAAGTAAGCGTTTCTATATTTGGAAGATCTACACCTGTTGATCTTGAATATTCGCAAGTTGAAAAAATTTAAACAGAAAGGTTTAGTTAGCTATGGCAAAAAAAATTGACGGTTTTATAAAATTACAAATTCCTGCAGGACAGGCTAACCCTTCTCCTCCAGTAGGACCGGCATTAGGACAAAAAGGTGTAAATATAATGGAATTTTGTAAAGCTTTTAATGCTAATACTCAAAAATTAGAACAAGGTATGCCTATTCCAGTTGTAATAACTGTTTATCAGGACAAAAGTTTTTCTTTTGAAACTAAATCACCCCCTGTCTCTTTCTTTATTAAAAAAGCTCTTAAATTAAAAAAAGCATCTCAAACACCAGGAAAAGAATTTATTGCATCTATTTCAAAAAATGATATCAAACAAATTGCTGAAACAAAAATGCAGGATCTAAATACTGACAATGCTGAATCTGCTGAAAGAATGGTTGCAGGTACAGCCAGATCGATGGGAATTAAGGTAGAGTAATGAAATTGAGTAATAAAAAAAAACAAATTAGCAAAGAACTTAAAGAAAATAGTTTCTTTAAACTTAGTGAAGCACTTCCAGTCGCAAAGAAGTTTTCATCAAAAAAATTTGATGAATCATTAGATATATCTGTAGTTCTGGGAGTTGATGCTAAAAAGTCTGATCAACAAATTCGAGGAGTCTTAAGCCTTCCCAAAATGCCTGAAAAGAAAGTTAAGATTGCAGTTTTTGCTGATGGAAAAGATGCTGATGATGCTAAAAAGTCGGGTGCTGATATTGTTGGTGCTGATGATTTAATCGAAAAGGTTAAAAGCGGGGAAATTAATTTTGATAAATGTATTTCCACGCCTCAAATGATGGTAAAAGTTAGTGTATTAGGACAAATTTTGGGACCAAAAGGTTTAATGCCAAACCCCAAACTAGGGACAGTTTCAAGTGATATTGTTGACGCAATTAAAAAAGTCAGGTCAGGCCAAATAGAATATAAAACAGATAAAGCCGGAATTGTTCACGCAAGTATTGGAAAAGTAAGCTTTTCCGATGATGATTTAATTAAAAATACTAATTTCTTTCTTAATGAACTAAAGAACAAAAAACCCGAATCTTCTAAGGGAATCTTTTTGAAAAAAATTTTTATTAACACAACTATGGGTCCAGGCTTGCAAGTTGACCCGAGTAGTGCTATGTAATGTAAAAACTTATTTTAATCTGTCCTAGACTTCAGATGGCAAAGCCTTAAATATTCTGAATAGATGGGTTTATCTTTGATTTACTCAGACAGGTTTTGGAGATTATTGTGCATAAAGCTGAAAAACAAGAATTTGTTAAAAACTTTAATGAAACTTTGAAAGATAAAGATTTTTTAGTTGTAGCTCACTACAAAGGTCTATCAGTTTCAGAGATCTCATCTTTAAGACAAAAAATTAAATCAGCTAACTCAATTTTCAAAGTTGCTAAGAATACTCTTGCAAAAAGGGCCTTAAGGGATACTAACTTTGAGGTTTTAGATAAACTTTTTGTTGGACCAACTTCAGTTGCTTATTCTGACGATCCGGTTTCCACATCAAAGGCATTGATTGATTTTGCCAAAGAAAATGAAAACCTTAAGATCCTTGGTGGAGCAATGAGTGGTAAAGAACTAAAAATAGACGAGATCGAAAAACTGGCTTCTCTTCCGAGTATGGAAAATCTAAGAGCAAAAATTGTTGGTCTATTGTCAGCCTCTCAAAGAAGTTTAATGAGCACACTTCAAGCTAACCAATCCAATTTAATAAGATTAGTTACTAACAAAAATAAATCATAATCAAGGAGAAAATAATGGCAGACTTACAAAAGATTGCAGATGATTTATCGAGCTTAACAGTTATCGAAGCGTCTGAATTAACAAAAATATTAGAAGAAAAATGGGGAGTATCGGCCGCTGCTCCAGTAGCAGTGGCGGCAGCCCCTGCTGGTCAACCTGCTGGTGAAGCAGGAGCTTCTGAAGAAAAAACAGAGTTTGAAATTCATTTAGCAGCTGCGGGTGATAAAAAAATAAATGTTATCAAAGAGGTAAGAACTATTACAGGCTTAGGTTTAAAAGAAGCAAAAGATTTAGTCGAAGGAGCACCTAGTAAGCTTAAAGATGGAGTTGGCAAGGTAGATGCTGAAAAGTTCAAAAAACAGTTAGAAGAAGCCGGAGCAACTGTTGAACTGAAGTAAGCATTGAATATGACAAAATCATTTACTTTCAAACATAATATTAGAAAAAGTTTTGGAAAAATTCCAGAGCTAGTCAACATGCCTAATCTTTTGGAAATTCAGAAGAATTCTTACGATCTTTTTCTTCAAAAAAATGTCAAATCAGAAGACAGAGAAGACACCGGTTTGCAGGCAGTGTTTAATAAAGTGTTTCCTATTACTGATTTTTCCGGTACAGCGGAACTCAGATTCGTTAAGTATGAACTTGAAGAACCAAGATATGATGTTGATGAGTGCATTCAAAGGGGGGGGACTTATGGTTCACTTCTGAGAGTAACTTTAAACTTAATTATAAGGGAAGTTGACGAAGAAACGGGAGTTTCGTCCGTAAAAGATATTAAAGAACAAGATGTTTATCTAGGTGATATGCCATTAATGACTTCCAAGGGAACATTTGTTTTTAATGGTACTACCAGAGCAGTGGTGTCGCAAATGCACAGATCACCTGGAGTTTTTTTTGATCATGATAAAGGTAAAAGTCATAGTACTGGAAAATTTTTGTTTGCATCTAGATTAATTCCTTACAATGGATCTTGGATAGATTTCGAGTTTGATGGTAAAGATCTAATTTATGTAAGAATTGATAAAAGAAGAAAGCTTTTAGCTTCATCATTGTTGTTAGCATTAGATGATGAGAGGTCAGCAGAATATAGATATGAATGCCAAAAAAAGGGAAAAGAAATTGATTATACAAAAATCAATGGTTTAAGCCAGGAGACTCTATTTTCTTATTTTTATGAAAAAACTCAGCTTCATAGGAAAAATAAAGGATGGGAATTTGAATATTTTGAAAAAGATTTTATCGGAAGTAAATTAGATTTTGATTTAATAAATTCCTCAAATGGAAAAGTCTACGCAAAAAAAGGTGAAAAGTTTAATGCATTAATATCAAAAAATTTGAAATCAGATTCTGTAAAAAAAATATTTATTGATGATGAAAACCTCTTAGGTTCCTTTTTATCTAATGATATTTTTGATGAAAAAACAGGAATAATTTATTTTGAGTCAGGTGATGAGGTAACTGAAAATACATTCAAATATTTAGAGGATAAAAATATTAAAATTATTGAGATTTTAAAAATTAATTCAAATAGTCAAGGTTCTTACATCAGAGATACCTTTAATGCTGATAAAAATAAAAACAGAAATGATGCTGTTACTGAAATTTATAAAATCTTAAGACCTGGTGAACCACCAACCGTTGAAGCTGCTGACAAGTTATTTAAAAGTTTGTTTTTTGATAGAGAAAGATATGATCTTTCATTGGTTGGTAGGTTAAAACTTAACACAAGATTAAATCTTGACGCTAAACAAGGTCAAAGAATTCTTGAGAACAATGATATAATACAAATTGTCAAATATCTGGCTGGTCTTAAAGATGGTTTTGGTCATATAGATGATATCGATCACTTAGGAAACAGAAGAGTTAGGTCAGTGGGAGAGTTGTTAGAAAATCAATATACTATTGGTGTAATTAGAATGGAAAGAGCTATTAAAGAAAGAATGACTAACGCACCTGATATTGAGACGGTAATGCCAAATGACCTTGTAAACCCCAAGCCAGCTTCATCAGCTATAAGAGAATTTTTTGGTCAAAGTCAATTATCTCAGTTTATGGACCAAACCAATCCATTATCTGAAATCACACATAAGAGAAGGTTGTCTGCGCTTGGTCCAGGCGGTCTTTCAAGGGAAAGAGCAGGTTTTGAGGTAAGAGATGTTCATCCATCTCACTATGGGAGAATCTGTCCAATTGAGACTCCAGAAGGTCCTAATATTGGCTTAATAAATTCACTGGCGACTTACTCAAAAGTAAATTCATATGGTTTTATTGAGACACCTTACAGAAAAGTAAATAATTCAAAAGTGTCCTCAGAAATTGTTTATCTTTCTGCAATGGAAGAACAAAATTATACAATAGCTCAAGCAAATGAACCACTCAAAAATGATGGGTCTTTTGAGAGATCACTGGTTTCTTGCAGAAGAAGTGGAGACTTTTTAATGGTTGATCCCAAAGAAGTAAACTACATGGATGTATCTCCTAAGCAGTTGGTTTCCGTTGCTGCAGCACTGATCCCATTTTTGGAAAATGATGATGCAAACAGAGCATTAATGGGTTCAAACATGATGCGTCAGGCAGTTCCACTTTTGAAAAGTCAATCACCTTATGTTGGTACTGGTATGGAATCAGTTGTTGCCAGAGACTCAGGAGTTGTTTTAGTAGCAAAACGCTCCGGTTATGTTAATCAAGTTGATGCCTCAAGAATAGTTATTAGTGCTGTAAAGAAAAGTGATAACGATACAGGTGTTGATATATATAGATTGAGCAAATTTCAAAGGTCTAATCAAGATACGTGCATTAATCAATCTCCACTTGTAAGAGTTGGTGATTACGTTGAAAAGGGAGATATCATTGCTGATGGTCCGGCTTCAAAAATTGGAGAATTAGCATTGGGAAGAAATGTGACAGTAGCTTTTATGCCATGGAATGGTTACAACTATGAAGATTCTATATTGATCTCTGAAAACCTTGTTGTTAATGATGTATTTACGTCGATTCATATCCAAGAGTTTGAAGTTTTAGCCAGAGATACAAAGCTTGGTCAGGAAGAAATAACAAGAGATATTCCTAATGTTGGTGAAGAATCACTAGTGAATTTAGATGAGGCAGGAATAGTACATATTGGAGCTAAGGTTAATCCTGGCGATATACTTGTTGGTAAAGTAACACCTAAAGGTGAGTCCCCAATGACTCCCGAGGAAAAGCTTTTAAGAGCAATTTTTGGAGAAAAAGCAGCTGACGTTAAGGACACCTCGCTTAAATTACCTCCTGGAGTATCGGGAACAATTGTTGAAGTCAGAGTTTTTTCTAGAAGGGGAGTTGATAAAGATGAAAGATCTTTATCGAATGAGAGGATGCATATCGAACAACTTCATATAGATATGGAAGACGAAAGATTTATTCTTGAAAGTAGTTTTACAGATAGTCTAAAAAAACTTTTAGTAAATCAAACTCATATCAGCGGAGTTGCTAATCTTTCCAAAAACACCAAACTTACAGAAGCAACATTAAAAGAACTATCATTAAAAAAATTAAAAGATATCTCTGTTAAAGAAGATGCGGTAATGAAAAAAGTTGAGCTTTTGAATGAAGCCTTTGAGAAAAGTCTTGATGTTTTAAACAAAACTTTTCAGTCAAAAGTTGATAAAGTTCAATCAGGCGATGAACTTCTGCCCGGTGTAATGAAGCTAGTAAAAGTCTTTGTTGCAGTAAAGAGACAACTAGCTCCAGGCGACAAAATGGCAGGAAGACATGGGAATAAGGGTGTTATTTCCAGGATTATTCCTGTTGAGGATATGCCTTATACGGAAGATGGTACTCCAGTAGACATAGTTTTAAACCCTCTAGGTGTTCCATCTAGAATGAATGTTGGACAAATTTTAGAAACACATCTTGGAGCAGTTTCAGTAGACCTTGGTAAGAAATTTTATGATACAGCAATTAGCATCAAAAATAAAAAAACTTCAATTGATGATCTTATAAGTCTATTTAAAATAGTTTATGGTGAGAAAATTTTTAAGGATCGATTTGATAAATTAAAAGCTGATGAATTAATAAAAAGAGCTCTTAACTTAAAGGATGGTGTTCCCTTCGCAACACCTGTTTTTGACGGAGCAAAAGAGCTAGATATAAATAATTTTTTTAAAGTTGCTGGAAGCGATACTAGCGGACAAAAAAAACTTATCGACGGCAGAACTGGTAATTACTTTGACAGAAAGATAACTGTTGGACAAATCTACATGCTAAAGCTTAATCATTTGGTTGATGACAAAATTCATGCAAGATCTATTGGACCTTACAGTCTTGTGACTCAGCAACCACTAGGCGGCAAAGCTCAATTTGGTGGACAAAGATTTGGTGAAATGGAGGTCTGGGCGCTTGAGGCCTATGGGGCATCTTACACACTTCAGGAAATGTTAACTGTTAAATCAGATGATGTGTCAGGAAGAACAAAAGCTTATGAAACTATTGTAAGAGGAGACGATAATATAGAATCTGGTATTCCAGAATCTTTTAACGTTTTAATTATGGAACTAAAATCTCTTGGGCTTAATGTAGAGTTGCTAGAGAGTAACGTTAATCAAGGACTAGTAAAATGAACGAAATAATTAAACTCATAGAAAAACCAGGAGCAATAGATTTTAACCAAATTAAAATTTCAATAGCCAGTCCTGATGAGATTTTATCATGGTCTCACGGAGAAATTAAGAAACCAGAAACAATTAACTATAGAACATTCAAACCCGAGCGAAGTGGTTTATTTTGTGCAAGAATCTTTGGTCCCATTAAAGATTACGAGTGTGTTTGTGGAAAATATAAAAGGATGAAGTTCAAAGGAATAATCTGTGAAAAATGTGGTGTGGAGGTTACACTTTCTAAAGTTAGAAGAGAGAGAATGGGTCATATTCCATTGGCTGCACCGGTTGCTCACATATGGTTTTTAAAATCTCTTCCGAGTAGAATTGGTCTCCTTCTTGATCTTGCTTTAAAGGATTTAGAAAAGGTTCTTTATTTCGAAAATTTTATTGTTACCGAGCCTGGAATGGTTAAATCATTAAAAAAATTTCAAATTCTTTCAGATGACGAAAATACTGAACTACTACAGGAATATGGTGATAGTTTTCAAAGTATGATTGGGGCAGAGGCCATTCAGAAGCTTTTATCTGAGGTTGACCTTCAAGCTGAGCAAAAAAAAGTTAGGGAAGATTTAGAATCAACTAATTCAGAAACAAAAATCAAAAAACTTGTAAAAAGATTAAAACTTATCGAGGCATTTATTAATTCAAAATTAAAACCTGAATGGATGATCCTGAATGTTATTCCAGTAATTCCTCCAGAATTGAGACCTCTTGTCCCACTTGATGGGGGGCGTTTTGCAACTTCCGACTTAAATGATTTGTACAGAAGAGTAATAAACAGAAACAATAGGCTCCAAAGACTTTTATTACTTAAGGCTCCTGACATAATAGTAAGAAATGAAAAAAGAATGCTTCAAGAAGCATGTGATGCTCTTTTTGATAATGGAAGAAGAGGTAGGGTTATAACAGGAACAAATAAAAGACCACTGAAATCACTATCTGATATGTTGAAAGGTAAGCAGGGAAGGTTTAGACAAAACCTTTTAGGTAAAAGAGTTGATTATTCAGGGAGATCAGTAATTGTTGTTGGACCGGAGCTTAAGCTTCATCAGTGTGGTATTCCAAAAAAAATGGCTATTGAATTATTTAAACCTTTTATTTACTCAAAGCTAGAAAAGTATAACTTAGCAGCCACAATTAAAGCTGCAAAAAAAATGGTTGAAAGAGAAAGGCCTGAGGTATGGGATATATTAGCAGAGGTAATTAGAGAGCATCCAGTTCTACTTAATAGAGCACCGACTCTTCACAGATTGGGTATTCAAGCATTTGAACCAATCTTGATTGAAGGTAAAGCTATTCAGCTTCATCCTCTAGTTTGCACAGCATTTAATGCAGACTTTGATGGAGACCAAATGGCTGTTCATGTTCCATTGTCTTTAGAATCTCAGCTAGAGGCAAGAGTATTAATGATGTCAACTAATAACATTCTCTCCCCGGCAAATGGCAAACCCATAATTGTTCCCTCTCAAGATATGATTTTAGGCCTATATTATCTTAGCCTTGTAAGCCATAAGGGTGCCGGAGATAAAATGCTTTTTTCAAGTATTGAGGAGTTAACTATTGCATTGGATCAAGGTGTAGTATCACTTCACTCTAGGATTAAATCTAGATACCAAACATTAGATGAAAATTTTCAACCAAAAATATTAACCGTTGATACAACACCAGGAAGAATGATAGTGAGTGAGATTCTTCCTAAACACCCAAAGGTTAGTTTTGATTTGATAAATAGAATTTTAACTAAAAAGGAAATTAGTAATGCCATTGACGTTGTTTACAGACACTGTGGGCAGAAAAAAACAGTTATATTTGCCGATAAACTTATGGAAATTGGATTTAGAGAAGCATGTAAAGCTGGAATTTCTTTTGGCAAGGACGATCTTATGATTCCTAGTAATAAAAGTGATTTATTGGCTGAAACAGAAAAAAAGGTTAAACTTTATGAAAAACAATATTCGGAGGGCCTTATTACAAGAGGTGAAAAATACAATAAAGTAGTAGATGCTTGGGCAAAATGTTCGGATCAAGTTGCTGAGGAGATGACAAAAATTATGGTTCCACGAACAACTGATAATGTTGAACAATTTAACAGTGTCTTCATGATGGCAGACTCAGGTGCTAGAGGTTCCGCTGCGCAATTAAAACAATTATCTGGAATGAGAGGTTTGATGGCTAAACCGTCCGGAGAAATTATCGAAACACCTATTGTCTCAAATTTTAAAGAGGGGCTGACTGTTCTGGAGTATTTTAACTCCAGTCATGGAGCAAGGAAAGGTCTTGCTGATACAGCTTTAAAAACTGCTAACTCTGGTTACTTAACCAGAAGGTTGGTAGATGTTGCTCAAGATTCTATCATTACAATAGACGATTGTTTTACTAATAAATTTATTACACTAGAAGAATTAGTGGAGGATGGGGAGGTAATTGAAAGCTTGTCCGAGAAATGTCTAGGGAGAACTTTAGCTGAAGATATAACAGACAAAGAAACTAATAATGTAATTGCAAAAACAGGTGATATCGTATCTGAAGAGCACCTTTCTTTAATTGATTCTTCAGGTTTGACTAGCGTAAAAGTCAGATCGGTTTTGACTTGTGAAGCTGAATTTGGTGTTTGTGGAAAATGTTATGGAAGAGATTTAGCTAGAGGTACTCCTGTTAATGTTGGTGAAGCAGTTGGAGTTATTGCTGCTCAATCAATAGGTGAGCCAGGAACACAGTTGACTATGAGAACTTTTCACATAGGGGGTGCTGCCCAAAAAGGAACTGAAGTTTCAAGTATAGAATCTAAATATGACGGTACGGTAAAATATACTAATGTAAATATTGCTACTGATAGTTCTCAAAATTTAATTAACATTTCTAGGAATAGTAGTTTGTCAATAATGGATGATAAAAACAAAGAAAAAGCAAAGCACAGACTTCCCTTTGGGTGCAAATTAAAATTTAAAAACAATAAAAAAATTAAGGCCTCTGATGCTCTTGCTGAATGGGATCCATTTACCTTACCCATTGTTGCCCAAACAGATGGACACATAGTTTTAAAAGACCTAGAAGAGGGTGTGACTACACGTCAAATTGTTGATGATTCTACAGGACTGACCAGTAATATTGTTATTGATTGGAAACAACAGGCAAAAATTCAACACCTTGTCCCTAGAGTAGAGATTCATGATAAAAAGAGTAATGGAAAAGTTCTAGTGCTTGAAAATGGAAGTTTAGCATCATACGAACTTACAGCTGACTCTATCATTCTTGTAACTGGTGATATGAAAATTAAACAAGGTGATTACATTGCTAAAATTCCAAAAGAGTCAACAAAAACTAAAGATATAACTGGTGGTTTACCAAGAGTGGCAGAACTTTTTGAGGCAAGGAAACCAAAGGATCATGCAATTATTGCGGAAATTTCAGGAAAAATAAAGTTCGGTAAGGACTACAAAATGAAAAGAAAAATTGAAATTATTCCAGAAGATGCTGCAATTGAACCAGTAGAGTATGTTATATCTAAATCAAAGCATTTGACAGTTCAAGAAGGTGATTATGTTGAAATTGGAGACGTATTAGTTGATGGTAGTTCAGTTCCACATGATATTCTCAGAATTAAAGGAGTTGAAGCGCTGGCAAGTTATTTAATTAAGGAAGTACAAGATGTTTACAGACTCCAGGGCGTTAAAATAAATGATAAGCATATCGAAGTTATTGTTAGACAAATGATGCAAAAGGTTGAAATAACAGATCCAGGTCAAACGACTTTCCTTTCTGGAGAACAAGTTAGTAAAAAAGAATTTACCGAAATTAATTTAAAAGCATCAGCTGATGGATTAAAGCTGGCTAAAGGTCATCAGGTTCTCTTGGGTATAACAAAAGCTTCTCTCCAAACTGATAGTTTTGTTTCTGCGGCGTCTTTTCAGGAAACTACACGAGTCTTAACAGAAGCCGCGGTATCAGGAAAGGTTGATAATTTACAAGGTCTTAAGGAAAATGTTATTGTCGGAAGACTCGTTCCTTGTGGGACTGGCTCATTCATGTCTCAAGTAAAACTTGAGGCCTCAAAAAAAGACAGAGAACTTTTAAGCAAAGCTAATGAAAAAGAATAATTTTATGCATTAAAAAAATTTTTTTCTTAGTTGACAGCCAATAAAGATATATTAGTATGCACGAATAATTGGTAGTGGTTTAAAGCCAAACACAATTTCTATTTATTTATTTAGGGGATTAAATGCCAACTATAAATCAGCTAGTTAGATCTTCAAGATCTAAACAATTGAAGAGGAATAAAGTTCCTGCTTTAGAAAGTTGTCCACAAAAAAGGGGGGTTTGCACCCGTGTATACACCACAACCCCAAAAAAACCAAACTCGGCACTAAGAAAAGTGGCTAGGGTAAAACTAACCAACGGATTTGAAGTAACAAGTTATATACCTGGAGAAGGCCACAATTTACAAGAACATTCTGTTGTACTTATTCGCGGAGGACGAGTAAAAGACTTACCAGGGGTAAGGTACCATGTTTTAAGAGGTATATTAGACACTGAAGGTGTAAAAAATAGAAAACAACGCAGATCCAAATATGGTGCAAAAAGGCCTAAATAGAAATGTCTAGAAGAAGAAAAGCAGATAAAAGAAATATTATTCCTGACCCAAAATTTAATGATAGGGTTCTCTCAAGATTTATTAATATTGTAATGAATGATGGTAAAAAGTCTATTGCTGAAAAGATTGTATACAAGGCTCTTGAGATTGCTTCTAATAAACTAAAGGAAAAGAATTCTTTAGATCTTTTCAAAACTGCTCTTAACAATGTGAAACCTGGAATTGAAGTTAGGTCAAGGAGAGTTGGTGGAGCTACTTACCAAGTCCCGGTCGAAGTTAGAAATGAGAGAGCATTGGCTCTGGCTATAAGATGGATAGTTGACGCATCCCGTAAAAGATCTGAAAAATCGATGACGCATCGCTTAGCGCAAGAACTCATAGATGCCAATGAAAACAAGGGTGCATCAATAAAAAAAAGAGAAGACACTCATAAAATGGCTGAAGCAAATAGAGCTTTTGCCCATTACAGGTGGTGATAATGTCAAGAGTAACCCCCTTAGAAAATTATAGAAATATTGGTATAATGGCTCATATTGATGCTGGTAAAACAACAACTACTGAGAGAATCTTATATTATACTGGGGTTTCTCACAAAATAGGTGAGGTTCATGATGGTGCAGCAACAATGGACTGGATGGAGCAGGAGCAAGAAAGAGGAATAACAATAACTTCAGCTGCTACAACATGCTTTTGGGCGGATAAAAGAATAAACATAATTGACACACCTGGACATGTTGATTTTACCATTGAGGTAGAAAGATCTCTTAGGGTTTTAGACGGAAGTGTTTGTGTATTTGACTCAGTAGCTGGTGTTGAACCACAATCAGAGACAGTTTGGAGACAAGCAGATAAATACGGTGTTCCCAGAATGTGTTTTGTAAATAAAATGGATAGAGTTGGAGCTGATTTTTATAGATGCGTTGACATGATTGTTGAAAGATTAGGCGCAACACCTTTGGTCCTTCAACTTCCTTTAGGGTCTGAATCGAATTTTAAAGGTGTCATTGACCTTATTTTGATGAAGGCAATTGTTTGGCAAGAAGAGACATTAGGTGCAAAATTCACTTATGAAGAAATCCCAGATGACTTAAAGGCTGACAGTGAAAAATATAGAGAAAAATTAGTTGAAATGGTTGTCGAACTTGATGATCCAATCATGGAGAAATATCTTGACGGAACAATGCCATCTGAAGAAGAAATTAAAAAACTAATTAGAAAAGGTACAATACAAAGCAAATTTGTTCCAGTTTTATGTGGTAGTTCTTTTAAAAATAAGGGGGTGCAACCAATGCTTGATGCAGTTGTTGACTTTTTACCATCGCCATTAGATGTTCCATCAATTAAAGGAGTTGAATATAAAAATGAGGAGAATCCAATAGTAAGAAAAAGTTCTGATGACGAACCTTTTTCAGCATTAGCTTTTAAAATTATGAATGACCCCTTCGTTGGTTCCCTTACTTTTTTGAGAATTTATTCTGGTAAAGTTGAAGCAGGTTCTTCTGTCCTTAATTCTGTTAAGGACAAAAGGGAGAGGTTCGGAAGAATGCTACAAATGCATTCCAACTCAAGAGAAGATATTAAAACTGCACACGCTGGAGATATAATAGCTGTCGCTGGACTAAAAGACACAACAACCGGTGATACTTTATGTGACTCTGAAAAAGCTGTTATTCTTGAAAGAATGGAATTTCCTGATCCCGTTATAGAAGTTGCTGTTGAACCAAAAACGAAAGCTGACCAAGAAAAAATGGGAATTGCTCTGCAACGCCTCGCTGCTGAAGATCCTTCTTTCAAAGTCAGTATTGATCATGAGTCAGGTCAAACAGTTATGAAAGGAATGGGCGAACTTCATTTAGAAATTCTTGTTGACAGAATGCTAAGAGAATTTAAAGTTGATGCGGCTGTAGGAGCACCTCAGGTTGCCTATAGGGAGACAATTACCCAACCTACGTCTGTTGATTACACACACAAAAAACAATCAGGAGGTGCTGGTCAATTTGCTAAGGTTGTCTTAGAATTTGAACCTTTAAAAAAAGGAGAAGGTGTTGTTTTTGTAAGTAAAATTGTAGGTGGTAGGGTTCCAAAAGAATATATTCCTGGAGTTGAAAAAGGTATTAAATTATCTACAGAGACAGGTTTTTTAGCTGGCTTCCCCGTGATAGATTTTAAATGTACTTTGGTCGATGGCGCGTTTCATGATGTTGATTCTAGCGTAATGGCTTTTGAAATTGCAGCTAGAGCCGCCTTTAGAGAAGCAATGCCTAAAGGCAAGGCAGTTTTATTAGAACCGATGATGAAAGTAGAAGTTGTTACACCTGAAGAGTATATGGGGGATATTATTGGAGATTTAAACTCTAGACGTGGACAGGTTTCAGGTATGGAGCAAAGAGGTGTAAATCATGTTGTTAACAGTATGGTACCTCTTGCTAACATGTTTGGATATGTAAACAATTTACGCTCTATGAGCCAGGGTAGAGCTAGTTATACAATGACTTTTGATCATTATGAGGAAGTGCCTCATAATGTCGCAGAAGAAGTTAAAGAAAAAGTTTCTGGTTAACTAATTTTATGAAGGAGTAATAAAATGGCAAAAGAAAAATTTGATAGAAGTAAACCACACTGCAACATTGGTACAATCGGTCATGTAGATCATGGTAAGACAACATTGACAGCAGCAATAACCAAAGTTTTGGCTGAAACAGGAGGTGCAACTGCAATGGATTATGCCCAAATTGATAAGGCCCCTGAAGAAAAAGAGAGAGGAATTACAATTTCCACAGCGCATGTCGAATATCAAACTGAAAAAAGGCATTACGCTCATGTTGATTGCCCAGGCCACGCTGATTATGTCAAAAATATGATAACTGGAGCCGCACAAATGGATGGAGCAATTCTTGTTGTTTCAGCAGCAGACGGTCCAATGCCTCAGACTAAAGAGCATATTCTTTTAGCCAGACAAGTTGGAGTTCCGTCAATTGTAGTATTTATGAATAAAGTGGACCAAGTTGATGACCCAGAATTACTTGACTTAGTAGAAATGGAAGTTAGGGAGTTGTTATCTAAATATGAATTTGATGGAGATAACATTCCAATAGTTAAAGGCTCAGCTTTATCTGCTATTGAGGGTTCTAATGAGGAAACAGGTAAGAAAGCCATTCTTGAATTAATGCAAAAAGTCGATGAGCATATTCCTCAACCAGCAAGACCATTAGATCAAGACTTTCTAATGCCAATAGAGGATGTTTTTTCTATTTCCGGTAGAGGAACAGTCGTAACAGGAAGAGTAGAAAGAGGAGTTGTTAATGTCAATGATGAAATAGAAATTACAGGAATCAAAGAAACCCAAAAAACTGTTTGTACGGGAGTTGAAATGTTTAGAAAATTACTCGACAGAGGAGAAGCTGGTGACAACGTTGGGGTTCTTTTGCGAGGAACAAAAAGAGAGGATGTTGAAAGAGGCCAAGTTTTAGCGAAACCTGGTTCAATAAAACCTCATAAAAAATTCAAGGCTGAGGCGTATGTTTTAAATAAAGATGAGGGTGGAAGACATACCCCATTCTTTAAAAACTATAGACCTCAATTCTATTTTAGAACAACTGATGTTACAGGAACAATTGAGCTGCCTTCTGGAACAGAAATGGTAATGCCGGGTGACAATGTATCTGTTACAGTTGAGCTTCTCACTCCAATAGCAATGGATAAAGGACTTAAATTTGCTATTAGAGAAGGTGGAAAAACTGTGGGTGCGGGAGTAGTCGCTGAGATAATTGATTAATTAATAATAACAAGGTAAAGAATATGGCCAACCAAAACATTCGAATAAGGTTAAAGGCTTTTGATCATAGAGTTCTTGATCAAACCACCATGGAAATCGTCAGCACTGCTAAAAGAACAGGTGCCAACGTAAAGGGTCCAATACCTCTACCTACAAGTATTGAAAAGTTCACTATCTTGAAGTCCCCTCATGTTGATAAAAAGTCTCGTGATCAACTTGAACTTAGAACACATAAAAGAATGATGGATATAACAGAGTGGACACCACAAACCGTTGATGCTCTTCAAAAACTCGAGCTTGCCGCAGGTGTTGACATTGAAATTAAATTATAGGTTAGAGTTATGAGATTAGGTTTGCTGGCAAAAAAAGTTGGAATGAGTAGATTTTATGATTCCTCTGGAGTTAACCACCCAGTTACAATATTAAAAGTTGATGAATCAAATATTGTGGATATCGTAAATGTCGAAAAAAACGGTTATTCAGCTGTTAGATTATCATTAGGAAAATCTAAAAGAAAAGATAATAAATCAGTTAAAGGTTTTCTTAAGAAGAAGAATGTCCCTTCGTTTTTATTTTCTAAAGAATTCAGAGTTAGTGAAACTTCTAATTACAAGGTCGGCCAAAAGGTAACAGTAAGTAATTTTATTGAAGGCCAGTTTGTTGATGTAACTTCTAATTCAAAAGGTAAAGGTTTTGCTGGTGGAATGAAAAGACATAATTTTGGAGGCAATAGGGCAACTCATGGAGTTTCAATATCACACCGATCTCATGGTTCTACTGGACAGTGTCAAGATCCAGGTAAAGTTTTTAAGGGAAAAAAGATGGCTGGAAGACTCGGTAATGTTAAGGTTACCATTCAAAATCTTAAAGTATTAAAAGTTGACAATGACAATGGTATTATTCTTGTAAAAGGTGCTGTTCCAGGTCATAAAGATTGTGTACTAAAGGTTTTTGATTCTGTAAAAAAAAATCAGGAAATTAAGCCACCAACAAAAGATGAAGTTAGTCAAACCAACGATTCAATGAATCAACATGAAGCCAGCCAAGTTGAAAAAAGTAAAATAAACGATTCTGTAAAACAACAAGAAATGACTGAAGACAAATCAAATAAACCAAATGAAACGGTGGTTAATGTTGGAGAAAATAAGCAGGATTCTGATCAGAAGTCAACAACACAGAAATCTGATGAAATAGATAAAGAAACTAACAATAATGAAGTTAAAGAATGAAGCAAGAAATTAAAAGTTTAGAAAATAAAGTAATTAAAGAAATTGATTTAGATAAAACAATTTTTGGTGTCGAGGTCAAGAACGAAATCATTCATAGAATGGTTAGATATCAACTTGCAAAAAAAAGATCAGGTAATCATAAAACTAAAGGTATTTCTGAAATATCAGGTACAACGCGAAAGCCTTTTAAACAAAAGGGGACTGGTAACGCTCGGCAAGGTAGTCGAAGGTCCCCACAAATGAGAGGTGGATCTGTAATATTTGGACCACAAGTTCGTTCTCATGCTCATAAGCTTCCAAAAAGAATTAGAGCGTTAGCATTAAAAATGGCACTTTCTAATAAACTTAAAGAAGGAAAACTCAAAGTAATTTCAGACTTTAAAATCAGTAAACCAAAAACTTCTTTTTTAACATCTAAGCTAGTAAAAATGGAAATTGATTCAGCTTTATTTATTGACGGAGTGGATGTTGAAAAAAACTTTAAACATGCTGTAAGAAATATTCCTAAAACTGATTTTCTTCCGATTTCTGGAATTAACGTTTACGATATTATTAGAAGAAACTTTTTGGTTATTTCCGAGAAAGCTCTTTTAGGAATTAATGAAAGGTTTAAAAATGAGTAAAACCTCTACTGAAAGAATTTACGAGATTATAAGGTCACCCTTAATATCAGAAAAATCAACGTTTATTTCGCAATTTAATTACTATGTTTTTAAAGTTTCACCTAATTCAAATAAGAAAGAAATAAAAGATGCAGTTGAAAATATTTTTAAAGTGGAGGTTAAGTCAGTGAATACTCTAAATCAAAAAGGAAAAAAGAAAAGATTTAGAGGTAAAGTTGGATTTAGAGCGAGCACTAAAAAAGCTTTTGTTAAACTTGCTGAGGGCCAAACCATTGACACGACGGTGGAGGTTAAGTAAATGTCATTAAAACAATATAAGCCAATTACATCCTCACAACGTGGTTTAGTTCTTGTTGATAGAACTGAATTACATAAAGGTAAGCCTCTTAAAAAACTTACCAAGGGACTTACAAAGTCTGGTGGAAGAAATAATTTTGGTCATTTAACTTCAAGGAGAAAAGGTGGAGGACATAAAAGAAAATATAGAATAATTGATTTTAAGAGAAATATATTAGATGTTAGCGCCAAAGTTGAAAGAATTGAATATGACCCTAATAGAACTGCCCATATTGCTCTTATTAAATATGATAACGACAAGTTTTCGTATATCATTTGTCCTCAAAACCTAAAGGTAGGGGATAATATAGTATCTTCAGATAAAGCAGAAATTAAAACCGGCAATTGTTTAAAGTTAAAAAATATGCCTACTGATACAATCATTCATAATATTGAACTTAAGCCTGGAAAAGGCGCCCAACTTTCAAGATCCGCTGGAACGTATGGACAGCTTATTGGTAAAGATGCAGATTATGCTCAGATAAAGTTGTCTTCGGGTGAAATTAGGATTGTTCGAGTTGAATGTAGAGCAACCGTTGGTATGGTCTCAAACCCCGATCAAAAGAATATTAAACTAGGTAAAGCCGGCAGAAAAAGATGGCTTGGTATCAGACCCGTTGTCAGAGGTGTGGCTATGAACCCAGTTGATCATCCTCATGGTGGGGGTGAAGGAAGGACTTCTGGAGGACGCAACCCTGTTTCTCGTAAAGGAATTTCAGCTAAAGGTAAGAAAACGAGAAATAACAAAAGAACAGACAAATTAATCTTAAAGGACAGAAGAAGGAAGTAATTCATATGACAAGATCAGTTTGGAAAGGACCATTTGTAGATATGTATTTAATAAAAAAAGCTGAAGCTGTTAGAAATTCAGGAAGAAATGATGTAATTAAAACTTGGTCTAGAAGGTCAACTATACTTCCTGAGTTTGTTGGCTTAACTTTTGGAGTCCATAATGGAAAAAAACATATACCGGTAACGGTTAACGAAAACATGGTTGGACATAAATTTGGGGAGTTTTCTCCTACCAGAACCTATAAAGGACACAACGCAGATAAAAAAACTAAATAATAAAAATATGAGTGAAAAAAATAAAAATATAGCATCGGCAAAAGCAAAGTCTATTAAAACTAGTATTACAAAAGTAAACTTAGTTCTAAAAATGATTAGAGGTAAAAAGGCAGAGAATGCTCTTAACATTCTTGGATTTTCAAAAAGAAGAATTTCCAATGAAATTACAAAAATTTTAAAATCCGCAATTGCTAATGCCGAAAACAATCATCAACTTGATATAGATAAATTGTACATTAAAGAAGCAACTGTTGGTAAATCAATGGTCTTAAAAAGATTCAGACCAAGAGCAAGAGGAAGGTCAGGAAAAATACTCAAACCTTTTTCAAAAGTCAAAATTTTGGTTCAAGAAAAAGTAAATGAAAAAGAAAAAAATAAAAAAGTAGAGGAAAAGAATAATGGGACAAAAAACTAACCCTATTGGTTTTAGACTTGGCATCATCAAGTCTTGGGAGTCGAGATGGTTTTCTGAAAAAGATTACTCAAAACTTCTTCAGGAAGATATAAATATCAGAAAATTTCTTATGAAAAAACTTTCTACAGCAGGCATTTCAAAAGTTGTTATTGAACGTCCTGCAAAGCTAGCTAAAATAACGATTCATACATCGAGACCAGGGGTCATTATTGGAAAAAAAGGTTCAGACATTGAAAAACTAAAAAAAGAAATAGGTAATTTCACAGAAGGCGATGTGAGTATAAATATTGTTGAAATTAAAAAGCCTGAGTTAGATTCACAATTAGTTGCAGATAATATTGCCCAACAATTGGAGAGACGAGTAGCTTTTAGAAGAGCTATGAAAAGAGCCGTTCAATCAGCTATGAGACTTGGTGCTTTAGGAATCAGAGTTAATTGCAGTGGGAGACTTGGTGGTGCTGAAATTGCTAGGACTGAATGGTATAGAGAGGGAAGGGTTCCTCTTCATACCCTAAGAGCTGACATTGATTATGGTGTTTCAAGAGCGAACACTACTTATGGAATTTGTGGGGTAAAAGTATGGATTTTTAAAGGTGAAAAGTTTGATAAAGAAGTTAATGATGTTCAAAAAGACAAACCTTCAAACGATTTGATAAAAAAGGCAGGGGAGTAAAAACATGTTACAACCTAAAAAACCTAAGTTTAGAAAACAATTTAAAGGGAGAATGCATGGAAACTCTAAAGGGGGGAATGACCTTAACTTTGGGTCTTTCGGGCTCAAGGCAGTCACTCCAGCTAGGATTACATCCAGACAAATAGAATCAGCCAGAAGATGCATCTCTCGTCATTTAAAAAGATCCGGAAAGGTATGGATAAGAATTTTTCCAGATGTACCTGTTACAAAAAAACCTGCTGAGGTTAGGCAGGGAAAAGGAAAAGGTGCTGTTGAATTTTGGGCTGCCAGAGTAAAGCCTGGAAAAATTCTCTTTGAGATCGACGGTGTTTCAAAAATACTAGCTGAAGAGGCTTTTGAACTAGCATCTGCTAAACTACCTAATAAGAATAAATTTGTAAGAAGATTGGGTTTATAAATGGAAAAATTTTCAGAATTAGAGAAATTAGAAATTAAGGTCTTAAAAGATAAAATTTTTGTTTTGAGAAAAGAGTCTCTTAATATCAGGTTTCAAAAAAGCTCAGGTCAACTTGATAAAACTGCCAGAATCTCTCAAGTACGAAAGCAGATTGCGAGAATTAAGACTGCAATAACCTCTAAAATGAAAGGTAAAAAATAAGATGCCCAAAAGAGTTTTAAAAGGAATTGTTGTGTCTGATAAATTAGATAAAACTATAACTGTGCTTGTAAGTAGAAAAGTTTTGCACCCCGTATATAAAAAATACATAAAAAAATCAAAAAAATACTCAGTTCACGATAAAGACAACAAATTTAAAAATGGTGAAATAGTCAGTATTCAAGAGAATATACCTATTTCCAAAACAAAAAAATGGATAGTAATTAATTAAAGAAAAGTTTTATGATTCAAATGCAGTCAACATTATTTGTCGCAGACAACTCGGGAGCCAAAAAAGTACAATGCATTAAAGTGTTAGGTGGCTCGAAGAGAAGGTTTGCATCTATTGGTGATGTGATTGTGATTACAGTAAAAGATGCGATTCCTAGAGGTAAAGTTAAAAAGGGTGATATCCATAAAGCTGTTATTGTAAGAACAGCTAAAGAAGTATACAGACAGGATGGTTCGTCTATTAGATTTGATAGAAATGCAGCGGTCCTAATAAATAATAATGGAGAACCAATTGGGACGAGAATTTTTGGACCTGTTACAAGAGAACTTAGAGCCAAAAAATATATGAAGATTATTTCATTAGCTCCGGAGGTACTTTAGTCATGGCTATAAAAATTAAAAAAGGTGACACGGTTATAGTTCTATCAGGAAAGGATAAAGGAAAAAATGGAAAGGTATTAAGAATAGTTAAGATTAAAACTGACTCTAGAGTTAAAGCTGTGGTTGAAGGTGTCAATATTGTAAAAAAACACACTAAACAATCAGCGACAAGTAAAGGCGGTATAGAAAGTATAGAAATGCCAATACACCTTTGTAAATTAGCACTTCAAGACCCCAAAACTTTAAAACCATCGAGGGTTGGATTTAAAAAATTAGAGGACGGAAAAAAAGTGAGATTTGCAAAAAAATCTGGAGAAACTCTAAACTAAATATTAGGTATCAATAATGGCTAGATTAAAAAAATATTATCAAACTGAATTAAGAGACGAATTAAAAAATAAACTTGGTTTTAAAAATGTATTTGAGGTTCCCAAGATTACAAAGATTGTTGTTAACATGGGCGTTGGTGAGGCAGCTTCTGACTCAAAAAAAATTGAGTCAGCTAAAACTGATCTAACTACAATTACTGGTCAAAAGCCTATGATAACTAAAGCCAAGAAATCAATCGCAGGATTCAAGCTTCGTAAAGGGGTAAATATTGGGTGCAAGGTGACTTTGAGAAAAGATATGATGTATGAATTTTTGGATAGATTAATTTATATTGCCTTACCAAGGGTGAGAGATTTCAAGGGCCTTTCAAAGAAATCATTTGATAAAAGTGGTAACTACTCTATTGGGATTAAAGAGCAAATTATTTTTCCAGAAATCAATTATGATAAAATAGATAAAGTTAGAGGAATGGATGTAAGCATCGTTACCTCAACTAATGATAAAAACCATGCTTTCGAATTACTTAAAGGCTTTAACTTACCATTCAGGAAATAAATTATAAGGAGTGAATTTATGTCAAAATTAAGTTTGATTGAAAGAAACAAAAAAAGAATTAAGCTTTATAAAAAGTTTAAGGAAAAACACGATAAACTTCTAAAGCAAGCTAGTAATAAGAGGTTAACACCAGAGGAGCAGTTTCAAGCTAGATTAAAATTATCTAAAATCCCAAGAAATGCCTCTAAAGTTCGTATTAGAAATAGATGTGTTCTCACCGGAAGAAGTAGAGGAGTTTACAGAAAGTTCAAACTTTCAAGAATTGCTTTTCGTGAATTAGCTTCAAAAGGACACATACCAGGAATTACAAAATCAAGTTGGTAGAAAGTGAGGAATTAATTATGAGTTTGTCAGATCCACTTGGAGATATGTTAACAAGAATTAGAAATGGTCAGATGAGAGGAAAAGAATCTGTCCTGATGCCTGCTTCTAGATTTAGAGGAAATGTTCTTGATGTATTACAAAGAGAAGGGTATATAAAAGGTTTTAAAAAACTTGAAATTGCCAATAACAAGAATGAATTTAAAATTGAATTAAAATATGTTGATGGTCAGCCAGTTATCAAAAGTATATCTAGAGTTTCCAAACCTGGAAGGAGAGTTTATTCTAAGATTAAAGACCTGCAAAGACATTTTGATGGACTTGGTATATACATTTTATCGACTTCTAAAGGGGTTCTTTCAGATAGTGAAGCAAGAGTTGAAAGTGTTGGTGGAGAAATTTTATGCAAAATTTTCTAGGAGTATATTTTAATGTCTAGAAGTGGGAGAATACCTATCGCTATTCCTGAGAATACTGAGGTAAAAGTAGATGAAGGAGTTATTATTGCAAAGGGTAAATTAGGCGAACTTTCCTTTAAATTTGAAAACAGTGCTAAAGTTGAGGTTAAGGAAAATACTGTTATTGTTTCAAAAGGGGGAGAAAGTCAATATTTTGCAAAAATGTGGGGTACTGTTAGGTCAAGAATTTTTAATCTAATAGAAGGAGTTTCTTCTGGCTACACAAAAGAACTTGAATTAGTCGGTGTCGGTTACAAAGCAGCACCTAAAGGAAAGACTCTAGAGTTGAGTCTTGGCTTTTCACATCCAATTAATTTTGAAATACCTGAAGATCTAAAAATTGAAGTGCCCAAACCAACATCAATAAAGATATCAGGTATTGATAAACAGAGAGTTGGTCAGATTGCAGCTAACATTCGTTCTTACAGAAAACCTGAGCCTTACAAAGGTAAAGGTGTTAAATATAAAGATGAATATATAAGAAGAAAAGAGGGTAAGAAAAAATAATGAGTACATTGACTAATAAAAAGAAAAGAACTCAAAGAGTAAGGTTTAAAATTAAAAGAAAAGATAACTTAAGGCTTAGTTTGTTTAGATCTAACAAGTTTATTTATGCTCAGCTAATTGATGATTCTAATGGAAAAACATTACTATCATCATCCTCTATTCAAAAAGAATTTAAGAACGCTAAAGGCTCGCCTAAGGAAATTGCGTTTCAAATTGGCGAGTCATTTGGAAAAAAAATTTTAGAAAAAAAAATAGAGAAAAAAATATGTTTTGATAGAGGCGGATATCTTTTTCATGGGCGAGTTAAAGAATTCGCAATGGGTGTGAAATCCAAAGGAGTTAAGTTTTAAGGATATGTTATGGCTGATGATTTAAAAAATAAACCACAAAAAAGTAATGAAATTAGAAAGGACGAAAAGGCTGTCAAAGCTGATACTTCTAATAAGCCTAAAGATGCAACACATCTTTCAACTAAAAATAAAGAATTAAAAAAGAATACCTCTTTGGAATCTTCGTCTACTGCCCTCCCTCCTTCAGATGTTGATCAAAAAGTTAAAACAGTACAAAAAAAAGGTGAACCTAATAAAAAATCAGACGATACAAAATTAGATAAGAAATCAAAGCTATCTGTTAAAACTAATGGTTCTAAAAATTTAAAAAAAGATTCACCAACCAGCTCCAGAGAAACAAAAAACGATGATTCTTCATCTAAAAATACTGACCAAAACGAACTTATTGAAAAGCTTGTTAGTATTAATAGAGTTGCTAAAGTTGTAAAAGGTGGAAGAAGGTTTAGTTTTGCTGCATTGGTGGTTGTAGGTGATGGTAATGGTATGGTTGGTCATGGTAAAGGAAAAGCAAAAGAAGTTCCTGAGGCTATCAAGAAAGCAACTGATGAAGCTAAGACTAATATGATAAGAGTACCATTAAGACACGGAAAAACTCTTCACCATGATATAAAAGGGAGATTTGATTCAGGTAAAGTTTATTTAAGAAGCGCACCATCAGGAACAGGAGTAATAGCAGGGGGGCCTATGAGAGCTGTTTTCGAAGCCCTAGGAATAGAGGATATTGTCGCAAAATCTGTTGGAAGTTCTAACCCTCATAATATGGTTAGAGCTACATTTGAAGCATTAAAATCATCATCATCGCCAAAGATAATTGCTATGAGAAGAGGTCTAAAGATTAATGATATTACTAAAAGAAGAAAATTTAACGAGGTTTCAGATAATGCCAAAAATTAGTGTTAAGCAAATTAAGAGTCCCATTGGAAGAAATTCTGCACAAAGAAAAATACTCATATCACTTGGGTTGAATAAAATTAATAGAGTTAAAGTTCACAATGATCATCCATCAATCTTAGGTATGATTGATAAAATTAAACACCTTCTAAAAGTTGAAAAGGTAAACTAATGAAGCTTAATGAATTTAAAACAACCAAAGAGAATTCAAAAAGAAAAAGAATTTGCAGAGGTATTGGTTCTGGTAAAGGGAAAACTGGCGGTAGAGGTATGAAAGGACAAAAATCTAGAACAGGAGTTTCTATAAATGGTTTTGAAGGTGGACAAATGCCTCTTCATATGAGAATGCCGAAACATGGTTTTAAGTCAAAATCTAAATATAGAAAAATTATTTTAAAAACCGATTTTATTAATCAACTTTTAGAAAAAAAAATTATCTCAGATAAAGCAAAACTTGATATCGGACAAATTGTTAATTTTTCAAGATCTAGTAAAAATTCTTATATTAAGTTTTTGTTTGGAAAGAAATTAGATAAACCAGTATTTGTTCAAGCTCATGCTGTTTCTGCGAATGCTCTGAAAGAATTTAAAAGGGTAGGCGGTGAAGTTGATATTATTAAATATAAAAAAGAAAATTCAAGTAAGTCTAATAATATCAAGAAAAAAGTTTTAAAAGAAAATAAAGAATCTGATGATTCCAAAAAAACCGTGAAAAAAGAATTAGTTTCTTCCTCAGCTAGAAAAAAGCTTTTAAATAAAAAAGTAGAGTCTAAGAAACCAAAAGTAAGCTCTAAAAGCACTAAAGATAAACCCTCAAAAAAACCGTAACTTATAATGGCATCTGTATCTGAACAAATTGCATCAAGAATTAACCTAGGATCAATTACCAAAGCCGAGGATCTAAAAAAAAGAATATTATTTACACTTCTCGCTCTTATTGTCTATCGAATAGGGTCATATATTCCATTACCTGGAATAGATCCAGTTGCTCTTGAGAAGGTATTCAAAGCAAATGTTGGTGGTATTTTAGGTATGTTTGATATGTTTGCAGGTGGAGCGTTAGGTCGAATGACAGTCTTTGCTTTAAATATAATGCCATATATATCGGCTAGTATTATTATGCAACTTTTGACAGTTATTTCTCCCCAGCTTGAACAATTAAAAAAAGAAGGTGAAATTGGTAGAAAAAAAATAAATCAATATGCTAGATATGGAACTGTTTTTTTAGCTACAGTCCAAGGCTACGGTATTGCCGTTGGAATTGAAAATATGTCTAATAGTCAAGGTATGCAGGCAGTTATTGACCCAGGAATGTTTTTTAGATTTACCACTGTGATTACACTAGTTTCAGGAACAATCTTTTTGGTATGGCTAGGTGAGCAAATCACTCAAAGAGGTATAGGAAATGGAATCTCTTTGATTATTTTTACTGGGATAGTTGCACAATTACCAGTTGCACTAAGTACAACTTTTGAACTTGGCAGAACTGGAGCACTCTCTACAATCTTTATAGTTTTTTTACTAGTTATGTCAGTTGCAGTTATCGCTTTTATGGTTTTTATTGAAAGGGCACAAAGACGAATAACTATTCAATATCCTAAAAGGCAACCTGGTGCAGGAAATAAAGTAGCTGATTCATCTCACCTTCCTCTTAAGATAAATACTGCTGGAGTAATTCCTCCAATTTTCGCCAGTTCACTTTTACTATTACCAATAACTTTTGTTAGCTTTAATGCTGGTTCTGGACCTGAGTGGTTAAATGTTTTAAGCCAATTTCTTAGCCGAGGTCATCCAGTTTATTTGTCACTTTACACTGCAATGATAGTTTTTTTTGCTTTCTTTTACACTGCAATAGTTTTTAACCCTAAAGATACAGCTGATAATTTGAAAAAATATGGAGGCTTCATCCCAGGTATAAGACCAGGTGAAAATACGGCGAATTACTTAGACTTTGTTCTTACACGTCTGACAGTTATTGGTTCCATTTACCTCTCTTTTATATGCTTATTACCGGAACTTTTAATTTCAAAATACAAAGTCCCTTTTTACTTTGGTGGTACAAGCTTATTAATTGTTGTGAGTGTGACAATGGATACAGTCAACCAAATTCAGTCATACCTTTTAGCTCATCAATATGAGGGTTTGATTAGAAAGTCAAATCTGAGAAGAAGATAGATGAAAAAAATTGTTCTTTTAGGTCCACCAGGATGTGGAAAAGGAACTCAATCCAAAATCCTGGTCGATAAATTTAGTTTTTTTCAACTTTCAACCGGTGATTTACTAAGAGAACAGACTATGAATAAAAATTCACCATATGGTAAAGAAATAAATGAAATCATGCAAAGAGGTGATTTAGTAACAGATGAAATTGTTATAAACTTGATAATTAATAAAGTTTTAAGTTTAAAGGATGAAAACATAGTTTTTGATGGTTTTCCTAGAAACATTAATCAGGCAGAGGTATTGGATCAATCATTGAGAGAATCTTCGATTGATTTAGATCACGCAATATTGTTTGAAGTTGATTTTAAAATTTTGGAAGAAAGAATTCAAAACAGAATTGCTGAGTCAGTTGATGTCAAACGTTCGGATGACAATTTAGAGACTCTTCTGAAAAGGATTGAGGTCTATAAAAATAATACATTACCAATCGTTGATTTTTATAAAAAAAAAAATATTCTTAATGCAATTAATGGTATGGAGTCAATTGAGAATGTAAACAAGGAAATATTAAAGATTATTAGTCCGACGGTGTTGACTTAAAAAAAAAAAAAAATATAATCCAGATTTGTATTATTAGGGGTTAAATGTGGCGAGATTAGCGGGTGTAAATGTTCCCAGCTCTAAAAGATTATTAATTGCACTTACCTATATTTTAGGAATTGGCAAAAAGTACGCAGATGATATTTGCACAAAAGTATCTATTGATAAAAATAAGAGAGTCAATGATCTAACAGAGGATGAAATCATTAAAATTAGAGAATGCATTGATAAAGGCTATTTAGTTGAGGGTGATTTAAGAAGATCGGTCTCCAATAATATAAAGAGATTAACAGATCTAGGTTGTTACAGAGGTTTGAGACATCGAAATAAGCTTCCTGTAAGAGGTCAAAGAACCCATACTAATGCAAGAACGAGAAAAGGTAAAGCGATACCAATCGCTGGTAAGAAGAAAGCAGTCTGATCCGAATGGCGATAAATAAAACAAAAAAAAAAAAACTCAAAAAAAACATTCCATCTGGAATAGCGCATATAAATTCTACCTTTAATAATACTATTATTACAATTACAGATACTTCAGGTAATACAATTTCATGGTCATCCTCCGGTAACAAAGGATTTAAAGGTTCCAGAAAATCTACTCCTTTCGCAGCACAGCTTGCTGCCGAAGAGGCTGGAAAGAAAGCTATTGAAAATGGTATGAAGCACATTGAAATTGTTATCAAAGGTCCAGGTAATGGTAGAGAATCAGCTATCAGGGCATTGGGATCAACAGGGTTAACTATCACTGTCATTAAAGATATAACACCCATTCCACACAATGGGTGCAGACCTTCAAAAAAAAGAAGAGTTTAATAGAAATTTTAATTAGAGAGGTAAAGATTGATAAATAAAAATTGGAAAGGTTTAATCAAACCAAAAAAGATTGAGTTTAATAAAGAAAAAGACAGTTTTAATTCAGCAGAACTTGTAGCCGAACCCTTAGAAAGCGGGTATGGGCAAACGCTAGGTAATATGCTTAGACGAGTTCTATTATCATCAATTAGAGGGGCAGCTGTCACTTCTATTAAAATTGAGGGAGTTACCCATGAATTCTCTTCTATACCTGGAATAATTGAAGATGTTACAGAAATAATTCTTAACATAAAACAATTAGCCTTAAAACTAAATGATGTTGAATCCTCAAAAATTTACATAAAAGCAAATGGACCCAAAGAGATCAAAGCCAGTGATATTGAATGTGGTGCTCATGTTGAAGTGCTAAATAAAGATTTGCACATATGTACCCTTGACTCAAAAGCAAAAATTGACATGACTTTAAATGTTGATGAAGGTAAAGGATATGTTCCTGCTATAAAACATAGTAATGGTGATGATGACGCACCATTAGGGACAATTTTTATAGATTCCTTTTTTTCACCAGTTAGAAAAGTTTCATTTAAAGTAGAAAATTCAAGAATTGGTCAGGTTACTGATTATGACAAATTAATAATGCAAATTGAAACAGATGGCTCAGTTGTGCCAGAGGATTCCGTTGCATATGCTGCAAGAATAATCGATGAACAATTAAAAATGTTTATCAATTTTGAAGATCCTGTTGAGGAAGTTGTTGCTCCAACAAAAGAAGAACCTCAACTTAATGTAAATCTTTTGAGGAAGGTTGAAGAACTTGAACTTTCTGTGAGATCAGCAAATTGTCTGAAAAATGACGAAATAATTTATATTGGTGATTTGGTTCAAAAAACAGAATCAGAAATGCTTAGAACTCCAAATTTTGGTAGAAAATCGTTAAACGAAATTAAAGAGATTTTGGCAACTATGAGCTTAGAATTAGGAATGAAGATTGAGGGTTGGCCTCCAGAAAATATTGAAGATATCAGAAAAAAACTTGATGACCCATACTAAAATAGGAAATGAAACATGAGACATAGAATTTCAGGAAGAAAGCTTAATAGAAAAACTAGTCATAGAATGGCTTTATTGAAAAATCTTACTAAATCTCTTTTAACTAATGAACAAATAGAGACAACTCTACCTAAAGCAAAAGAGCTCAAACCATTTGTAGAAAAAATAGTACACTCAGGTAAGAAAAATAGTTTGCACTCTCGAAGAAAGGTTTTTAGCTTTCTTAGAGATAATATACTTGTAAATAAAGTTTTTGATGTTCTTGCAAAAAGATATGCCAACCGAAAAGGAGGGTATACCAGAGTTCTTAGGTCTGGATTTAGGTATGGAGATGCTGCTCCAAAAGCAATAATTGAACTTGTTGATAGAGATATATCAGCTAAAGGATATGCCGATAAAAAAAGAGTTGAAGAACAGAGAAAACAAGGTGAACAAGAAACACCTCAGGAAAAAGTCACAAATGATGAAGCTCAAATAAAGGATAAAGAAAAAAATAAAAAGGTAGTTGAAGATAAGTTAGAAAATACAAAACAAACTACAAGTTCAAAAAAGAAAGAAAAAGATTCTAAAGACTAGGTTTTAATGCTTTTTAATGATTAAAAATTCCAATGAAGATGAGTGGATAGTCGGAGCTGATTATAACAATAAAAGAATTGATTATTTTTTAAAAAAAAAGTTAACCTCAATTAGCTACCCCATAATCTGTAAAATAATAAGAAAAGGCCAGCTCAAAGTAAATGGAAAAAAAATTAATAATTCATATTTTTTAAAAAATGGTGATTCTATTAAGTTATATTTTGATATTTCTATTAATACACAGAAAAAAAAAATTAACGTTGATCAAAAAGTAATAGAAGAGGTAAAGGGCTGGATAATACTTAAGAATAAAAACTTTATTGCTTTTAATAAACCAAGTGGTTTTCCAGTACAAGGTGGATCAAAAATAAAGATTAGTTTAGATGATGTTTTGGAGTATTTAAAATTTAGAAATTCTAATAAGCCTAAACTAGTTCATAGAATAGATAAAGATACATCTGGCTTACTTATAGTTGCAAGAAACTTAGAGTATGCACAGTTTCTAACTAAACTATTCAGGAATAGAAGTGTAACAAAAAATTATTTGCTTTTAGTTCATGGATTTCCAGATATCAAGGGTGGGTTAATAGATACACCAATTAAAATTAACAACAAAGACCAAGAGTCACTTACTCTTTTTTCAATATTAAAAACAAGAAAAAACTCTTCTTTAGTATTAGCACACCCTGTTACCGGTAGAAAAAATCAATTAAGAAGACATTTTTCATCTATTGGACATCCGATTATTGGTGATGAAAAATTTGGGTTCGGTTTTAAAAAAAAAATTAAAAGCCAAAATTTTTTCTTACATTCACTTTCTATAAGATTTAATGAACCGTCGAATAAGTATGATTTATTTGCCGCTCCTCCATTTTATTTTGAGAAAAAATTAGAAGAAATGAATTATTCTATTTCAAGGATAAAAAACTATCTTAATCAATTGAAAGAAGATTAATGAAATTTTCTTACAAAAGTAATGATGATTTTTTTATATTCTATAAAAATGATTCCTTAATAAAAGTTTCTGATAATAATCCACTAGTAGCAATTAACTTAAAACATGCTGAATTAATACTTAAAGATTTAAGAAAAAAAGAAGTTAAACCAGATCAATTCTCAATTCTTGGTTTAACTATGTTTGCGAGTAGTCTTGATAAAAAACTAATTAATGAGATTGTTTTAAAGTTGTTAAAAAATTTGGATTTTGACCTATTACTTTATAGGTATTTTGATGATCAAATATTGCTAAAATTAATGAATAAAAAATATGATCCTTTTATTAATAAGTTTAATGAATCATTTAATATGAAATTAAAAGTAATTGAAGGCTTCATAGAAAATGCTAACCATCATTTAGACAAAAAATTTTTTAAAAAATTTATTCAAAAATTAAATAATTTTTATCTAACAGCATTATTTAAGCTTTCAGGTATAAGTAAATCAGTGATTTTGAGTTATTTTTTTTTAGAAAATAAAGTTAATATTCCTGAATTTTTTAGATTAATAAATCTCGAAAATAAGTTTCAGCAAAATCATTGGGGATATGTTGACGAACAAAAAAAAAAACGATCAATACTACTTATCTAGTCTAAAAAAAATTTCTTTTTTTTTAAAAAATGTAAATTAATTTTT
>MDTB01045344.1_pt1 | contig 32219 bp, 25 predicted proteins | sample 811161 | NCBI WGS metagenome assembly MDTB01 (sample SAMN05326650, study PRJNA326480) | marine metagenome | isolation source: seawater | place: Mediterranean Sea | collected 2009 | reverse complement strand
TTTAATTAAACATAAATGTTTAGATTTAGCAAAGTTATTTTAATTATATGAAAATCTACAAGAAAGGAGCTAAAAAATTATTAAATGCATGGGTATTTTATGATTGGGCAAATTCGGTGTACCCGCTAGTCATTTCAACAGCTATTTTTCCTATTTTTTACGGAATCATCACTGATGATTATTTATTAATTGCAGGCTATAACATAAAAAGCACAGCATTAATAACTTACATTTCAACAATAGCTTTTTTTTTATTAGTAATAATTACTCCAATTTTATCAGGAATTGCAGATTACACAGGAAACAAAAAGTTTTTTATGAAATTATTTTGTTATATAGGGTCTTTTTCCTGCGTAATGTTATATAATTTTAATATTGATAATCTCTTATTTGGACTATTTTTTTATTTCATTGCTTTAATTGGATTTTGGTGTAGTTTAGTTTTTTACAATTCCTATTTACCAGATATTGCAAGAGAAAGCCAGCAAGATTATATAAGTGCTAAAGGGTATTCTATGGGATATGCGGGTAGTGTAATTTTACTGTTTATAATTATTTTAATGGTAAATTTCCCTGATTTTTTCTCTATTTCATCTGTTGATAATATTCCAGCAGAAATCATGGCAATGAAATATTCCTTTGTCATGGTAGGAATTTGGTGGTTTTTTTTTAGTCAATTTAGTTTTTATTACCTACCAGGAAGAAATTATTATTTATCAAACAGAGATTCAGTAAAAGACATTTCTAAGAACATATTATTTAATGGTTTCAAAGAGTTACTTTCTGTGTGGATAATTTTAAAAAAGAAACCTGTTTTAAAAACTTTTTTATTCTCCTTTTTTATTTACAGTATTGCATTACAGACGGTTATTCTTGTTGCTACATATTTTGGTGAATCAGAAGTTAATTGGAGTGATGAAGAGAAAACATCTGGATTAATAGTAAGTATTTTAATAATTCAATTAATAGCTGTTTTAGGATCTATTTTAGCTGCATATTTTTCTAAGAAAATAGGAAATCTTAATACTTTAATTTTATTTAATTTACTTTGGAGTGGCCTTTGTATTTATGGGTACTTTGTTTATGAGCCGATTCAATTTTATGTTGCAGCTGCTTTTGTTGGATTTGCAATGGGTGGTATCCAATCTTTATCTAGATCCACATTTTCCAAATTTCTTCCTAAAACAACAAATACGACATCTTTTTTTAGTTTTTACGATATTGCTCAAAAGCTTAGTATCGTAATTGGAACTTTTCTTTTCGCTACAATTGATCAAATAACAGGCTCGATGAGATCTGCAATTATATTTTTTTTAATTTTCTTTGTTGTAGGAATGATTATACTAATTGGACTCAATAATAAAATAAATAAAAATTTAATGGCATAGTCCTTGAATTATAAGGGTGTATTATCTTTTAATATTACAGTTTAACAGATAGATAATCTTTAATCTTAATTATAATTTGTAGCCATGTCAAAAAATAATCTTTTTAATATTGACAATTTGTCAGTAAAAGATATTGATGAAAACTCAGAGTTAATACCTCTGATGACACCCGAAGATGAAATTGAAATCAATAAAGAAGAATTACCCTTAACTCTTCCGATTTTATCCTTAAGAAATACTGTTTTATTTCCTGGTGTCGTTATACCAATAACAGCATCAAGAAATAAGTCAATACAATTGATAAAAGATGCTAATAATTTTAATAAACTTCTTGGCGTAGTTTCTCAAAAAGATGAAAAAATTGAAGATCCAAAAGCAGTTGACATATTTAAAATAGGAACAGTTGCGAAAATATTGAAGGTTCTTCAAATGCCTGATGGAAATACAACTGTAATTATTCAAGGAAAAAGAAGATTTGAAATTGATAGAATAATTTCTGAAAAACCATACATAACAGCCAATATAAAAAGTTCCCCTGAGGTAAACCCGGGGCCCAAAAATTCGGAGTTTACAGCTACTATTGACTCAATTAAAGATCTTGCTCTTGAAATCATCAAAAGAAATCCAAATATACCATCTGAAGCATCATTTGCAATAAAGAATATTGAAAGCAATTCTTTTCTTATCAATTTTGTCTCATCAAATCTTAATTTACCAGTAATTGACAAACAGGGTATACTTGAAATTAATGACTTGCAGGAGCGTGCAATTGAAACATTAAAACAGATGAATATTGAGTTTAAAAAACTGGAAATAAAAAATGATATTCAATCGAAAGTACAAACAGATTTAAGTCAGCAACAGCGAGAATTTTTTCTTCATCAACAAATGAAAACAATTCAAGAAGAATTAGGTGGGGTTAGCCATGATTCCGAGATTGATGAAATGAAAAAAAGGTCTAAGAAGAAAAAATGGAATAATGATATAAAAAAACATTTTGAAAAAGAGGTCGCAAAACTCCAAAGAATGAATCCTCAAGTATCAGAATACTCTGTACAAAGAAATTACCTTGATTTATTGCTTGATTTGCCATGGAATGAGTATACAAAAGATAAGTTTGATTTAATAAAAGCGAGAAAAATATTAGACAGGGATCATTTTGGATTAGAAGATGTAAAAAAAAGAATTATTGAATATTTAGCAGTTCTAAAACTTAGAAATGACATGAAATCTCCAATATTATGCCTTCATGGACCGCCAGGTGTTGGAAAAACCTCACTAGGTAAATCTATTGCAGAAGCAATTGGAAGAAAGTACGTGAGAATTTCCTTGGGTGGTCTGAGAGATGAAGCAGAAATAAGAGGTCATAGAAAAACTTATATAGGTGCAATGCCAGGAAGAATTATACAAAATATAAAGAAAGCGAATACCTCAAATCCAGTTTTTGTTTTGGATGAAATTGACAAATTAACTTCTTCCTCTGTTGGTGATCCTTCTTCGGCAATGCTTGAGGTATTAGACCCGGAACAAAATAAAGATTTTTATGATAACTATTTAGAAAAAGGTTTTGACCTGTCAAAAGTCATGTTTATTGCAACATCAAATAATTTATCTTCTATTCAGCCTGCCCTCAGAGATAGAATGGAGATCATTAATGTTAGTGGATATACCACAGATGATAAAGTTCAAATTGGAAAGAAATTTTTGTTACCAAAGCAAATTAAGGAGCATGGGTTAAGTAAAAGTGATGTTAAAATTAGATCTAATGTAATTGAAAAAATTATTGACGGTTATACAAAAGAGTCTGGAGTAAGAAGTTTAGAAAAAAATCTTGCTAAAATAGTTAGAAATTGTGCTAAAAATATTGCTACTGATGAGAAATATGATGTCAATATAAAATTAGAAGATTTAAAATCTATATTAGGACCTCAAAAAATAATTCGTGATAAATATGAAACAAATGGGGTTGCTGGAGTAGTAACAGGTCTTGCTTGGACACAGGTTGGAGGGGATATTTTATTTATTGAATCAATAATTTCACCTGGTAAAGGAAAATTATCAATCACTGGAAATATTGGGAAGGTTATGTCTGAATCAGCTACAATTGCATTACAATATATAAAGTCAAATGCTAAAAGATATAAATTAAATCAGGAAATATTTGATATGTACAACATACATATTCATGTTCCTGAGGGTGCAACACCAAAGGATGGACCTAGTGCAGGAATTGCAATGTTGACCTCTCTTATTTCATTATTTACACAGAAGAAAGTAAAATCTAAATTAGCAATGACTGGTGAAATCACTTTGAGAGGAAAAGTATTACCAGTTGGAGGTATTAAAGAAAAAATTTTAGCTGCTAAAAGAGCAAATATCAAGGAAATTATTTTATGTAATCAAAATAAAGCTGATGTTGAGGAAATCAAAAAAGAATATGTTAAAGGCCTAAAGTTTCATTATGTGTCCAAAATGATTGAAGTTATTGATATTGCGATTACAAAATATAATGTAGATAATTTTAAAACTCTGTAATATAATTTAGATATTGTAGTTTTAACCTTATGAAAGTTGACTCGTATAAAGTTTTTATAAAGTTTTTTTTATTACTTCCACTAACCATAGTTTCTCAATCTGCCGGTGAGTCAACTTATCAATTTTTGAATATTCCTGTATCACCAAGACAACTTGCCCTAGGAGGTAAAACAATAACCACATATGATAACGATGTCTCGATGGCACTATATAATCCTTCTACAATAAATCCTGAAATGGATAATAATTTTTCATTTAACTATTTTAATTATTTCTCCGATATTTCATATGGAAATATTTCATATGCCTACAAATTAAATAACAGAGGTAACACTCTTCATTTTGGTTTAAAGTATATTAATTATGGAGATTTTTCAGGCTATGATGAATTAGGTAATTACACAGGTGAATTCACTGGTAATGAAGGCTGTTTTAGTATTTCATACTCAACAAAGCTTAAATCGATTCCAATTTACTTAGGTACAAGTGTAAAGATAATTTCATCAAGATTAGAACAATACAATTCTTATGCATTAGCTACAGATATTGGAGCATTTTACATTGACTATTTAAATGACTTAAATATATCATTAGTATTTAGAAATATTGGATATCAAATTAAACCATACAATGAAATCTATGAGTCTTTTCCAATCGAAATTAATCTTGGTATCTCTCAAAGATTACAAAATGCACCAATAAATTGGCATATAACATTTGAAAATTTACAAAAATGGCCTATTGGGTATTCAAATCCCTCGAGAATAACAACAGATTTAGATGGGAATATTACTGAAGAAAAAATTGGTTTATTTAATGAGTTATTAAGGCACGTTATTATTGGGGTTGAATTGTTTCCAAAATCTTTTTTTAATATGCAACTTGGATATAGTTTTAGAAGGGGTGAGGAATTAAGAATTTTAGAGCAAAGAAATTTCTCAGGTTTATCATTTGGTTTTGGAATTAGATTCAACAAAATAAAACTAAATTATTCTCATTCTAGATTTTCAAGTGCACAGAATATAAATTATATTGGCCTGCAAATGAGTTTAAATTAATGATAAATAGAATTATTGCAATTGATGGACATGCCTCTACTGGCAAAAGTTCCTTGGCAAAAAATTTGTCTAAAGAATTTAATTGTATTCATATCAACTCTGGTTCAATGTATAGAGCAATTGCTTTGTATATGATTAACAATAATTTGATTAAATACGTTGATAGTGATATAAATTATATAATGTCAAAGCTTAATAATGTTATGATTGAATTCAAAGATGTTAATGATAATTTAAAATTATTTTTAAACGGAAGGAATATTGAAAAACATTTAAATTCTTTAAGGGTTTCAAATGAGGTTAGTAATATTGCTGCAATTCCTGAAATAAGAACTAAATTGGTGAAACTTCAAAGACTAATTGATCGATCAAAAGGTATTATAATGGATGGTAGGGATATTGGTTCTGTTGTATTTCCTAATGCAGATTTGAAATTTTTTTTAACAGCAGCTATTGAAGTTAGAGCAAAAAGAAGATTTGACGAATTGATAAAAAAGGGCGCTAATATAACTTTAAGTGATGTTATTAATAATATCAAAGATAGAGATCAAAAAGATTCTAACAGAAAAACCTCTCCTCTTATCAAAGATGATGATGCAATTGTTATTGACAACACCAAAAAAACAATTACTGAGCAAGTTGAGCTAATTAAAGAAATTGTAAAATATAGATTTTACAATTAATACATTGAATTAAGAAAATATTTTATATTTTCGCAGTCCTAATTGTTATTTCAGATTCAGCATTTAGGTTAAATTTTATTCACTTCTTCTAGAGTTAAATATTAAATGAATCAAAACTTCTAGAATACAAATTTACTTGCCATGCCAAAAAACGAAGAAAAAAAGGCACCTAACACTTCCAAAACAACTAGTCCAAAAGCAAAGGATACTAAAGCTAAAAAGCCAAAAGTAAAGGAAACTAAAGCTAAAGAGCAAAAAGCAAAGAGATTAACAAAAAGATCCTCAAAAGCGAAGGAGGTATTGCATTTTGAAAAGGTAGAAGAAAAAACTTCTATAACTATTGATAAAAATTTAACAGATGTTATTTCTGAAGATTCTAAAAAAATATCTAATCAATTAGAAGAAAAGATAAACATTGATGATTTTGACTGGCATAATTTTGAAGAAGGAATTGATGAAGTCAATGAAAAACAAATTAAAGAATTTGAAAAATTAGTTGAAGAAAATTTTGTTGAAACCCTTACCAATAACGTAGTTGATGGTACTGTTATTCATATGACTGACAGAGAGGCTATCATAGACATAAAAGCAAAATCAGAGGGTGTAATTTCATTAAATGAATTTAGATATAACCCAGATCTAAAGATTGGTGATAAAGTTGAAGTTTTGATTGATATAAGAGAAGATACAACTGGACAACTTGTTTTATCTCACAGAAAAGCTAGAGTTATTAAAGCTTGGGATAGGGTTAATAATGCACATGAATCTGGTGAAATTGTTAATGGGCATGTAAAATGTAGAACTAAAGGGGGAATGATAGTCGATATCTTTGGTATAGAAGCTTTTTTACCTGGTTCTCAAATTGATGTTAAGCCAATTAGAGATTACGATCAATACGTAGATAAAACTATGGAATTCAAAGTTGTAAAAATTAACCATGACTTTAAAAATGTGGTTGTTTCTCACAAAGCTCTTATAGAAGCTGATATTGAACTTCAAAAGAAAGAAATAATTAAGCAACTTGAAAAGGGTCAAATTTTAGAGGGGATTGTAAAAAATATTACATCCTATGGTGTATTTATGGATTTAGGTGGAGTTGATGGACTAATTCATATTACTGATCTGTCCTGGTCTAGGATAAATCATCCAAATGAAATAGTTGAATTAGATCAAAAGTTAAAAGTTGTAATATTAGACTTTGATGAAAATAAATCAAGAATTCAGCTCGGATTAAAGCAATTAAATAAGCATCCATGGGAGGCACTTTCTGATGATACTAAAGTGGGTGATGAAGTAAAAGGAAAAGTTGTTGTAATTGCAGATTATGGTGCATTTGTTGAAATTTTTGATGGAGTAGAAGGTCTAATTCATGTTTCTGAAATGTCTTGGTCTACTCATTTACGCTCAGCACAGGACTTTTTATCAGTAGGTGATGAAGTAACAGCTAAAATATTAACTTTTGACAGAGATGAAAGAAAAATGTCGCTTGGAGTTAAGCAATTAACTCCAGATCCCTGGACGGATATTACAAAAAAATATCCAGTAGACTCAAAACACATTGGAATAGTAAGAAATTTTACAAACTTTGGTGTATTTGTTGAGCTTGAGGAAGGAGTCGACGGTTTAGTTCATATTTCTGATTTATCATGGACTAAAAAAATTAAACACCCAAGAGAATTTTGTGAATCAGGAAAAAATATGGATGTAATTGTACTTGAGTTGGATGTTGATAATAGAAAGTTAAGTTTAGGACACAAACAAGTTAAAGATAATCCCTGGGATAATTATGAAATTGAATTCGGATTAAATACAGTACATAATTTTGAAGTTACAGAAATTGTACCTAAGGGTGCAACAGTAAAATTCAATGAAGATATTACAGCATTTATTCCATCAAGACACATGATAAAAGAAGATGATTCAAAGCTAAAAAAAGGAGAAAAAGCAGATCTTAAAGTTATAGAATTTAATAAGGATACTAAGCGTGTAGTTTTATCTCATACTCAAACCTTCAAGAATTTAGATTCAAACTCTAAAAAAAGCTCTAAATCTATAATTTCTATGGATAATGATAATCTGAAAAACACATTGGGTGAAGCAAATGAACAATTGCAAGAGCTAAAAGATAAAATGGATGGAAAATAACAATAAAAGCCTTTTAATTAAAAGCTTTTTTTAAAATTATCATTAAATTTTATTTTGATATGAGTCAGCATAAATTATTTAATCATTCTCAAGTAAATATTTGCTTAGAAAGACTCGCTTACCAACTACTTGAAAATCATGGTGATTTTTCAGAAACTGTTCTTGTAGGTCTCCAGCCTAGAGGAAAGTTTCTTTCTAAAAATATAGTAAATGTTTTAAAGAATAACTACAACCTTCGGGACTTAAATTATGGTTATTTAGATATAACTTTTTTTAGAGATGATTTTAGAACTAAGACTAATGTTTTAATTCCAAATGAAACAAACTTTAAGCTTAATATTAATGATAAAAAAGTTGTATTCATTGATGATGTTTTATATACTGGAAGAACAATAAGGGCAGCTTTAACAGCGATTGAAAGTTTTGGTAGACCAAAATCTATTGAGTTGCTTATTTTGATAAATAGAAGATACAGTAGAGAATTGCCAATTCAAGCAGATTATAAGGGATTTAATGTTGATCTTTATGAAGATCAAAAGGTTTGTGTTAATTGGAGTGAAAATAATAATTATGTTTATTTGGAGAATATAAAGTGATGGAGTCTCTTAGTGTAGATAACTTAATTGGAATAAAGAATTTAAATATTAATGATATTAGTTTGATATTTAAAACTGCAGACAATTTCAAAGAAATTATTAATCGTCCAATAAAAAAAGTACCATCTCTTAGAGATATTACAATTGCAAATTTATTTTTCGAAAACTCAACTAGAACTAAACTCTCCTTTGAATTGGCTGAAAAAAGATTGTCAGCCGATATTTTAAATTTTTCAGCTTCTCACTCGTCTTTGGAAAAAGGGGAATCACTCATTGATACAATAAACAATATTATATCAATGAAAGTTGACATGATTGTTCTAAGACATCCAAATGCAGGTGTGCCTGAATTTATTTCAACAAAAATTGATGCATCAATTATTAATGCTGGAGATGGTGCCCACGAACATCCAACCCAAGCATTACTAGACTCTTATTCAATTATTGAATCATTGGGAGAGATTAGAAATAAAAATATTTTAATTGTGGGTGATATTATTCACAGCAGAGTAGCCTTATCAAATATATTTGCATTAAAAATGCAAGGAGCAAATGTTAAACTATGTGGACCAAATTCATTAATGCCAAAATATATAGATAGACTTGGGGTAGAGGTTATTAATAATTTAGATGATGCTTTACAGTGGTGTGATGTTGTTAATATGTTAAGGATTCAAAATGAAAGAATGAATAAAAGCTTATTTCCTAGTTTGAGAGAATATGTTATGCTATATGGATTAAATAAAGAAAGGCTAAGTAAGTTAGACCGTGAGATAATTATAATGCATCCTGGGCCAATAAACAGAGGAGTTGAGCTTACGAGCGAAATAGCAGATTCAAAAAATTCAATAATTCTTGATCAAGTTGAAAATGGAGTTGCAATAAGAATGGCGGTAATTTATTTGCTTGCAAAAAAAAGATTTAACCGTTGAAATTAAAAATATTAGGTTCTCAAGGTGCCATTCCGAGAAGAGGAATGTATTCTTCATCACAAATTTTAAATATCAAGAACACATATATATTAATTGATTGTCCCGAAGGTATTCAACTTCAGTTAAAAAACTATCGTATTAAATATTCAAAAATTGATTTTATTTTAATTTCACATGCTCATGGTGATCATTATTTTGGGTTAATAGGATTAATTTCAACATATTCACTTTTAAGAAGGAAAAATAAATTAATATTGTTCTGCCCTAAAGTTGTCTCTGAAATTATAAATTCTCAAATAAAACTTTCATCAATGTTTCTCACATATGATTTAGAAATTATTGAATTAAATTCAAAAGATTCAGAAAAAATTTATGAATCAAATGATTTTTCAATATTCACAATACCATTGAGACATTCAATATACTCAAATGGTTTTCTCTTTAGGGAAAAAAATAATAAAAGAAAGTTGAATTTAGACTTAGCTCAAAAATCAAAAATTAACAAAGTTTATTATAATAAACTAACTAAAGGAGAAAATGTTTTTAATGAAAATGGTGAGGAAATTGATTTTAGAGATGTAACATCAGCAGGTTTAAAAAATAAGTCCTATGCATATTGTAGTGACACGACTTATTTTCCAAATATCATTGAAAAAATAAGTCATGTTGATCTATTGTATCATGAATCTACTTTTTTGGAAAAAGACAAAGAAAAAGCTAAATTAACTATGCATTCTACTGCAATGGATGCAGCTAAAATAGCAAGACAGGCACAAGTTAATAAATTAATTATTGGACATTTTTCATCTAGATATGAAAATTTAAATTTATTTATAAATGAAGTAAAGCAGAGCTTTCAAAATGTTGAATTAGCATTTGACGGAAAAGAAATCGATATATAATTTAAAAATTAAATTATTTAAATTTGTATGATGAAATCAGACATAAGTAATTATAGAAAATCCTACAATAAGGGATATTTATCAGAAAATGAAATATTTGATAATCCTTTAAAATTATTTAGTAAATGGTTTAATGAAATCTCTTTAACAAGTCTTGACATCGAAATTAATGCAATGACTTTATCAACTATAGATAAAGACGGGTTTCCAAGAAATAGAGTTGTTTTACTAAAATATTTTTCGGAGGATGGGTTTACCTTTTTTACTAATTACAAAAGCAATAAAGCAAAAGCAATTTTAAATAATAATAAAGTTTGTTTATCATTTTTTTGGGAAAAAATGGAAAGGCAAATACTTTTAAAGGGTAAATCATATAAAACAAGTGATGATGTTAGTGATAATTATTTTGATTCACGTCCATTGGGAAGTAAAATAGGTGCTCTAGTTTCTTCCAATCAAAGCACTGTGATTCCCTCTAGATCTTATTTAGAAAAAAAATTTAAAAAGATTAAAAAACAATTTGAAAATAGTGAAATTTCCCGTCCACTCAATTGGGGTGGATTTATTGTAAAACCAGTTGAATATGAGTTTTGGCAAGGGAGAGAAAACAGATTGCATGATAGAATTCGTTATACAAAAAAAAAATAATAAATGGATTATTGAAAGGTTAAGTCCATGAGAAAATTAAAACTTAAAAAATTAGCTGCAATAGATATTGGATCTAATGCTATTAGATTGTTAATTGCCAATACATACATTGAAAATAAATATCCAACATATAAAAAAGTATCTCTAATTAGACTTCCTATACGACTAGGAAATGATGTTTTCACCAAAGGAAAAATTTCAAAAAATAAAATTAGTAGCTTAATTGAATCCGCAGAAACTTTCAAAAGTATTATGAGAATTCATAAAGTTTCAAAATATATTGCTGTAGCTACATCTGCTATGAGGGAAGCACAAAATGGGAAACAAATTCTTGATAAAATTTACACAAAAACAAAACTAAAAATTAGTATAATTTCAGGAAATTCAGAAGCAGCTTATATACTTCAGTTATTTAAAAATAATTTAAATATTAAAAATGAAAATTATTTATTTATTGATGTTGGTGGAGGTAGTACAGAAATTAATCTATTATCAAACGGAAAAATTATTGCTTCTGAATCATTCAAAATAGGAACGGTTAGATTAATGAATAGTTCTGATAAAAATGTGTTAAATGATTTCTGCAATTGGATTCAGAAAAAAACAATAAAAATTAAAAATTTAACCGTTATTGGAACTGGAGGAAATGCAAATAAAATTTTAAAAATTTTAAATAAATTCCCCTATGAAAAAATAAAATTAAGTAGTTTAATCAGTTTGTTTTCAAAAGTTAAAAAATATACAATTAACGAAAGAATAATTAAGTTAAAGTTAAATCCTGATAGGGCAGATGTCATAGAGCCTGCATTAGAAATTTATACTAAAGCTCTAAATTATTCCAATTCGAATAAATTTATGGTTCCAAGAATAGGATTAGCTGATGCTTTGATTATGAGTTTAAATCATGATCTCGAGTTGGGAGATGATTTAGATTGAAAGTTTAAAAATATTTTTAAGTTTTTCAATTTTGGGGTTTTTTTCTTTCAAAGCATTGTATTTTTCCGAAGTAGTGTATTTAAATTTTTTTCTAATATTTTTATCAACTGATACGACTAAATTTAGATTACTTTTTAACTCTTTTCGCATAAAATTTTGAATTAAAATTATTTCTTTTTCTATTTCATGTCTTGTTGTGTCATTAGGCACATTATATGAAATTGAATCTTCATACAAAATTGGAGTTGAAATTCTTAATATTGAAGCTATATTGAACCTGCCATTGGATTCTAATATTTCTGCATATTTAGCCCATGCTGATCGCATATTATCATCAGATACATTTTGAGTTGGAGAGTCAATAAGTATCTCGTCAATGACATCCAAATTTTTTGTACTATTATCCTCATTTATACTTTTTAATGACAACGTTGATGCAAATAAATTTTGATTAATTTTTGCAACTGGTACTTCTTCTAGTCTAACTTCTTTTTTTTCTTCATTAATCAAAATTTCAGTTAAGAAATTTGAGCGTTCAAACTTGGAAAATGGAATGGGTTTAAAAATTATTTTTTTTTTTTCCTCACTATATTCAAGGGAAGTGATTTTCAAGAAAGTTAGCTCAATGAGTAAATTCGGGTTAAGACTTTTTTGAAAGTTTAATTCAGCTTCATTTAATATAGAAAGAATCTTAATAATAATGGGAAAACTCAATTTTTTAGAATATTTTGATAGACTATCAACTTCAGCTTTTTCATTGTGACTTAATATTATGGAGTATTTATCTTTAATGACTAGTATGTCGCGCAGGAAATCAGAAAAGGTTGAAATAAATATTTCACCAGAAATACCTTTATTTAAAATATTATTTATTTCAACAATTAACTTTGGAATATCTTTTTTTAGAATATAATCAAGAACTTGGATATTATCATTTATATCTAGAGAATTTAGATTATTAAGAACAATATCTTTGCTTATTTCTTTACTTACACCTAAAACTTTGTCAAAAAGCTGCAATGCATCTCTCATAGAACCATCACTCTTTGTTGCAATAATCAGTAAAGATTCTTTATCATGAGATATTTTTTCTAAAAAACAAATATTTTCTAGATTTTTAATTATGTCATTATTTGATATTCGTTTGAAATTATAAATTTGGCATCTTGAAATAATAGTAGGTATAATTTTATGCTTTTCAGTTGTAGCTAAAATAAAAATACAATGCTTAGGCGGTTCTTCTAATGTTTTTAAAAAGGCATTGAAAGCCCCAGAAGAAAGCATATGTACCTCATCGATGATATAAACCTTGAAATTTCCCTTTTGAGGAGGTATTCTTGTTTGTTCAATTAAGTTTCTTATATCATCAACACCATTGTTTGATGCAGCATCTAATTCAAATATATTGTATGAAAAGTCATCATCAATTTTAAATTTATTAATTTCTCTTGCTACTATTCTTGCACAACTTGTCTTACCAACACCTCTAGGCCCTGTAAATAGTAGCGCCTGAGCAAGTTTACCATTAGAAATAGCAGTTTTTAAACTCTTGGTTATTATTTCTTGACCAATAACATCTTTAAATTTTAATGGCCTATATTTTCTTGCAGAAATAATAAATTGACTCATAAGATTATTATTATATACATTAATAAATATAAATAAAAGAGTGATAATAAAAGACTAAAAATTTATCAAATTCATTATATATTTCAACATTTATTTATTTTTGTATTGTGGATCGTCTTGTCGCTATTTATAGAGGAAAGTCCGAACACCTAAGTACAACACAATGGTTAACTGCCATCGATCGCGAGATTAGGAATAGTGCAACAGAAAGTATGTACAGGTCAAGCTGTAGTGAAATCATGTAAACTCTGTGTGGTGCAATGTCATGTAAACCAACGCTTTAGAATTGTACGTTCGATGTTGGAGGGTAGACAGCTAGAATATATTGGCAACAATATATCAAGATAAATGACAAGAACTATTATTAGTACAGAATTCGGCTTATAGATTCACAAAAAGCGGGTTAAATCCCGCTTTTTTTTTTAAAAAAACTGAATTTTGAATCACCATAAATTCTTTCATCAAATAAATGATTATTTTCAATGAAATTATTTTTTTTATAATGCTCTAAAACAAAAATACTTTTCTCGTTTTTTAAACAATTATTTAGTACATAATTGATAATACTTTGATATTTGTCATTGTCAAATTTATAGGGCGGGTCAGCAAATATTAAATCATAAGTATTTGTAAAATTTTCAGCAAACTTGAAAAAGTCTTTTGAAAATACATTGTGATTTATTTCTAATTTTAATGATGTGGCTTTAATAAACCTAACACAATCATAATTTTTTTCTAAAAAATCTATTTGTTTGGCTCCTCTAGAAGCACATTCATATCCAAAAAAACCAGATCCTGAAAAAATATCAAGTACTTTAATATCAACAAAAGAGATTAAGTTAGTTAGTATGTTAAAAAGTGCATGTCTACAAATACTTGTAGTTGGTCTTATAGGTAATTTTTTTGGGACATTTATAGCTCTACCACCAAACTTTCCCGAAATAATTTTCATTCAAATGTGTTAAAGAGTATATTTTTATCAGGGATATTTACAAACGATGGGGTACTAAATTTATCATTGATAATTTCAATATTTCGCACATATTTATAGAGTAATTCATATTTTATTGATGATAAGCTTATTTCACCAGTGCATGCTACGTGAATTTTATCAGTATTTAAATTTAACTGAGAAAAAGTAAATAATGTATAGTATAAATAATCTTCTATAGAATTGCATTTAAAATTATTATAGAACTCTAATTTTTTTTCATAAAATACTATTAAATCAAAACTCTCATTGTGAAAATTCAGAAAAATGCTTTGTTTTCTTTCAACATTACATTTTTGTTTAAATTCACTTATTAATAAAGAAGCATAATGAAGCTCCTTGAAGGATGAGTATTTCTTTGAAAAATAGCTATTAATTTTTTTATTTGAGACATATAAGCCTGTAGTAGTATTTTCTAAAAAATTATAATAATTAATAAAAGTATTTGGTTTTAATTTGGTGTTAAATTTTAGATAATCAAATAAATGTTTTTTATCAAAAACGGAGGCAGGTACAATAGATAATGGACTATCATAGTATATTAATTTTAAGTTATTAATTACAATATCATTTTTTTCTATAGAACTTATTGTTTTTTTGATGTCTAGTAAATGTTTTGAATAATCACTATTCTTAGAGAATACTTTTTTCTTAGAATCAATTATCTTCTTATCTAGAGTTAGGAAATAATAAATAGATCTTAAGCCAATATGTATGGAAAACATACTAATTTCCTTTAGAGTAGTTTTTCGGCCAATTCCCATTAGTATTTATCTCATCCATTGAACCAATCTTAAGAGATGTGCCATTCACACCATCGACAGACTGAACTTGATTCTCTTTTAAAATAAGGTTTATGGATTGATCATGTAATATAACTTTTTTACTTACTTTGGCTTCAAATACAGGAATTTCAATACCATTTTGGTTTAAGAAACCTGCATTTAACTCAAATTTAGTTTTAGAATCTTTAGCATTAGGGACATACAACATTTGTTGATATCTATTATCGAATCCAAACAAAGAGTCTTTTACTCCAATAAAACCTAAGGTATCAACAATGACAATGTCTTTGTATGTCTTTACCCCACCATATCTTTTAGTCATTTCTATATCTAAAATACTTGAGTCTTTTCTTTGAGTTATAGTAAAAGAATCTGTTTCGATAAATTTAACAAGACTGTCCCAATTGTTTTGAAAATAACCTTTAATAGATCTGTGAGCTATTTGTGAATCTCTAATGTCTTTAAGTTTAAGGATAACCTGTTGATAACGAATGTTTTTTACATCATCAAACCTGATTTCATCATTAATTGATTTAAACATTAAAAAGGAGAAAAAAACTATATGTGCGAATAATGTATATAGTAGGAAATTTTTTTGCTTCTTGCTTATTTTATACCTGATCAAATAAACAATAATTAACGCAAAAATTGGGGATAATATAATTTGTAGTATACCAGGGATAAACCAAAGAAAAAAGTAAAAAATTACGGTTAAATAATATATTATATTATCATATTTACTAATCTTTTTTCTATAAAAATATACAGAAATTAAAACGATAAAAATTAGTAAGGGGTAAAGTAAATCAGAGTGATAATACATTTCATATAAATAATAACGTCAACAAAACTACAATTTTTTTTATTGTTTAGAAGTTAATATCTAAAAAACATATTTTTATATTTGAATGGAAATACCATATCGAAATGGAAGAAACTTTTTCTTCAATTATTTTTTCTGATCCTGCAGTTAAATTTAATGAAAATCAAAAATTAGCAATTACAAATATTAATGATTTTATATACTCTTCAAGTGGGACTATTTGCATCTTAAAAGGCTATGCTGGTACAGGTAAAACATATATTATCTCAAAAGTTGTAAAAAACTTATGGAAAATAAAAAAACCGGTAATTTTATTGGCTCCAACAGGAAGATCTGCAAAAGTTTTATCTTCATACTGTAAGAAAGAGGCGCATACAGTTCACAGGGAAATTTACAATGTTAAAAATAATCCTGCTGGAAATATCGACTTTACCTTAAAAATAAATAAACATAAAAACACAATATTTATTGTGGATGAAGCATCAATGATTCCCACTACAAAAAAAAACGAAATGGGCTTATTTTCAGAATCTCTTTTAGATAATATTATTAAATATGTTTATTCGGGATTTAAATGTAGTTTACTAATTATTGGGGACGTAGCACAATTACCCCCAATTTTTTCTAAAAATTCATTATCTCTAGATGAAATTTTTTTAAATAAAAACTATGGTTTAAAAGTTATTTCCTCAGAACTTAACGAAGTTGTTCGACAAAAAGGAAATTCAGGTATTTTATCATTAGCAACATATTTGAGAAATTTAACTGAGATGGACGTTGTAAAGGAATTAAAAATTAATTTATCTTCTTACAATGATATAAGTCTTGTTGATGATGGAGATCAGTTAATCGATTTACTTCAGGATTCTTACAACGAATATGGTTTGCAAGAGACATCGGTTATAGTAAGGTCTAATAAGAGATCTAATATTTATAATAAAAATATTAGGGAAAGAATTCTTTTTAACGAAAATATTATCTCAGTTGGAGATTTAATGATGGTAGTAAAAAATAATTATCATTGGTTAAACAACAATAGAGAAGGTTTTATAGCAAATGGAGATATCATTAAAATAGAAGAAATACATAAAATAAAAGAATTATATGGGTTTATATTTGCTGAAGTTAAAGTTACCATGATTGATTATCCCAATCTTAATGCATTTGAAACAGTTTTAATTTTAGATACAATTGAAATCAATTCCCCTTCATTAGACTATTCGTCCTTGAATAAACTCTACACAGAGGTTTTAAAGGACTATCTTAAAATTAAAACGAAATATAAACGACATTTAGCTGTTAAAAAAAATAAATACTTTAATGCATTACAGGTTAAGTTTGCATACTCTTTTACATGCCATAAATCTCAAGGTGGTCAATGGGAATCAATATTTGTAGAAATGCCCTTTTTGCCTAATGGATATAATAAAGATTTTTTAAGATGGTTTTATACTGCGGTTACAAGAGCAAAAAACAAATTACATTTGATTGGTTTCAATAATGAATTTTTTAGATAATTTTAAAACATAAAAATTATTAATGAAAAATAAAATTTATAGTTTTATTTTGACCAATATTATTGGTTGGAAAATAAAGGGAAATTCAAACTTTTCAAAAAATAGAATTAAAAAAGCAATAATAATTGCAGCTCCACATACCCATTGGCTAGATTTATTTTTAGGAATATTGATTCGTGGCAGTATTGGATTTAAATCCAATTTCATTGCAAAAAAAGAATTATTTTTTTTCCCCCTCAACATTATCTTAAAACTTATTGGGGGTGTTGGCGTAAACAGATCAAAAAAAAATAATACAGTGAATGAAATTGTACATATTTATAATAATAAAGAAGAGTTTATCATTTCACTTGCACCAGAAGGAACAAGAAAAAAGGTTAGCAAATTTAAAACAGGATTTTATTACATAGCAAAAGAAGCCAATATTCCAATTATTATGATTACCATGGACTATTCAAACAAACAAAGTATAATATCTGATCCTTTCTACCCTAAAGATAATTTCAAAAAGGATATAAATCTTATTGAAAGCTTTTTTGATGGAGTAGAGGGTAAAGTAAAGGAGTTTAGTTTTATTAAATCTTAGTTCAATATTTAATATTGTGAAAAACATTTTGAACATCATCATCATTTTCAATTTTTTCTATTAATTTTTCAACATCCTCTTTTTCCTTTTCATTTATTTCTTTGAAAGTATTTGGAATTCTATCAAATCCAGATGAAATTATTTCAATATTTCTTTTCTCTAGTTCAGATTGCAAACCTCCAAAAAATTGGAAAGGTGCATAAATCATAATAAAATCTCCATCTAGAAAAACTTCTTCAGTACCAAAGTCAATTAGATCGAGCTCAATTTCATCCAAATTTAATCCCGATGACATAATTTTAAAATTACATATGTGGTCAAACATAAATATAACTGATCCTGAAGTGCCTAAACTACCGAGACATTTATTAAAATAACTTCTAATATTAGCAACTGTTCTTGTATTGTTATCTGTTGCTGTTTCAACAAGAACAGCAATGCCATGTGGTGCGTATCCCTCAAAAATAATTTCTTTAAAAGTTCCTTGACTTTTGTCAATTGCTCTACTAATAGCTCTTTGGATATTTTCTTTTGGCATATTTACAGACTTGGCATTTTGAATTACTGCTCTAAGCTTAGAATTACTATTAGGGTTAGCACCCCCATCTTTTACAGCAATAACAATATCTTTTCCAATTCTAGTAAAAGCTTTACTCATTGCTGACCATCTTTTCATTTTCCTTGCTTTCCTAAATTCAAATGCTCTTCCCATAACTATTTAAATGGTGTTTTAACAATTAATGCCCGTTTCATATTTCTTCTGATTTCAATGTAAATTTGAGTATCTAAATTTGAAAAATTAGATTTAACATAACCCAAGCCTATCCCTTTTTTCAGAGATGGAGACATTGTCCCAGAGGTTACGATACCAATTTTCTTTTTTTCTGATGAATAAATATTATATCCGTTTCTTGGAATTGCCTTATCTAACATCTCAAACCCAATTAATTTTTTCGTAACTCCAACTTCTTTTTGTTTGGTAAAGATAGAACTTGATGTAAAAACTTTATTTGTTTTAGTAATCCATGAAAGACCAGCTTCAATAGGGGATATTTCATCATTTAATTCATTTCCATAAAGGCAAAAACCCATTTCTAATCTCAAAGTATCTCTAGCAGCTAAACCAATAGGTTTAATATCAAATTCTGATCCTACTTCAAAAATATCATTCCACAAACTGACAGCATCATCATTTTTACAATAAATTTCATAACCCCCACATCCTGTATAGCCTGTATTAGAAATAATTAAATCCTTGTGATTTATAAAACAGTAATATTTTAAATTAACCAATTCTAATTTAAAAAGTTTTTCAAGAACATTTGAAGAATTTGGTCCTTGTACTGAAATAAGAGAATATTCATCAGACAAATCATCAATATTTACAATATTGTTATTTCTATTATTTAAAAAAACTAAGTTTTTTTGAATATTGGAAGCATTAACAACCAACATATATTTATCAATATCTAATTTGTATAAAATTAAATCATCTACAATTCCTCCAATTTCATTTGGTAAGCAATTGTATTGAGCTTGACCAGGTTTTAAAATTGAGATATCATTACTTAACACAGATTGTAAGAAAGAATCTGATTTTTTACCAGAAATTATAAATTGACCCATGTGAGATACATCAAATACACCCACGTTTTTTTTTACACAATTATGTTCAAGTGATACTCCTTCATATTGAATTGGCATTAAAAATCCAGCAAAATCTATTAGTTTTGCACCATAGTCAATATGAAGATTATAAAGAGGAGTTTTTTTCATAAATTACCTTTTTTTAATTTTGTAATTAATTAAAAGAATAATTCTAAATATTTAGATTTAAGGTTATTCAAATTTAACCATTTTTAAAAATAATATATTCAATTTGAGCAATTTCATTTTAAAAGATAAAAAGATAACTTTGTATGATATTAATCATATTATTTCAAACAATTTACAAATTGAGTTAGATAATAATCTTATTCAAAAAGTCAAAAAAAGCAGACTTTTCCTTGAAAATAAAATATCAAAAACCAACGATGTTATTTACGGGGTAAATACAGGTTTTGGAGATCTTCACAATATTAAAATTGAACATAAAAAATTAAGTGATCTTCAGGTTAATTTAATTAGATCACATGCATGCGGAACAGGAAAAAAAATAAACGGGGAAATAGTAAAATTGATGTTACTTTTAAAAATAATATCACTTTCAAAAGGAAATAGCGGGATTAGAATCGAAACAATTAATAGACTAATTTTTTTATTCAACAATGATTTGCTTCCAATTGTTTACGAGTTTGGTTCATTAGGAGCATCAGGAGATTTAGCTCCATTAGCTCACATGTCTTTGCCAATAATTGGGGAAGGTGAACTAGAGTCTAGAGACAAAATACAAAATTCAAAAACTATATTAAAAAAATATAAACTTGATAAAATTAACTTAGCTCCAAAAGAAGGATTAGCACTAATTAATGGTACTCAGTTCATGTTGGCATCATTTGTTAATTCATTGTTTCATGCATATAATCTTTCCAAATTAGCTGATAATATTTCTTCTGTTTCAATTGATAGCTATAATTGTAATTTAAGCCCATTTAGCCCCCTAGTGAGTTCGGTTAGAGATTTCAAAGGTCAAAAGCAGGTTTCAAAACGAATTTTAGATTTCATCAAAGGAGGGGAGATTGAAAATTTGAAAAAAAACGAAACACAAGACCCCTATTCTTTTAGATGTATTCCACAAGTTCATGGTGCTACATTAGATGTTATTAATTATTGCTCTAATATTATAAATACTGAAATAAATTCTGTAACTGATAATCCGTTAATTTTTGATGAAAAAGAAATTATTATTTCAGGTGGTAATTTTCATGGTCAACCCCTAGCATTATCAATCGATTTTTTAAAATTGTCCATTTCAGAACTTGGAAATATTTCCGAGCGTAGAACTTTTAATTTAATGTCAGGAAAGCGGGGATTACCTATTTTTCTAACCGAAAAACCAGGAATATATTCAGGATTGATGATTTTACAATATACTGCAGCAAGTTTAGTAAGCTCAAATAAACAGTTTTCAACACCAGCAAGTATTGATTCAATAACATCCTCAAATGGACAAGAAGATCATGTGAGCATGGGAGCTAATGGTGCAAATCAATTACTAAATATCATAGATAATATCTATGATATTTTATCAATTGAATTAATATCAGCATGTCAAGCAAAGGAATTTAATAATCACAAAACATCTAATAAGATAAAAAAATTGGTTGAGCAGGTTAGAAAATTTTCAAAAAAAGTAAAAAGGGATAGGGCACTATATAAAGATATCAAAATAATTAGTAAATTTTTGAAAAATCAAAGAGATTTTATTTTCCAGAAGTCTTAGGAGTCTTGTTAGACTTAATTTTAATTTTTAAATTTTCACCACCTTTAAGGTAGTCAATAGAAATTATATCGCCTGGATTAATTTTGGAATCTAAAATTTCGGAAGCAATCAAATCTTCAATATATTTTTGGATTGTCCTTTTTAAAGGTCTTGCCCCATACTTTTTATCGTAACCTTTTTCACATAAAAAATCTTTGGCTTTTTTTGAAATTTTTACTGTATATCCTAGTTCATTAACCCTGTCTAATAATTTGTAAAGCTCAATATCGATAATGCTGTGAATATTTTCGATTGTTAAATGATTAAAAATTACTATTTCATCAATTCTATTTAAAAATTCAGGTGCGAACTTTTTTCTTAACGAATTTATTATTGTTTTATCATTTACACTGTTTTCTTGTTCTTTCTTAGCAGTTGTTCCAAAACCAACTCCTGAACCAAAATCTTGAATTTTCTTCACTCCAATATTTGAAGTCATTATAATAACGGAATTTGTAAAATCAATTTTTCTACCAAGACTATCTGTTAAAAAACCATCGTCTAAAACTTGTAATAACATATTGAAAACATCAGGGTGGGCTTTCTCAATTTCATCTAAAAGAATTACGGAGTATGGTTTCCTTCTAATTTTTTCAGTCAATTGACCTCCATCTTCATATCCAACATATCCAGGAGGAGCACCAACAAGTCTAGAAACAGCAAACTTTTCCATATATTCACTCATATCAACTCTTATTAGTGATTCTTCACTTTCAAATAGTTCTTTTGCCAAAACTTTTGCTAGCTGTGTTTTTCCTACTCCAGTTTGACCAAGAAAAATAAATGATCCAATAGGCTTTTTAGGATCTTTTAATCCAGCTCTATTTCTTTGAATTGATTTAACAACTTTTTCAATTGCAATATTTTGACCAACAATACTTCTTTTGATAACATCAGACAACTTTGATAACTTTTTACTTTCACTTTGTTTTAATTTATTAAGTGGGATTCCAGTCATCATAGAAACTACATCAGCAATATTCTCCTCATTAACAATTTCTTTATTTTTTTTACATTCATCTTCCCAAACATTTTGAGCATCAGTTAATTTTTTTTCTATAATTTTTTCTTTATCTCTCAGGTTAGCCGCTTCTTCATATAATTGATTTTTAACAGCATTGTTTTTATTGTCTCTAATTGTATCTAATTTTTCCTCCAAATTAGTAATATGATCAGGTACATCTAAATTCGTTAAATGAACTCTCGATCCAGCTTCATCTAATGCATCAATTGCTTTGTCAGGTAAAAATCTATCATTCATGTATCTAGAAGTGAGCTTCACACAAGCCTCTAAAGCCAAATCTGTATAAATAACATTGTGGTGATCTTCATATTTAATTTTGATGTTTTGAAGAATTTCTAAAGTCTCTTTTTCATTTGTTTGCTCAACAATAATTTTTTGGAATCTTCTTTCTAGAGCACCATCTTTTTCAATAGAATTTCTATATTCATCTAAAGTGGTTGCACCAATACACTGAATAGTTCCTCTTGCCAAGGCAGGCTTAAACATGTTTGAAGCATCTAGGCTTCCAGTGGCTCCACCAGCACCAACTATAGTATGAATTTCATCAATAAAAAGAATAATATGATTATTTTTCTCTAGCTCATTCATTACAGCCTTCATTCTTTCTTCAAATTGTCCTCTGTATTTTGTTCCAGCAACTAAACTTGCAAGATCCAATGAAATAATTCTTTTATTAAATAATATTCTAGAAACCTTTTTTTTGATAATTCTAATAGCCAAACCTTCAGCAATAGCAGATTTACCAACACCAGGTTCACCAATCAAAATTGGATTATTTTTTTTTCTTCTGCTTAAAATTTGAGAAACTCTTTGAATTTCATTATTTCTACCAATAATTGGATCTAATTCATCTTTTTCTGCAAGTGATGTAAGATCTTTGCCAAAATTATCCAGAACTGGCGTTTTAGTTTTTCTTTTAGAAACTTTTTTATTTGACGGAGTAGTTGAATCATAAGGTTGCTTATCTTCTTGTTTTCCATCATCGACATCATAGGATGTGTCATCACGATCAATTAATGACTTATATTCATCTTTAATATGATTGTAATTTATATTTATTTTATTGAAAACTTTTGTCGTAGGATCGTTTTCATTTCTTAAAATACAAAGTAAGAGGTGCGCAGTATTAATAATTGAACTTTGAAATAACTTAGCTTCAAGGAAGGTTGTTTTTAAGGCTCTTTCAGCTTGTCTTGTTAAATGTAAATTTTTTTTATTAGCTAAATCTTTACTTTGTGAATCAAAGTTCACGGGATTTAGAGATTCAATCTTTCTTCTAAGTTCATTTAACTCAACACCAATGTAATTTAAAATATCGATGGCTTTTCCTTCATCATTTCTTAATATACCTAAAACCAGATGTTCAGTCCCAATAAAATCATGACCTAGCCTTAAGGCTTCTTCCTTGCTATATGTTATAACATCTTTTACTCTTTGAGAGAAATTATCATCCATAATTAAAAGTCAATCATAAAAATAACTATAATCATGATTCAAAGCAACATATTAAAGAAAATAAATTGATTATAATTGTTAATAAAATTGTGTTTAAAAGCAATTTATTCAACATAAATAATTTTACATATTCTTATATTTGTATTTATTCAATTTTTATCATATAAACTAACCTTTTACTATATGGATGATGGAGAAAAATTAATCCCGATAAATATTGAGGATGAAATGAAGTCAGCCTACATTGATTACTCAATGTCAGTTATTGTTTCTAGAGCTTTACCGGACGTCAGAGATGGATTAAAACCTGTACACAGAAGAGTTCTTTATGGAATGCATGACTTAGGAGTAAAATCCTCATCTGCACATAAAAAATCTGCCAGAATAGTTGGTGAGGTTATGGGTAAGTACCATCCACATGGTGACTCAGCTATTTACGACACGATGGTAAGAATGGCGCAAGACTGGAGTCTGAGATATATGCTTGTTGATGGTCAAGGTAACTTTGGATCTGTAGATGGCGATAGTCCTGCTGCTATGCGTTACACAGAAGCTAGAATGCAAAAAATTTCGGAAGAAATGCTGTCAGACATCGACAAAGAAACTGTTGATTACAAATTAAACTTTGATGATACTCTTAAAGAACCTACTGTTCTTCCAACCAAAATCCCTGCACTACTTGTTAATGGTGCTTCTGGTATTGCTGTTGGGATGGCAACTAATATTCCACCGCACAATTTAACGGAAGTTATTAATGGATCTTTAGAATATATTAAGGATAATTCAATTGATATCAATGCCTTAATGGAATTTGTAAAAGCCCCTGATTTCCCAACAGGTGGTATTATACACGGATATGAAGGAGTAAAAGATGCTTTCCAAACCGGTAGAGGTAAAATTGTTCTTAGAGGTAAAGCAGAATTTGAGGAGGTTGATGGTAAAGAATCTATTATTGTAACTGAAATTCCCTATCAGGTTAATAAAGCTGATATGATAAAAAAAATTGCTGACTTAGTAAACGATAAAAAACTTGATGGAATTTCTACAATTAGAGATGAATCTGACAGAAATGGAATGAGAATAGTATTTATATTGAAAAGAGATGCAATTCCTAATATTGTCTTGAATAAACTTTACAAGTATAGCTCATTACAATCTTCATTTAGTGTAAACAGTATAGCGCTCGTGAAGGGACGTCCACAAATGTTAAATCTCAAAGATAAAATAAAACACTTTGTTGATCACAGACATGATGTAGTTGTGCGAAGAACCAAGTTTGAATTAAAAAAAGCTGAGGAGAGGTGTCATATTTTAGAAGGATTAATTACAGCATCAGATAATATTGATGAAGTAATTGAAATTATTAAGGCTTCAGAAAATGCTGAAAATGCAAAGCAGAATTTAATTAAAAAATATAATCTTTCCGAAATACAATCCAAGACAATTGTTGAAATGAGGTTACGTCAGTTGACTGGTCTTGAACAAGATAAACTTCGTGGAGAATTTGAGGAGATTAAAAAAATAATTAAAGATTTAAATAATATTTTATCCAATAAGGAATTAAGAATGAAAATAATTTCAGATGAGTTGATTGAAATCCGTGATAAATATGGTGATGAAAGAAGATCAATTATTGAATACTCTGGAGGTGATCTTTCTATTGAGGACATGATTCCAGATAAAAAAGTTTTAATAACCATATCACATGCTGGTTATATCAAAAGGACATCCTTGACTGAATATAAAATTCAAAATAGAGGTGGAGTTGGTCAAAAAGCATCTACAACTAGAAATGAAGATTTTCTTGAGGATCTATTTGTCGGAAGCAATCACCAATATATGCTATTCTTTACACAAAAAGGTAAGTGTTTTTGGATGCGGGTATATGAAATACCTGAGGGAAGTAGGACTGCTAAAGGCAGGGCAATTCAAAATCTGATTAATATTGAGCAAGACGATAAAGTAAAAGCTTTCATTTGCACGAAGGACCTCAAGGATGAAGACTATATTAATAATCACTTTGTTATAATGACAACAAAGAAAGGTCAAGTTAAAAAAACCTCTTTAGAACAATATTCTAGACCAAGAGTGAATGGAATTAATGCAATTACAATCAAAGAAGGAGATGAGCTTTTAGAAGCTAAACTTACAAATGGAAACAGTCAAGTAATGTTAGCGCTTAAATCTGGTAAAGCAATCAGATTTGAAGAAGCTAAAACACGACCTATGGGAAGAAATGCCTCTGGAGTTAGAGGTATAAGACTTCAGCATGCAAAAGACGAGGTTGTCGGAATGGTTTCCGTTAATGATATGCAAAGCAATATACTTGTTGTTTCATCAAATGGATATGGTAAAAGATCAAAACTTGAAGATTACAGACTTACTAATAGAGGAGGTAAGGGGGTCAAAACAATTTCAATTACTGAAAAAACTGGTGATTTAGTTGCAATAAAAAATGTGGATGATTCAAATGGCTTAATGATTATTAATAAATCTGGAATAGCAATAAGAATGGCAGTTGTAAACCTTAGAGTGATGGGAAGAGCTACACAAGGAGTTAAATTGATTAACATTAAAGAAGGAGATTCTATTGCTGCTGTTGCCAAAGTAGTTCACGAAAAAAATCATAACGAAGAATTAGACCATATTGATGAAATTGAACTAGATAATCAAACTGAATAAAATGAAAAAATTAGTTGCACTAATAGTACTGTTAATTTCTTTTCAAATTAATGGTCAAAAAAAAGAGTTAAAAATTGTTGAAAAACTTATTAAGAGTGAAAATTTCACTTCAGCTATTAATAACTTAAATACTATACAAGAAAAAATTTCAACCAATGATAAAAAAACATTAGCAAAATTTTATTATTTAAATGGTTTGGCATTATATCAAAATGGTAATAGCTCATATACGCAAACTAAATCTAGTATTAACAGTTTAAATAAATCTATTAGCACTGAAATTGGTGGTAATAATTATTATACTTCTAGAATTAATAAATTAAAAACAGATATGTTAAATAATTTTATCTCTAATGGAAATAATTATTTGGATGAAAAACTCTTTGAAAAGTCCTATCAAAACTTTGAATTAGCTTACCGGGTTTCCACAATAGATACCCTTTATTTAAGAAATGCAGCGCTTGTAGCAAATCAAGCTAATAATTATGAAAAAGCACTTGATTTTTATCTTGAATTAGTTAATCTAGATTACACTGGAATTTCGATGACATATTATGCTACTGAAAAAGAAAGTGGTGACGAACAAAGATTTCAAGATACTGAATCAAGGGATTTTTCGATAAATGTTATTAAAACACATGAAAAACCTAGAGACGAATTAGGCAAATCAGAGAAAGATATAATTTTAAGGACAATAGCTGCAATTTATAGGGATACTAAAGACTTTGATAATTCATTAAAATATATTGAATTGTCAAAAGAGATCAATCCAAATAATATAAACTTGATTCTTTTAGAGTCAAATATTAGATGGGAACTAGGTGATGTAAATTCTTATGAAAAACTAATAACAAAAGCCTTGGAAATAAATCCTGAAAATACAGACTTAGTCTTCAATTTAGGAGTTGTAAATGCAGATAAAGGAAATATAGATTTAGCATTAGAATATTATAACAAAGCTATCCAGCTTGATCCCTCTTACACAAAAGCGTATTTAAATGCAGCAGCATTAATCTTAGATAAAGATGAACCCATAATTGAGGAAATGAATTCATTAGGTATGTCAACTGCTGATTACAACAGATATGATGAATTAAAATTGATAAGAGAAGACTTGTTTAAAAGTGCTATTCCCTACCTAGACAAGGTTTATATATTAGATCCAAACAACATTGACTGTATCAAAACTTTAAGAAATATTTATGAACAACTAGGCAACTCTGATGAAGCTAAAAAATATAAAGATTTACTTCAATCATTTTAATATATTTTTAAATTATTTTTTTAATAAATCTTAATTTATGTGTATGAGTATTTAGCTCATTATTGTAAATTCCAGTTTGGTCAAGCCTATCAATTCTAACCTTTCCACTTGCATGTATAATATAATTATCTTTAAGTATTATGCCTACATGAACGATTTTATCATCCTTATCATGAAAAAATGCTAAATCTCCAGGCTGAGATTCATCAATAAAACTAAGGGTGGATCCAATTTTTGCCTGATCCTTTGCATCCCTTGGAAGATTTACACCAATCATTTTATAAGCTAATTGAGAAAAACCCGAGCAATCAATACCAAATGGACTTCTGCCTCCCCATAAATAAGGGGTGTTAATTAAAGATATTGCAATTTCAACTGCTTCTTCTTTTTTCTTTTTATTATTACTTAAATTTCCATCAAATTTATCATTCAAGAGCCCTGCATTTGAAACATTTGATCCCATTACAATAGTTTTTAATTTCTTATTAGAATCCTCAATAAATTCAACTAAATCATAGCAATAACTAGATTCATCTATTCTTTTAAATTTGGCACTATCAATTTCAACATATTGGTTTATTTTGACCCATCCCTTGTAGTCATCAAACGTCATCTTTATGTTAGACCAATCATTAGAAGATTCCAAAATTTGAAAGGTTTCCCCATATAATAATTGAGAGATCATTTCTGATTTTTGTGATTTTTCCTTTCTTATAGGAACAATACTAATATTACAAATCCCAATTTTCATTAAATAATATTTATCATCATTGATGTAGCTCCACCACCACCATTACAAATGGAAGCAATTCCTAATGATTTTCCTTCTTGAATCAAATTGTGTGTTAATGTGGAAATAATCCTAGTCCCTGAACAACCCAAGGGATGCCCCATTGCAACTGCTCCGCCATATATATTGACTACATTTCTTTTCAAACCCAGTATTTTCATATTAGCTAAAGTAACTGTAGCAAATGCTTCGTTAATTTCGAATAAATCAATATCGTTAATTTTTTTATTTGTAACTGAAAGCAGCTCATTAATTGATTTGGATGGGGCAGTTGAAAACCATCTGGAATTATTAGAGGAATCTTTGAATGCTTTGATTTCAGCTATTGGATTGATTTTTAACTCTTGAGCTTTCCTTTTACTCATTAAAATAAGCATTGAAGCTCCATCACTAATTGGAGATGAATTTGCAGCAGTAATTGTTCCCTTTGAATCAAATACAGGCTTTAATCCCTTGATTTTTTCAGGGTTATATTTGCTTAAGTTTTCATCTTTTTCTAAAAAAACTGATTTTCCAAACGAATCAATAGTATTAATTTTAACAATATTCTTTTTTACATATTCTTTTTTATAGCCCTCTAATGTTTTTAAAAATGACTCATTGGTAAATTCATCTTGCATCTCTCTTGAAATATTATATTTTTTTGCACACATCTCAGCCAAAACTCCCATAGAAGCGTGTTCCTTAAAGTCTATTAACCCATCATAAAATAAACCATTTATGACATCACTTTCTTCAACTTTTTTTAAGTTTTTTGTTTTGAGATAATACGGGGCCTGGCTCATACTTTCAATACCACCAGCAACAACAATTTCATTAACTCCTAGCTCTATTGATTGCGCAGCTAAACTAACTGCTTTGATTCCGGATGAACAAACCTTATTTACAGAGCTACATGGGGTTTTCATATCAATACCAGATTTGTAAGCCAATTGTTTTGCAGGTGCTTGACCACAACCCGCTTGCAGAACATGCCCAATAATCAATTCATCTATTAAATCCGGGTTAAGTTTTACTGAATCAATTGCCTTTTTTAATGCTATAGAACCAATTTCAACAGCCTTAAGAGTGGATAATTTACCCATAAAATTTCCTATTGGTGTTCTTACAGCACTAGCTATTACTACATTATTTAGCATATTTAAAGTTAATAAATTAAATATCAACAGGTAGTTTTAAATATTTAGTAAATTTATAACAGATTCTATGGCAAAGCTTTTCAATAAAATTAACAAAGGATTTAAGAGATTATATCGAATTTCTCTTTTTTTTATATCAGCATTACTGATAATTTATTTCTTTCCAAAGAGTGGAAAATTCAAATACAGTTTTGAAAATGGAAGACCCTGGCAATCAGAAAACTTGTATGCTCCCTTTGATTTCGCTATAAAAAAATCCAATTCTGAGATAAACAAAGAAATTGAAAATGCAAAATTAGTATCTCCATTATTTTTTAATCAAGATACCTCTGTATTTGTAAATAACATTAATTCTAATATTTATTTAAATGATACGTTTCTTATAGATTCAGTCCTTGTTAATTACTCTAACAAACTAAAAAAAAGAATCCTTGAGCAATCAATATTTATTTTAAATGACATTTATTCTGTTGGTTTTTTAGAAGAAAATTATGATTTTAAAGAATCTCAAAATGTATCAATTTTAAATGATAACAGATTGATTGAAAAAACTTCCTTTTCATCACTTATAAAACCAGAAAATTTATTGATGTATGTAAATAATCAAATTATTACAAATAATTATGAAAAATACTCCTCTCAAATCATATCTATAATTTTTGAGTTTATTAAACCAAATTTGATTTTGAATGAAAAGCTAACGAATGAAGCTTATGAAGAATCAATTTCCAAAATATCACCTAATCGTGGTTTTGTTGAAAAGGAAACCTTAATTATTTCAAAAGGAGAGGTCATTGAAGGAGAGAAACTGGTAATTTTAAATTCATTAAAACAAGAATATGAAGTTAATGACAAGTTATTTTCTGATTATTATTTAATTCTTTTAGCTTATTCCTTATTGGTTATTCTCTCTTTACTAATGATTGTTCTGTTCATAAGAAAGTTTGAAAAAGACATATATGAAAATAATAATAAGATAGCTTTTGTTTACTTTAATATTACTCTTATAATCCTTTTAACAAATTGGGTTGTTAACACAAACTCCAGCTATATCTATATTATACCCTTGTGTATTATTCCTTTATTATTCAAAGCTTTCTTTGATTCAAGAATTGCATTTTTTATACATTCAGTTACCATAATGTTATTGGGTTTCATAGTTCCCAATAGTTATGAGTTTATCTTTTTAAACATTATTGCTGGAGTTGTAACAATTTTAACCTCGGATAATATCTACAAGAGGGCAAATCTTTTTATTGCCGTCGCTCAAATTACTTTGGTGTATATGCTTGCATATTTTTCATTTTACGTGATTCATGAAGGAAACATTGAAAGTTTAGAGCTATTTAATTTTATTTTATTTGTTATCTGTGGATTACTAACTCTATTTATATATCCTCTTATATACATATATGAAAAGCTGTTCTCGTTAGTTTCTGATGTTTCTTTACTTGAACTCTCTGACACTAACTCAAAATTACTAAAGCTGTTATCAAATAAAGCACCCGGTACTTTTCATCATTCACTAAATGTAGCAAACCTAGCAGAGGCTTGTGCAAATAAGATTAACGCAAATGCATTATTAGCTAGAGTAGGTGCACTGCATCATGATATTGGAAAGATTAAAAATCCATCATATTTTTCAGAAAACCAATTGTCAGGGCAAAATTTACATGATCAAATTTCATCAAAAGAAAGTGTTGAAATTATTAAATCTCATGTATTAAACGGAGTAAAAATTGCCAAAAATTTCCGATTACCAGAAAGAATTATTGATTTTATTAGAACACATCATGGTACTAACCTTATTTCTTATTTTTATAATAAAGAAATTAAAAACGACAACTCAATAAACAAAAAAGAGTTTAGTTACCCTGGACCAAAGCCTTTTAGTAAAGAAATGGCAATTGTTATGATGTGTGATTCTGTTGAGGCAGCAACAAAAAGTCTAGAAAAACCAAGTGCAGAGAAAATTAACTTATATGTTGAAAAGATAATTGACAGCCAAATTGACGGTAATCAATTCTCTGATTGTGAATTAACATTCAAAAATATTTCTGTAATAAAATCAATATTAAAGGATAAATTAAAAAATATCTATCACGTTAGAGTTGAATATCCAAAAAAACCAGAATAAAAAAGTTACCTTATAGTTGCGTTGTTGATAATGAAAAACTAAATTTGCAACCGCATTTTAGTAAATATCATTATAGGTATTGGAGAGGTGCCAGAGTGGTAATGGAGCAGATTGCTAATCTGTCGACGTGCAAACGTCGCCAGGGTTCGAATC
>MDTB01173154.1_pt1 | contig 32222 bp, 24 predicted proteins | sample 811161 | NCBI WGS metagenome assembly MDTB01 (sample SAMN05326650, study PRJNA326480) | marine metagenome | isolation source: seawater | place: Mediterranean Sea | collected 2009 | reverse complement strand
CCCGGCGACGACGAAACGCTCCGAACCGCCTTGCGAGATGTCAATACGCCGAATTTACTGTTGGTGTTGGCGACCATCACTGGGGAGGACGATTGGCTTAAAGCGCCCTTCCTGCCGGCACCGATTGTGGCCCCCGAGGGGAGTTTGTTTCCCGATGACTCGGGTGGGTTCAGCGAGGCCTTGGTTGCTCAAATCCATGAGGCGGCCATACGTATTCTGGGTGAGGTTCGAGATGGTCGACGGACACTGGGAACCGCCCCGGATCTTGAGCGCTTCCAGCGGATGTTGTCGATCTCAACTGCAGAACCTGTGGATTTGGGCACCGCCAAGATGTTGATGGAAGAAACGCGATTTACGGATCGGGATATTCAGTGGCAGCCGGCGTTGGAGATGGCGCTGGGAAAAAGAACCCACAGCGATTTTCATGTTGTGATCGTGGGAGCGGGGATGTCTGGCCTTGGTACCGCAGCAAAGCTCAAACAGGCGGGGGTTTCTTTTACGGTGTTAGAAAAAAATGATGCCGTTGGTGGCACCTGGTATGAGAACCGTTACCCTGATTGCGGCGTAGATACGCCCAATCACTTCTATTCGTATTCGTTTCATCGCAATCCAGGGTGGTCAGGTTATTTTTCCAAACGTGATGAGTTGCATGCCTATTTTGAAGATTGTGCCGATGCTTTCGGTGTGCGTGATCGGATACAGCTCAATTGTTCGGTTCAAAAGATGGTATTCGATGCCAGTTCGAGTTGTTGGCGGGTTGTTTACCGAGATGAAACAGGTCAGATTCAGGAGCTAGAGGCCCATGCAGTGGTGAGCGCTGTCGGTCAACTGAACCGGCCCGCTATGCCAGAAATCGAAGGGCTTGCCTCCTTCGAAGGTAAAATGTGGCATTCCGCTAGATGGCAAGAAGAGGATCTGGCCGGCAAACGGGTGGGGGTCATCGGAACCGGTTGCAGTAGTGTGCAGTTGCTGCCTAAAACGGCCGAGAGAGCTGGACACACAACGGTTTTTCAACGCACACCCCATTGGGTCGCACCTGCCAGAGACTATTACAAGCCAGTCGAGCCAGGATTGATTTGGGCCCTTAAACACATGCCTTACTATGCCGAGTTTCATCGTGCGCGAATGATACTCGTGTTCGGTGACCGGTCTTGGCCTGCCGTCGTATCGGATCCTGATTGGCTGGACCAATCGGTGTCGGTAAACGAGGCAAATCACGTAATGCGAGAAACGCTCATCGGATTTATTCGTGAGGGCCTAGGTCCCAAACAGAATTATGCTGAGGCTTGTATCCCAGACTTCCCGGTTTGGGGTAAACGTTTAATCGTCGACAACGGGTGGTATGAAACGCTCGCGCGGGAGGACGTAACGTTAGTACCCAGAGGAATCACGCGGGTGACCGCGACCGGTGTCGTTACCGATGACGGAGCTCATCATGATCTCGATATTTTAATTCTTGCCACGGGCTTCAAATCCAACGAGTTGCTGTCGCCGATCGAGATTGAAGGTCTTGAGGGGCAAAGGCTGGCTGATCTATGGGGCGATGCCGCCAATGCTTACAAAGGGACGGTCGTGCCTGGATTTCCAAATTTGTTTTGTTTATATGGGCCGAACACGAACATCGTGCATGGCGGAAGCATTATTTATCAGATCGAATGTCAAATTCACTACATGATGCAGTGTCTTGCGCTGATTGCTTCTGAGGGGACAGCGATCAATGTGCGCGGAGCAGTGAATTCAGACTACAACCGCGTGGTCCAAGCGCTGAGCCGTCAACTCGCTTGGGGACATCCCAACGTCGAGAGTTGGTACAAAAATCAAGCGGGTCAGGTCGTCAACAATTCCCCCTTTAGTTTGCAACAATTTTGGGAGGAGACCCACGATATGGATCCTACCGATTTTGAATTTGTTGAGGTTTAACCCAGGGCGGTCGGTTACAGAAGGTCTAGAAGAACGGGTGCGACGCTGATCAGGAGTAGCAGGGCTGCGCTGCGATTAAAAATCATTAATTTGCGCTCGGTGTCTAGTTTGCTTGCGATCAAAGCACCGGAAAAAGCCCAAAGCATTACTGACCCGAGGGTCACCCAAAAAAAGAGCGCCACCAAGATTAGAACTTCAGAGAGGATCACTGTGCTGGTGTCGGTATAGGCCGAGATCGCCGAAATGATGACCACAACACCTTTGGGGTTGATCCATTGAAAGAGTACGGCCTCGATAAAACGCATGGGTCGGGTCAGCGTCTTTCGGTCCAAAGAATGGCTCGCCGCGAGACTGTAGGCGATGAAGAGAATAAAAGCCAGGCCGAGGATTCTCAAGGTCAGTTGTAGTCCAGGCAATGCGGTCAGTAGCCAACCCAAACCCAATGCAGCGATCGTGACCAACAAAGTAAACCCAGCAATGACGCCAACCATGTGCGGCAGGGTTTTTCGCCAACCGAAGTTCGCGCTCGATGCCGCCAATAGTAAGTTGTTTGGACCTGGCGTAAATGCAGCGACGGTCGCAAACGTTGTCAGCGAAATAAGTTCAGGAATTTCCACGGCCCAGACCTTATCTTAAGGGCGGTTGAATCGCAAAGAACGGTGAGCAGTGGGCAGCGTGTCTAAGCGGTGGTGACGTTTTTAAGGAGGTCTTTCGAGGGGATCATCACCTTGATCGAATGAAGCGTCGATTGCCTCGTAAACAGCGACTGGCTGAGATCGTAAGATAAAGTTTTGCCCGCCACGGTTAGAGTCTGTTCAGACGTGTCTGTCAACACGATACAAGTTTCGCCATCGGTGAGCTGATACAGGATCGGAATTTGGCACCAAGTAAAAGCAAGGCTCTGGGGAGGTAATTCAATGTTTTCCCAGCATTGATTTATCGAGAAATAGTCAAAGCTCGCCGCTTCACCCATGAACTCATCGGCGTGAAGTAGACTGGGTTGAAACGAGATTTGGCCAGAATGTACTCGTACCCCAAGCTCTCCAAAGCGTGTCAAGATTTCTTCTTTGACTTGCCCAGTCATGCCCGGTTGTTGAGCGCCGGCATGTAACGGGGTATGCGAATAAGGGTCGGTAGGAAAGGCACCGAATTCCTCGGGTGTCTTATTGAACCCAATGCCGGCTCTGATTTGATAGTAATAGCGCGCCAAACGTGCCACCACAGCAGAGTCTGCGCCATGATCTAAGGCATTGAAATAGGTTTCTTGCACAGCGAGAAGCAATTTCCCGATCATATGCCAGTAGACGCATCCAAGGCCTTCAAAACTGAACATGCCGCCAGACCGTCCCGTGAAGGCATGATGGTTAAAAACGGATTCGTAGACTGCGTGGATCGTTTGAATTTCTTGTTTGGGGTCTTCGATATCGTACTCGGGCAAAACTTTTCCGAGAATTTGGTCAAGGACATCCCGATTGGTACAGTCGGCATGAAACCGCAAGCGATCCGAACCATCCGGTGCGACTAATCGATAATCCTCCTCGGCAAGCATTTGACTGAAAAGCGCAATCCCGTCGGTCTCAGATCGTAAAAATTGATTTTTATCGAGAAATGCCGTCAATGCTCGATCAGGATAAAGCATGAAGGTCTGCTGATCCTCTCGATACATATCACTGTCAAACAATGCTGAGAGGAGTTCAATGGCGATTTCCGGCGATAGGGATTGGGCGCTGAGTGCGGCGACCTGACCCTCCAGCATTGGATAGAGTTCGTCGATGTGGGCCCGGTCCCCTTCTGCATCGAGTAGGTTATAGGTGTGATAAAGCTGGTCAGGTCGTCGATTATTTGTCAGCGTATCGTCAAAAATTTGGATTGCGGTACCGAGGAGCTGCTCAACTTCCGAATACTCCTGCGCGGTTTGTTCAAAAGTCGTTGTTTGGTAGATGACCGCGCGGTAGTCGCTCGCTGCGCCCCCCAAGGCCGCCATAAAGTCATAACGCTGCTGCGGGTTAATCGGGCCTTGACTGAGGGCGGTTGTGATGGCCTCAAGAATATCAGTCGTATCAGCAAGCCATTGTCCGACAGGCGCGGTTAAATGAAAGACTCCCTGCTGGCCAGCGATCAACGCGTTTAAGAATTGACTGTATCGTCTGAGGTAGCAGAGCGTCACAACAGACAGTCCTGATCCAACTAGCGCATTGTTACCGTCGTTCCACTCCGGCCGTTGGGTATTGAGCCAGATACCACCGTCAACAACCAGGTTAGAGATTTTGGTCAGAAGCGGCACCAACAGCTTCTCGAGTAAGTTGACTTGATAGACTTCCCCCGATGCGGTCAGCCGAAGTTTTCCGTCGGCACCCAATCGCTCGACTTCTCGATCAATCCTTGCCGCCAGCGCTGCATCGAAGATCACGGTGTCTTTGGGGTCTTTAACGATCTCTGTGAAAGGCTTTATTCGATAGGGCACATTGGCATAAGCGAAGGTCGATTGTGCAAGCATCGATCTCAACTTTCCGGGATGAAAGGTGCTGGACAGTTCCAGAAATTTCAACAAATAGATAATTTGATGATCACCCCAGTAACCGATGTAGCTCCAAGGGTCCTCGATCTCCTCGATCTCCCAGTCGATGCCTTCGTGGGTGACCCGGTAAGGGTTGTAACCATCGAGGGTTGAGGCATTAACGAACTTTGCGATCATGTGCTCGATGAATTCAGGAAAACTATAGGCCAAGGCTTCCCAGTTTTGAAAGATGTCCCGCCAGTTACCTGCATAGGCGAGCAGTCTCCGACCATTTTCTTCTTTAATCCTGATTTCGAAATGGTTCCAGGGCCGTGAGGGATCGCCATGGCGGCGACCAAATGAGATGGGAAGGTACTCTTGCGCAAGCCGTTGTAATTGTCTGCTGCCTTGAGCGTTGATCACCGCGATGAATTCACTACGACTCAATGCGTTTGAAAAGTCTTGGAGCACTGTTTCTGCTTCACTGACAAGCGGTTGGTTGAAAGTTTTAAGTGAGGTCAAAAAATCGGACTTATGAATCGTGTATTGATCGATCAGTGTACCGCCGCGCATGATATTGAATAAAACGTTGGCGTAGTGATGCGTGGTCACTTTCTCGTCGGCGCTGCGCTGCAAGCCGTCGCTCCCGGAAACCAATTCAGCGAGGGCCTGTTGGCCTTTCTGGATGTCATTGTGAAGTCTTTCGGTGAGTAGTTCTGTTGTTTTCAATTGGGTTTGGAGCGTTTGAACTTGCTGTTGAGTCAATTGAACGTCAGCCACAGTCGCCCAATGAACCGGCTCGTCCGGCATGACAGTCAGTGCAGCTTGCGACAGGTAAAGACCTCGCACGCCACGGGTGCTGAGCGTTTTCTGGACAGGGGTGTCGCCTAAAAACTGATCGACTTGTTGCGCTGAGATCAGCGTCGAGGAAGTCGGTAATCCGACACTAAAAGTGGTATTGGCTCTTAAAGATTCGTTGGCTTGGGCCCGATCTGAAACAGCCGAATAGAGCGAGAAGGTTGCGAGCCCGGTTGCCGCATCCAGTTCGGTCCGTTTGTAAGCGTCAACCAGGTTGCTGGAGGTTTCCTGCAGCGCTCGAGGCGTATTAGCTGGGAGGATGTTCTGCAGGCCGCTGATGAGTTCAAGCTTGATCGGGGCACGACCTTGATTGATCAAGGTTGAATTCGCTACGAAACCAAATTGTTCGCTGGTCGTCCAGGTCAGTCGATAGGTAAGATTGAGGTCGTGATGCGTTTCTTCGAAACATATTCGCGAGCCGACCCTGTTTTTATAAATATTTCGGCTACAGTTGCCTTGCCAAGGCCTCTGGTGGAAAAACGGTGACCAGAGCTGGCGCTGACTACCCGTCCCAACTTTGATGTAGGTGAGTGCGCCGGTGTGCTGGCTGCTTTCGTGAATCTTGTCAACCGGAAGATAAGGGAAGAGCGCAAATTCTGGTGCAACCCTGCCCGCGGTAAGGCCGGTTGTTGAGGAAATAAAAAGCCAGTGATCATCGCGGGAGGCGAGACTGACGAAGAACGGTGGCAGAGATTCTATGTCTCGGATGAGGTAGTACCGCTCGCCCTCAAGCCAGACAAATTCTTCGGACTCATTGAAAGGCTCAGCGTTGTGTATCTTCAGTTGCGGCATGAAACACATCCATCATGGTTCTACAGAAATCCGATATCGACGGATTAGAACGGCCCTTGTACCGCTGGCAAGGACTCAAAAGTAGAATCCATCACCGGGTCCGCACCCCTCAGTGCCCTAGAAGAGGCAATGGAGTCAGTTGCAAGACGGATAGAATCCCAGGCGGGCTGGGCTGTCAACTTAAAATGCGCCGAAGAGGGTGGAGGGTGAGTGCAATTGGCCGAAAGCTTTTACTGAGCGCTCAAAACCCGACAAGCGCCAAGCAGATTGTGGCTTTAGGTCTTTAAGCGTCTCGTGGGTGAAATGGATTTGTGAGGCGATTCTGCAAATTTTAGTCGATCCTTGATGTCATGTGACCGGCTTCGAAAAGACTTTTGGAACCCGGGTTGGTGAAGGACGACAGGATCAGAGCTCGGCTAGGACTTTCCTACTAAGAGGCCTCAATTCGGTTGCTGAGAGGGATGTGGCCCTGGACTGATTGTTGAAACAGACCGGGCTATTCAAAAAGTGCGTATTCAATCGGTGGCTCTAAGCAGACCATGGTTTGACCCATTGAGGGATGGGTGAAATAATGACAGCGCTGTCATTGTTTGTGCAAAGGACCGCAGATGGTGCCAACAAGGACGTGTGCCTGAGGTGAGTGGGCATGCGTTGGGGGATCGATCAATCAGCTGCGGGGCTCTGAAAGCACCAATTTAAACGTGAGCAACGTCATGCTGGGTCGTAAAAACGAGATTTTCTGGCGGATATGGTCCAAAGTATCGATCATTAATCCCAAGTTTCGGTCCAAGGTCTGATCATTATCAAAGATGCCATGAAGAACTCAGTGCCCCCTAATGCTCAATCCAAGTTAAAAGCACCCACGATCTTCGATGTAGCCAAGCTTGCAGGTGTCTCCATCAAAACGGTCTCCCGAGTCATCAATCTAGAGAGCAATGTTCGGGCATCAACTCGAGAGCGGGTCGAGGAAGCTGTCGAGGCGCTGGATTATCGCCCCAATGCTGCCGCGCGCGTTCTCTCCGGGAAACGGTTTTATGTGATCGGGCTCATTTATGAGAACCCAAACGAATTTAGCTACATGCAGAAAGTGTTAAACGGTGCATTGAAGGCTTGTGAGGCTGGTGGCTATACGTTGTTGCTACTGCCGTTGACTCTGCCTAACCCAGACTTGATTGACGATGTGCAGCGCTTTGTTTCTCAATCTAGGCTCGATGGTGTGGTTTTGCCGGCACCCCTCGGCGACTTTTCGGAAATTCAGCGACTCCTGAAGGAATTGGACATTCCTTACGCCAGGATTACGCCCAAAACTGAAGCCGGCGATGAACTCAGTGTCCAGTGTCATGATGAGCAAGCAAGTTTTGATGTCACACAATTTTTGATAGAGCAAGGTCATCGACGATTGGGGTTTATCAAAGGCGATCCCATCCACGGGGCAACCGAGCATCGTTACCGGGGTTATATCCGTGCGCTTCAGGCCGCGGGAATTGGCCTGCACAGTGAGTTTGTTCGGGATGGAATGTTCAGCTTTGAGTCGGGTAAAACCGCCGCTAGAGCACTCCTCGATCTGCGAGAGCCGCCGACAGCAATTGTCGCCAGCAACGATGATATGGCCGCAGGAACGATCTTTGAGGCTCGGGAGCGAGGCCTCAGCATTCCAGGCGACCTATCCGTCGTCGGGTTCGATGACACGCCCATTGCTTCACATATCTGGCCACCTCTAACCACGGTTCGACAACCCATCGTCGAGATGGCAGAGGCGATCACGAGCCTACTGATTCGCAGGCTCAAGGGTGAGCAGGTCGAGCCGCTCGATCAACCCTTTGCCTGTCACGTCGTGACCCGAGCTTCAACCGGAATAAGGGCAGCAGAAGATGATCTGGCTTAACACGATTTTTAACCAAAGACCGATGTCGCCCAACCTGAGGGCGCTTGCAATGGATCACCGGTGGTTTCTGCAGCGCGGGGTCGGGTCGTTGTTGATGATGGTTGCCTTGGGGTTGAGTTTGGGCGGCTGTGGGCTCATCGAGACAGGGTTTGAAGGCCCCAGCCGTGTTGAAATCCTAGGCCAATCGGGTCAATACCAAATGTTGAGAAATGGCGAGGTGTATCGTCCCGTGGGCGCCGGGTCAGTGCCGGGGCAATTAGAGAGTTTGAAAGCCCATGGGGCAAACTCAATTCGTACCTGGCATGTTGGAGACGGCGGTATTCTTGACGACGCTCATGCGCTGGGGCTGACGGTTTCACTGTGTTTGGATGTGGGCCGGGAGCGGTTGGGATTTGATTACGATGATGCTGATGCCGTCGCCGAACAGTTGGAGGAGTTTCGTGAAACTGTGCGCAAATTCAAGAATCATCCAGCGCTGTTAACTTGGATTATTGGCAATGAGTTGAACATTGAGTCGAAGAATCCCAAGGTCTGGAATGCCGTCAATGATATCGCGCTCATGATTAAGGCAGAGGATCCCAACCATCCGGTGACCACGGCTCTCGCTGGGCTCGGATCAAAAGAGGTGCGTGCCCTTGCCCAAAGGTCGCCGGCTCTGGATTTTATCAGCGCCCAGGTCTATGGCGGAATCAGCGGTCTTGCTCAAGCGATGGATCGTGTTGGGCTCGACAAGCCCCTCATGGTGACTGAGTGGGGCACGAGAGGACATTGGGAGACCCGCGCGACCCAATGGCGCGCTCCCATCGAGCTCAGCAGTGCGCGCAAGGCCGAGCACTACATCTCCGGGTACAAAAACGTTTTAGAACCCAACGCCGACCGAATTATTGGCTCTTACGCGTTTTTGTGGGGTCAAAAGCAAGAACGAACGCCCACCTGGTACGGGACACTCACTGCATCGGGGCATCGAACCGAAGCAGCGGATGCGCTTTTCTTTCTTTGGCAAGGCCGTTGGCCCGAGAATCGAGCGCCGCAGGTTTCAGGATTGACGCTCAATGGGAAGGGCCCTGAATCGAGCCTTCGTGTTCGGCCCGGTCAAAGGCTTGAGGCGCAGGTATCGATGTTAGACCGGGAAGCAGATCCTCTTACATTGACCTGGATTGTTCGTCCTGAGAGTCAGGCGAAGCAGGTCGGAGGCGATCTTGAGCGTGTACCACCGGTCGTCCCGGGCCTGCTAAAAGTGTCCGAAGGAGACCGAGCCTTATTGTCAGCCCCGGCAACCTCCGGTGCTTATCGGCTCTTCGTCCGTGTTGAAGATACGGGCGGCGGTGTTGGGCATGCTAACTTTCCATTTTGGGTGCGATGAACCTGGAGAATGAGCGCTGGCCGGTAGGGATGACGCCAGGCTCAGAGACCAAGATTGAAACATGCGAGGGTCCTACCGTCGTTTGAGCGACGGATCAACGATCAACTTCAGAACACGATAGATCAGTCAATAGAGCGTTTAAAATGAATAAATTAGAACAACTTAAGTCGATGACGGACGTGGTCGCAGATACTGGGGATATCGACGCCATTGCTCGATATCAGCCCATCGATGCCACCACCAATCCTTCCCTATTACTCAAAGCTGCAGGAATGAGACAGTACGCTCATTATTTGGAGGCCGCCCGGGGCGTCGTCGGTCGCGGCGCTCAGGATCAATCGATTCGTCTGGAGCAGGCCTGTCGGCAGTTTGCGGTGGACATTGGCTGCGAAATTTTGAGTTTGATTCCGGGTCGGGTTTCATCTGAAGTTGATGCCAGACTTTCATTTGACACTGACCAAACTGTGGCTCAAGCCATGGAACTCATCGAAGCCTATGATCGTCACGGAATCTCGCCAGATCGAATCCTGATTAAAATCGCGAGTACCTGGGAGGGTATCGAAGCGGCACGTCAACTCGAGCGCAGGGGTCTACAATGCAATCTCACCCTGCTCTTTGGGTTTGCGCAAGCGGCGGCTTGCGCGGATGCAGGGGTATACTTGATCTCTCCTTTTGTTGGTCGAATCCTCGATTGGTATCGCGCCAAGACCGGGGAGGCCTACTCGAGCGAAACCGACCCCGGGGTTGTCTCGGTGCGCCGCATTTATCGCTATTACAAGGCTGAGCAGTATCAGACGGTTGTCATGGGGGCGAGTTTTAGGAACACAGGGGAAATCGAAGCCCTAGCAGGTTGTGATCGTTTAACCATCAGCCCTGATCTCTTGAAGGCCCTAGAGGATGATGATGGACAGCTGGCACGAAAACTCACGCCTGGTGTTCATAGTGAGGATCAAAGGGCGACTCAAAATGAGGGGGCATTCCGTTGGGCGCTCAATGAGGATGCGATGGCAACGGAGAAGCTCGCTGAGGGGATCCGGAACTTCGCAGCGGACCAAGTCAAACTTGAGCAACTTTTGTTAGAAGGCGCTTAGCTAATTTAACAACAATTTGGGCGCTGAAGTGATATTGACATGCGGCGCCTTAGCGCTCTGGTAACTCGCTGGATCTGTTGCGAGTCCTCAGGCCCGGTGGGAAGGGTCGGGCATTCAAGCCCGCAATAAATCTGACGTCAAAACCGTCGGTCTAGTTCGAACCCTCTTTGCCTTTGCCGTCAGCGGATCCAGCCTGACGATCGAGGTGCGCCGTAAAGGCGGAAAACAGCTGTATCGAAGAAGTAAACGCAGATTCCACGCCTTGAGATCCGCCCCAGTCGCCGCAGGCGCCAAGTTGCAAATCAAGGTCGAGCCAATAGGGTCTTGTCGCGGGTTGCTCGACCTTGGCATAGCGCCACCGGTGCATCGATCCTTCGATGAGCTTTAATTCGCAGATTGCGAGGAGTGCTTGTTCAATCTGTGCTTTGGACTGATCGAGCGGCTGCTCTAGATGGGCTTTGGCCCAATCGCGCTGAGTATGAATGACCACACCGTTGCCAGCTTGGCGACCAGCGCGACTGTCCATAAAGATGATTTGGTCAACGATCGGATCCTTGCAGGTGGCCATTTGCCATTGCGGTCGGGTCGTGGTTTTCGCGAGCAGGGTCAAGCCCGGCGCGTAGGTCGCACCCAGATCAGGCAGGAAAGGTGCAAGGATTAATTGAGATTGAGGGCTCGGGGCTGTTGAAAAAACCCAATCGAAGGGTCCTAAGGCGTTGTCTTTCGTGGTCAGAAACCAGTGTCCCGGCGCTCCTGTGACACCAAGAACCTCTGTTTCGGTCAAAACCTGATTAGGGGTGATCAAATCCTGGATCCAGGATTTCATGCTCGGCTGACTGATTAAATGGGGCTCAAACCAGGGTCTGCTAAATGGTTTTTGGCGATGACTGAGGGTCTTGATGTTGGGTTTCCAGTCGGCAATCACACCGGAAGTCTTTGCAGGTTCCAAAAATCGTTGCAAATCGAGTGAGCGGGCGGTGAAGTAGGGTGCCCCGTGATCCCAAGCCTGATGTTCTTGTCTTCGGGTGGCCATTCTACCCCCAGCACCCCGGGACTTTTCGAGGAGCGTCACCGGATGCTTGCTTTGAAGTTGGTGAGTCAACACTGCGCCGGACAAACCAGCGCCGATGATTGCGATATTCATGAAGCCAGCCTGACCCTCAAGTAGCGCAGCGCGTAAAGATTGAGAACCCTAGCCGTCAACCCTCGCTCAACCGTTGGGGTCGTGCTTGAGGTGGATAACGGCCTCACGTCGCTTGCTGCGCTTTTAATAGAGCGTAACAGGGCATCGCTGCCACCAGGAGAATAAATCCGTAGTACACGGTTTCCGCGCCGGCTCCGATGATGACGAGCAGGGCGTACAAAAAGGCAAGAGCGGCCGTAACAATCTTTTTCCGAGACCCAGGTTGATCCCGGAACAACAACATCGCGGTGACAGCGGCGAACGCCAAGGGAATAAGTGTGGTGAGTGTTGATAAGAGGATCATCATGTTAAAGGCTTCGACGAGACTCTTGGAATAATTCATCAGTACCAGGAGACTGGCGAGGAACCCTGAGACAATCATCGCGCTGGCAGGGGTACCGCCGGCATTGAGGCGGTGCAATCGGCCAGGGAAGAGCCCATCGAGGGAAATCGCGCGCACCAGCTGCCCTGAGAGCAGTATTTGCGTGTTGAGGGCGCCAAAGGTCGCCATGACAGCGCCCGCCGCGATGATCCCCGCACCTGACCGCCCAAGTACCGCGACGGAGGCATCGGCAAAAGGTGCGTTGGAGTTTGCCAGGACATCGGCCGGCAATAATAATATAACGCCGAGGTAAGCAATCAGATAAACCGCGAGTACAGTGAGTGTTCCGGTGAGCAAAATTTTTGGGATTAACCGTTCAGGATCTTTCATGTCTGCGGCAGGCACCGTTGCCCCTTCTAACCCCACAAAAGCCCACATGACCAAGGTTACGCTGGTCGCTATCGCTGCAAAATAGGATCCACCCATCGGGTTAATGGAGGGCAGGTTGTCTGGTGTGCCGCCGTAGATGCCCAGTCCTCCGACAAGCAATAGCGGCAGAATTTTCAGTAGCGTTGTGGCCAGCTGGACCTGCCCGGACGCGGCGACCGAGCGGCTATTGATTAAAACCAAAAACCAAATGATGGCGAGTGTCACCGCGGCCGAACCGGCGGCGCTCGTTGCAAGTTGGGGAAAGAAAAAAGACAGATAGCCGACGCAGGCAACACTGATTGCAGCGGTTGCTGCCCAAATAGCGATCCAATAACCCCATCCAATCCAAAAGCCAATAAAATCCCCCATGCCAGCACGCGCATACGCATACGGTCCGCCGATCACTGGCAGGGCCCGGGAAAGGTCTGAGAGCATGAAGGTTAAGATCAGCGCGCCGCAACCAGCGATGAACCAACCGGCAAACCCCATGAGTCCATAAGGGGCGAGCAACGCCGGCAGCATAAAAATGCCTGAACCAATGGTGCCGCCGACCACGATGGCCCAGCCCCTCCAGAAACCGAGGGCCTTGGGTGCCGGGGGTGATGAAGTTTCTATTTCAGGGTGGTTGATGAGAATTACCTCCGAGAGTTTGTTAAAGCACATCATTGATCAGCTTTCCTACCTTACAGGAGAGATTCAAAGAGGGTTACCCCCTGGGGCCGGGCCAGAATTAGATGGGGAATTCAACATGGCGCGGGGAGTTCGACACGGCTGCGACTTTGCCGCACTATTTGATAAGCCGGAAAGCAGCTGAGCTTCCCGGAAACGATGGAGATGACAGTGATTAAGCAAATTGTTTTTTTAAAACGGCGGGCGGACTTAGCGTTGCCCGAGTTTAAGGCCTATTACGAAAGCCACCATAGAAAGATTGGTGAACGGGTGTTGGGAGGTTATGCGACCCAGTATCTGCGGCGCTATTTGGTGCCCTTGGGGGCTGAGCCTCCGGGAGGATTCGAGTTCGATGTCATGACAGAAATGTGGTTTCCCAATGAATCGGTGCAAAAGGCCTGCATGCAGCATCTGAGTGGTCCAGTCATTCAGGAAGAAATAGCGATTGATGAAGCTAAATTGTTTGAGCCGGGAACCAAGTGGGGGTGCCTTGTCTCCGAAGTAGAATCGTCCATGCCCTAGACAGCACTTAAAAAAAATCGGCGCGCCAAAGTGCTCAGCCGCACGAGAAGGATCTAATTGCGTCGCCGATAGACCAACTGGCGATTCTCGCTGACTTGGACCTCGAGGCCGGCCCAACGCCCCTGGTCGTCAAAGCGCACAAAGAGGGGCGCTTCATCGACGGAATCCAGAGAGATGTTTAGAGCCTGAAGGCCTGCCGGGCTGTCTCCCAAATCGCGCGCTTCGCTGATCGTCACGGCTTTAACCGCACCGGTTTGGCCGTTCATTAAGGACCTTTGGTTGCTGATTTCGGGTCGCCAGTAGGCGTAGCTCCAAAGGCAGGGCACATCGGCTCGCAGGTGGGTCTGAGTGTCTGAGTTTGCCTTGACCAAATAGCGCTCTGGGGATGATTCGACGATGATCGTGGTCAGCTCGCCGCGGGTTTCGGTGTGTGCTTCGTAATCCGATAAACAGCCGCGCTCCCAGCGCTCGTTGTGGTGGTGCTGGTACCGAAAAACCTCCACACCTAAGAATTTGACGCGATAGTCTGCGGCCCCTACAACGCTTTGGAGGGTAGCGTTGAAATCGGTGACGACAAAAGTGTGTTCGCCAATGACCTTATCATTTAACAAAACGTCGAAGTCGTAGTGGCTCACGGTTTGAGGGAATGCTTGAGGCATATCAACAGAGGCTTCTTGAGCAACGACCTGAGCGATTGAAGCGGCTGCAAGCAGTGTTCCAACGCAGCGTTGCCAGAACTTGAAGTTGATGTAATTCATCAAGCTTTTACGGTTTGCCTGTTGAGGAGGATCAATCGAGATTGAAGTTCGAAGGTTTCAAAATCAGCGCTTTGAAAAGGAGAACCTGGAGTAGGGCTTTAGCGCGAACTGCCTGGGTCTAGAGCGCCGAGCCTGGCGCTTTATGGCAAACCACACAGAGCGGATCCCTTGGGTCAAAACCTCAGCACAATAGGCGCGCTGTAACGGGTTTATCTGTGTGGGCCCTTTATCAATCCGCCAACATTAGTCGTACAAATAGCTGATCTCATCATTGACGAAAGTATATCTTGGGTGTTTGTACCAGCCATAGAGCAAGGCATGTCTGGGTTCTTTATGGACCTTCGTCTGAAAAACTTTGAGCGCACCATCCACCGGTTCAAGCCAAAAATCCATGTCATAAACTTGGTCTGGATTTCCTTTGACGTGAAAGTCTGTGCAGGCGAAGTAGACGGTTTGACTGATTTGTCGAACCGGATCATGAACCTGCATAAAACGTAACGTCAGGCGCTCACCGGTTTGATCATCAATGACTGACCAATCGCCATTGGCGTCCACGATCGCATCGACATGCAGTTGCATCGCGGTTTTGATGTCCTCCGCGTAATACTGAGGTGGATCGACCGGTTCAGCGCGTAAGGTCCCCGCAGACAAGAGCGCCGTTAGGGTGAAAAACCTGATCAGGGTCGATGCAAGAAGTGCAATCAGCCCTGCGTAAGCTTGGGTATGAAATCCTCGGACACCGTAGACAGACAATTTGGGCGCCCGATTGTTTGGATCAGTGCTTGGGCTTGCTGGCCGCAGCTGCACCGCCGTGCTCGCTGCTGCCTTTCTTCGGCGCGGCATTACCGCCGTGCTCACTGGCTGCCTTCTCTGGTGCGGCACTACCACCGTGCTCGCTGGCGGCTTTTTCTGGCGCGGCATTACCACCATGCTCACTGCCTTTTGTTGGAGCAGCATTACCGCCGTGCTCTTGTTTCGCCTTTTCTGGCGCGGCGCTGCCGCCATGCTCTGCAGCGGTAAGAAGGCCGGGAATCATAAAGCTTAAGAAGATTAGGATACGCATTCTGAGGTTCTCTTAGGGTTTGAGGAGTGAATGTAGTTCAGCGATTAAACGTTAACAGAAAGATGTGGTCATCGGCGAGTTTTATTCCCACTGTGCGATAAACGTTAGGGTAGTGACCATGACGGTGTTCGTCTTTTTAAACCCTTCGTTTGTTCCCTTTGTTGGGTTAAGTAACTTGTGATGGGTTAAGTATCTGGGGTCCGTCAGATTGAGATGAAGGCGGCTCACCGCTGAATCAGCCTTTATAGTGAACGTCTTAGTTTGATGAGTCCGGGATGGAATCAGGACTCAAGCTGAGGTTGGATTGTTTTACCGGCTCGGTGAGCCAATTCATTAAGGACATCGATTGGGTTCTATTGTCGGGTAAACCCAGCGGCAATTGTTGAATTTCGGCGCTCCTGAGGGGTGCCGCGGAGGTTCGAAACAGCTTGTCCCAGACGCTAAAAATGGTTGAAAAATTGGCATCACCGTACCGGCGATTGACCAAATGATGGGTGGCATGAAATCGAGGGGTTACAAACCAAGGGTTCAGTTGCGATTCTATCGAATCTGGGAGATCCCAGTTGCTGTGATGACCCTGAGCGCAGAGGCTCACCAATGCCTCAAACAAAAACCAAGCGATTGCGGAAGGCCCCCAAATGACAACCCAGCAGGCTTTGGCGAGGGTTGATAGTAAAAGTTCGCCGGGATGAAATCGTAAGGCCGTGGTGACATCCATTTCGGTATCGCTGTGATGCGCTTTGTGGAAACGCCACAAAAATGGGACGCGATGATTGGCGCGATGCCAGAAATAATCAAAGGCATCCAGAACAATGATTGAGAGCACAAACTCAAGCCACCCCGTGAAACCGATCCATCGCGCAATGCCCCAGCCTTGTTGCTCGACATAGACGAGCCAGGCCAGCATAGGCACAAAGGTCAAGATCCGGACAATTACAGTGTTGATCCCTGCCATAAACCCGTGAATGGCCAGACGAAAAATTTTGGATTGGGTTTGGTGATGAGCGAAGGCAAAGTGTTCAAGAGATAAAAAGAACACAAATCCAGCAACGAAGACGACAAGCCTACCTGTATCAAGGTCTAAATCCATTTGATATTGATCAATGTCTGAGAGCCCTTGGTTTTTTATCACGTGGCTCAAAGGAGCTCAAACCCGAGTTCCCAGTCAGTCGCTAGGCTCAAAGGCTGACGGAGCGTCGTAATCTCATTGTAGAGACCTTCACAGTCGGTGAGCCTCTGACCTCACGCTAACTTTAATGGAAGATGCTGACACCAAGGGGCTGGGCTGGGTTGAACTCTGGGCGAAGGTAAGAGATGAGATCTCTCATGAAAGCCGCGACCAATTGAAATCCGGGTCCCGTGTTGTGACAGACGAGCTGGCTCTCGGCGAGTGATCGTCGCCTGTGTTTAAAAGGCACGCGCAACTGGATCATCCTGCAGGAAAGCCGAGCCTAAATTGAAGCAGCGTTGTCGTCAGTCTGATCTAGATTTTTGGGGCTAAAGCCAAAAAAACAGAACCTCAACCAGACTGGCGATAGGGCCAGCCGCTTTGATTGCGTGGTTTCTGCAATCTTGTTAAGGTTCGCGGCGAATTGAATAATCAGGAGCGCAACCATGCAAAAAATAGGTGTTTTAGGTGCAGGAACCATGGGCGCTGGGATTGCACAAGCCTTCGCGAGCGTTGGGCTCGATGTTGTACTCAGGGATGTCTCAGATGATCTCCTCACGAGTGGCATTGAAGGGGTGACCTCAAGCCTCAACCGTCAAGTTGCCAAAGGGACCCTCGATGCGGCTGAACAAGCTGCTGTGCTCGCGCGCATTCACACCACAGTCGACCTCGCTGCGACCGCGGATTGCGACTTAGTGGTCGAGGCCATCATTGAAAATATGGCAATCAAAAAGGAAGTGTTCGCAGAGCTTGACCGTATCTGCCAACCGTCTTGTATTTTTGTGTCTAATACGTCGTCGCTCTCCATCACAGAAATTGCGAGTGCAACCCTGCGTCCTGAAAAAGTCATGGGTATGCACTTTTTTAATCCAGCACCGATTATGAAGTTGGTTGAGTTGATTCGGGGAATCGCCACATCCCAAGATACGGTGGATGCCGTTCAAGCTGTGGCTCAGCAAATCGGTAAGCAGCCCGTGGAAGTTGCCGAAGCCCCTGGCTTTGTTGTTAACCGAATTTTGGTTCCGATGATTAACGAGGCGGTTGGTATTTTGGCCGAAGGCCTGGCCTCGGCTCAGGATATTGATGCTGCGATGAAGCTTGGCGCAAACCACCCCATGGGTCCGCTGACCTTGGCCGATATGATTGGGTTAGATGTTTGTTTGGCCGTGATGGATGTCTTTCACCAGGAATTCGGGGACTCTAAGTATCGAACGCATCCGCTGCTTCGTAAATACGTTCGAGCGGGTTGGTTGGGACGAAAATCGGGCAAAGGCTTTTACGATTATAGTTAACCTTGAGCGGGGCAAGCTCCTCACGCTCACAGGCCAGCCGATTGTCCAGGATTTAAAAAGTGGTCGCAGACTTCAAAGAGTTCCAAGCGATTGCGCTCGAGTAGCATAGAGTGGGTTCCCAAGCCCAATACTGAATATTGGCGCGTTGCAGCGCCCTCTAGCCGCTTGAAAACCTGCCAACCTTGTTCTGGCGTGGTCTCGATATCGAGATCGCCCATGACGACCAGAGTGGGGGCTTGAATCGCCTCGGGTGCATACCAATCCTCACCCGTTATCGCACAATGGAGGTAGTCAGACTGCACGCCGCGGGGAGCCCGTAGATGCGGTTGATGGTCGGGATCAAATTCAGGATCACACCGCAGGACGTCTGCGCACCATTTTTTTGCATGATCCGGGTCGATGATTTGATCGAGCAGGTCAGGGTTCAGGGTTTGAATCCAACGATCATAGGCCTCCTCGGCGGTCACGAGACGATAGGCACTGAGGGGATGAGCCGACGCTTTGGGGTTCGGATTGACCCAGAGTGCGCCGCAGAGTATCAAGCGGTCGACGGTTGAGGGCGATTGGCCTGCATATTTTCCGCAAATCGCGGATCCCCAGCTGTACCCAATTAAGGAGACTTGCTGAATGCCGCGATCAGCTAAAATGAAGTCCACAGCAATTTTGACCTCGGTGACGGCTTGATCCGTGGTCATCAGCGGAGGATGCGATTCTGGCGCTTGGCTCATCACTTCGGGACGATCTGAAATCCCGTACCCAGAAAGGTCAAGGCACCAAGCGTCATAATGAGCGCTGGCCATGACGTCCATCCAAGATTGTCCGTCAGTTGGGTAGTCGAAGGTAGAGGTAGAGCCATAGGTTGCTCCGTGAATGAACAGAACAGTTTTGCTGCGGTCTTTAGGGTGAGCGCGGGATTTATTTCTGAGATTGATTGCGCAGTTGGGATAGACCCCCGCTAGGCGAAAATCCCGGCAAAGGACGTCAGGTTTTTTTGGTTGGTTCATGATGCTGACGCCGTTGGAGTCGGTTGCGCGGTGTGGAACAGGGTCGCGATGAGCCGATCCTGCAAATCGAATAGACGGCCTTCGGAGGTTGCACTGCGCTGGCCCAACTTAACCACTTTCACTTCAATTCGGGCGGCTCCGGGCTGAAGGCCTCGGTGAAACATGATATGCAAATCGGTGGATAACGGCGCGAATTCCCGCTGATAACCGCTGATCATTGTGACCGAAGTTGCATCATCAAGCGCGGCGGCAATCATGCCGCCCTGAACGAGGCCCATAGGGTTAACGGATTGAGGAGGAAACGTCAGCTCGAAATGCTCAGTCCCATCTTGGGTTTGCGTGTGCTTGAGGCTAAAAAAAGACAGGGTGGGAGAAAAATGGCCCTGGTTGAGTTGATCAAATACGTCGGTCATGGCACCTCCTTAAAGCCCCGATGGTAACAAATCATGGGCGATTTAAACGATTTTTTGTGAATCAGGCGCGCTTACTCCGACTGAGAATAGTTCGATCTTTAGGGGTGAAGCGGGATACCTTTGACCAGAGACGGGTTGAGGTTTGACCGGGGAGCTCAGTCATCGACTGTCTGCACCGCCGGGGGGTGGGCGTTAAGGGCTTTCGATTAAACGCCACGCTGGATGGGTGCGAGCAATGGCGACTCGAACCTTCCCTGCGGCTCTGGTATAAACAGGATTGCGAGGGGTTTTCGGCAGCGTTTACTGAGGATTGCGACAAGGCCGAGAATCCACCCGATTTTTTGCCACTTTGAGCAGAGCCCGGGCCTGAAACTCCCAGTGTATTGAACTCGTGCAAGATACTGGAGGCCGAGGCTTAGCCAGGTCGAACTCCATGGGTTGCACAAACCGCTGATGTTCACGGGGAGTTTGTCGCCAGCAATTACGCCATCAGGAGAGCACAGATGAAACTTGTAACGTTCACAGAATCGAAGGTCAGCAGAATTGGTGTTTTAAAGGATGATCGTATCATTGACTTGAGCCAAGTTGCGCCGGACTTACCGAAGGACATGCTGACCTTTTTGCAGCAAGGTGACGCAGCGATGAAGGCCGCCGCACAGCATGTTGATGCGCAGGCGCAGTTTGCATTGGCAGAGGTGGTGATCGAGGCGCCGCTCATCCGACCACCGAAAATCTTAGCGATTGGGCTGAATTACCGGGCCCACGCTGAAGAAAGCAATATGGAGATTCCAAAATATCCGCTCGTTTTTACCAAGCAGGGCACTTCTGCCAATGGACCCTACGCGCCGATTCACGCGCCGAGGGAGACCCGGATGTTGGATTACGAGGGTGAACTGGCTATCGTGATAGGTAAACGCTGCCGGCGTGTAACGAAGGCAGATGCGCGCAAAGTCATTGCGGGATTTTGTGTGCTGAACGATGTAAGCGTCAGGGAATGGCAGTTTTTAGTCACGCCGCCTCAGTTTACGATGGGTAAATCTTGGGATACCCACAATCCCTTTGGTCCAGCCATTGTGACGCCGGATGAAGTTGATCCTCACAACCTCATGCTAAGAACTTTTGTGAATGACGATCTTCGACAAGAAACCAACACGAATGATTTGATTTTTGATTGTTATGACATCATCGAGTTTCTCAGTACAGCTTTTACACTTGAGCCCGGTGACGTGATTGCCACGGGAACGCCGAGCGGTGTTGGGGCTGCTATGAAGCCGCCTGCTCCCCTGCAGGTCGGCGACAGCGTACGCGTTGAAATCGAGGGGCTTGGGGCAATTGAGAATACAGTGGTCGCTGAGCCGGACACCGCCTTGATTGCATGAGGGTGGCAGTCGAGACCGTTTTTGATGTGGCCATCGTCGGTTTAGGACCTGTCGGCTGCTTTGGTGCGATTTTGCTTGCCGAAGCTGGACTGAAAGTGGTCTGTCTTGAAAAAGAGTCCGAAGTCTACACGCTTCCTCGAGCCGTCAACCTGGACGGAGAAATCATTCGGGCGCTGCAGGCCGTCGACCTCGCAGAGACGGTAAATGCCATGATGCAACCGCTTCGGCCTGGTGAACGAGCGGGGTTTGCTAACTCGAAGCGCGAATGGTTATTTGGTGTTGCCGCGTCGCCCTCGGGCAGTCATGGCTGGCAACCGAGTAATATGTTTGATCAACCCGAATTAGAGCAGTTTTTGCGAGATAAAACGCTCGAGCACCAAAACGTCACAACGTTTATTGGTTATGAAGTAACCGAGTTTGAGATTCAGCCTGAGCAAGTGACTTTGAGCGCGGAGGATGACGCACAAAACATTGTCGTTGCCGCCAAGTTTATGATCGCTTGCGATGGCGCCAATAGCCCAACGCGCAAAGCGTTGGAGATCCCATGGCGTGATTTGGGATATGACCAGGACTGGCTTGTTGTCGATGTTGTAATGACTGCTGAGCACGATCTCGCCAATGAAGTCCTGCAAATCTGCGATCCCGATCGAATTCATACCTATGTTGCGACCAAAGAGCCATTCCGGCGCTGGGAGTTCCAGCTTAATCCGGGCGAGACGGCTGATCAGATGCTGAAAAAGGACACCATTGCAAAGCTGCTAGACCCCTGGGTACCGAGGGATGCTTATACACTGCGCCGTACGGCGGTCTATCAGTTTCATGCAGCGGTTGCCGCGACTTGGCGCCGTCAAAGAGTTTTGCTGGCCGGTGATGCCGCCCACCAAACCCCACCGTTTTTAGGACAAGGTATGAATACCGGTATGCGTGACCTGATCAATCTGGCCTGGAAGCTGCCGCTGGTATTGAATCAGATCTGCGCCGAGACGCTGTTAGACACTTACCCATTGGAACGGGCGGGGCATGCTCATGATCTTGTGTCCTGGGCCGTATCCACGGGTCATTTGATGACCCACCTGGCGGCCACAGAGGCCGCGGAGCGCGCAGGAAAACCAGCGCCGGCGCCGCCCGAGTCAATGCAGACCTCAGGTTACGGTCAGGGCAGAGAGCAACCACCGATTCGATCAGGCGCGGTAATGACCGCACAATTATCTGACCAAGGGATTACCGGTTATCTGCTGAGCCAGCCCATGGTGAAGGTTGGTTCTGACAAACCGGTTAGATTCGATACGTTGCTCGGGGCCGGGTTTGCCCTGATTTCTCATGGCGATGTCGAGCTGAGTGCGGCAAGTCAGGCGGTCGTTGATCACCTTTCGATCAGACTTGTGAATGTGGCGGCAATGGAAACCGTAAAAGGCCGGTTTGCCGATGTGTTGTTAGCGGGAGAAACCGTGTTGGTTAGACCAGACAAGGTCGTTTTTGGTCATACCAGCGACGCCGTGAAGGCCGATGATCTGTTGACAGCGCTCAAAAATACGATGCCGTTTTGCTGAGTAACAACGCGCTTGCCCTCTGGTACTTTCTGATTAAATCGGGCATCTTAGGAGCGTCTGAAGATGGACGTCAGCAGGAGAGAGCAAGGTGCCTAAAACGTTAAAGCCTGGTGAAGCCAGAGCCCCAGGACATACCTATCAAGAAGCGATTGCTAAGGATGCATCGCAGCCGCCTGAAGCGTTTTTGGACTATTCTTATGAGTTCCTTGGCGATCAAGACATTCCTTATTCGCATTATACTTCGCATGAATTTGCACAATCAGAGATGGAACAGTTGTGGCCCCGGGTTTGGCAGATGGCTTGTCGAGAGGAACATATTCCTGAGCCTGGGGATTATCAGGTCTATGACATCGGCCACTTGTCAGCCATTGTCACGCGCACTGAGTCAATGCAGATTAAGGCCTATGTCAACGCTTGCATGCATCGAGGCACCGCACTTAAGCCCCCGGGAGACAATGGCTACTGTCAGGCTTTCCGGTGTCCCTTTCATGGCTGGGTCTACTCCTTGGATGGTGAACTCCTTGAGTTGCCAGAGGATTGGGACTTCCCACATGTTGGCGCAGGGACCCACAGCCTCCGAGAAATCCTAGTCGATACTTGGGCAGGGTTTGTCTTTGTGAATTTCGATCGAGAGGCCGAGTCGCTGGCTGAGTTTTTGGGAGTTCTGCCTGAGCATTTTAAAGATTTTGATATCGCTGATCGCACGATAGAAACCCATGTTTGTAAGCGGCTACCTGTCAATTGGAAAGCTGCCGAGGAGGCCTTCATGGAGGCCTACCACGTAAAAGAGACCCATGCGGGAGGAAGGGACTTTTCTGAACCCGTCACGACTTACGACGTTTATCCTAAGAATGTGAATCGCTTTATTCATACCGTTGGCTCGGTGAACCCCAGAATGCCCACAGCGCCAAGCGAACAGGAATTAATGCGTGCCTTGTGGGGACGGCGGGGCCCGGCGGAGGGAGATTGTCCCACCGTGCCCGAAGGTGCGACAGCCAGGGACGTCTACGCTGAGGTCATTAAAAAATCCCTGGGCGAGCAATACGATATGGATTTCTCCCAGTACTCAACCGCACAAACCCTTGATTCTATTGAGTATTTCGTTTTCCCTAACTTTTTTATTTTTCCGGGATTGTCCTTGCCGATGGTTTACAGGTTCCGGCCTGATCCAAAGGATCCGGACTATTCCTACTTTGATTTATATTTTTTAAGACCTTCTGAGCCTGGGAGCTCGCAACCACCGCCAGAGCCGATGATGCTCGACGTCAAAGACAGCTATACCTTGGCGGAGGGTTTGGGGTTCTTGGGCGCTGTATATGATCAGGATACTGACAACATGGCTGCCCAAACCCGAGGCTTTAAGACCTGTGCGAAAGGCGGACAGACCTTGGGCAATTATCAGGAAGTTAGGATTCGCCACCTTCATCAACGCATTAAAGATTACGTGGAAAACTGATGACAGTGAGTGACTTGGAGATGAGCGCGTTATCACCCGATTCGCGTCAAGTCGTCATGCATGAGGGTGTCTGCGTCTTAGTTTGCAACACCGGCGGCACGCACTATGCGATTGAAAATCGTTGCACACATCAGGATACGCCATTGCATGAAGGCAGAATTCGGAACGGATTGATCTCATGCCCCCTGCACGGCGTTCGTTTCGACTTGAAGACGGGTGAACCGCGAGGCGATCTCACTCGGATCCCAGTGCGCACTTTTGCGGTTGAGCAGACCGGGGATCGATTGCGTGTACAAATAGATCAGATGCGCTCGAGTTAACAAGAAGCGGTTGGCACCGATTAATCGCCTTCCGTTTGATTCAGAAAAGTATCGTGAGTCTTTGCTCTTTGTCCTCCAGTCGTCTCTTAAACAGAATTGGAGGAGAACCTCCATGTGTGGTTGAGCCGCGCAAGCCGTCTTCAGCGCAATGATGATCGGTCACCATGCTCAAGCTGAGCACCGTCGCTGGGTAAATTGTCTCAAACGATGGAAAATTTTAAGCGGTTTAGTTCAATTATCATTTTGAAAGGCTATAATCTGTGGCTTGTAGTTTCGGACCAAAAATTTACCAAAAATTTACCAAAAATTTGCCGAAAATTCGCTAAAAAAAGGCGAGAATCACGCGCAAATTGGGTTCGAAGAGAACAAGCGTTGTTTTGAACGGGTCAACGAAGCCTTTTTTCGGATAAAGCGCAACTAAATATGAAAGATAAGTCCTAGGAGAGTCGAATTTGAAATCGAGAATTAATTTTGTGATGAGCAAAGCCGCTGCAACGATTGCCCTGCTAATGGCGATCGGTTTCCTCAATCCAGCCCATGCACAGACCACGACTGCGATTCGTGGCGTCGTTGTCAACCAGCAAGATGTTCCAGTCAGCGATGCAAGCGTAACGATCACGCACACCGCTTCCGGCACTGTATCCCTCGCTTCATCGAACGAAAACGGGGTGTTCTCTGCCCGTGGTTTACGCGTAGGTGGTCCCTACTCGGTAGAGGTAAAAGGAAGTGGATTCTCGGCGGTTCAGGTCGACGACCTTTATTTAGCGCTGGATCGAACCTTGAATCTGCCGGTGACCGTGCAGTCCGATCAGCCCATCGAGGAGATTGTGGTCACTGGGACGCGAAAGTCCGTTGGATACAAGAATGAAGGGTTGGGGACCGATTTAGGTATCGAGGCGCTGGGAGAAGTCGTTTCTATTGATCGAGATATCACTGATGCAGCGGCGCAAAATCCTTTTGCGATCGTTAACGTTCAGTCTGGTGGAGCGAAGGAGTTAACCATAGCCGGTGCAAATAATCGTTTTAATTCCCTCACCATTGATGGGGTTGCACTCAACGACCGGTTTGGTTTGAACGCTAACGGTTACCCCACGCAACGATCTCCCATTTCCTACGATGCGATCGAGTCTCTGTCAATCCAGACCGCGCCATTTGATGTGGAGTACAACGGTTTCACTGGGGGAACAATCAACGCAGTCACCAAATCAGGCACCAACGAGTTCTTTGGTTCGTTGGCTTATTACTCCACGGATGATTCACTCATTGGCGACAAAAACAATGATCAAGACTTCGACTTCACATTCGAAGAAGAAACGACCGTAGCAACACTGGGTGGACCCATCATCGAAGATAAGTTGTTCTTTTTTGTCGCCTACGACAAGTACGAAGAAATTGCGCCGCTTCAGCGAGGACCGGTCGGTTCGGGTGCATTAAATATCGAAGACAATATCACGCTCCAGGACGTCGCAGAAGTTGGACAGATAATATCTGACGTGTGGGGTTTTGATATTGGTGACTTTAACAAGGCGCCTGCAAAAGACGAGAAGATCCTCGCAAATGTTGATTGGAATATTAGCGAGGGCCACAGAGCCAAATTTACCTACATTAATACTGAAGGAAACACGATTCGCGAGCAAAACGGTAATAACTTTCTAGCTTCTGATAATCGTCTTGGTGCGTCTTCAGCATGGTACGATCGTTCAGAAGAAGTTGAGACCGTTATTGGCCATCTTTTCTCTGACTGGACTCCAAATTTCTCTACTCAGCTCAAAATCGCTAGGACCGAACAGGCCACAGGTCAGGACTCTCTCAACGGGGCCGAGTTCCCTTCTTTTGCCGTGTTCCTCCGTGAGGTGGACGGTGATGAGAATTATCTCGTGATTGGTCCAGACCGTTTTCGGCACGGGAATTCTTTGAGTCAAGAGTTCTTTCAGGTAAAAGCGATTGCCGAGTATGTCACGGGAGATCACTTGATTAAGGTTGGCTTTGAGCGTGAGGAAGTGGATGTGAACAATCTCTTTGCTCAGAACTCGGAAGGCTCCTACGTTTTTGACAGTGTCGACGACCTCCGAAATGCAACAGCTTCTGGTTTGCTTTATAACAATGCTGTGACTAACAACGAGAATGATCTTCGCGCGATTTGGGGGTATGAATATAATTCTCTGTATGTTCAGGACACTTGGGATATTTCAAATAATCTGACTTTGGATTTCGGGCTCCGTTATGATCGCTACGGAAGTAACGGTACGATAAGAGAGAATCCAAATTTTGTAGATCGCTACGGCTACTCGAACGCAAATGACATTGATGGGCTTGACGTTGTGCTACCCCGAGTGTCATTTGAGTGGAACGCTAGCGAATCGTTGACCGTACGTGGCGGTATCGGTAAGTTTTCAGGCGGCTCGCCGGGTGTTTGGATTTCAAACAGCTACTCCAACGACGGTGTCATTTCTGATGGGTCTAACGCGTTTGGCGTCGTCAACGTGCCAACCACGCCGGACGCCTCAACGGGACAATACATACCCGCCGACGTTCTCAACGACCTCGCTACTAAAGCCCCTGATGGTTCCGTGAATGCCCTGGCAGATTCTTTTGAAATTCCAACAACTTTGAAGGTGAGCATTGGCGCCGCTTATTTGACCCAAAGTGACTGGCTGATATCGGCTGATGTGTTGTACAACGATTTGGAAAATGCAGCTTACTGGTTCGATCAACGATGCGCTGTTCAGACTGCATCAGCGCCAGATGGTCGGCCTATTTATGATTGCGGCGGGGGCGATGCTGAGGCAATCGTTATAGATTCTACTGATCAGGGTAGCGGGCTATTGTACGCTCTGGCTGTGAGCAAAGACTGGAGCACCGCCTTTGGTGAGATCGATATGTTTGCCAGCGTTACCTTCGCCGATGTAGAAGATGTGGGTTACGGTACGTCATCCACCGCGACTTCAAACTATTCTGATTTTGCTGCTTTTGATCGTCAGCGTCCTCGTGCTGGTGTTTCCAATTTTGAGACAGAATCCGCCATTAAATTCCGGCTAAATTGGTCGAAAGAGTTTTTCAGTGGCTATGAAACAAAAGTATCGCTCTTTGCGACGGGCCGTACTGGGCGGCCTTATAGCTACACCTTCAACGAAAATAACGCGTGTCTGTTGGATGTTGGTGGAGGTCGTTGTGCCCGGGAGAGCCGCAACGACGATGCGGGGCACCTGCTTTATGTACCTTCTGGGCCCAATGATCCGTTGTTTGCGGCTACATCGTTTGGTGGCGATGCTGCTGAACAGCAGGCTTTTTTTGACTACATCAATAACTCAGAGCTGGCTCAGTATGCGGGGGGTATCGCTGCGCGAAACGGCGACACATCGAGATGGTCCACGCTGATTGATTTAAGGATCAAACAAGAACTCCCTGGCTTTTTGCCAGAGCATCGATCCATGCTGTTCTTTGATATCGAGAATCTGGGCAACTTGCTCAACTCTGACTGGGGTAGGGTTGAGCGAACCCGCTACGAGTACGAACGCGATGTGGTATCGGCGAGCATTGTGGAAGGCCAGTACGAGTATTTCCGGCTCAACAGTGATCGAAGTATTAAGAACCTTGAGACGCTTAGTCGATCGGTTTGGCAAATCCAGCTGGGTATTAAATACGATTTTTAAGATCCAATTTCTGCGGTTCGGGTGGATACTCAATTGTTGAGACATAAAAAGGGAGCTGCGGCTCCCTTTTCTTATTGTCATGTTTTTCGTTGCGGTGACTTACTGAGGCGCTGACCACCTGGGTGAAGACCATCCCTGCGCCTGGGTCCCCGTCGAGACATCCTCCGGCAGTTCTCTACCGCCGCTGTTAGCAAGCTGAGCGATCCAGTTACCAATAGGAAGCTCCAGCGCATGTGCACAGTAAATCGCGGTTGTTCTGCTGAGGAATCAGGGTTCGAGCAGGTAACTTGCATTTCCAGGGCTTGCAGGCCTGTGCGTTCACAACCTGGAAGATCCACATCTGCAGTCACGCTTGGACATTTTCCGATTGCTCATTTGGCGTCTGCCCGCTGTAACAGACAAGGTCACAGACGCGCAGGTGCGGGTTTACTGTCTCTGCATCAAAGAGATTAGCCTGACGAAACTGCTTAAAGTCAAAGATCGCTCGAAGATTTTGCTGAACCGAAAAAGATCTTATTGTGGCGTTTCTACCTCAGCGAAAAGGTCCTGAACCCTCGACTCTATGCCCAGCAAAAATTGTTTGGTACTGATCCCTCCGCCGAACCCGGTCATTGCGCCATTACTGCCAACCACTCGATGACATGGAATGATAATTGGAACTGGGTTAACACCATTAGCGGCACCGACGGCCCGCGACGCTTTGGGATGACCGATTATCTGGGCAATTTCCCCATAAGATCGGGTCTCACCATAGGGGATATCGATCAGAGTAGCCCAAACTGCTTTTTGGAAGGGGGTTCCAGTGAACGTGAGATCCAGGTCGAAGACCCTCAATTCACCTGCGAAATATCTATCCAGCTGCTCAACGACACGACTAAAAGGCCCAGTATCTCTGATCCAGTCCCCATTATGGCGCCGGGCCATTTTACCCTCGGGAAAACCTAGGAGTGTTAATGACCGTTCATTACCTGCAAGTAAAAGCTTGCCAATGGGTGTAGCGTGATAGCGATAATAAGTCGTCACTGCATGTCTCTATGAACAGTCCTTAAACTCTAAAATTAACAGGCAGACAAATCAATTAGATCAACGATAGCGCGGTTAGTCAGAATAAACGCCCTTTTCGAACAGTGAGAAAAGTAGGGTCGTCTCTATGGGTTACTTGGAGGCCCTTCTTTCTTGGGTTCATGCACGAGTTGAATGAGTAGGGCGTCAGAACTTCGGCGAATGATCTTTTAAGACTCCATTGCGACTCGTCGCATTGGTAAAAATCACCTGCTCTAATCTTCAGGCCAGCACACCGATTGTTTCGCATTTGCTATTAAGCGAAGAATATGTTTAAAGCAACCAAGTAAGTGCTATTGATTTCCACTCGTTCTTTCAGCGCGACTCGCGCAAAGGAGGTATCGTGGTTACTCAAGAAGATGTCATTACCCCAGAGGAACGGCGCTATCTAAGACGTCGAAATGAAGACCTTAGGGTCCTTTACGGTGACACTCGAAAGCGTAGTACGACCCTCATTCGACGAATCGGTTACGGGCTTATCGGTTTGTATCTGCTACGCGCCTTGTCAATTCTCTTGGTTCATCAATTCGCGCTCACCGATGTGGTGCCTCTACATTATCCCGTTGACACTCTGACCGTCCTATCAAGGATAGGCTTTTTGGCGGCGTTCACTTTTGCCTATTTCTACTTCATCGATCAGCCTAGGATTATTAGCGCTATTTCTGTCGCTGCCCTTTCAGTTACGGGCCTTTTAATATGGCTAGACATCGAATGGTGGTACCTGACTCTAGTAAGCTTGGAGCCTTTATTTTGGCTGCCTTTTATCTTGCGCTTGCTGTGTTTTACAGGCCTGATCGCGGTCCACGTCCTCCTGCGTCATCGAGATGGCTGATCTGAGTAAATGAGCCACAGCGGATAGCCGCAGAAGCCACGGGTGGACAGGAACCAACGACCCCAGCATTATGAAGGTTATCTCAAGATAGAAGAACCCGTCATGGAAGTCATTCCCCTCAGTGACAACACATTTGGCGCTGAAATCAGAGGCCTTGATCTTGGTCAACTCACCAACAGGGTCTTCTCAGAGCTCTACGAAGTGTTCCTAACGTATGGATTTTTTCTGATTAGAAATCAGCTCTTGGATGAACATCAGCAAGTCGAATTTGGACAAAGATTTGGAACGCTTGAATTTGGAGCGCTGCCCCTCGCCAATCAGATCAAACAAGCTGACGGTAACTATACCGATGTGTTTGCGACGGATAGTCACCGTATGCTGGTCAATCGAGGCAACGAGGCCTGGCATACCGACTCCACTTACTGGCCGGTGAGCAGCAAGTGCGCCATGCTGACGGCGGTTAAAGTTCCAGCCGAAGGTGGTCAAACAGAACTGGCTGATGCCCGTGCAGGGTATGCTGATCTTCCTGAGGAGCTTCGAGGGAGGATTCAGGACCGCTCCGCTTATCATTCAACGCAATACTCTCAGGCAAAAGATCTTCAGCATTACCCCGAACAGAAAGCAGATTCCATCTATCACGGGGAAGCTTATCTTCGGCCGTTGGTCAAAGTTCATCCAGAGACGGGTCGTCCAAACCTAATGGTCGGCAGGCATGCCTTTGGAGTCCCTGGTTTGAGTCGCTCCGAGAGCCGGGAGCTGATCGAATCTTTAACCGATTTTGTGGTCAGTGATCCTGCCCGGGTTTACACCCACCAATGGCAAGTTGGGGATACATTGGTTTGGGACAATCGTGCTTTGCTGCATCGGGCGCGGCCCTATGACTACCAGCAGCCGCGGGTGCTCATCGGCACTCGGATCAAGGGCGATGTCCCCTCCGAGTTAGCTTACTACCCTGATGATTCTGCCGCTGAGGCCGGACGAGCTGCGCTGTCGGCTGAATTGGCCTGTCTTAGGTCTGAGGTCAAGTCGGCCGACGGCCAGCTGGCAAGCTAGCATTGATGCGGCCGAAATAATTCGGATTTATCGTGGCCTCTGAGGTTTTAGATCACCATCTAGATAAAACCATAGACCTTGCTCTCGGACGAATCGGCTGACCTCATGAAGGCGATGGGCGCTCCCCCCTGTTTTGCTGCGCGCAATAAACTCAACGGTTCCTGTTTTGTCCTGAGCCAGCCCCTGATGGGTTGCGATGACTCTAAGGCCTAGCCATTGGGTCTCTGAATCGCGGGTCATTGTTTTTGGTCGAGTGGCGGGGTGCCAGGTGGCGGAGAGATAATCCCAGGCACCCACCACAAAAGCGGTGTAGCGGGCGCGCATCAATGACTCGCAGGTCGCTGCGTGCACATGCCCTTCGATCAGCGGCAGGCAGCAGGTTTCAAGTTCAGCATTTAATCCACAGTGACACGCCACACCCTGGGCCTCTCGGTAAAGTTTGAAATCGACTGTCTTGCGCACTGCAGGAAAAACCTAAGGGGGTTCTCCAAGACTGCCATGGTGTTCATTGCCTTGAACCTGTAATTCAAACAGGTAGCGGCCTGCTTGTTGTGGAGGCGCTCGTCTAATCCAATTCCAAGCCATTCAAGTTGCCGTCGGAGCGCCATTCTCGGAGTAACTTCATGTAGGCCCCCACGCCTTTGCTGTAGGTCTCACGCCTTACGTTGCGGTATCGTTTGGCGGTGCCTTCCTGATTATAGTAGCCCGGCGTACAGGTGTCGGGTGAACCCCCAAGTACGAAACCCGATCCCTTGGTCTCGAGTTGATCCGCTATCCAGCGCTCCTCGGCCTCATCCGAGACATTTGCAGACTTGATCCCGTGCCTGCCCAACTCGCTGATCGTGTAGGCCACGTGTCCTGCCTGCACATCAATGCCATGTGCGTAGTTGGCACCCAGCTGAAAAACAAACCCGCCGCCACAAAGGAATAGGTTTGGAAAACCGCTGACCATTAAGCCGTGCATGGTACGCATACCGTCTTGCCAGTGATCGTAGATCGATTTCCCCTCAATACCAAACACCGGGATGCCAAGACGTCGCTCGTAACTCGAAGTGATCTCGAAGCCACTGGCATATACGATGCAGTCGACTGGGTACTCTTTGCCGTTGGCAACGATGCCATTTTCAGTAATGGCCTCGACACCTTGGGTGGCGCTGACGTCAACCAGCTCAACATTTGGACGATTGAACGTATCGAGATAAAAGTCGTTGAAAGTGGGGCGTTTGCAGAACTGGTTGTAATAGGCCTTGAGTTTCTCAGCGACTTCAGGATCTTTCACCGTGTCGTTAACGAGTCCCCTGATGTCCTCCATCGTTTTGAAATCGGCAATTTGCACGAGACCAGGTACTTTGCCTTCCACTTGGCTTGCCAATTCTTTAAGGTTTCGCGTTAGCCGTGTCCAACCATCATCGACAAATGCTGGATCAATCGGCCCGCCTAAAAATGCTTCGCCGAATTTCCTCTGCCGCTCTTTTTGCCAACCCGGTTTGAGGCTTTTTGCCCACTCTGGGTCAGTCTCGGCATTGTTGCGCACGTCCACTGATGAAGGTGTGCGCTGAAACACATAAAGGTGCTTCGCGCTTTCACCCAAAGCGGGAACGCACTGTACGGCGGTGGCGCCTGTGCCAATAATGGCAACGGTTTTGTCAGCCAGACCTGTGAGATCACCCTCTGGACCACCGCCTGTG
>MDTB01156735.1_pt1 | contig 32222 bp, 42 predicted proteins | sample 811161 | NCBI WGS metagenome assembly MDTB01 (sample SAMN05326650, study PRJNA326480) | marine metagenome | isolation source: seawater | place: Mediterranean Sea | collected 2009 | reverse complement strand
TTTTTTGCGGGTGTAGCTTAGTGGTAAAGCCCCAGCCTTCCAAGCTGGTTACGAGGGTTCGATTCCCTTCACCCGCTCCAATTCTAGGGGTGTAGCTCAGTTGGTAGAGCGACGGTCTCCAAAACCGTAGGTCGTGAGTTCGAGTCTCTCCGCCCCTGCCATCTGAAGGCGTTTAAGTAATTTTCTTTACAAATTCCGGTAATGTTTTACTTGCAGGACCAGTAACAACTTCATTAAAAAGTGAAGACTTATTAGTCTTAACAATATTAAACTCATACATTTTAATTTTATTCTTTAATTGTAATAGAAAATCTATAAAACCTGCAGCTGGATAAACATTGTTTGATGTGCCAATTGAAATAAAAACTTCTGTTTTCTCTAAAAATTTAAATATTTTGTCTAAATATTTTGGTTGTTCACCAAACCAAACAACGTCGACTCTAACTTTTCCTGAGTTTCTACAATTTTTACATTTATATTTTGTTGTCAAAACAAAATCCAATTTAGTTTTGTTATTGCAGTACATACAATAAGCATAATCAAGAGAACCATGCATATGCAGAAGTTTTTGAGATCCTGCTTTTTCATGTAAATTATCAATATTCTGAGTTACTAGTAAAAAATCTTTCCGACAATTTTTTTCAAGGTGTGAAAGCGAAATATGAGCATTGTTTGGTTTAATTTGTGGATTTTCATTTTTTTTTTTTCTTTCATTATAAAAATTATTTACAAGTTCAGGATTTCTTTTAAAAGCATCTACAGTGCAAACGTCCTCTATCTTGTAGTTGTCCCAAAGTCCGTCTTTATCTCTAAATGTATTAATTCCGCTTTCTTTGGAAATACCAGCCCCTGTAAGTATGAAAATATTTTTGTCTAGTATGCTCATTGAAATAATTTTGATGTTTTATTTTATTAAACTTTATGCTAACAATACGAAAAAAAATTTAAACCATTAAATTACTATGCAAAAAATCGTCACCTTATATAAAGAAGTAAAACAAGAGGCATTAAAAATTACTTGGCCAACCAAACCCGAAGTTATTACAACAACGATAATGGTGTTTATATTCGTTTTAATTTCCTCAGTTTTTTTTCTCTTAGTTGATAAGATAATTTCCTTCATTGTAGAGTATATTTTATTCTAAAAAGATTATGTTAAATTGGTACATTTTGCAGGTTTACTCAGGTAACGAAAAAAAAATTGAAAAAGAACTTCTTGTACAAATTGAAAAAAAGGGCTTAAAAGATAATATCGACAAAATTCTTATTCCCTCGGAAGAGGTAATAGAAATGAAAAAAGGTAAGAAAGTAAGTTCAGAAAGAAAATTTTTTCCTGGTTATATGTTGATAAGAATGGTTATGGATGATGAAATATGGCATATTGTTAAGACTCTTCCAAAGGTTTATGGGTTTTTAGGTGGTAAAAAAGGAGAACCGATACCTGTTTCACAAAACGAAATTGATTCAATTTTAAATCAAATGAAAGATGGTTTGGAAAAGCCAAAACCTTCAGTAAGTTTTGAAATAGGTGAACAGGTAAGAGTATCAGATGGTCCATTTTCCTCATTCAATGGAATGGTAGAAGAGGTCGATGAGGAAAAGGCTAGATTAAAGGTAAGTGTTTCGATATTTGGAAGATCAACACCTGTTAATCTAGATTATTCACAGGTTGAAAAAATTTGATTATTTGGAGATTAATTAATGGCAAAAAAAATAGATGGTTATATAAAGTTACAAATACCCGCTGGACAGGCTAATCCCTCTCCACCAGTTGGCCCAGCATTAGGACAAAAAGGAGTGAATATTATGGAGTTTTGCAAATCATTTAATGCAGCAACCCAAAAATTAGAACAAGGGATGCCCATTCCTGTAATAATTAGTGTATATCAAGATAAAAGCTTTACGTTTGAAACTAAATCTCCGCCAGTTTCTTTTTTCATAAAAAAAGCACTTAAACTTAAAAAAGCCTCAAAAACTCCTGGTAAAGAAGTTATTGCAACTATATCAAAAAAAGATATAAAACAAATTGCAGAGGATAAAATGAGTGATTTAAATACACAAAATATTGAATCAGCTCAAAAAATGGTTGCAGGAACAGCTAGATCGATGGGTGTAAAGGTGGAATAATGAAAAATACAAAGAAAAAGAAATTAATTGAAAAAGAACTCAAAGATCAAACTGTTCTCAAACTAGATCAAGCTATCGAAATATCAAAAACCTTTTCTTCAAAAAAATTTGATGAATCTCTTGATATTTCAATTGTACTTGGAATCGACGCTAAGAAATCAGATCAACAAATCAGAGGCATAACTAGTTTGCCGAAAATGCCCTCAAAAAAAATTCGTATCGCAGTTTTCGCAGATGGTGAAGATATTGACAAAGCTAAAAAGGCAGGAGCAGAAATAGTTGGCGGAGATGAGCTTATAGAAAGTATTAAAAAAGGTGATTTAAATTTTGATAAGTGTGTTTCTACTCCCAAAATGATGGTAAAGGTCAGCACAATTGGCCAAATTCTTGGCCCAAAAGGGTTAATGCCTAATCCTAAACTTGGAACAGTAACTACAGAAGTTGAACAAGCAATCAAGAATATCAAATCAGGTCAAATAGAATTTAAAACTGATAAATCCGGCATTGTTCACGCAAATGTAGGTAAGGTAAGCTTTTCAACTGAGGAATTAACAAAGAATATTAGGTTTCTTTTTGAAGAAGTTAAAAAAAAAAAGCCAGAAACATCGAAAGGCGTTTTTATTAAAAAATTTTATATTAATTCTACTATGGGTCCGGGGTTGCAAGTTGATCCAACAAGTGTTATATGAATATTAATTTATTCTGTCAAAGACTTCAGGTGGTTACAGACTTTAAATCCTGAATAGATGGGTGAAGCCTTTTTTTACTCTGACAGTTTCTAGAAGGTATTTTAAGATGCAAAAAGCACAAAAACAAGATTTTGTTAAAAATTTTAACACCGAGCTAAAAGAATCAGAATTTATTCTTATTGCTGATTATAAAGGTCTTAATGTTTCTGAAATATCTTTATTAAGAAATGAAATAAAAAATAATAAAGATTCTAATTTCAAAGTAGCTAAAAATACACTTGCTAAACGTGCTGTTCAAGATACTAACTTTAAAGTAGTTGAAAAGTTGTTTGTAGGTCCAACATCAGTTGCATATTCAAATGATCCGGTTTCAACATCTAAAGTAGCTGTAAAGTTCGCTAAAGAAAATGACAATTTTAAGATTCTTGGTGGAGCCATGGGTGATAAAGAGCTAAGTATCGATGATATAAAAGATTTGGCTTCATTACCTTCTATGGATGAGATTAGAGCCCAAATTATTGGCTTGATTGTAACAACTCAATCAAATATTGTTTCAGTTCTTCAAGCAAATCAATCTAACTTGGTGAGAGTTATTAAAAATAAATTTGAAAATTAATTATAATAAAGGAGTAAAAAATGGCTGACGTTCAAAAAATTGCTGAAGATTTATCTACACTAACTGTATTAGAGGCTTCGGAGTTAACTAAAATTTTAGAAGAAAAATGGGGAGTGTCCGCTGCAGCACCTGTCGCGATGCCAGCTGCACCCGGAGCTGTACCAGCTGAGTCCGGAGCTGCAGAGGAAAAAACAGAATTTGAAATTCATCTGTCAGCTGCTGGTGATAAAAAAATTAATGTTATAAAAGAAGTGAGAACAATTACAGGGTTGGGATTGAAAGAAGCAAAAGATCTGGTTGAAGGTGCTCCAAATAAACTTAAGGATGGTGTAAATAAGGAAGATGCTGAAAAGTTCAAAAAACAGCTTGAAGATGCTGGTGCAACTGTAGAACTTAAGTAGCATCATTATGAAAAAATCTTTTACCGATCATCATAATATAAGAAAAAGCTTTGGCCAGATCCCTGATCTTGTGGATATGCCCAATCTTCTTGAAATTCAAAAAAATTCCTATGATCTTTTTTTACAGAAAGATGTCAAACCCGATGATAGAGAGGACATTGGACTTCAAGCTGTATTTAATAAAGTTTTTCCTATAACCGATTTTTCTGGAGTGGCAGAACTCAGATTTGTGAAATATGAGCTTGAAGATCCGAAATATGATGTTGAAGAATGTATTCAAAGAGGCGGAACTTTTGGTTCTCTTTTAAAAGTTACACTCAATCTTATTATTAGAGAGATTGACGAAGAAACCGGCGTTTCGTCTGTTAAAGATATTAAAGAGCAAGATGTTTATCTTGGAGATATGCCTCTTATGACATCAAAGGGCACATTTGTATTTAATGGAACAACAAGAGTTGTGGTGTCGCAAATGCACCGTTCTCCTGGTGTTTTTTTTGATCATGATAAAGGTAAAAGTCATTCAACTGGAAAATTTTTATTTGCCTCTAGGCTTATTCCATACAATGGCTCTTGGATTGATTTTGAATTTGATCCTAAAGATTTAATGTATGTTAGAATAGACAAAAGAAGAAAGTTATTGGCATCATCATTACTTTTAGCATTAGACGACAAAAAATCCTCCGAATATAGAGCGAGCTGCCAAAAAAATGGAACTGAGCTTGATTATACGAAAATTAATGGAATGAATCATGAAGAACTATTTAAATACTTTTATAAATCTAGAAATTTAAAAAAAAAAAATGATGGTTGGGAGTTTGTCTACAAAAAAGAGGACTTTATTGGATCGAAATTAGAATTTGATATTGTTGATTCTGTTTCTGGTAAAACTTACGGAAACTCTGGAGATAAATTTAACATTACTACTCAAAAAAAAATTGACGATGATTCAATTAAAAATTTATTTATAGATAACGAAACCGTTAAAGGTCAGTTTTTAGCAAACGATATTTTTGACCCAAAAACTGGTATTATTTCTTTTGAGGCTGGAGAAGAAATTGATGATAATATTATTAATTATTTGAAAGAAAATAATAGAGAATCATTAGATATTCTGCTTATTAATTCTAATAAACAGGGATCATATATCAGAGATACATTTTTAGCCGATAAAAATAGAAATAGAAATGACGCGATTACCGAGATTTATAAAATTTTAAGACCAGGTGAGCCTCCAACACTTGAGGCAGCTGATAAGCTTTTTAGAAGTCTGTTTTTTGATCGAGAAAGATATGATTTATCCCCTGTTGGTAGATTAAAAATTAATACTAGGTTGAACCTTGACACCGATTTAAACTTAAGAGTTCTCGAGAATAATGATATAATACAAATTATTCATTACCTTGCTGGACTCAAAGATGGAATTGGGCACATAGATGATATAGATCATCTCGGAAATAGACGTGTTAGATCTGTTGGTGAACTTCTTGAAAATCAGTACACCTTAGGAGTTATAAGAATGGAGAGAGCAATAAAAGAAAGAATGACCAACGCTCCAGATATAGAAACTGTAATGCCTAATGATTTAGTTAATCCTAAACCTGCTTCTGCAGCAATTAGAGAATTTTTCGGTCAAAGTCAACTTTCCCAATTTATGGATCAGACAAACCCATTATCAGAGATAACCCATAAAAGAAGATTGTCTGCACTTGGTCCCGGAGGCTTGTCAAGAGAAAGAGCTGGTTTTGAAGTTAGAGATGTTCATCCCTCACATTATGGAAGAATATGTCCAATAGAAACTCCAGAGGGCCCTAATATTGGTTTAATTAATTCTTTGGCTACCTATTCTAAAGTTAATAATTATGGATTTATTGAAACACCTTACAGAAAAGTAGATAATTCAAAAGTAACAGCTGAGATTGTTTATTTATCAGCAATGGATGAAGAAAAATATGCCATAGCTCAAGCAAATGAACCCTTAAAAGCTAATGGTTCATTCGAAAGATCTCTAATTTCATGTAGACAAAGTGGAGATTTTCTCATGCTTGATCCCAAGGATGTTGATTTCATCGATGTATCACCTAAACAGTTGGTTTCCGTTGCAGCTGCTCTAATCCCTTTTTTAGAAAACGATGATGCAAACAGAGCATTAATGGGGTCTAATATGATGAGACAAGCAGTCCCACTTTTAAAAAGCGAATCCCCATATGTAGGTACTGGGATGGAATCTGTGGTTGCTCGCGACTCAGGAGTCGTTGTAGTAGCAAAAAGATCTGGATATGTTAATCAGGTAGATTCGTCAAGAATTGTAATTAGCTCTATTGAAAAAAATGAAAACGACACTGGTGTAGATATTTACAGACTCAGTAAATTCCAAAGATCTAATCAAGACACCTGTATTAACCAAACACCTCTAGTAAGAGAAGGTGATTATGTTGAGAAAGGTGACATAATTGCAGATGGACCTGCCTCAAAAATTGGAGAACTTGCTCTAGGAAAAAATGTCACAGTGGCTTTCATGCCTTGGAATGGCTATAATTATGAGGATTCAATTTTGATATCCGAAAAGCTGGTAGTTGACGATGTTTTTACATCAATACACATTCAAGAATTTGAAGTTTTGGCTAGGGATACTAAGTTAGGTCAAGAAGAGATTACAAGAGATATACCAAATATAGGAGAGGAATCTTTAACAAACCTTGACGAAGCTGGAATAGTTCACATAGGTGCAAAAGTCAATCCGGGAGACATTTTAGTTGGAAAAGTTACTCCAAAAGGTGAGTCACCGATGACACCCGAAGAAAAGCTTCTAAGAGCAATATTTGGAGAAAAGGCTGCTGACGTGAAAGACACCTCTTTAAGACTTCCTCCAGGCGTTTCAGGAACTATTGTAGAGGTTAGAGTTTTTTCAAGGAGAGGCATTGATAAAGATGAAAGGTCATTGTCAAATGAAAGAATGCAGATAGAGCAACTACATATTGACATGGAAGACGAAAAATTCATTTTGGAGTCTAGTTTTGAAAAAAATCTCAAATCTTTATTACTTAATCAGACCTATGAAAGTGGTTTGGACAAAAAATTCAAAGATTTAAAACTTAATAGTGATTTGCTGAATGAAACTAAACTTCCTAAATTAAAGAGTATAGTTGTCAAATCTGAAACAGTCATGAAGAAGGTTGAGTCATTAAATGATGCATTTAAACAAAGTTTGGAATTGTTAAATAAAACATTCCAGTCTAAAGTTGATAAAGTACAATCAGGTGACGAGTTAATGCCTGGTGTAATGAAGTTAGTTAAAGTGTTTGTTGCGGTTAAAAGACAACTAGCACCTGGTGATAAAATGGCAGGTAGACATGGTAACAAAGGAGTTATTTCGAGAATAATTCCAGTTGAAGATATGCCATATATGGAGGATGGTACACCTGTTGATATTGTTTTAAATCCACTGGGAGTACCCTCTAGAATGAATGTCGGTCAAATTTTAGAAACACACTTAGGGGCGGCTTCCGTCGATTTAGGAAAAAGATTTAATCAGTTAGCCTTAGAAGCTGAGTCTGAAAATTCCAATATTGAAAAAATAAAAAAACTTTTTAAAAGCGTTTATGGAGAAAAAATTTTTAAAGAACGAATTCTTAACCTTAATGATGACGAAATTGTTAAAAGAGCAATGAATCTTAAAAAAGGAGTTCCTTTTGCAACTCCAGTTTTTGATGGTGCAAAAGAATTTGATATAAATGAATTTTTTAAGATGGCAATTAGTCCAACAAGTGGACAAAAAAATCTTATCGATGGAAGAACAGGCAACTACTTTGATAGGCCAATCACTGTTGGTCAAATTTACATGTTAAAACTTAACCACTTAGTTGATGATAAAATTCATGCAAGATCCATAGGTCCATATAGCCTTGTTACTCAACAACCTCTTGGTGGAAAAGCTCAATTTGGTGGTCAAAGATTTGGTGAAATGGAGGTGTGGGCTTTGGAAGCTTACGGAGCTTCCTATACACTTCAAGAGATGCTTACTGTTAAATCTGATGATGTTTCAGGTAGAACTAAAGCTTATGAAACAATTGTAAGAGGCGATGACAATATCGAGTCTGGTATTCCAGAATCTTTTAATGTCTTAATTATGGAGCTCAAGTCTTTAGGACTAAACGTCGAGCTCTTAGAAAGAAATGTTAATTAGGAGTAATTATGAATGAATTGGTGAAATTAATTGAAAAACCTAGTTTTGTTAACTTTGATCACTTAAGAATCTCAATTGCTAGTCCAGATGAAATTGTTTCTTGGTCGCACGGCGAAATTAAAAAACCCGAGACTATTAACTATAGAACATTCAAACCTGAGAGAAGCGGACTTTTTTGCGCAAGAATATTCGGCCCTATTAAAGATTATGAATGTGTGTGCGGCAAATACAAGAGGATGAAGTTCAAAGGAATTATATGTGAAAAATGTGGTGTAGAAGTTACTTTAACTAAGGTAAGAAGAGAAAGGATGGGGCATATTCCTCTCGCAGCGCCAGTAGCTCATATTTGGTTTTTAAAGTCTTTGCCAAGCAGAATTGGTCTACTATTAGATTTAGCTTTAAAAGACTTGGAAAAAGTTCTTTATTTCGAAAGCTTTATTGTAACTGAACCTGGAATGGTAAAGTCTTTAAGCAAATTTCAAATTTTAACTGATGACGAAAATACTAGTTTTAAAGAAGAATTTGGGGACAGCTTTCAGAGTATGATTGGTGCTGAAGCAATACAAAAGCTTCTCTCTGAATTAGATCTTGAAGAAGAACAGAAAAAGGTAAGGCATGATTTAGAAACAACTTCTTCAGAAACAAAAAAAAAGAAGTTAGTCAAAAGGTTAAAATTAATAGAAGCTTTTTTAAGTTCCAAACTTAAACCTGAATGGATGATTCTCAATGTAATCCCGGTTATTCCTCCTGAATTAAGACCTTTGGTTCCATTAGATGGCGGGAGATTTGCAACATCAGATCTTAATGATCTTTATAGAAGGGTAATTAATAGAAACAATCGTTTACAAAGATTATTGACACTCAAAGCACCTGATATAATTGTAAGAAATGAGAAAAGAATGCTTCAAGAAGCATGTGATGCATTATTCGATAATGGAAGAAGAGGAAGAGTTATCACTGGAACTAATAAAAGACCACTAAAATCTTTATCAGATATGCTAAAAGGAAAACAAGGAAGATTTCGACAGAATTTATTAGGAAAAAGAGTTGATTACTCAGGTAGATCGGTGATTGTTGTTGGCCCCGAACTTAAACTCCATCAATGTGGTATTCCAAAAAAAATGGCGATCGAGTTATTTAAACCATTTATTTACTCTAAACTTGAAAAATATAATTTAGCAACAACGGTTAAAGCAGCTAAAAAAATGGTTGAAAAAGAAAGACCTGAGGTTTGGGATATTCTTGCTGAGGTGATTAGAGAACATCCTGTTTTGTTGAATAGAGCTCCAACGCTACATAGACTTGGAATTCAAGCATTTGAACCTATCTTAATCGAGGGAAAAGCAATTCAATTACACCCTCTTGTTTGTACAGCTTTTAATGCCGACTTTGATGGTGATCAAATGGCCGTTCATGTCCCATTATCCCTCGAGTCACAATTAGAAGCTAGAGTTTTGATGATGTCTACAAATAATATTTTATCACCGGCTAGCGGAAAACCAATTATAGTTCCTTCCCAAGATATGATTCTTGGATTGTACTATCTAAGCCTCAAAAGTCCTGGTGGTTTAGGCGAAGGTATGATGTTTGCTTCAGTTGAGGAGTTATTGGTAGCAATAGATCAAAAAAATGTTTCACTTCATTCTCAGATTAAATGTAGATACGAAACTGTAAATGAGAATTTTGAACCAATTACACAAACAATGTCAACAACACCTGGAAGAATGTTGCTTAGCGAAATTTTACCTAAACATCCAAAAATTAGTTTTGAAATTATAAATAAAGTTTTAACTAAGAAAGAGATTAGTAATGCAATTGATCTCGTTTACAGACACTGTGGTCAAAAAAAGACTGTTATATTTGCAGATAAGTTAATGGAAATTGGTTTTAGAGAAGCATGTAAAGCAGGTATTTCTTTTGGAAAAGACGATCTGCTCATTCCATCTACAAAAGCTAATCTTCTAGATGATACTGAAAGGAAAGTTAAATCTTATGAAAAACAGTATTCTGAGGGTTTGATTACAAAAGGCGAAAAATACAATAAGGTTGTTGATGCATGGTCTAAATGTTCAGATTCCGTAGCTGATGAAATGATGAAAATTCTTGTTCCTAATGATTCTGATAAAGTTGAGAACTTTAACTCTGTTTATATGATGGCTGATTCTGGCGCTAGAGGTTCAGCTGCTCAATTGAAACAATTGTCCGGAATGAGAGGCTTAATGGCGAAACCCTCAGGTGAGATTATAGAAACACCTATTGTTTCGAACTTTAAAGAGGGATTAACAGTTTTAGAATATTTTAATTCAAGTCATGGCGCTAGAAAAGGTCTTGCTGATACTGCCTTAAAAACAGCAAACTCTGGGTATTTGACCAGAAGATTAGTTGATGTTGCGCAAGACTCTATTGTAACAGTACCTGACTGTTTTACTTCTCAGTACATAACCTTAGAGCAACTTGTAGAAGGTGGGGAAATAGTTGAACCACTTTCTGAAAGAGTATTGGGTAGAACATTAGCTGAAGATCTTACAGACAAAAATAATAATATCATAATAGCAAAATCAGGTGACATGGTATCTGAAGAGCATTTACCTTTAATTGATAAAGCTGGTTTTGAAAGAATTAAAGTTAGATCTGTTCTGAGTTGTGAAGCTGAATTCGGTGTTTGTGGAAAATGTTACGGTAGAGATCTAGCTAGAGGTACAGCCGTTAATGTAGGAGAAGCAGTTGGAGTTATAGCTGCTCAATCGATTGGAGAACCAGGTACGCAGCTAACTATGAGAACTTTCCATATTGGTGGAGCTGCTCAAAAAGGTACAGAAATCTCAAATATTGAAACAAAATTTAATGGCACTGTAAAATACACAAATATTAAATCGGCAGTAGATAGCTCAGGAGTTTTAATCAATATGTCTAGAAACGCCTCGCTATTAATATTAGATGAAAAAAACAAGGAAAAAGCAAAACATAGGCTTCCCTTTGGCTGTAAATTAAACTTTAAAGATTCTTCGATTGTAAAATCTGGTGATATAGTAGCTGAATGGGATCCATTTACATTGCCTATAATCTCTCAAATAGACGGTATTGTTAAGTTTCAGGAACTTGAAGAGGGGATCACAACAAGAGAAATAATTGACGAATCTACAGGGCTTGCCAGTAACATTGTTATTGATTGGAAGCAACAAACTAAGAATCAAGATTTAGTACCACGATTGGAAATACACGATAAAAAAAATAATGGAGGTCTACTCGTTTTAGAGAATGGTAGCGCAGCTGCTTATGATCTAACCGTTGATTCCATCATAAGCGCAACAAATAACCAAAATGTCAAACAAGGTGATATTATTGCACGTGTTCCAAAAGAATCTAGTAAGACAAAGGATATTACAGGTGGTTTGCCAAGAGTTGCTGAGCTTTTTGAAGCAAGAAAACCTAAAGACCATGCAATCATTGCTGAGATATCTGGAAAAATCGAGTTTGGAAAAGATTATAAAATGAAAAGGAAAATTTCTATTGTTCCAGAAGACAAGAAAATATCTTCCGTTGAATATGTAATTTCTAAATCTAAACATTTAACAGTTCAAGAAGGAGACTTTGTTGAAACAGGAGATATATTAGTTGATGGAAATTCAGTGCCGCATGACATTTTAAGAGTTAAAGGAGTTGAAGCTTTAGCAACATATTTAACAAAAGAAGTTCAGGATGTATACAGACTTCAGGGAGTAAAAATAAATGACAAACATATTGAAGTTATAGTTAGACAAATGATGCAAAAGGTTGAGATAACTGATGCAGGTGAAACAACTTTTCTTGCAGGTGAACAAGTTAGTCGTAAGGAGTTTAATGAACAAAATATCAAAGCAAAGAATGAAAATAGAAAACCAGCTCAAGGGTATCAAATTCTTCTTGGTATAACAAAAGCTTCACTTCAAACTGATAGTTTTGTATCAGCGGCTTCTTTTCAAGAAACAACTAGAGTTTTAACTGAGGCGTCTGTTTCTGGAAAGGTTGATAGCTTAACGGGTCTTAAAGAAAATGTCATTGTCGGAAGACTTGTACCTTGCGGTACAGGTTCTTTCATGTCACAAGTGAAAATTGAAGCTGATAAGAAAGATAAAGAACTTTTAAGTAAGGCCAGTTCAACTGAAGAAAATGTAACTTGATACTTTTTTTTTTCTGATGTTGACAGCACATTAAGATGTGTTAGGTTTCAACGAATAATTGGTAGTGGTTTTAGACCAAACACAATTTCGTAACTTAAAATTAAGGGAAATAATGCCTACTATTAATCAGTTAATTAGATCTCCTAGATCTAAACAAGTTAAAAGAAACAAAGTTCCTGCTTTGGAAAGCTGTCCTCAAAAAAGAGGAGTTTGTACAAGGGTTTACACCACAACCCCAAAAAAGCCTAATTCTGCTTTGAGAAAAGTAGCTAGAGTTAAGCTTACTAATGGATTCGAAGTCACAAGCTATATTCCAGGTGAGGGTCACAATTTGCAAGAACATTCTGTTGTTTTGATCAGAGGAGGAAGGGTCAAAGATTTGCCTGGTGTAAGATATCATGTGCTTAGAGGAATCCTTGACACAGAAGGTGTGAAAAATAGAAAACAAAGACGATCCAAATATGGAGCTAAAAGACCAAAGTAAAACATTATGTCCAGAAGAAGAAAAGCTGAAAAAAGAGATATCATTCCAGATACAAAATTTAATGATAAAATTTTATCAAAATTCATTAATATAGTGATGTACGATGGTAAAAAATCAAAGTCAGAAAAAATCGTTTACGATGCTTTAGAGATTGCATCTAAAAAATTAAAGATAAGCAAACCGATTGATCTCTTCAAAGTTGCGCTTAACAATGTTAAACCGGGGATTGAAGTTAGGTCAAGAAGAGTTGGTGGTGCAACTTACCAAGTTCCCGTTGAAGTAAGAAACGAAAGAGCTCAAGCCCTTGCAATTAGATGGATAGTTGATGCATCAAGAAAAAGAAATGAGAAGTCAATGGTGGACAGGTTAGCTCAGGAGCTAGCCGACGCTCATGAAAATAAAGGAACATCAGTAAAAAAGAGAGAAGATACCCACAAAATGGCTGAAGCAAACAGAGCTTTTTCGCATTATAGATGGTAGTAGTATTATGACTAGAAAAACTAACTTAGAAAATTACAGAAATATCGGGATAATGGCCCACATTGATGCCGGCAAAACTACCACCACAGAAAGAATTTTATACTACACTGGAGTGTCTCACAAAATTGGAGAAGTTCACGATGGTGCTGCAACTATGGATTGGATGGAACAAGAACAAGAAAGAGGTATTACCATAACTTCTGCAGCAACAACTTGTTTTTGGAACGATAAAAGAATTAATATAATTGATACACCTGGGCATGTCGATTTTACAATTGAAGTTGAAAGATCTTTAAGGGTTTTGGACGGAAGTGTTTGTGTATTTGATTCAGTTGCGGGTGTTGAGCCCCAATCAGAAACTGTATGGAGGCAAGCAGACAAGTATGGGGTTCCAAGAATGTGTTTTGTAAATAAAATGGATAGAATAGGGGCCAATTTTTACAGATGCGTAGATATGATTGTTGAAAGGCTTGGAGCAAATCCTCTTGTTCTTCAACTACCTCTCGGTGCTGAGTCGGACTTTAAAGGAGTTGTGGATCTTGTAACTATGAAAGCTATTGTTTGGGAAGAAGAAACTCTTGGAGCTAAATTTTCTTATAAGGAAATTCCAGACGATATGAAAGATGAAGCAAATAAATACAGGGAGAGAATGATTGAAACTGTTGTTGAGATGGACGACGATATCATGGAAAAGTATTTAGATGGAACCTCTCCTTCAGAAGAACAAATAAAAAGTTTAATAAGAAAAGGCACAATTGATAGCAAGTTTGTACCTACCCTTTGTGGGAGTGCATTTAAAAACAAGGGAGTACAACCAATGTTAGATGCCGTTGTTGACTTCTTACCTTCACCGTTAGAAGTTCCTGCTATCAAAGGTGTTAAATATCAAAATGAAGAGGAGTCGATAACAAGAATGAGTTCCGATTCAGAACCATTCTCCGCTTTAGCATTTAAAATAATGAATGATCCATTTGTTGGTTCACTTACTTTTATGAGAGTTTATTCTGGAAAAATTGAGGCGGGAAGCTCTGTGTTAAATTCTGTAAAGGATAAAAGAGAGAGATTTGGAAGAATGCTTCAAATGCATTCTAACTCTAGAGAAGATATAAAAACGGCATATGCTGGTGATATAATAGCTGTAGCCGGATTGAAGGATACAACCACAGGAGATACATTGTGTGACTCGGAAAATGCAGTAATTCTAGAGAGAATGGAATTTCCCGACCCAGTGATTGAAGTCGCAGTCGAACCAAAAACCAAAGCAGATCAAGAAAAAATGGGTGTAGCTTTACAACGCTTGGCAGCTGAAGATCCTTCTTTTAAAGTAAGTGTTGATCATGAATCCGGTCAGACAGTTATGAAAGGAATGGGTGAACTGCATCTTGAAATTTTAGTTGATAGAATGTTGAGGGAATTCAAAGTTGATGCTACTGTAGGTGCTCCTCAAGTAGCTTACAGAGAAACAATTACTCGATCAACAACCATTGATTACACTCATAAAAAACAGTCAGGCGGAGCAGGTCAATTTGCGAAAGTAGTTATGGATTTTGAACCACTCGAGAAAGGTGGAGGATTTATTTTTGAAAGTAAAATCGTTGGAGGAAGGGTACCTAAAGAATATATCCCTGGAGTAGAAAAGGGTTTGAAAGCATCCACTGAAACAGGTTTTTTAGCTGGATTTCCAGTTATTGACTTCAAATGTACACTCAAAGATGGTGCTTATCATGATGTGGATTCAAGCGTGATGGCATTTGAAATTGCAGCAAGAGCTGCATTTAGAGAGGCAATGCCTAAAGCAAAAGCTGTTCTGTTAGAGCCAATGATGAAAGTTGAAGTTGTTACACCTGAAGATTACATGGGTGATATAATTGGAGATTTAAACTCAAGAAGAGGCCAAGTTTCAGGCATGGAGCAAAGAGGGGTTAACCATGTAGTTAATGGCATGGTCCCGTTAGCAAATATGTTTGGATATGTTAATAATTTGCGATCCATGAGCCAAGGGAGAGCTAGTTATACAATGACCTTTGATCATTATGAGGAAGTCCCACATAATGTTGCTGAAGAAGTAAAAGAAAAGGTTTCTAGTTAATTTATTATGAAGGAGAAGTAAAATGGCAAAAGAAAAATTTGATAGAAGCAAACCACATTGTAATATCGGAACAATAGGACACGTTGATCACGGAAAAACCACCTTAACTGCAGCAATTACAAAGGTTCTAGCAGAAACAGGCGGAGCTACAGCCATGGATTACGCTCAAATAGATAAAGCACCTGAGGAAAAAGAAAGAGGGATAACAATTTCAACCGCACACGTTGAATATCAAACTGAAAACAGACATTATGCTCATGTTGATTGTCCAGGGCACGCAGATTACGTAAAAAATATGATAACAGGCGCAGCTCAAATGGATGGAGCCATTTTAGTTGTTTCTGCTGCAGACGGTCCTATGCCTCAAACTAAAGAACATATTCTTTTAGCAAGACAAGTAGGCGTTCCATCAATTGTTGTTTTTATGAACAAAGTCGATCAAGTTGATGATCCAGAACTTCTTGATTTAGTTGAAATGGAAGTTAGGGAATTATTATCAAAATATGAATTTGATGGTGATAATATTCCTATTGTAAAAGGTTCGGCTCTAGCCGCAATTGAAGGTACGAATGAGGACACAGGGAAAAAAGCAATCTTAGAATTAATGCAAAAGGTTGATGAGCATATTCCTCAGCCAGCAAGACCTTTAGATCAAGACTTCTTGATGCCAATTGAGGACGTATTTTCAATTTCTGGAAGGGGAACTGTTGTCACAGGAAGAGTAGAAAGAGGAGTTGTAAATGTAAACGATGAGATTGAAATTACTGGTATAAAAGACACACAAAAAACTGTTTGTACTGGAGTAGAAATGTTTAGAAAACTTCTTGATAGAGGAGAGGCAGGAGATAATGTTGGTGTACTACTAAGAGGTACAAAAAGAGAAGAAGTTGAAAGAGGGCAAGTTCTAAATAAACCTGGTTCTATTAAACCGCACAAAAAGTTTAAAGCTGAGGCATATATTTTAAATAAAGATGAAGGTGGAAGACATACTCCATTTTTCAAAAACTACAGACCGCAGTTTTACTTTAGGACCACGGATGTTACAGGGACAATCGAACTTCCTTCGGGAACTGAGATGGTGATGCCTGGTGATAACGTTTCAGTTTCAGTTGAATTGCTTACTCCTATTGCAATGGATAAGGGATTAAAGTTTGCAATTAGAGAAGGTGGAAGAACTGTCGGCGCTGGAGTTGTCGCAGAAATTGTTGAATAAATATTTTTAGGAAATTTAAATGGCTAGCCAAAACATTCGCATAAGATTAAAAGCTTTTGATCATAGGGTTTTAGATCAAACAACCCTTGAGATAGTTAATACTGCAAAAAGAACAGGTGCGAATGTTAAAGGTCCAATACCACTTCCTACCATTATTGAAAAATTCACAATTTTAAAATCTCCTCATGTTGACAAGAAATCAAGAGATCAGCTTGAACTTCGCACTCATAAAAGAATGATGGATATAACTGAATGGACACCTCAAACCGTAGATGCTCTTCAAAAGCTTGAGTTGGCAGCCGGTGTTGATATAGAGATTAAACTTTAGGTAAATTATTATGAGATTAGGTTTATTAGCTGAAAAAGTTGGAATGTCTAGGTTTTTTGATGAAAATAGAACCAATCACCCCGTTACTTTATTGAAAGTTAATGACTGTAAAGTCATAGCTGTAAAAGATAAAGAAAAACATGGTTATAGTGCTATTACGTTAGGTCTTGGAAATAATTCAAAAAAAATCAATAAGCCTTTTAAATCCTTTTTAAAAAAAAATAATCTAAAGCCTTTTATAAATAGTAGAGAGTTTAGGGTAGATGAGTCGGCAAATTTTAAGGTAGGTGATGATGTTAACGTATCTAATTTTATAGTTGGTCAGTTTGTTGATGTTTCTGCTAATTCTATTGGAAAAGGTTTTGCTGGTGGAATGAAAAGACACAATTTCGCAGGAAATAGAGCAACACACGGAGTGTCGATTTCACATAGATCTCATGGATCAACCGGTCAATGTCAGGATCCTGGAAAAGTATTTAAAGGGAAAAAAATGGCTGGAAGACTTGGAAATAAAAAAGTTACCGTCCAAAATCTAAAAGTCTTGAATGTTGATCTTGATAACAATCTTCTAGTTGTTCAAGGTGCCGTTCCTGGCCATAAAGGTTCAATAATAAAAATAGTTGATTCAATAAAAAAAAATCAAAATATAGAATTACCTCCGCTTAGGAGCTCTAATGATGATTCTTCTGGTATTAATGAAGACTTAAAAACAGAACAGAATGCAAAAGTTGATGAAATTGAGAGTAACACTCAAAATAATGATGAATCAAAAAAAAATGAAGACGTAAATTCAGCAATAAATGTAAAAAATGAATCAGACACTAAAACTGATGAGCAAAAAGAAGACAATTCTGATACTGAAATAAATGAAGATTCAAATAATATAAAACCTAATAGTTAGATGAAATTAAGATGAAAGAAAAAATTAACAATTTAGATAATAAAGCTTTAAAAGATATTAACCTTGATGAATCTATTTTTGGTGTCGAAGTAAAAATTGATATCATTCACAGAATGATAAGGTATCAGTTAGCAAAAAGGAGAAGTGGAAACCACAAAACAAAAGGAATTTCTGAAATCTCAGGCACCACAAAAAAACCTTTTAAACAAAAAGGAACCGGCAGCGCGCGTCAAGGAAGTAAGAGATCACCTCAAATGAGAGGTGGCGCAGTAATCTTCGGTCCTCAGGTTAGATCTCATGCACATAAACTTCCAAAAAGAATAAAAAAATTAGCACTTAAAATGGCGATTTCCAAAAAAATAAAAGATGGAAAATTCAAAATTATAGATCAACTTAAGATTTCAAAACCAAAAACCAGTCTTTTTAAAAGTAAAATGAACAATCTAAAAATAGACTCAGCACTCTTTATAGATAATTCCTCCATAGATAAAAATTTTATAATTGCTTCCAAAAATATTCCAAAAATTGACGTATTGCCTCTTATGGGCCTAAATGTTTACGACATTTTCAAAAGAGACTTCCTTGTGTTCACAGAAAGCGCGGTTAACGGTATTGTTGAAAGGTTTCAAAAATGAAAAATGTTTCTCAAGAGAAAATATTTGAAATTATTAGAAACCCTTTAATTTCAGAAAAATCTACATACGTTTCTCAGTTTAATTATTATGTGTTTAAAGTTTCTAAGAGTTCAAATAAGTTTCAAATTAAAAACGCAATCGAAAAACTTTTTAAAGTAAAAGTCTTGTCAGTTAACACTTTAAATCAAAATGGTAAGTTGAAGAAATTTAGAAATATTAATGGTAAACGTCCAAACTTCAAAAAAGCATTTGTCAAACTTGCTGAAGGAAACACTATTGATACAACAGTTGAGGTGAAGTAAAAATGGCTTTAAAACAATATAAACCTAATACCGCCGGCCAGCGTGGACTCGTTCTAACCGATAGAGGAGAGTTGTATAAAGGGAAACCCTTAAAAAAACTCACTAAAGGTCTGTCAAAAAATGGCGGAAGAAATAATTTTGGACATTTAACTTCTAGAAGACAAGGTGGAGGTCATAAGAAAAAATACAGACTCATTGACTTTAAGAGAAATATTTTAGACAAATACGCAACTGTTGAAAGAATTGAATATGACCCAAATAGAACTGCTCACATAGCTTTGATAAAGTATGATGAGAGTGGTGATTTTTCTTATATACTATCTCCCCAAAATATAAAAGCTGGTGATAAAATAATTTCATCTGAAAAAGCAGAGATAAAACTAGGAAACTGTATGCAACTTAAGAATATTCCAACTGATACTCTGATACACAATGTAGAGATGAAACCCGGAAAAGGCGGGCAATTAAATAGATCGGCCGGGACATATAGCCAATTAATAGGCAAAGATTCTGAATATGCGCAAATCAAGCTATCTTCGGGTGAAATTAGGATGGTAAGAATCGAATGCAAAGCAACCATTGGAATGGTTTCCAACCCTGATAAAAAAAATATTAAACTTGGCAAAGCGGGAAGAAAAAGATGGATGGGTATAAGACCAGTGGTAAGAGGCGTTGCTATGAATCCCGTTGATCATCCCCACGGCGGTGGTGAAGGTAGAACTTCGGGTGGAAGAAATCCCGTTTCTAGGAAAGGTTTTTCCGCAAAGGGGAAAAAAACTAGAAAAAATAAAAGAACAGACAAGTATATTTTAAGAAGAGGAAAAAAATAATGTCTAGATCAGTTTGGAAGGGACCATTTGTTGATATGTATCTTGTCAAGAAAGCAGAAGTAGTAAGAAATTCTGGTAGAAACGACGTTATAAAAACTTGGTCAAGGAGATCAACCATATTACCTGAATTTATTGGATTGACATTTGGAGTTCATAATGGAAAAAAGCATATTCCAGTTACAGTCAGCGAAAATATGGTTGGTCATAAATTCGGAGAGTTTTCACCAACAAGAACATATAGAGGGCATAATGCCGATAAAAAAACATCCTAGAGAAAAATTTCAACATGAACGATAAAGTAGATAAAGATAATGTAATGGTAGTAAAAGCAATCGGTAAGTCTTTGAAATCTAGCCCACAAAAAACAAATTTAGTTTTAGGATTAATAAGAGGATTGAAAGTAGATAAGGCAATGAATAATCTTCAATTTTCAAGAAGAAGAATTTCAAATGAAATTTTAAAGATTTTAAAGTCTGCTGTTTCAAATGCTGAAAACAATCATCAATTGGATATTGATAAACTTTTTGTCAAAGAGGCAACAGTTGGGAAGTCTATGGTATTAAAAAGATTTAGACCTAGAGCTCGTGGCAGAGCAGGAAAAATATTAAAAACCTTTTCAAGAGTTAGGATTCTTGTGCAAGAAAAGGTAGATTTAGAGCCTAATGAAAGTAAGAATAATAATAATAAAAAGAAGGAAAATGATGGGACAAAAAACTAATCCAATTGGTCTTAGACTAGGAATAATTAAATCTTGGGAATCTAGGTGGTTTTCAGAAAAAAATTATTCTGAACTCCTTCAAGAGGATATTAATCTCAGAAAATTTTTACAAAAAAAACTTAGCTCCGCTGGTATTTCAAAGATTGTGATTGAGAGACCAGCTAAACTTGCAAATATAATTTTATATAGTTCCAGACCTGGTGTTATAATTGGAAAGAAAGGCTCTGATATTGAGAAATTAAAAAAATTAATCAGTAAAATGGTTAGCGGAGATGTAAATATTAATATTGTTGAAATCAAAAAACCAGAGTTAGATTCACAGCTAGTTGCTGATAATATTGCACAACAACTTGAAAAAAGAGTAGCATTCAGGCGTGCAATGAAAAGAGCTGTTCAATCCGCAATGAGACTAGGAGCAGAAGGAATAAGGGTAAATTGTAGTGGAAGACTTGGTGGAGCGGAAATAGCTAGAACAGAATGGTACAGAGAGGGAAGAGTTCCATTGCACACCTTAAGGGCCGATGTTGATTACGGCGTATCAAGGGCAAACACTACATATGGAATTTGTGGAATAAAGGTATGGATTTTTAAAGGAGAAAAATTTGAAAGAGAGTCTGAGTTCAATGAAAGAGAAAAAAAAATATCTAATGAAGAATTAACAAAGGTGGAAAAATAAAAAATGTTACAACCTAAAAAACCTAAATACAGAAAGCAATTCAAAGGAAGAATGCATGGGGTGTCCAAAGGCGGAAATTTCTTAAACTTTGGAGCTTTCGGTTTAAAAGCTCTTACACCTGCTAGAATAACTTCTAGACAGATAGAATCAGCAAGAAGATGTATTTCAAGACACTTAAAAAGATCTGGAAGAGTTTGGATTAGAATATTTCCAGACGTTCCCGTTTCAAAAAAACCTGCCGAAGTTAGACAAGGAAAAGGCAAGGGTGCTGTTGAATTTTGGGCGGCTAAAGTTAAACCTGGAAAAATTCTTTTTGAAATAGACGGAGTCTCAAAAACTTTGGCCTCAGAGGCATTTCAACTTGCCTCTGCTAAACTTCCAAATAAAACTAAATTTGTTACAAGGTTAGGTGTGTAATGGAAAAATATTCAGAGCTTATAAAAATAACTGAAAAGGATCTTAAAGAGAAAATAAATTTATTGAGGAAAGAAGCATTAAATTTAAGGTTTCAGAAAAGTTCTGGTCAACTTGAAAAAACAGCAAGAATATCAACAGTTAGAAAACAAATTGCTAGAATAAAAACTGCAATTAATGCAAATAAAAAAAGGAAGTAGAATTACATTATGCCAAAAAGAGTCTTAAGAGGTGTCGTTATTTCAGACAAAGCAGACAAAACAATCACTGTAAAGGTTAGTAGAAAGGTTATGCATCCTGTCTATAAAAAATACATAAATAGATCAAAAAAATATTCAGTTCATGATGAATCTAATAAACATAAAACAGGACAAATTGTTTCAATTCAAGAAAATAAACCAATTTCAAAAACCAAAAAATGGGTTGTAATTAATTAGGTATAAATATGATACAAATGCAATCAACATTACTTGTCGCGGACAATTCAGGAGCAAAAAAAGTTCAATGTATAAAAGTTCTTGGTGGATCAAAAAGAAGATTTGCTTCAGTAGGTGATGTTATCGTGATAACCGTTAAGGACGCAATTCCAAGGGGGAAAGTGAAAAAGGGAGAGATACACAAAGCCGTAATCGTTAGAACAGCTAAAGAAGTCTATCGTTCTGATGGTTCTTCTATCAGATTTGATAGAAATGCAGCTGTTCTAATAAATAATAATGGGGAACCTTTAGGAACAAGAATTTTTGGTCCTGTTACTAGAGAATTGAGGGCAAAAAAATATATGAAAATTATTTCTCTCGCACCGGAGGTTTTATAGTTATGGCAGCAAAAATTAAAAAGGGGGATAGTGTTGTTGTTTTATCTGGAAAAGATAAAGGGAAAACTGGAAAGATTTTAAAAGTTATTAAAAATAAGAATAAAATAGACAAAGCAATTGTAGAAGGCGCTAATATGGTAAAAAAACATACCAAACAATCGGCTACACAAAAGGGTGGGATTGAAAGTATTGAAATGCCAATGTTTTTGTCTAAACTATCCTTGATTGATCCTAAAACATCAAAACCCTCTAGGGTAGGCTTCAAGTTTTTAAAAGATGGAAAAAAAGTAAGATTTTCTAAAAAATCAGGTGAAACTTTAAATTAACATAATTATGGCAAGATTAGCAGATAAATACAATAATCAAATTAGAGAAGAACTTAGAGGAAAGTTTGGTCTTAAAAATATATTTGAAGTTCCAAAACTCGAAAAAATTGTTGTTAATATAGGCGTTGGAGAAGCTGTTGTTGATTCAAAAGTTATCAATAATGCCATTCAAGATTTATCAATGATAACAGGGCAGAAACCAATGATCACCAAAGCAAAAAAATCTATAGCCGGTTTCAAATTAAGAAAAGGACTTAACATAGGCTGTAAAGTTACTTTAAGAAAAAAAAGGATGTTCGAGTTCTTAGATAGATTAATTTTCATAGCATTACCTAGGGTAAGAGATTTTAAAGGTTTATCAAAAAAATCGTTTGACGGATTTGGTAATTATTCTATCGGAATAAAAGAGCAAATTGTTTTTCCAGAAATAAATTACGATAAAATAGATAAGGTTAGGGGAATGGACATAACCATTATTACATCGACTAAAAAAGACGACCACGCCTATGAATTACTAAAAAGTTTTAATTTACCATTTAAAGATTAAGGAGCAGATATGTCAAAACTCAGTATTATAGAAAGAAATAAAAAAAGAATCAAAATGTATAATAAATTTAAGGTTAAAAGAAATAAGTTGCTAAAAGTGGCTAATAATAAAAAGTTAACTGCAGATGAACAATTTCAAGCAAGGTTACAGCTGTCTAAAATTCCCAGAAATGCATCTAAAGTTAGAATTAGAAATAGGTGCGCTTTAACCGGAAGGTCAAGAGGGGTTTACAGAAAGTTTAAGCTATCGAGGATTGCTTTTAGAGAATTGGCATCAGTTGGCCAAATTCCAGGAATAACAAAATCAAGCTGGTAGATAAAGAAAGGAAATAAAAATGAGTTTGTCAGATCCATTAGGTGATATGTTAACAAGGATAAGAAACGGTTTGCTCCGTCGAAAAGATTCTGTTTTAATGCCAGCATCTAGGTTTAGAGGAAATGTACTTGATGTATTGCATAGAGAGGGCTATATAAGAGGCTTTAAGAAGATTGAACTTGAAAATCAAAAAAATAATTTTCAAATTGAATTAAAATATTCAGACGGAGAACCTGTAATTAAAGAAATATCAAGAGTTTCAACACCAGGAAGAAGAGTATATTCAAAAATCTCTGATCTTCAAAGAAATTTTGATGGTTTAGGTATTTCAATACTATCAACTTCAAAAGGAGTTCTTTCTGACAGTGAAGCAAGGGACGAAAATGTAGGCGGTGAAATTTTGTGTAAAGTTTTTTAGGAGGAATTATGTCAAGAAGTGGAAGAATACCAATAAATATACCAGACGATACTGAGATTAAAATAGATGGTAATGTAATTTTTGCCAAAGGAAAGCTTGGAGAACTTTCTTTTGATTATAGTAACGACGCAAAAGTTGAAGTTAAAGATAATTCAATTTATGTTAATAAATCAAGCAATTCTATTTCACATCAGAAAATGTGGGGAACGGTAAGATCTAGAATTTTCAATATTATCGAAGGAGTTTCACAGGGCTTTGTAAAAGAACTTCAGTTAAATGGAGTTGGGTATAAAGCAACACAAAAAGGAAAAGTTTTAGAATTGCTGTTGGGATATTCACATCCAATAAATTTTAACATTCCTGATGATTTGAAAGTTGAGGTTCCAAAACCAACAGAAATCAAAATAACTGGAATAGATAAACAAAAGGTAGGCCAAATTGCCGCTAACATTAGATCTTTTAGAAAACCTGAACCTTACAAAGGTAAAGGAATTAAATATAAAGAAGAAGTAATAAAAAGAAAAGAAGGTAAGAAAAAATGATAACTAAGCGAGAATCAAAATTAAAAAGAGGTTCAAAAGTCAGAGCCAAAGTCAGGAAAAATTCAAATAAGCTGAGATTATCTGCTTATAGATCTTCGAAACACATTTATGTACAAGTCATAAATGACCAAGATGGAAAAACTTTACTTTCAGCTTCTTCACAGGATAAATTATTTAAAGAATTAAAAAACAAACCTAAAGAAATTGCTTTTAAAGTTGGAGAACAAATAGGAGAGTTGATAAAAGAAAAAAAAAATTAAAGATAATTTTGTATTCGATAGAGGAAGTTTTTTATATCACGGAAGAATTAAAGAATTAGCGATGGGAATAAGGTCAAAAGGAATTAAATTTTAGGAAAAAAAATGAGTGAAAAAGATACAATTAAAGATAATAAAAACAAATCATTAGATCTTCAAAACGAGGTTAGTAATCAAAAACAAGCTAAAAAAGAAAGAGCTGAAGAAGAAAATGCCTTAACTGACGGAGAAAAACAAACAATAGATACAAAGATTGAATCTAAGAATGAAGTTTCAAAAGATTCTGAAACCTCAAAAAGTGTTGATGAAGACAAAAATCTTGATGTAAAGGATTCAAAAAGCAAAACAACACTTACTACAACTCCATCAAAGAACAATCAAAAACAAAATAAATCTAACCAAATAAGGCAAGATTTATCTTCCAAGAATAATGATCAAGGTGAGTATGTAGAGAAATTAGTGAGCATTAATAGAGTTGCCAAAGTTGTTAAAGGTGGTAGACGATTTAGTTTTGCGGCACTTGTTGTTGTTGGTGATGGAAATGGAATGGTTGGTCATGGCAAAGGAAAAGCCAAAGAAGTCCCAGAAGCCATTAAAAAAGCAACCGAAGAAGCGAAAAATAAAATGATAAGAGTCCCCCTGAGACAAGGAAGAACTTTGCACCATGATATAAAAGGAAGATTTGACTCTGGAAAAGTTTATTTAAGAAGTGCTCCTTCAGGAACAGGAGTAATTGCCGGTGGACCAATGAGAGCAGTTTTTGAAGCTCTTGGAATTCAGGATATAGTTGCAAAATCTGTTGGAACCTCTAACCCACATAACATGGTTAGAGCAACCTTTGAGGCTTTGAAATCAGCTTCATCTCCTAAAATAATAGCTATAAGAAGAAGTCTTAAAGTAAACGATATTACTAAAAGAAGAAAAATTTCGAATGTTGGAAGTGAAAATGCCAAAAATTAAAATAACCCAACTTAAAAGTCCAATTGGTAGAAAATCAAATCAAAGAGATATATTAATTAGCTTAGGTTTAAATAAAATTAACAGAGAAAGAGTCTTAGAAAATAACCCTTCCATCCAAGGAATGATTAACAAAGTAAAGCATCTAATTCAAGTTACAGAGGTAAAATAATATGAAACTTAATGATATAAAATTAGAAAAAAGCCAATTTAAAAAAAAGCGCGTTGGAAGAGGAATTGGATCTGGTAAAGGTAAAACAGCAGGCAGAGGTATGAAGGGTCAAAAATCTAGAACTGGTGTATCAATAAACGGTTTTGAAGGAGGGCAGATGCCACTTCACATGAGAATGCCAAAGCATGGTTTTAAATCCAGAAAAAATATCAATAAGCTAGTTTTAAAAACCGATTTCATTAATAGATTATTAGAAAACAAAGTTGTAAAAGAAAAGTCTAATCTTAATATTTCCGATGTGATAAAATTATCGAACTCTAAGAAAAATGTTTTTATAAAATTTTTATTAGGTAAGCAGCTCAATAAACCTGTTAATCTGGAAACTCACGCTGCCTCTGATTCTGTAAAAAAAGAATTTGATCGCCTAGGTGCTACATTAAATATTATAAAATTTGAGAAATTAAATAACAAAAAAAAGGATAAAAATATTACAGATGTTTCAAAAGTGAAACAAAATGATGTTAAATATCCCAAGTCAAAAACAAATAAAACAAACAAAAAAAATTTAAAAGTAAATTCAAAAAAAGAAAAACCTAATAAACCAAACAAGAAATTAAAGTAATGGCATCAGTATCAGAACAACTTTCTTCAAGAATAAACTTTGGCTCAATAACTAAAGCTGAGGATCTTAAGAAAAGAATACTTTTTACATTATTAGCCTTAATAGTTTACAGGATTGGTTCATATATTCCTATTCCTGGTATTGATCCCGTAGCCTTAGAAAAAGTTTTTGAAAGAAATGTTGGTGGAATATTGGGAATGTTTGATATGTTTGCTGGAGGGGCACTTGGAAGAATGACAATTTTTGCTCTTAATATAATGCCTTATATCTCTGCGAGTATAATAATGCAGTTACTAACGGTAATATCACCTCAATTAGAGCAGATGAAGAAAGAAGGGGAAGTCGGTCGAAAAAAAATTAATCAATATGCTAGATATGGAACAGTATTTTTGGCTACTGTTCAAGGATATGGAGTTGCAGTGGGTGTGGAAAATATGTCCAACAGTCAAGGTTTGCAAGCAGTTATGGACCCAGGTATGTTCTTCAGATTTGTTACGGTAATAACATTAGTATCTGGAACGTTATTTCTTGTTTGGCTAGGTGAACAAATCACACAAAGAGGTATTGGCAATGGAATTTCTTTAATCATCTTTACTGGAATAGTTGCGCAACTTCCATTGGCTCTTAGTACCACTTTTGAACTTGGTAGAACAGGTGCTCTATCAACTTTATTTATCGTTTTCTTACTTATAATGTCTGTTTCTGTAATAGCTTTTATGGTCTTCATTGAAAGGGCACAAAGAAGGATTGCCATACAATATCCAAAAAGACAGCCCGGCGCTGGAAATAAAGTTGCCGAATCATCTCATCTTCCTTTAAAAATAAACACAGCTGGGGTTATTCCGCCAATCTTTGCAAGTTCGTTGTTATTATTGCCCATAACATTTGTGAGTTTTAATGCAGGCGGTGGTCCTGAATGGTTGAATACTCTCAGTTTATTTCTAAGCAGAGGTCACCCTGTTTATTTGACAATTTACATAGCAATGATTATGTTTTTTGCATTCTTTTATACTGCTATTGTTTTTAATCCAAAAGATACAGCCGACAATTTAAAGAAATATGGAGGGTTTGTTCCAGGAATCAGACCAGGTGAAAATACGGCAAAGTATCTTGACTATATTCTAACAAGATTAACAGTTTTAGGGGCGATTTATCTTGCTTTGATATGTTTACTTCCAGAACTTCTCATAGCAAAATATAAAGTTCCTTTTTACTTTGGTGGTACAAGTTTATTAATTGTTGTCAGTGTCACAATGGATACTGTAAATCAAATCCAATCGTATCTTTTAGCACATCAGTATGAGGGTTTAATAAGAAAATCAAATTTAAGAAGAGGAAGATGAAGAAAATTGTTTTGCTGGGACCTCCAGGTTGTGGTAAGGGTACCCAATCAAAACTATTGGTAGAAAATAATAACTTCATTCAATTGTCTACAGGAGATTTGTTAAGAGAAGAAACTTCGGATATTAATTCATCCTTAGGGCAAAAGGTCAAAATTCTCATGGAAAAGGGTGAATTAGTCCCAGACAACGTTGTTATAGATATAATTGTAAGCAAAGTTGAAGAGTATAAAAACAGAAATTTGATTTTTGATGGTTTCCCTAGAAATATAAATCAAGCTGAGGTTTTAGATAATGCTTTAAAAAAAAAATCTATCAGTCTTGATAACGTAATTCTTTTTGAAATCGAGTTTGATGTTTTAAAAGAAAGAATTAGTAAAAGAATAGAAGAATCTGCAAATAAAGAACAAAGAAAAGACGACAATATTGAAGTATTATTAAATCGAATTGAGGTTTTTAAATCATCAACATTACCGATAGTTGACTATTATAAAAAAAAGGAGATATTGAGTAAAGTTGATGGAATGTTAGAAATAGATAAAGTTAATTCAGAAATACTAAAGATAATTCTTTAGCTTGTTGACTTAAAATAAAAAAAAAATATAATCCAGATTTGGATTTATTGAGAGGAATCTAGTGGCTAGAATCGCAGGTGTTAATGTCCCAACTAATAAGAGATTGCAAATATCTCTCACTTATATTTATGGTATTGGTCCTAAATTCGCTAAAGATATATGCGAATCAATTAAGATCGATGGAAGTAAAAGGGTTGGTCAACTCAATGAGGATGAAGTTATTAAAATAAGAGAATTTATTGATAAAAACTTTTTAGTTGAAGGCGATTTGAGACGAGAAGTTTCTGTTAGGATTAAAAGATTAACAGATCTAGGTTGTTACAGAGGTTTGAGGCATAGAAGGAAACTTCCAGTAAGGGGTCAAAGAACTCACACCAACGCTAGAACTAGAAAAGGAAAAGCAATACCAATTGCTGGGAAGAAAAAGGCAGTTTAACTAAAAATGGTTACAAAAGTTTCAAAAACAAAAAAAAAGATAAAGAAAAATATTCCTTCAGGCATAGCCCATATTAATTCTACATTTAATAATACAATAATTACCATAACAGATACAACTGGTAATACAATTTCATGGTCCTCTTCTGGTAATAAAGGTTTTAAAGGTTCCAGAAAATCTACTCCATTTGCAGCTCAGCTAGCCGCGGAAGAGGCTGGTAAAAAAGCCATTGAACATGGAATGAAGCATGTGGAAGTAGTTATTAAAGGCCCTGGTAATGGAAGAGAATCTGCTATAAGAGCTTTAGGTTCGTCAGGTTTGAATATAACAGTAATAAAAGATATAACTCCAATTCCTCATAATGGCTGTAGACCATCAAAAAGAAGAAGAGTTTAATTTACATAAATAAACTAATAAATAAAGGAAGCAGTTGTGATTAACAAAAATTGGAAAGAGCTTATAAAGCCAAAAAAAATTGAGTTTGTAAAAAATAAAGAAAATTCAACTTCTGCTGAGTTAATAGCTGAACCTCTGGAAAGCGGCTATGGTCAAACTCTTGGTAACATGTTGAGAAGAGTCTTACTATCATCTATAAGGGGCGCAGCTGTAACCTCTATTCATGTTGAAGGAGTTACGCATGAATTTTCTGTAATACCTGGTGTAATAGAAGACGTAACAGATATAATTTTAAATATTAAACAGTTAGCTTTGAAACTTAATGATGTTGAATCCACAAAAATTCAAATAAAAGCTGAAGGGCCTAAAGAAATTAAAGCAGGAGATATTGAATGTGGTTCCCATGTTGAAGTTTTAAATAAGAATCTTCATTTGTTAACTCTTGATTCAAAAGCCAAAGTAAACATCACATTGAATGTAGAGGAAGGGAAGGGTTATGTTCCCGCTATTAAGCAAAAAAATGAAGCTCCTCTTGGTACAATTTTTATTGATTCCTTTTTTTCTCCAGTTCGAAGAGTTTCTTTTAGAGTAGAAAACTCTAGAGTTGGACAAGTTACTGATTATGATAAACTTATTATGAGCATTGAAACTAATGGTTCAGTTGTACCAGAAGATTCAGTGGCATATGCAGCAAGAATTATTGACGAACAATTAAAGATGTTTATTAATTTCGAGGAGCCGGATGAAGAGATTGCTCCACCTACTGCTGAAGAACCAGCTTTAAATGTTAATTTGTTAAGGAAAGTTGAAGAACTCGAATTGTCAGTTAGATCAGCAAATTGCTTAAAAAATGACGAAATCATATATATAGGAGACCTTGTGCAAAAAACAGAGTCAGAAATGCTTAGGACACCAAATTTTGGTAGAAAATCATTAAACGAAATCAAAGAAATTCTTTCTACCATGAATCTCGAGTTAGGAATGAAAATAGAGGGTTGGCCTCCTGAAAATATTGAGGAAATAAGGCGAAAACTTGACGACCCTTACTAAATTAGGACGTTTATGAGACATAATATATCAGGAAGAAAATTAAATAGAAAAACAAGTCACAGAATTGCTTTGTTAAAAAACTTAAGTAAATCGCTCTTAATCCACGAGCAGATTGAAACAACGTTACCAAAAGCTAAAGATTTAAGACCCTTTGTTGAGAAAATTTTAACAATTAGCAAAACAAACAACTTAGCTTCAAAAAGAAAAGTTTTATCTTACTTAGGAAATAAAGAAATTGTTGAAAAAGTATTTAATGTTTTAGCAAAAAGGTATCAAAAACGAAATGGTGGTTACGTTAGAATTCTTAAATCTGGCTTTAGATATGGTGACTCAGCTCCAAAAGCAGTTGTTGAACTCGTTGAAAGAGATACTGGTGCCAAAGGCTTATCCGATAAGTTAAGGGTAAAAGAAAAAGAACAAAAAACAGATAGCGTATCGCAAAATGCTGATGTACAAAGTCAGCCGCAAAAGTTAACTCAGAATAAAAATCTTGAAAATAATAAAGCTAAAAAGGAAGAAGTTGTTTCAAAAGAACAGAAATAGTTAATTTTTGATAGCTTTTACGTTCGTAAATATGGTTATCAGAAATAAAAATCATTGGAAAGTTAGCGAAGACTTCAATAAGCAAAGACTAGATTACTGGTTAAAAAAAAAATTATCTACAGTTCCTTATCCAACTATTTGTCAATTAATTAGAAAGGGTGTAATAAAACTAAATGGAAAGAGGACTAAAAACTCTTCGATCCTATCCACTGGTGATCTGATAAATTTTTCAAGAGATATAAAAGAGGAAGGAATCAATAAATCAGCCGTAACTTACAATCAAAAATTTTCAGAATTTATTCAAAGTTTAGTTATTTTTAAAAATGAATATTCAATTATTATCAATAAGCCACCAGGATTAGCAGTCCAAGGTGGTACAAATATAAAATTACATGTAGATTTGTTATTAGATTCTTTGAGGTTTGAACACTCTGAGAGACCTAAACTGGTTCATAGAATTGATAAACAGACTTCTGGGATTTTATTAATTGCCAGAACCCTTAATTCTTCAAAATATTATGCAGATCTTTTTAAAAACCGAATGATTGAAAAAAAATATTTTGTAATAGTTCATGGAGTTCCAAAATATGAACATGGTAAAATAATGCTAAAGATTGGTGAAAAGAAGAAACAAGACTCATTAACTTTTTTCAAAATATTGAGTAAAAGTAAAGATTATTCGTTTCTAGTAGTTAAACCAATTACAGGGAGAAAACATCAAATTAGAAACCACTTGAATTTGATTGGTAATCCTATAGTTGGAGATTTAAAATTTGATTATAAAACAGCGAGTTCTACTTTATTTTCTTCTAATCTTTATCTGCATGCATATTCTTTAAAATTTAAAGAAAAAAATGGACAAGTTGCAAAGTTTCATGCTTTACCCCCAGACTATTTTTTTAATACAATTAATAAAATGGACCTAAAACTCTCCTTGAATAGATGTAACTTAGATTTTGAAAATACAAAGAAATATAAACTTATCGAGTGATTTATGATAAAAATAGCGAAAGGCAATAAAAAATATTTTTTCAAAAAAAACAATTCTAAAATTCTTACTAAGAACGGATTTCTTTTAGAAGTTAAAACAAAAAAGCATGCCGAATTAATCCTTACTGAAATATTTGATAAACAAAAGTTGGAGAATCCATATTCTTTGATAAATCTAACTTTCTATGCGTGTAATCTTGATAATAAAGATAGAGAGGAAATCATGATAAAAATCATTGATTTATTAAACTTTGATTTAGTTCTCTACAGATGTTACGAGGAAAAAGATTTAAAAGAATTACTTAATGAGAAGTTTGAAGAATACATATTCGATTTTCAGAAAAATTTCAATACTAAGCTTTCTTTAATTAATTCTATTGTCGATCATAATAATTTTGTGAGTCACGATTTTAAAATCTTTCTTAATCGCTTGGATAACTTTAAATTAACTGTTTTTTTTAAGTTATCTGCATTAACCAAATCAGTTATATTGAGTTTGAACTTTCTAAAACAAAAAATCGATCATAACTCACTGTATAAATTATCGAATCTGGAGTATACTTATCAACAAAAAAGATGGGGTTTGGTTAAAGAACAAAAACTAATTAATGAAAATAATTTTTTATTGATAAAAAATATTTCATTTTTTTTTAAAAATATAATTTAATTAGTTTAT
>MDTB01012267.1_pt1 | contig 32234 bp, 28 predicted proteins | sample 811161 | NCBI WGS metagenome assembly MDTB01 (sample SAMN05326650, study PRJNA326480) | marine metagenome | isolation source: seawater | place: Mediterranean Sea | collected 2009 | reverse complement strand
TGATTCCTCGGTTGATTCCTCGGTTGATTCCTCGGTTGATTCCTCGGTTGATTCCTCGGTTGATTCCTCGGTTGATTCCTCTGGAAGTTCGTTTGCCCCATACTTCTGCTCTGCCCACTTGATTAGCCCATCCCACTTACCCTCGAACTTATCCAGCCTCTTCGGGATGCTTGAAACTGCTTTCTCTAAATCGTCTCCATCTAGGGAGGATGAGAAAATTGCTTCCAGCCTTGAGCTGACCTCTTCTCTAGAAAGTTCGTCCGCCACCGTATTTCCTCCAAGTTATCCTGTGGGCATTCATGCTTTAACCCGCCGATTCCAACTATTCTTCTTCCTCAATAAAGTCACCTGCTTGGTCCAGAGACTCTGAAAGTCCTTTCCAATCTTTATTCTGCTTTCCCTTCCTATGAGTGAGATTCTTCCACTTGTTGAATGCTAGCTTCACATCCCCTTCATCGAGCGAGGCTGCTGCAACATTCAGAGAGGTGGCTGCTCCAAGCAACTTTACGAGATTTGTGAATGACTCGTTGGCCTTAGTTGCGCCCATCTCTATATCCGATCTTTGGTCCCTCTCAGCATCTCTAATTCCCCCCCAAATTCTTTCTATGAAATTTCGGTTATCTGGAATCGGATTTAATTTTGCTTTGTCTACTTCAATTCCTTTCCAAAAACAGAACAAGAATAAAGAGTAAAACACGGCCAATTCTACAAAATCTGCAATACCCCATTCCGTAGGCTGGAAACCCCATGTGCCTTCGTGTAACCCAAAGCTCCCCTCAAGCTTTGTACCCACGGTATTATTGGATAAATCAGCGAAAAAATCTCTCTTGTTTGCAGTAGAAATAATTGCCAGAAAAAGTGAGAGAAGCCCGAATCTTATCCACCTAGTAGACTTGATGGCGAAAATTCTTCCCTTATTTTTCCTGGAGGAATCCTCCCTAGGCCTATATACCCAGAGACTTGCAATAACATAGGAAAGAAACGCCAGAATCGCATAATCCAGGGTTCCAACTTTCAGAGGCCCCCATATATCCAGATTTACGCCACCTGGGGAGGTAATCTTCTCTCCAGCTACGGGTGTAGAGTCGATTAATCCTAAAGATATCGCGATATTATCGGAGTACCCAGCACTATTGATCGCTTCGAAAATAGCTAGGATTGTGGCAATAAATAAGGTAAAACTAGTTGGTTCTTTGAAGAGTCTCTTCAGCACCATGGTACGGCCCCCACACTGTGCTGATGCGCACAAGCCTATCAAAACACCGAATGTGGTCGGGCCATTATTTCGATACTTCCGACGTTTTTAGAGGACTGTTGCGAATATGTCTAAGAACGGAGAAATGGACAATATTCCATGGCAGACTACCTTGACAGAATTGGTGCGGGCCTAATTCTTGCTTCGGGGGAGCCGCTATCCTACGATTGGACGCCACCTGAATTAGTTGGAAGGGACGAGGAGCTGACAGAGTTCGCATCTTTGTTCTATGGCATAGAAAATCACAATGTGAGTTGCAGAGCGGTAATAACTGGAAACGTAGGATCTGGGAAGACTGTTCTCACGCGGAGATTCTGCTTGGATCTTGCATCGAAGCTAGAAGGAAGGAGGAAAGTGGCTATTTCTCATGTCAATTGTAGAAATCATCCCTCGACTTCACAAGTACTACAGAGAATTGCTCAAGACCTAGATTCGGGGCATCCAGATAGAGGTTTCAGTTCTGGAGAAGTGATTCAAAGTATTAGGAGAAATCTTAGGACGCGCGACACACATCTCCTTCTGATTCTTGATGAAGTAGATGTATTAGTCAGAAGAGATAGTTCAGACCTCATCTATAAGCTATTGAGAATGGATGAGGGACAGGAGGGGGAGGGGACGATCTCAATTATCTTAGTTAGTCAGGAAAGTTCCCTGTTAATGCTATTTGAAGGTGCTATAAAATCTCGTTTAGGTTCTAGCAATTCCATTAGCCTATCCGCATACGGGCCTGATCAGTTAACGATGATTGCTCGGCAGCGATATGAGGCCTCTTGTAGACCAAATTCTATCAGTGATGAGATTCTGGAAAGAATTGGCATTTTTGCAGCTGATTCTGGCGGGGATGCAAGAATGTGCATAGAACTTCTGGAGGCCGCAATTAGGAAGGCGGAAATGGCTGGTAGAGATATGGTACATCAGGAGGATGTTGCTCCCGGGAATCTTCGTAATCGTCTTGTTGATTCAATTGAGCCAAGCAGAGTTGACTCACTAGAAATCCATCAGAAACTAGTCCTCCTTGGAATATGCAGAAGATTGAGCAAGACAGAGGAAATTTCTAGTGGAGACGCGAGGAAGCTTTACGTCCTTGTTTGTGAAGAGAATGGCATTAAACCAAGGGGATACACGACTTTCTGGAAGCATGTAAATCACCTTGAGGAAGAAGGTTTGATCTCCAGTAGAGCGTCCAATTCCAATCGTGGAAGGGGCAGGACCCAATACATCACAATGCCGAACTCTTCTCCTGCTGCTATTGGGAACAGAATCGAGAGAGACATTATTGGTCGCTAATCGAGGTATTTCTACTCCGAACCGCTCTTAAAGGGACCTTATGTCGGGATGGCGTCGAGGCGATATTATGGCAGGCGAGCAAAGCTTCAAAGCGGTCGTAAATGATACAGAGCCTAGCTCTGGAGGAAGATCTTTTTCAATGGACATAGAGGGTGCAAATTACAATCATTTTCTTGGAAAAAAGATAGGTGACTCGGTTGATGGGATGTTCGTAGGAGAGGGCGATAAATCCCTTTCAGGATATAAACTCGAAATTACGGGGGGTTCTGATGTGACTGGAAGACCGATGAGGCCTGATTTAGACGGTTCAGGGGTGAAATCGGTCCTCATCACAGCTGGAGTTGGCTATAAGGGGAAGAAGTACGTCAACAAGAATAGCAAAGAGTATCGATACAAATATGATGGCCTTAGAAGGAGGAGGAATCTTCGAGGTAACGTAATTAGCCAGGAAACACGTCAAATCAATCTGAAAGTGATTGAGTCTGGAAAGCGATCGCTAGCAGCCATAATTAATGGGGAAGAAGTCGTAGTCGAGCAAACCTCTGGTGAAGAGGAGTGAGGCTGGGGTGATTGAAGCTGTCCAGTGAAAAGAGTAAACAGCCTGAAGTTAACATCGGCATGGTAGGGCATGTTGATCATGGAAAAACTACGTTGACTCAAGCACTTTCAGGTACTTGGACGGATACCCATTCGGAGGAAAGGAAGAGAGGAATCAGCATAAAACTTGGTTATGCGGATACGACATTCTACAAGACATCTGATGGTAGTCACTATTCCGAAGGAAAGCATCCTGAAGGGAAAGAAGGTGGTGGAGATCTACTGAGAGTAGTATCATTTGTTGATGCCCCGGGTCACGAGACTCTGATGGCAGTGATGATCTCAGGGGCATCAATAATGGATGGGGCCCTTCTACTAGTTGCTGCAACTGAGAGCTGCCCCCAACCTCAAACTAGAGAGCATTTGGCTGCTTTGGAGATTGCTGGAATAGAAAATATAGTAATCGTACAAAATAAGATTGACATAGTCAGCAAGGACAGGGCCATTGAGTCCCACAAAGAGATCCTGGAGTTTGTGAGCGGGACGATAGCTGAAGGGGCGCCAATAATTCCTGTTTCTGCACATCATGATGTGAACCTTGATATCCTAATCGAGGCAATAGAGGATACAATTCCTACACCAGATAGAAGTGAAGATGATGGTGGTCTGATGTACGTAGCGCGTTCCTTTGATGTAAATCGGCCAGGTTCCAGGCCGTCAGAAATTAGAGGTGGAGTGATTGGAGGAAGTATTGTCGAAGGATCTTTCAGCGTAGGAGATAATATCTTGATCGCTCCCGGAAGAAGAGTAGATGAAGGTAATAAAACTAGATGGGAACCTCTCAAGACAAAAATTGAGGGCATTAAGGGGGGAGACAGCGATCTTGGGACTGCACATGCGGGAGGACTTTGTGGAGTAGCCACACCCTTGGACCCTCTGGCAACCAAGGCAGATGACCTCTCGGGACAAGTTATGGCCAGAGAAGGTGAGCTCCCCCCCATATGGGATGAGTTGAAGCTGGAACTGGAACTACTGGAAAAAATGGTTTCTGGTGGAGAAGAGAGTGCAATAAGGCCTCTTCAGCCAAATGAAATGCTCATGGTGAATTCCGCCACCGCTACCAGTGTAGGTACAGTGGCTAATATCAAGGGAAAGAAGGCCACAGTTAGCCTTAGACTGCCAATATGCGCTAAAACTGGAAGCAGAATTACGCTCTCAAGAAGAGTTGGGTCAAGATGGCGATTAATCGGCCATGGCAGTATTTCAGGCTGATTAATCATGGTTGGAGTTCTGATAGATGCCTGTGGATGGGTTTCAGTTGTGGATGCTGGTTTGAATCTAGATATATCACTAGGTGCGGTAGTTGGCGCAACAGAGTTGAAAATTACAGATGGCGTGAAGAGCGAGCTCGATTCACTAAATAAGAAAAGAAGTAGTCTGTTACTAGATTTGCTTTATCGAAGAGCTGAGGTTGTGAAATCCGAAGAGAGGCACACTGATGATGCACTATTGGAGCTTTCTAAAAAGAATTCTTGGCCGATTTTAACTGTGGACAGGGATCTGAAAAGGAGAGTAATCGAAAATCGAGGAAGATACATAGAAGTTACTTCGGGTGGATCCCTAAGACTCATAGGGCCCTAGGGGAGGGTGAACAAAGAGTCATCACCATGGCCGCTCATGAGGCCCAGGCGTACTGCAGCATCGATCCAAGCATGGGCATAATTGATTGCTCCGAATGCATTTACCAGGTCTCCCTGTGAAGCAAAGTGTCTAGCATCAGAGGAATAATTATCACACATAGAAAGTAAATCCTTCAGCATATTCTCTTCCTTCTTTGTTGAAGTAGTTGGAGTGGCCTTCTTTCTTGCTTCTTCAGTAAGGGAGAGATATCGCTCTACCTTTTCAATAGTGATTTTATGAGGCATCAAACTTCACCCAGAATTTCTGAAGCCTGGGCACTTAATTTGAACAGTCTGCTCCTACCGTCTTTTCGTACTGTCAGAATTCCTGACTTATGCAGTGAGTTGTAAATTTGTGATAGCCTGGGCCTTCCAACTTCCAGTCTAGCTTGAATCTCTGGGTCCGAGGGAGATATCTCCCTATCTTTTGCAATATTGACGACTATTCTTTCCGAGTCGTTCAGTGATTTCAGATGTACCATATCAATGTTATTTTTACCTTCTATTCCGAATTTGGTTTCCTCTAATTTTTCGATATTTTGGGGTTGTGAATTTTTTTCATCTGATGAGTAAATTTCTGAAATAATATCGTTTTCAAAAACTAATTCTGGCGGGATTTTTGTTTCGGGGAGAGTCTCTTCCAATTCTGAGTCAACGGTCCACAACTCACCCTCGGAAAAGAAGACCTGCTTCTCTTCATTATTTTGATAGTTATTTTCTATGAAGTTATCACTATTTCCGGAGTATTGTTTTTCTGGAATGTTTTGCTGCTTACTTGGTACTTGGATATTGAAACCTAATGCTGGTTCCTGGATGGGGGTAGAGTAATCGGGACCAACGGGCATCTGATCATTTGACATCTTGGATCTGTTTACTAGACCAAAAAGTCCTCGTGAAGGTTGCCTAATTTTCGAGGTCAGATCTTCTCCATTGGAGATCGCAGAACTCTCCGCTTCGGGCCATCCGGTTATCTTTGTTGGTAAGTGTTCAGTTTCCAGTTTTTGCTCTGAAACTGGATCTATCTTATCCTCTACGAGAGGGGATGAGACAAGTGAAGTACTAATTGGATTCGTTGATGGGTCTAGAAAAACTTGCTCTGGGTCTTCGTCATCCCACATGTCGTCCGGCTCTTCGTCATCCAACGAATCCTCAGCAACCACCTTTTCCTTCTTTATTTCCGAGAAAATTATTTCATTTCTTTCTCTAGAAGATTCGTTAATTGATTCGAATGTGGGAGTCTTGTCTCGTTCCTCGGGCATGAAGACTCCTGACGTATGATCATTGGGTGATTTCCAACCGATTAGGCCGTGGAGAGTACCCTCTGATCCGAGACCTCTCTTTTCGTCAATTAGGTCCCTCAAAGTTGAGATTACGAGTCTAGCATTTCCTCCGGTCTTAGAAAGTATTGAATTCAGCAAAATTTCTCTAATTGGCCATTTCTGCTTAGACATCCTTTGCATCCTAATGTCACAAAGAGTCTGGATCTGGTCACTTGAAAATGATTCAATTTTTATCGGTTCCTCGAAAATCTGTCTAGTATCCTCATCCAATGATGTAAATTGAGAACTGGATAGTGAAACCACAATGAATGCCCTCAATCTTTGTAGTATTGGTAGAATCAATGGTAAGAATGAGGATATTTCAACTTCTGAAGGATAGTCAAATGCTACCAAAGGGAGTGGTCCGGAAAGCGAGTCAAGAGTCTCCACTATTCTCTCCACCTTCTGATGCATTGAATTAGGAACTTCATGGCCACAGAACGTTACTGCGATCTCATCCAAAGCTCGATTCAGTGGATCCTCCTTATGCCAGAAATATCCAATAAAATGTCGATCCGTCTGGGATGAAATCGCATTCACTAGGGAGGTCCTGCCAGAACCTCTCTCCCCGACCAATAATACTAGCCTAGGAGATTGGGAATGCATATGCTCCTTCCACTTAATCAATATCTCATCTCTTCCGACAATCTCGTGCGCCCTTCCCCTCTCAATGGGCCTAGAGTCGAATGGATTGCCGCTCAGAGGGGGGACATCCAATATGGAAACGTCCCCAACAACCATATTGGTTCAGCCGAGTATGAGATTCTTAATATTCACGCATAATTACGCTTCCATGGGATGTAATTAACGGGTTTTTTTGAAAAACCGTAAGTTTTTTTGGCGGCATGTGTAGCAGTGGCTTAATTATATCAATAGAATATTTACGCAATATTAACGCGTTAACAAAGCGTTAACAAAGCGTTAATGCTCGAATTAACGCAATTTTATCGAGCTAACCGGTTTTGAAAAAGGTTAGAAGCCCCCTATGCTGTCTCCAATTGGATAGCAATGCCAATAGAGAATAGTCGTATAGAGGGATTCTACAAACTGTCAGTTTCCGAAAGAAGAGAATTACTTGGAGAGCTTGCAGGACTGAGCCAGGAACAGAAAGACGCATGGGGGGCATCTGGAGAACTAGATGAAGATGCGGCCGACAGAATGATTGAGAATGTAGTAGGGACATACTCTCTGCCCATAGGTGTGGCGACAAACTTCGTGATTGATGGTTCGCATTATGCCATCCCATTCGTTCTCGAAGAGCCGAGCGTTGTAGCGGCAGCGAGCAATATGGCTAAGAGGTGCTTAGTCAATGGCGGTTTCAAATCTAAAAATGATGATCCGGTGATGATTGGTCAGATACAAGTTGTAGGTTGTGCGAATCCTGAGCTTGCCAGAGAATCGATACTTAATGCAAAAGATAGTCTGATTAGCAAGTGCAATGATGTCGATCCGATATTAGTAAAGTTCGGAGGGGGTTGTAAGGATATTGAGGTGAGAATAATAGAAACTGGTTCTGGTCCAATGGTCATAGTGCACATACATGTGGACTGTAGGGATGCTATGGGGGCTAATGCGGTTAATACCATGGCAGAGGAAATAGCCCCCACTGTAGAAGAAATTACAGGAGGTACTGTTATTCTGAGAATCATCAGCAATCTTGCAGTTCTGAGATTGGCTAGGGTCAGTGCGGTATTCACTCCAGAAGAGATGTCAGACAAAGGAGCCGATCCAGGACAAGGTACTGAAGTAATAGAAGGTGTGATTCAGGCATATCACTTCGCAGAAGCAGATCCATTCAGAGCTACTACCCACAACAAGGGAATCATGAATGCAATTTCTGCAGTAGCTCTAGCATGTGGCCAAGATTGGAGAGCGATAGAGTCCGGAGCACATAGCTATGCATCACATGAGAGGAGATACGGTTCTCTGACAGACTGGTCTAAGGACGATGATGGGAATCTGGTAGGTTCTATCGAGATTCCCATGGCAGTAGGGCTGGTTGGCGGCGCAGTTAGGGTTCATCCAGCTGCTAAGGCAAATGTTGCTCTTCTGGGATTGGATAGCGCGGATGAGCTCGCCAAGGTAATGGCTGCCGCAGGGCTGGCACAGAACCTAGGTGCATTGAGGGCACTGGCCACTGTGGGAATCCAAGCAGGCCATATGAAGCTCCATGTCAGGAACATGGCAGTTACAGCTGGAGCCGTGGGTGAGGAGGTTGATATCGTGGCCTCGAGTCTTAGAAAGAAGGGCGGCAGGATAACCCAAGCAGCTGTGATTGAGGAACTCCGGGAATTGAGGGGTTAGAAGTAGGCCTAAGCATTATTGATGCTGGCCTCGTACTCCTCAGCGACCCTGATACCATCTTCGACATCTACTCGGAATAGTACTAAAGTTCCTGCAAGAATTATGAATGCAATAGCTAGAATCCCTACTTTGGAACCAATAAAAATTGAACAAAGAGTGTATACTAGTGGTCCGATTACGTTGCCAACCCTTCCGAAGAATCCGAAGAATCCGAAGAACTCGGCTGATCTTGACTCCGGGACCATCTTGCCGAATAGACTCCTTGCGAGCCCCTGAGAGGCGCCCTGTATAGAGCCGAAGAGCATACCCAGAATTAGGGCTTGGACGCCGATCACGATGCCTAGAGGAGCCCATACCAAATCCCTCATTGCAATTGCGACACCATCCAACGCTTGATCGCCCAAGCTAGTCACGTGGTCAGAGCCGGTCATCTTTACGTCTCCCTCACTGCCACCCAGGACAGATATGCTAAACCTGCTGTCCCCCAACTCATCTATTAAAGAGGAAATTTGAGCATTGTTTCCACTAGCATCAGAAAAGGAAATGATGTAAGGAACATCAGAATCTGTGTGTGTAATTTTCCACCTCAGAATATCATCTGGTGAGCTCGTGTCCATCTCCAAAGGTAGAATATTGGAGTATTCTCTAGCCCAAATTTGCTCTTGGTCCGAGGGATCTTGAACTAATGCTTTGATTCCACTGTTCACACTCACCTGAATCACGCCATCATCCGAATAATCGTACTGTATATCGAAATCCTCATGATCCTCGAGTTCAAGGGGAGCGAACGTCACTCCCAAGAAAGTCACTACTGTGGCTATGACCAGTATGACCTGTAAAGTCCCCTGAGTAGAAGTCCTGTCAGCGATTCTGGAGAAGACTATCGCCATTGGGGCTGCAAACAGGTTGAGTGCTAGAACAAGCATTATCAAGTCAAATGTGGTCAAACCAAGGGTTACGACGAAGTAAATTGCCCCGACTGTCTGGATACTGTTTATTCCATCTATGAAAAGGAAGTACGCAATGATGTAGAGGAAAAGGGTCCTGAAATTCTTGTACTCCCTCAACGTTGACATGACCTCGGAAACGGCAAGTTTCGTACTATCCCTGAACCCGAGGTCTTCCATGGGGTTCTCTACATCTGGCTCAGGGATCCACCTAAAGGTGAAGATTGCGAAACAATACCACCAGATTCCGGTCGTAACCATCGATGCTGTGAAGGCCCAATCTGCAAAACCCGAGCCCAGAAGCAGTGCCAAGTGAATAATCAGAAGCACGCAACCTCCAACATAACCCGTTGCGAATCCCAGATTGGAGATCTCGTTCATCTCTTCATCGGTTCCTATATGAGGCAAGAGGGAGTTGTAGAATACGCTTGCCAAGTTGTTCGAACAAGTGGCCAGAACATAGAAAATTAGCAGACAAACCCATTTCAGATCAACTGACAGGAATGGAGCAATCCCCATCACTAGTACTGAAAAAATCCCTAGATTTGTTAGTAGCCTGAGGGTTCTTTTCTTTACCGGCTTCCTATCTGCAATTACTCCTAATGACGGACTTAGGAGTGCTACGATAATAGCCCCGAAAGTGACAGTTAGGGTCATGATGTTGTCAGCATTCATCTCTATACTGGCAATCTCAACATTAAGCCCGTTTGCGGTGACGAACAAAGCTGCGAACCAACCAGGGAAGACCCCTGCTGTAACGCTTGTTTCGAAGCCAGATTTTGCCCAATCATAGAGTGCGAAACCCCTTACTTCTTTTTTCTTCCACGCCTCTCCTGCCATAAATATCGGGGATACGTGGGAGTCGGGAAGTATTAGTGTTGTTACGAACACTGACTGTTGGATTTCTCACTTATTATAGAGAAAAGGACTCCGTGCGTCAATCCTTAGTATTCTTGGACCTATTGTGACTCGCAGGGACTAATGAAGTATTGGAAGCCACCGAAGGAGAACTCGTTAGGTGCCCTTAGACATGGCATGCAATTCGCGGACGGGGTTGAATTTGACCTGAGGATGGACGGTGACGGGGAGTTGGTAATCTATCACGACGAGTTCGTCCCGGGAGAAGAACCAATCAAGGACAGATGTGTAGAGGTGCTGAGTACATCCGAGTTACAATCTTCTGGAATATTAGCATTTAAGGATCTGCTGTTAGACAAGAGTTTCACTGAAGCATGGCAATTCGGAGGCAAGACGGTCGATATCGAGGTCAAACTCCCACATCCAATGACTAAGATAAGAACAGACGATTATCTGGTTGGCATAATGCGGAAAGTTGAGTCTGAACTGAGTGACTTGGACTTACCGAGTAGATCTACTATGGTTACTAGCTTCTCTCCCAGAATTGGCCCTTCGGCCAAGAAGTCCGAATTCGGGATACCAGTAACTAGGCTTGTACCGCATATTAGGGCCTGGGGGAGGTACTGGAGGGTAAAGAGAGCAGTAGCAATGCCAAATTTCGTTAGGACCTCGTTCCAAGGTTCATCTAATGCTCTTCGGGAACAAGGCATGGAATCAATCGGTATGGCTCTAGAATACCTAGTAGGATGGACGAGATGGGTCAGTCCTAGACTTCCTGTCGGACTATCTGGAAGGAGCTTGGAAAGGTTCCATAAGGCTAGGAAGGGAATGGGAGTTTTCGTATGGCCTGCACCGTTAAGGTACGAGGATGCACTGATTGAAGCAGGCGTATCCCTTGTTTCGGATGAGATGGATCCCACAGTCCACGTTAAGCCCGATGGAAGCCCTAGGTGGCCTAGGCCTGGAAGTCAGCCCTTAGACAGAGAATGGAGAGATAGACTGCGCAATGCCTCGCACTCTGAGTACCAAGATATTATCGAAGAGGCCACCTCATCTTTACCTAAATGGCCAGATTTAAGTGATAAGGATAGGGAAAGAATAGTTGATCGCCAAGCAAAGAATATGCTGTGGCCTGGAAATCCGTCAAAGTGGGCCCCTAAATCGGGGGAAGGACTGCCTTGGGGAAGTCCGAGAATCTTGGGTCACAGAGGAGCGGGTAAGACTCACAGCTCTTGATTATTCGAGTCTTCTAGATGGTTGATCTATTGCAATGTACTTCGGCCTGTAAATAGGTACTCCCCTTCCATCTCTTGCGGCTCTTTCGTCGAGAATCTGAGCACATATTCCTGCCACCCTAGCCCATCCGAAGAAGGTAGTGTAGTAGTCAGGCTTCCTGAAACCTATGGCATGTAGCAGGCTTCCACTGGCAATATCCACGTTTGGATACGGGTTACTGATCTTAGGGTGCTCCTTCAGTATTGGAGGGACAATTTCTCTTAGAGTCTTGACGATCTTGTAATTCTCATCGTCTGGGCAAACCTCGGAGCCTAGCTCGATTAGTAGTCTAGCCCTTGGATCCTCTGCCCTAAGAACACCATGTCCGAAACCATAGATCGGCCTTTTGGCGGCTAGCTCGGATCTGACGAAGCTCTCAATCTCATCGGGGTTGGAGGTGCCGATCCTCTGAACGAATTCTAAGCAGGCCTGATTTGCTCTTCCGTGAAGGGGACCGGAAAGGGCGTTCATAGCGCTAGATAGGGATGAATATACTGAAGCTCTTCCAGAGGCTACTGCCTTCCCTGAGAATGTTGAGAGGTTTCCCCCCCCATGATCCATATGTAGAATGAAGAAGAACCGCAGAACCCGGTTCATTCTCTCTGCTTCCTCGCCCTCAATTCCTAGCATGTGAACAAAGTTCTCTACAAGACCAAGATTGGTGTTCCTAGGCTTCAGACCCTCCTTCTTTCCACCTCTGAGGATGAATATCCTAGCCATTAGCTCCGGCATCCTTGCAATGAGATTAATCGAGTCTACTCTCACATCTCCTGTTGTTTCGGCGGCCCCCATAGCCATAATGCCGATTGATAGCCAGTCCATCGGGTGGCCAGTGCCCGGAGTCAGATTCTCCAAGACCCTTAGAGCTCCGGTGGGAATCTCCTCCCCCCTATGCGCTAGCTCCTTCCTAAACGCCTGTGACTCATCCTTATCTGGTAGCCTCTTATTTAAGAGGAGGAAGATGACATCCTCCTCCTCCAAATTTGCTAAATCGCCAACTGGATATCCCACGTAATGTACCCCCTCAATAGGATCGACATAGGAAGTCTTGCAAGTTCCAACTGGGATTCCCCTCAGACCACTGTCTAGGTTTTCATCTGAGATTGTGAACAATGATTCCTCGTCTGACATACTGTTACCTGCAAATCGGGTATGCGGCACTGCATCATAATATCTCCGCTGGAGAATCTGTTCAGTCTCTATCGACCTAGTTGGCTAAGTATTCAAAACTCATCACTCAAATTAAACCGGCCTTTCTACCGCATCTTTCGAATGATTCCAGCACAGTTTCGAGCTCATCCTTACTGATTCCAGCTGACATCTGAGTCCTCACCCTTGCCTTGTCCTTGGAAACCATGGGGAAAACTATAGCTCCAACCATCACTCCCTCTTCACGCATCGAGGAAGCAAGATCCTGAGCTCTCTTACTTTCGCCGCACATGACTGGAATTATTGGGGTCTCGCTGACTCCAGTATCGAAACCCAATGATTCTAATTCGGACTTGAAGTATGTAGTATTCTCCCAAAGTCTCTTGACATGCTCTGGCTCATCCATTAGAACTTCGATTGCGGCCTTTTGAGAAGCTGCAACACTGGGTGGTTGACTTCCGGAAAGTAGCCAAGACCTACTATGATTTAATGCGTGATTTCTAACTATTTCACTCCCGGCAAGAATGCCCCCTTGTACTCCTAAGGCCTTTGAGAATGATCCGACTTCGAACGTAATTTTTCCTTGGAGATTGAAGTGCGAAACAATTCCCCTACCTTCGCCAAGAACTCCTTCTCCATGACAGTCATCGACGAAAGTCATCGCCCCGTATTCCTCTGCCAGATTTGCGATCTCATCCAGTGGAGCGATGTCTCCATCCATACTGAAAACTCCATCAGTGATTACTAGTTTTCTTTCTGAATCCTGATTCTCCTTAAGGACTCTTTCCAGAGCTTCCATGTCATTGTGGGGATAGACTGCCCTAGAAGCCTTAGTTAAACGAACACCATCGATAATCGATCCATGATTCAATTCATCGGAAATTATGACGTCTTCTGCACCCCTAACTAGTGTAGGGATAAGTCCGACATTGGCGGTATAGCCTGCTGAGTAAATCAATGATGATTCTACATCCTTGAATTCTGCACATTTTCTTTCCGCTTCCAGATGAATATCCATTGTTCCAGCAATTGCCCTCACGGAACCGGATCCAGTGCCATATTTCCTAGTAGCCTCTATTGCGGCCTCTACTATCTTTGGATGGGTAGTCAAATTCAGATAGTTATTTGCTGAGAGCATTATCATCTCTCGGCCATCAATTTGGCATCTCGGTTCGCTTGCAGCTTCCAGAGTAGGTGGCTTCCAGTCTAATCCTTGCGATCTAAGTTCCTCATGCCTCTCCTTCATCCACGAGATATCAACGGCCATGGCTATGAGAGGGGATTACAGTTCATTGCTTAATCGGAATCATGAGTAATAGGTTTGATGAGTGTGGCACCATCCGAACCTGTGGACTTAGGCGTCGTGGAATTGGCAATCGTAGGAATTGCACAAGATGGGGGCGTTCCACAAGCCGGTTGTGCATGCAAGAATTGTAGAATGGCGATGGAAGATCCTTCAAGAAGATATTTTCCTTCTTCTTGTGCGATTAGGGGCAAGGACTGTAGTCTACATATTATTGAAGCAACGAGGAGCCTAGCCGAACAGATTGTAATTGCATCCAAGAGTTTGAGATTCGAAGTTTCGGTCCCGGAGACAGTCAGTCTGACCCATACGCATCTGGGCCATGTGGACGGGTTGGGACAGTTTGGCAAGGAGGTTATTGACTCAAAGGATGTCCCATTATTTGGTAGTGAGAAGGTTTTACTCGATCTAAAAAGAAGAAGATTGGTGGATCCATTTTCCGCTAAAACTGTCACACCAATGAGTTTCTTTTCTCCTAAAGATGGATGTGGATTCGAGTATATGTTCATTCCAGTACCCCATAGAGACGAATATTCCGATACGCACGCTATTGTAATTAAGGGGGATGAAAAATCTATTCTTTTCATTCCGGATCATGATGATTGGGACAAAACTCTGAATCTCAATGGTTTCGAAAATATTAGAGAATGGTGGAACTATCTGGAAGTTGACATAATTCTACTGGACGGTACTTTTTGGAATGAAAAAGAAATAGAGGATAGAGATATCTCTGAAATTCCACATCCAATGATTTCCGAAACAATTGAGAGAATTGGACATAAATTGGAGACAGATCCAGAATTGTATTTTATACACATAAATCATACTAATCCAATCCTAGATGAGAATTCGCCGCAGTATCAGAAAATCATCAGGATGGGGTGGAGAGTGGCCAGACAGGGTGGCACATTCGTACTCTAACTAAGCCGAACATTATGAATCTCCTAGTCTGGCGACAAACGTGCGTATCAGTGGTAGAGTGAGTAGTGGGCTCGGGAGGGCGCACGTATTTATGTCTCAGAATCACTATCAAGCTCAATTCAAGAGAGTCTTGGGAGTGGGTGCTTGGCCAGGGACTCTTAATGTTGAAGTCGGATCTGAAAATAAAATAGAGTTCAGGAGTCTGAGGGCAATTTCGGGACTCGAGAATGAAGAGTATGATTTATCCATCGAGGCACATAAGATTGAAGGATTTGAGAGAGATGGTCGATCATTTGGAGGGGCGACGGCCTTCAAGGGTAGGATTTGCAGAGATGGTGGTGATTGGTATGACTGTGCAATTCTTATTCCTGATCTGACCAGGCACACAAGTACAGCTGAGGTCATTTCTGGTTCATTTCTGAGAGAAATATTACCTTGCTCGGATGGTGACTTAGTGCATATTGAGCTCAAGATATCCTAGTCAGCCACTCTCTTTCGAGTAAAACATTCAATTCATAATTAGACATTGAACGCCAACGCCTGTAATCCCTGGAATCCTCTGGCCTTCTAGAGAAGAACTCTGTTGAAGGTAGTTCCTCAGAAAGAAAGTGGTCGAAATCGGAATGTAAAATACTCCATAAAATTAGACCGTTCGCTGGTGCTCTTCCTAGGTCAACTCTTTGTTCTGGATTTTCCAGCGCGCTTTTGATATCTGAAACTGATATGCGGCCTGAAGATGCTCCAGAAATCGCTGAAGCGATTCTCCTTACTTGGTTCCAAACAAATGAGCGGGCACTGATTGAGAATCCAATCATCCTCCCATCTTGAGAAAACCAAGGAATACAGGCGTCTACAGTCCTTATTGGATCAGTCTCTCTTTCTAATCTGCAGAAATTTGAGAAATCATGCTGCCCTTCAAACAAAGAACAGACGAGGGAAGATATTTGATTGTCTGATTCTAAGGACCACTCCTCAATTGATTCGAGTCGATACACATATTGGCGTTTATACGCGTATCTGACCTTAGAATCTGGATTTGATTTCGAAGATTTCAAAGCTACGGCACCTATTGGAAGATGGTCATTTAGAGCTCTAACTATTGATTCATTGGATAAATTATTCGATACATTTGTAGGGAGATCTATCCTAACTATATTCATCCTCACGCTAACACCGGCATCAGTCCTACTGCAAATCTCTAGACAGTCCTCGGTCCACCATGTCAGTCTCTTCAACGCCCGTATCAACGAGCCTTCTACAGTGCCCACATCTGGCTGAATCTGTGACCCATGGAATTTATGTCCATGATATCCTATAGCGACCAAGAAACGGTCGCTCAATCGAACCCACTCCTACTCAGTCTGGAGGTACTCCAATGCCTCTTCTGCAGAGACGAAGCCCATCCCCAATAGAGCGAATTCTACGGCCACCGGTAGAAACTGCTTGGCGAATCCCTCACTTCTATCGAAATTAGTTTTGAAATCGATGTTGTCAATAAGCATCTTCGCAGCTTGATAAAGGTCCTGAGTTACATCGAAGTCATCAGACGAATCTCCTAATTCTTTTAATTTCCTAAGCTCTCTGATAGCCATTGGGATCCGATCGAATTCAATTAGAGCATTTGCGTAAGCAGCTTGATATTCGGTGCTTTTGGTGTCCAATGCTGCAGCTTTCTTGAAGTAGGCAGCAACCTGGCCTTCATTGATTCTATCATTGCCCTTCTCATCAAAATTTCCATTCTCCTGAATCTCGAATAGAGCAGATTCGGCCCAACCATGATATCCAGATGGATCATCACGATTTGAGTTGATGTGTTCCTCAAAAATCTCCATTGCACCCATAAAGTCTCCTTGAGTGATGCACTGTGCCGCCTTTGTAATTGTATCTTCATTTGACATACATATCCCCGAACCCCAGAGAAAGGTCACAGGGTTATGAACGGTGCGGATTCAAACTATCTAATTCGTTTGCGTTCCTGAGTGAATTGATCCTGCAGGCCCTACACTAGCATCCATCAATTCATTAATCAAACGGTAGACTTCCATGGGTTTACTCACTCCAAAGAAACAATCTGCAGGATCTGAGGCCATTACTGTCCTGTTCCTCTGAATTGCTATCATACCGAAAATGATGGAAATAGGTCGGTTCCTACGATTATTATCTTCCGTGAAATCAGTAGATAACCCGGACTTTGCGCCCAGAGACTCGACCTGTAGGCCTACGCCAGAACCTGTGACAATATGGATATTCCCAAATCCAAGAATTCGTCCTAAAATTGTTGGATCGGCCTTCAGATTCTCCACTTTATGATAGGAAATACCATGGGAGCTGGTTTCGAAGTAAAGTAAGCTCTGTCTGATATGTATTCTCTTATCCGTTATAGCATAGCTAAATGAGTTCTGATATAGCTTAGTGAAGGTTACCATGATGGCGAATGAAGAGAGGCCCAGTGGCGCAAACCACGTAAAGTTCCATTCTGGAAGAGGATTGGAAAAATCAGAAGAGAAGATGGTTGCCAACCACTCAAAAATATCCATAATTTTCCAGAAAAGGGGCACTAATGTACTGAATAGTAACCATGTAGTTGTCCATTTTCCTGACGTTGAGAAGTTGGCATAATGATTGATCTTTGTAATTATCAGCATCATCAGAACAAAACCAGTCACCCCTGTGTTACTGATAGCCCAAATTAGTGATGATATGAGGAAGTTAGACTGTTGCTCTCCCCCTGATGGTTGAAGCATTTCCCCGAAAAAGAATGAGAGATGTACCAATAGAACTATCAAAGCTAGGACATATTTGTCTGACATTGATGCGAGAGAAGGTTTGCCTACCCAGATGGGATGCTCTGATTCGGTAATCTCTGGAAATGAATCCCTGACAGATGATGAGTCGATTTCTGATCGATACCTCTCAATATATTCAGACATATGAGTTGGGCGACTTGATTAGGGTTTGTAAGATGTTACTACGTTGGAATCATTAATGCAAGAATCCCCAAGAGTGCTCTGCATTGCCGTGAATCCATTGGTAATCTTCCAATGATCTACTTCCGATTTCGTCTTCTATGGATATCTCGATAACCTCAAAGGGGTACTCATTGTAAGTAAGATGGCTGACTAAACCCCCTCTCGTAGGCTGATCAAAGGTCCATCTTGCCCGACTGACTGCTCGGATTTTCATCTCAACTTTTGTATTCTCGTTCCAGACTCTGATTCTGAAATTAGGTAGGGAGTGGCCGTGAGAGTCAATCAGACCTTGGTCTGACTTGCTCAATTCGACCTCACAATTTTCGAATTCTTCTGTCTTATTTCTCATCCTGTCATGAAAAACTCCCGCTGTCTTGAGGGGAATCCTTGAAAAATCTCTTTTTCTCCAAGGACGATCGTCCTTTGATAGCGAAAGTGGGGTAATATGCGGCATAAACCAGTCAAGATAGGATCCATCATCGAAGTGAATCATCCCCCAAAACCATGGAACTGAAGGTGCTTGGACGGTTACTTTCTGGAAATATGCCGTTCCTTCAAAATCTTCTCCGTCAATAGTTAGTCTGGACTGCATCCCTTGGAGTCGAAGAATATCGTAACCCATTCCCATTGAAATCTCATTATTTCGATAAGTTAGTTTGCTGGGCGGGCCCCACCAAGGCGTCAATAAAGCCTCAAAATTAGATGGAGCGCCGTCCTTTCTAGCCTCCCTATCACTTGATAGGCTGAGCCACATGGATGAGTTACCGGGGTTCATCCCGAAAGATAAGTCCTCTTTGTCTATAGGGACTACAGCTCCTGCTCCTAATCCATCTCCTTCACCTGGCCACAAGGGGTGATTATCGCTTACTACTGCCATTCTACACTCCCTCATGGTTAGTGGCTCATGCATTTTTTCTCCATCATACCACCATGCACACACCATACCGGGAATGACAAAACCATCATCCTCATCCTTATACATTCTTGAACCGGGATTCCACCAGTATCCGCTGACTCTTATGGAATCTGTCTCTTTTGTGGACCACAAAGTCATCAGTTGTCTAGATCTCTTGGGATTAATGGGGTCCGGGATCAGTATTATCACCCAGTACCACCACCAAGAGAGCCTATGCAATGCTGGCATTACATCTAGCCTCCATAGTGAGGAGAAATCGCCCTCAAACTTTTCGGGCTCTTCGGACATTAAATCACATAATCTCCCTTCTACTGAAGACTGACTTCCCTATGAAAATCCATGCCAGTGTAACAAAGACCAGGACAAAAGAGCTTGATATCAGCGCTACAGAAGCCGATTGAGTGCCCAATGTATGCACGGGTGGTTGCCAGAAGTTAGACAGGCCGGAGTCGAGTCCGAATGCCTGATCCATAGCCGCCCATTGAATTGTATCTGGCCAAGCTAAGAGTACAATAGCGTCAATCATTTGTAATGCCCAATGTGAAATTGAAACACTTGCGACCGTCCAATTCGGATTTACTATGGACAGTGAACCCATCATAAATTCCCATACTCCGAAAATTATGCATACGTAAACTCCGTATTTAGGGGAAATTAGGCCCATGGCATTAAAAATCGAGCCGTATGCTGCAAGAACTAGAGAAGTTGTGATTCCTATTCCTAACCATACTGGTAAATCTGCGAGTCTGATTATTCCATCTCCCGGCCCCAGAATAGAAGCTATTATGCCAACCAACAATGAGAGAGCCAAAACATATGTGGCTGAGATTGCTAGGTACCCGATAAGCCGGTAAACAATAAATTCTGCACGGTGAATAGGCTTCGAAAGAAGTAGGTGCAGCGTCCCGTTTTCAGTTTCATCTCTTACCAAGCCTAAAGCAAGGAAGAGTGGTATAAATAGCCCCAATAAAATGACGAAAGCCATCTTTCCAACGGCTATGACGAACGTTCTATGACCTAACTCTCCAATATATTCCTGCTCATCTGGATCCTCATCAACGAAGTCGTCTGCATCAATATCGGTTACTACTCCATTTACTGAAGACCACGCGACATCGCAAGGAACGTTATTATTATTGGAGTCATCATCTTCTGTGGAAATCAGACAATCACCATCGTCATCAAAGCCATGGCTGCCTGATAGTCTAGATTCAGTGGGGCAGTCTACCCTTGTTAATTCGGATCTATTTGCTGAAGACTCTGTGAAGCAGTCTAACCCATCCTCATTCACGTACATCTCTGGAGGTTCGGGTTCGATATACACTTCTTCGGTCCAATAACCCCATTGGAGAAAGTAATTGTCCGGGACAACAGCCAATCCCTCTCCCCTCCACTTTCCCCCTACGAAGTAGGTTGTCAGACCGTTTCCATCTTGGTCCCCATAGTCGCATGCTTCGCCCCAAATCCTGTCGGTTAGTTGTTCTAAATCCCAATCGGAGCAGTCTTCTAGTTGTGGAATACCAGTATCTTCATCTATATCCCATGAAACATACCAGTCCCACCATTCTCCAGAATATTCGGAATCGACCCATGCCATTTCGAAGAAGGCAAAACCTTCCCAAGACTTGTTATCGTAGTGCGATCTTTCTCGGTCGTTCCAATCGATCTCATTCTCATAGACGAACTGGCTTGATCCTGGATAGATTTGCGAATCCCAATCGGGTGTGCCGTACTTTCTTTCTTGGCCTAGAGGGTATCCGTCTCCATCGTAATCCTCACTATCTCCGTCGTTATCTATTGGTTCAAATGACTCCCGCACACCATCGATATAGAATGTGATTAGGAGTGCCATGAGGAGGACTCCGACACCAAGAACTACCCATGTGGAAATCCTATGACTCAGTTGCCTTATTGTTAGTTCCACTATCGCTCCTGCCTTTCTATCTAGACGGGTCCAAACAGTATCTGACAAATCTTGGCCCTTCTTATCCATCAACTGGCCTCCTTAACTAGATAATTCAGTAGAGAATCAAGATTGTCATCGGGATTTTCAATGCTTGATATCCTCTGCCTAGATTCCACCACAATGGATGGTAGGATTGAATGAGCTTCTGAAAGGTTATTCGTTTGGATCTCCAACTGCCCTTCACTAGGGAATCTGACTCCGAAGACCGGTTTTCTACTTACGAATAGCTCGGCAAGGGCTCTGGGATCATCACAATTAATCAGAATTCTATGTGGATGCTTGTCCAGCAAGCCCCTGATTGCATGAAGGTTGCCAATGGCTAGAAGACGTCCATTATGCAGTATTACAATTTGTTCTGTTATTCTTTCGATCTCCTCTAGTATGTGGCTGGATACTAGGATGGTCTTTCCCTGCTTACCCAATTCACGGATTACACTCATGATACTAGTCCTAGCAAGGGGGTCACATCCATGGAGAGGCTCATCTAGAATGATTAGATCTGGATCATGGACCAAGGCATGGGCAATCTTAACTCTCTGGCGCATTCCCTTGCTGAATTTTCCAAGTTCCTTGTGCATGACGTCAGAAAGTCCAACAAAGTCTAGAACGTGGGAGGATCTTGCCGACGCCTCTTCCCTAGTCATTCCATGCAGTCTCGCTAGTGTGGTGATAAAGTCGAGAGCTGTCATCCATTCATACAACTTCTCGGATTCGCTCACATATCCTACTCTCCTGTATGGTGCGGTGCTTGACCAAGGATCTATCCCGAACAATCTAACGGAACCCTGACTTGGTCTGAGCCTCCCCATCATCAGCTTGAATAAAGTAGATTTGCCCGCTCCATTCGGACCCAAAACTCCAGTTACTCCTCCATCAATTGCCAATGATAGGTCATTTAATCCTATAACTTGTCCATACCACTTTGAAACGCCTTCAATGACCACTGCTGGTGGCTCTTTCTTCTCAGGCGTCATTCTCTCGTAACCTCCAGTGAAGTAACCCTGTTAACTAGGATCCAAATTGATATTGCATTCATGGAAATAAGTGAAACTACTGAAAACGATAGGGGATGATCATAATTTGGAGGTAGCCCTAGCAAGAATTGTCCAAAATGAGCTAAGCAGTCGTAGGGGCTAATGGCGTATAGGAATGTGGTTTCGAACTGTAACTCTACCAGTAGTGAAACGAGTTTGGTACCATAGATGATACTCAAGAATCCGATAGCTGCGAAGAATCTACTCTGGCTGATGCTCGAAAGTGCCAGACCAATTGAGGTATATGTGAATACTAGAGCGAATCCTGCTAGGATCCCGCCCAAGAACATTGGGAGAGTATCGGCCAAGAAAGCCCAACCTTCTGCTCTGAAGACAATAGCACTTGTGTAATAAGCAAAGTATGAGAAAATGATTACGAAGGCCAGAATTACAGCGACGCTGAGGAATTTCATAGCAGTATAGTCGATTCTTGAAATCGGCCTTGAGAAGTAGATCGCGCTAGTCCCATTTTGTCTATCATCCGAGATCATTCCCCCCACTACAATAGCGGTGAGTAGCGGCCACATGCATAAGTTTCTTGGGAAGTAACCAAGGATCTGCCCCCATAGGTTGTATCGGTTTATTCCCCACATCTTCTCTAGGAATCCCCCTTCGTCTCCGGTCAATGAAGAGAGGAATAGCATTGGGATGGGCGTGAGTGATGCTAGGAATATTACCAATATCATTAGCCTAACCATTGGATGGTATTGCCTATGTCCCTTGCTAGTGAAAATTCCATAGACGTGATGCCTGTATATCGCATAGTTCCTCATCCATCTGGGACCTAACTGTCCGTCCCATGGCCTATATTTCTGCTCGAAAATCTGCCCCAACGAAGCTTGTCTTTTCGCAACTACTGCAGTAGCCTCATTATCTCCATCTCCTGCTCCGAAAGCTGCCTCCATTCGAGTCTGGCTACCCTCGATGTCTATTTGCTTATCAGACACTCAATCCCCTCCCGTATGTTCAGGAGTCATCAGATCCTCAGTACCCTTGATCTCGGCTCCAAGTTTGTCCATTATCAAAAGGAAGATATCTTCCAAATCTGGCTCATACTCTCTCATTTGACGTATCTGGATTCCAGTATTTACGGCCTCTAAGAGAATTTTATCGATGGTAGATTCGTCCTCCATCTTCACCCTTATCACCCTACCTAGTCTTCTAGTTTCCAATCCTGAAGAAGACAGTGCTTCCTCCATCTTACTTGCTCCGCCCCAAATTGACATCTCGATTTCCCTGTCAACTTGATCTACAAGATCTTCAATACTTCTCTGGACTACTATCCTACCTTTGTGAATCATTACGATACTGCTACAAAGCTCTTGGACGTCATCCATTACGTGGCTGCTCATCAAGACTGATCTTTTTCCATCATTGACTGTTCGACTAAGGGTCTGAAGCATGAATGAACGAGCCCTTTGGTCTAGTCCGTTTGTTGGTTCGTCGCAAATCAGAATCTCCGGATCATGAACTAATGCGCAAGCGAGTTTCGTGGCTTGAAGCATGCCTGTGCTGAAAGTCTCTATCTTCCTGTACCTCTGATCTTTCAGGCCAACATACTCCAGAACCTCGTGAGACCGTTGAGTAGCATGTTTTGAGTTCATGCCGAGTAGTTCGCCTGCGTATCTGACTTGATCTATAGCGAAGAGGTTCGGATCTAGTGAGTTGTACTCGGGCATGTATCCAATTTTCGATCTGATAGCCTCCCCCTCTGTCCTGATATCGTGGCCTAGTACGGACCCTTCGCCGGATGTTGTTGAAATAAGTCCAAGCAGACACTTGAACAGTGTGGACTTGCCAGCCCCATTGGGCCCGAGAATCCCCACAGCTCCTCTTGGGATCTCTAGGCTAGCATCCTCCAGGGCAAGATGTGGGCCGTACATCTTTCGAAGAGACTTTGTCGTTATTATTGGAGCCTCGTCCGGTTGGTCATCCTCTGGCATGATTTCCTCCGACTCCCATGGGGAGTCGTACTATGGTCATGCACCAATCACTTGAATGAATCCCTGTAGCGTTCCATTCACTGGTCCTGTTTCACAGCACCCTCTCTAACCTTCACGGCGATTCCCTTTCTCAGGTATGACATCTCGAGATGCGTAGTTATTGGGATTCCATGGGCTACTAACGAGCCTGACGAATCAATCACTAGGCAGGGCTGGCCTGGAGTCAAATGTGAGTCTGCGCCAGATATATAGCCGTGCATGACATTCCTACCTTTTCCCACGAACGGAACGGCATCGTCGATGATACAAACCCTAGGGATGCCGGGAAATTCGGAGTCTTCCTCGATGGAACCGAAAACTGGGACTGGTGACGAATTCATTTCATTAGCAACTGAAGCTCCAAGAGTAGTTAGAGAAATTCCGCCGTCTGTTAGCCTCGGGGAAAGAATATGTTTCCCGCGGGAGCTGACATTCACCAAACGATCAGTTCTGGACTTCCGACTTGTCATTTCATCTGTCATCTTGCATCCTTCAGAGGGATTTATTGCACAAAGCAAAGCTAATTTATCTACTACTGAGCAACGATCTAGCCATTCTCTAACTCGTTCAACTTTTGTACCATCACTCGTGACCTCTCCCGGGATTATTCGAATCAACGGGACATCTGAAAGTCCGAAGTCTTCGAGCGAGTCGATAATTTCCAGATCTTCAAAAATTGGGGTCCAGATCCCTTCGGGACCAGTTAGGTGACACCATGGGGAGACGTCCTCAATTGAGAATGGGATCAGACCTATTGGTGTAGAGACCATCACTACCGTCTTTGGTTCCTCTAGAAGGTGCTCGATTACGGAGTGCATTGCAGATACTCTCCAAGGAGGAGGGACCCCCTCGATGACTAGAACCCTTTCAGGGGGGCCGGTACTCGAGTCCCACCAAGATCCGGGGACACGCCATCTTGTGGCTAGAAGAGCTTGAATATGGAGAATATGAGGTCGGGATTCTATTTCATCTCCTAGCCCTTCTCCTCCGTCTCTAAGAGGATTTGTTGATGCTATCATTCGAAGTACGGAATCTCCAACTGGTCCATCATCCGGGTCTTCCAACTGATCCTGCAGCCAGAGGAAAGCCTCCCTGAGGAAAGGGGAGGAGTGGCTCCTCTTCTCGGCTAGTTCCCAGATAGAGCCATTTCTGATTGCCTCCCTACATCTTGCCAATTCTGATTGAGTAACCTCCAGATTGTGTTTGGCTAGGATAGTTGACCTATCGCCAGCATCCATGTCTCTGACTTCCTGAGGTTTAAGTCCGAAAAGTGCATGTGAGTTGAAGGGCCATTCTAGAATTTCATCTAGTTTCACTGTTCCCTCAGGAGTGAGAAGTCGGCCGTCTCTGGCGAAGATTGCATAAGCAGCACTATCGAACATATCCACGCCGAGAGCGATTGCCATTGGGAAAAGTATCGGATGACCGCATCCGAAGAAGTGGACTGGCCTATCTGGAGGGAGATTGGACTTAGAGGCAAGAAGTATCTCGAAGAGCTCCTGATACCTCTGTTGTTCCATTAGTGGGACTATGCCCCCTATTGGATGGACTGCGAATCCCCGTCCTTCACTCTCAGCTGAGCCCATCAAGAGTGCTGATTTAGCCCTAAGATCTGCATGAGTTCCCCCTTGGATTGGACCATTTAGTAACATCTCTTGTCCGGATATAGAAAGTGATGGTTTAGAGCGATCTGAAGTCTCCTCTACCGCCCTCTCCAACTGCTCTCTAGTCATATCTGGCCTTCCAAATACGTCGAGCATGGTCCCTATATCTACTCCCATTTCTCTCTGGAAATTAACAATCTCCTCGGGACCGACCTCAACGTCCCCGTAAACGTAGGATTGGAAGGTACCTGAATCGGTCACTACTGCTCCGGGGAAGTCGAGTAGCGAATGTATCCCATCCGAAAGTGCCGTGGACCGAAGTTCTTCATGCTTCCAGATTACGTATGAGTTGGTAATCAAGGCCTCTATTCCGTATTTATCCCACATCTCCCTAGGCTCGATCGTCCTGAGATTGGGATTGATCACAGGTAGGAGCATAGGTGTGGTGATAATTCCGCGCTTGGAATGAAGCCTTCCGATTCTTGCTGCCCCATCACGATGAGTAATCTCGAACAGACCACAGTCCTGATCCCTACATGGTTCAGGATTCTTGCGTGCGGCCATGGCCCTTGCAGGGAGTAGTCGCCATCAATCCTCGGTTGAACGCGCCTCAACCCTGAGTATCACTTCTCCATCTGAAAGAGACAGTGAGACATCATCTCCCGTATTTACTTGAATGGTCGGGTCTTCCTCGAATCCATGAGCGTATGGGACGCCCAAGAGAGATGCTGCGGGGAGTGTGAGCGGGCAAACATCCCGGTTCACTATGGCCATGGGCCCGAAACCTGTGTAGATCAAACCCATTAGTACGAATGGTGCGACTGTGGATCCCGATCCCTTGGGGTAGATTAGTACCGTGTCCCTAATTGGAAATCCATCAAGAGGGTGCCCCGGCTCCTCAATAACGCCTGTATCCCTGTTCACGTAGCCGAGGTACGTTATAGGAACGTCAGTAACCAAGGCCTTACCGGAAACATCCCACTTAGTCTGGCTTGGTATGCCCCTTCCAATGGACTCGAAGGGAGCGCCCTGATAGGTCTTAGCAGTGTGGACTGGGGTGACTGAATGGCTATCCAAATCGGGCGTGGGGCCGTCGACAAGCGAGTCGTCAAACGCATGGGCGACGCAATCGATTATTGGAGCTACACTGGTAGGTATCCGGTTCAGGCCACTAGTTAGGTAATGTTCCGCCTTTAGGGAGTTTGTCAGAAGATGGTTGTACTTTGAACGATTGTATGGAGTAACCTCTGGGCAGGTATCCTTCAGAACAAGTGCTCCTGCCTCCTCGAGTAAGTCTAAAGTCCCATCAACGGAAATCAATTCATAGTTATGGGAACTCATGAACAACCAAAGTCTGTGATTGGGGATAGATTCGCCCAATTCCATCCTCGCTCTAACTGCTGCTGCTGTTTCCCTAGCCTCCCCGACGCTGGCCTGAGGACATCCGATCACCACTAAATCGACCCTCCCTCTCGGAGAGAGATCCCTATATCTCTGTTCGAGGTCATGGTCTGTGAAAGTCAACTCGCCCTGGTACGATTCAACTACCGGGGCATCTGAGGTGATTCCATCAGCCCAAAGCATTGGACATCCATAGTTTGCTGCTGATGCAGTCAATGCCTTCTGCATATCGAAGCTGGATCTTGGAAGTCCGACTATCCTGGGCATGGGGCCCCATGGCAAATCCCAGGTTGGGTGGACCTGCTTACCTATCCAATCACCAAGTATACTCCAATCCGTAATATTGTCCATCTGAGCCCCTATATTCACCATGATATTGGGCATTCTGTTTGACTCGATGTGCAGTCCCCATTTTGGAGCCCAGCCCGTGAGAGCTGTGGAAAGAGCGGAGAGTCCTGATTCTCTATTCGTGATTAGCGATGTATATGAGTTGGAGAAGCAAACTGCATTTGACTCGGCCCAGGAACCTATGCCCTCCAGCCCATCCATCCCACGATCATATGGGGTGCAAGATAGTGTTGCTTCGATTCCCAATTCAGAGTATGCATGAACAATCTCAAACTGCTGTTCCAGGAAGTCAGGGTAATCGATCCCCATCTCTTCCATCTTCTCATGATCACAACCAGCAGAGTTCAGTGTGGTGGGGATTGCCACGGCTCCTCTGTCATCCCCTGAGAGATCTGATAGGAATCTCCTCAGTCCGTGTCCACCGGTAATCACACTTACTCCAGACACATGTGCATTTCCTACTTGAATGAACTCTGAGGCGCCAGCCGTGGAAGCCAGATCGACTACGAGTCTAGCTGCCTTCTGCTTGGTCGGCCCCATAGAACCATCCAGCATCGAGCTTAGTTCGGAGGGGATTCGCACAGCAACCGGTCGAAGCGCTGCACCTTGAATGCCACGCTCAAATGTCAAGAAAGTAGGTTAGTAAGTGATTTAGTTTCCATGGCCGTAATCGGCGACTTCACATTAGCTCGTGAGGTATTATGAAGCCTTACCTTGAAGCCCCATCATACACTAGAAGACTGATCTGGAATATTTTCGCGTAATAATTTGAGAGCTATCAATTAATAGTTCTGGTTAAATATCCATTGTTGTAGCAGCTGAATGATAGATAATGGCAATGAGTAGAGTTGAAGGTGAAAATAGAAGAATACCAGTGACAGTGCTGACTGGGTTCCTCGGTTCTGGAAAAACTACCCTCCTGAATCACATACTAACCAGCACCGAACATAAAATGAAGTTCGCAGTTATTGAGAACGAGTTCGGAGACGTCGGCATTGATGAGAATATTCTGGTCGAAAGTTCCGAGGAGAGCATAATTGAAGTGATGAATGGCTGTATTTGCTGCACCGTTAGGGGCGATCTAACTGAAATGCTCGATAAAATGTATGAGAGAATAAAGGACTTCGATGGAGTTCTGATTGAGACGACCGGCTTAGCGGATCCAGCTCCGGTAGCACAGACCTTCTTCGTCGACGACAATATTGTCGAGAGGTATAAGCTGGATGGGATAATTACTGTTGTCGATGCCAAGCACATCACGCAGCACGTTGATGAAGAGAAGCCCGAAGGCGTCGAGAATGAGTCCGTTGAGCAGCTTGCCTTTGCTGACAGAATAATGTTGAACAAGATTGACCTTGTTTCCGAAGAAGAGCTGGGAGAGGTCGAAAGCAGAATCAGATCTATCAATAGATTCGCCCCCCTTTATCGGACAGAAAACAGTATTATTGATCCAAAGGAGCTGATAAACATAGGCTCATTTGATCTGGAGCGAACATTGGAGATGGATCCCGAATTCCTCGATACAGAGGCGGAGCATGAGCATGACGCGCGCGTAACATCCACCAGCTCCAAATTTGAAGGGGCGCTTAACGTCAACAAACTCAATAGTTGGATCGGAGAAATATTGCAGAACAAAGGCGAGGATCTGTTTCGATACAAGGGCGTTCTAGCCGTTAAGGGCACGGATCAAAAGTTTGTATTTCAGGGAGTTCACATGCTATTTGGGGGTGGTTTCAGCTCAGAGGTAGCGACTTGGAAGGAAGATGAGGTGCGTGAGTGCCGTTTCGTTTTTATCGGTCGAGATCTGGATCATGAAGAGCTGCAGTCGGGATTAATGGAGTGCATCGCAGAAGATCTCCGCTTCGATGTGGGAGATACCGTGTATGCGAATATCGGAGAGTTCACAGAAGGCAAGATTCTGAAGTGCTGGGACGATGGGAACCCGTACAGGGTGGAAATCCAAAATGAGGAGAGGTCCAATGTATGGGTCCCCATCGATAACGATGCTTATGTTAGGAAATATATTTGAGTGTAGAGAATAATGTCCTCCAGGGTGGTTGTCTGCAGTGGATGCTGCTGTGGTCGTGTAGAAAAGGGACATAATGAGGTCCCAGTAGATGGTCTGAATAATGCATGGGAGCAGCATGCCCTCGAAAATAGCGTAGAGCTAATGATTTCAGGTTGCCTGGGACCTTGTAAAATGAACAATGTCTCTGTATTGGTAACAGACGGAGACATGTTATGGCTCGGTGGGCTAGGCGAAGAGTCGCATTATGGTGCACTAGTGGAATGGGCCAAGGAAGTAGCTCGTTACGGTCCGTCGGCAAGACTTCCAGAAATCCTTGCAAAGAAGCAATTTGAGCCTACAAATGTAAAAGAGGAGGTTTTGGATTCTATTTCGAACCTTCTTAGGATAGAACGCGGTTAAATAACAGTGGGATAATTTGATAGTAGTACGACTATGAGTTATTTCCTGGATTAAATAATGGTGCTAATTGAGTCTGGAAAAGGCCCACTAGCCCGAATATTGCCGCAGCAACAACAGCTATCATTGACCCACTCCCCGTACCCATTTCGGATGACAGGTATAGTCCGAGAAAAACGGATGTGAGTCCGAAAATCTGAGTCCAAATGAGGCATGATCGGAAGCTCTTGCCCATTAGCTGCGCAGTAGCTGCTGGGGTTACTAGGAGTGCAGTCACCAATAGAGTTCCGACGACTTGGACCATGCTAACTACTACTGCAGCAGTTGTCACGCTGAAAAATAGTCCAATTCCTCTTGCCGGGATACCTTGAACTTCTGCCGCTATCGGATCGATAGTAGTGGCCAGTAAAGCATTCTGCAGTATGGAAATGGAAAACAAGGAGAACAGACTGATGAAAATAATTAGGTCCAAATCCTGCTCATCGATCAGTAGTACACTACCAAAAAGATATCCTTCGACATCAATTGTCACACCGCCCCCATAGAGTCTGAGAACCACTAGTCCAAATGCAAGCATCCCCGTCATGAAGATAGCAATCGAGGCATCACCGGTTAGGATTTCGGCCCTCTGCATCTCAAAAATGAGGATTGCTGCAATTGTACTGAACATAAGAGCGAACCAGAGGGGCGAGGATGACCCCAAAACTAGACCCACGCATATGCCTCCGAATGATACATGTGCGAGTCCGTCACCAATCAGTGAAAGGTTTCTTACCAATAGGAAAGAACCCAGAAAACCCGCAACGACTGTGACCAAAACCGATGCGACGAGGGCATTCTGGAATAAACCGGAAAAGAAGTGAGGGAATATCTCGCCGGGGATATAAGGGGCGATACTCTCGAGCGCTGGGCTGATTAGCCGCATCAAAGATGATCCTATTCCCATGCTTACTCGCCCTCATACCATAATCCGGATCTTTCCGAGTGAGTGTGTTCTATTCCACGAAGATTCGCAAGCTGGGAATGATCCGGCAGATTCTCCGGGGATCCGTCGAATTGTATTCCCTCCTCCAGAAATACTATTCTATGTGTCGTTTGAATTACAGCAGAAAGGTCGTGTGAGACCATGAGAATCGTTTTACCAAAGTTGTGGCATAGATCGTCCAACAGCTTTAGCAGGGAGTTTCTGGATGCACGATCAACGCCTACTAAGGGTTCGTCAAGTAAAATGAATTCTGTGTCTGATGCAAGGGCTCTACCGATAACAGCCCTCTGGAACTGGCCTCCGGATAGTCGAGAAACATCGATATCCGCCATTTCAGTGAGTCCGGTCATCTCCAGAGATAGCTCGACCCTCTCCTTCATATCCGAGTTCATGAACCCCCATAGGTAATTTTGATGGTTCAAAGTACCTAGTCTGATTAGTTCCCTAACAGTGATGTGAACACTGTTTGGAAGTTGTGTGGCTGCTTGGGGTACCCACCCCACCATTCCGATATTTTTCTTTGAGGCAGGCTCGTCGCCAAAGACTGTCACACTGCCACCCATAGGCTTGAGAATTCCAAGTATAGTCAGTAGCAGAGTTGTCTTTCCGCCACCGTTCGGACCTACCAATCCAACGAATTCGCCCCTGTTTATATCGAGAGAAATACTATCCAGAACCTCTTTTCCTGACCTACTGACTGTCAGGTTTCTTACACTAAGTATTGGCTCTTCAGATATTTCTTGGGACATTATTCACCATCTCCTAAGGAATCGACAACCATGAGCCGGCCAAGGCGATCAACAGGAAAAATCAATCCGCTTTTTTCCATAAACTTAGTGATTAAATCCACATTCTCACCGCAACTTAGGCCTCATTTCATTCAGATTTGATGGGTGTTGGCGAGAGGAGGTACGGATACCGAGAATGATGCTGGGTGATACTTTCTCCCCTCGCCAACGTGAGTATTCAGCACTCGAGAAATGGTAGTCTGGATCACCAGATTCACTCCCAAGAGCAGCAATACAAGCGTCATTAGCTGACTAGCAGCCAAGGCCGACCTTGAGACTCTCCAAGCTCTTCTTCATTAGTGAAATGTAGTCGTCAGTAGAGTCCTTTGGAGGAAGTTCCATTGTGTATAGGTACTCTACGCTGACACCGTTTGGCATCGTATCGGATGTGGTCTGTTCGACTATGCTGTCAACGGCCGAGATCGAAGTGTATTCCTCAACGAAAAGGACCGTTATTCCATCCTCATTGATCTCCTCGACGGCTTCGGCGATATCAGCAGCTGATGGTTCCCCTTCTGGGTCGAGGCCATGGATTGAAATGAACTTCAGATCGTATCTCTTTGCCATGTAACTGTATGCGTTGTGGTTGGCAATCACCTTGGTGTCTGTGCATGTTGAGTCACTGGGGAGAGTAGTCTGGAAGTCAGCATGTAGGCTATCCAGCTGTGCCATGTAGGACTCAGCGTTGGACGTGAAATCGTCCTCTCCATTTGGGAATGCTACCTTCAGTGCCTCTAGGACTACCTGGGCCTGCTGCTTGAATGCTAATGGGTCTAGCCAGCTGTGGGGGTCGTAATCGAACTCCTCCTCTCCCTCGCCGGCTTCTATCTCGCCCTCATCGCCGTGTTCGTCATGGTGGCCGTGATCGTGAGCACCAGAACTCTCCTGGGCCACTGGCTCTATGTCAGCCCCTGCTGAGTCCTTCAGGTAGTGCTGGTCGCGCTCGAACTCCGTAGGTACGTGCTGGGCGAAGACCGAGATC
>MDTB01240060.1_pt1 | contig 32236 bp, 36 predicted proteins | sample 811161 | NCBI WGS metagenome assembly MDTB01 (sample SAMN05326650, study PRJNA326480) | marine metagenome | isolation source: seawater | place: Mediterranean Sea | collected 2009 | reverse complement strand
TTTTGTAGCATCTACAATTATTTTTCTTACTTCACTTGCATTTTGAAATATTTTTTTTCTAGAAATAGTTGGATGGATTAAAAACATTAACGAAGTATCTGTTAGTTTTTTAGCATTTTCCAATCTTTGCTTTGGCTTATAATCCTTATTATCAAATGCTCTTTCTAAATAAATTTCCGAGCAGCCTCCTGTTTGACAAAAAATATTTTTACTATTTATATTCTCAATAATTTTTTCTCTATTATAATCTAATCTCAAAGCATTTGGATTTAAATAAGCATAATATTTATACCATGCATGCTCATATTTTTCATTAGGCAAGTATGAGTTTATAGCATCTAAATCCTGTAATGCTTCATGATAAATTAAAGCGTTTCGTTTTCTCACTTTATGCCATTTTTTCATATATGTTAATTGAACATTACCAATTGCTGCTTGCATTTCTGTCATTCTAGAATTTGTTCCAAATCTATCGTGTTGCCATCTAAAACCTTCGGGATGATTCTTATTATAAACAGATTCAATTGTTTTTCCATGGTCTTTAAAGCTCCATATTGCATCCCATAATTTTTCATTATTTGTTGTTATCATGCCTCCTTCTCCACCAGTTGACATTATTTTATCCTGACAAAATGACCAAGCACCCACATCACCAACTGTACCTACTGATTTACCATTAATTTTAGCTCCATGTGCTTGTGCGCAGTCTTCAATTACAAAAAGGTTATTTAATTTAGCAATTGCCATGATCTTCTCCATGTCACAAGGCCAACCTGCCATATGAACACAAATTATACCTTTTGTTTTAGATGAAATTTTCTTTTCAATTGATTCTGGAGAGATATTGCCACTTCTAGGATCAATATCTGCGAAAACAGGTATAGCATTATTTGTAATAACAGCGGAAACCGATGCAATAAATGAACGTGGGGTAACAATTACCTCGTCGCCATTAGAAAGGTTGAAAGCTTTTAGTGCTAATTCTAATGCTACTGTGCCATTTGCTAATGCTATAGAATATTTAGAATTTGTCCATTGTGAAAAATTTTTTTCAAAATCCCGGCATTCATTTCCAGTCCAATAATTCACTTTATTTGATGATAGAACTTTTTTAACTCTTAAAATTTCTTTCAAAGTATATGATGGCCAATTTTGATTAAACATTTTGCTCTTAATTCTTTCTATGATTTAATTTTCAATAATCTTGCGTGTTGATTCACCGTATGCGAAGGATGCTCTTTCTGACTGAACAATAACTATGTCTCGCTTTATTCCTTTTTTAAAAGACCTTCTTCCATGCATAAACCTTACATTATCAACCATAATTAAATCTCCTATTTTCCATTGGTGATTATACGTTAATGCTTCAGATTTTTCTTTTATTTCATTCATAATCTCAACTGGAATCTTTTTTCTGCTTGCGGTCATCATATCATCATTTTTTATTTGATTATCTTTTCCAAGCTCAGCTAAAAGGTGATTTGAAAATGCGAGTGAATTGCCAAATCGGGTTTTTCTTACAGCATATTGCAATTGAGTAAATTTAAGTACACCTTCATCCCAATTTATATGCCCTGAAGTACCTGGCGTGTTAGAAATCCAGGGCTGATTAGCTTTACCTTTTCTAATTGCTCCAGTTTCAATTTCAATATCAAATAATAATGGCTCAGCAAGAAAAAAAGCTTTTGTTGATGTTGACAACTTTGACCATAACTTCATTCCATCACATAAAATTGTTTCTCCTCCTTCTCTAGGGGGAACATTGCAATAAAACCAAATTATTTCTGGAGAAACTGGTGAATAACTACCCTCGCTATGTAAAGTATGGGCATCTGTTCCTAAATCAACATCTCTAATATTTTTTTTGTTAAATCTTTTTTTTCTTCTATCTGCATCTCTTGAGTATTTTTCAGTATATATATTAGTAAACTCTAAAATATTATCAGGATCAAAATCAAAACCTCTAAAAAGTATGATTCCTTTATTTTCAAAAAATTTAATTATTTCATCTTTAATAATATTGCTAGAGTTAGTGTCGCTTTTTGGGGAAATAGATATACCACCATCTAAAAACTTATCTGAAATATTATCAAAATTAATTTTCATAAAAATTTCCTCTTTTTTCTTTTATTTAAACAGAGTAAAAACGATTTGCAATTGTATTTGCTATTTGATCTGATAGTAATTTTTTTTGTTTTAATAGTCTTTCGTAACTCCCTGCGGAACCATATTCATCTTCTATTCCAATTTTTAATAGTGGTGGACCATTATTTAGTGACGAAATATACTCAGAGACAGCACTACCTAATCCCCCAATTGTATTATGCTCCTCAACAGTAACTATTAATTTATGGGATGTTGATAATTTATCTAATAAATCACAATCTATTGGCTTAACAGTATGCATATCAACAAGTGTACAATCTATTTTACCCTCACTTAGGAGTTCGGTGGCCTCTAGCGCTTTATGCACCATAGTGCCATTAGCAATGACAGCTACATCGTTTCCCTCTTTTAGAGTAACACCTTGACCTATCTTGAATTCAAAATCTTCATTATAGATTGTAGGGTTTGGAGCCCCTCCAGTAAGTCTAATATAAACTGAATTGGGATGAAAAGCTGATTCTGAAACCGCCTTAACCGTAGATGTGCAGTCCGCAGGAGATACAATTGAAATATTAGGTATTGATCTTAGAACACCAATATCTTCAATACAGCAATGAGTATACCCTAACATACCTAGAACTAATCCACTAGCTAATCCAACCATACATATTTTATGATTCATATATCCAGCATTGACTTTAATTTGCTCACAACATCGCATTGTTTGAAATGGAGAAAATGTTGATGTATAAACCATCATTCCTTCACTAGCAAGACCTGTAGCAACACCTATCATGTTTTGTTCTGCAATCCCAACATCAACATATCTCTCTGGAAATTTATTTTTAAATCTATCTAGACCTGCTGATGTTGAGGTATCTCCAGTAACAACCATGAAATTTTCATATTTTTTTGCCATTTCAAGTACAGAGAGACCGTAGGTTGCTCTTGAACCAATTCTTGACCACATTTTTGTAGTAGATTGAGAAATTTTCATCCGTTTTTTCCTTCTAATTCTAACAAAGCTTCTTCATATTGAGACTTAGTCATAGGAGCATGATGCCAAACATTATTATTTTCTGCAAATGAAAAACCCTTGCCTTTGATTGTGTGGGCGATAATTGCAAATGGCCCATTAAATTTTTTAGCTTTAATTAGTGTTGAGTATATTTCAGAAATATTATGACCATCTATTTCTACAACTTCCCACCCAAAGCTCTTCCATTTTGAAGCAACGTCACCTAGGCTCATTATCTCTTCATTGGAACCTGTTTGTTGTAGATTATTTCGATCAATAATTGCAACAAGATTATTTAAATCAAATTGAGCGCCTGCCATTGCACCTTCCCAGACAGACCCTTCGTTACACTCACCATCTCCCATAAGAACATACACGTTGCAATTTTTTTTATTAATCTTAGTTGCCAATGCTACTCCAATACCTAAAGACAGACCCATGCCCAAGCTTCCATTAGAAAATTCTATACCTCTATCTCTTTTCATTATCGGATGACCAAATAAATATCCTCCATCTTTTTCAAAATTATCTAAATCTTTTTTAGGAATATATCCTACTTCTGATAGAGCAGTATAATATCCAAGAACACCGTGCCCTTTGCTCAAGATAAATCTATCTCTTTTATCCCAGATAGGATTTTTTGGATCAATTTTCATAATTTCTCCAAATAGAGTTGCAGTTATATCAACTATAGATAGCCCACCTCCAAAATGGGAACTTCCAGCTCCAGCATTCAAAGCCATATTGAGAACATTTTTTCTCATTCTCAAAGCCATAGCTTCTAGTTTCTTAATCACATTTTCATTTGACATATATTTACATTCCTCCATCAACTCTTAAAACTTGACTTGTCATATATGAACTCATATCTGAAGCAAGAAAAAGAATTGAATTTGCAATTTCTTCAGGTCTACCAACCCTCTTTAGACATATCCTATTTAATGTTTCAGCTAGAGCATCGTCAGGCGTACTATTTTCCATCATTTCGGTTTGGGTAAGCCCTGGAGCAACTGCATTTACTCTAATATTAAAGGCTGATAATTCTTTTGCTAGCACTTTTGTTGTCGAAATAACTGCAGCTTTTGCTGAAGCGTAGCCAGTTCGACCCTCATTTCCTTCAATAGCCGCACTTGACGAAATATTAATAATATTTCCCTTCTTTTGCTTCATCATTAATCTTGAAACATACTGTGTGAGAAGCATATGTGAAAAATAGTTAATTTTAAACATTTCTTCTAATTTTTGCTGAGACGTCATTTGAAATAAAGCTGTAAAGATAAGACCTGCATTATTTACAAGAACGTCAATTGGTTTTTTATAATTTTTAATTTCTTTAAATCCATCTATAATTTGATCGCTTTCATTTAAATCAAAATAAATTGGCCATATTTCAACGGAATATTTATTTTTTAAATAATCAATTTCCTCTAAAAAATAATCATAATCTTTTCTGGCACAAGCCCAAACATTTGCACCGTTCTTTGCAAATAATCTTAGAGTTTCTAAGCCTATTCCTTTATTACAACCAGTAATTACAGCATTTTTATTTTCTAATAGCAATTTTCATTCCTTATTTTTTTGTCATGGAATATTCTTCCAAAATATGAGGCATCACGATATTAAAATCAATTGAACAAATAATTTTATTATCTACAAAAGCTTCACCTTTACACTTTCCAAGTCCTCTTTTCCAAGCAAGTAGTTCTGTATTTATTTCAAAACGGTCCCCAGGAACAACCTTTCTAAATAATTTAAACTTATTAGCTGAGGTTAAATAAACAACTTTCCCCTTATTGCCAGGCAAAGTAGTAACCATTAAAGCTCCTAATTGAACAATTGATTCCATCATTAAAGCTCCTGGAACCATCGGATTATCTGGAAAATGCACTTCAAACCACCAATCATTTATAGTGAAGTTTTTAAACCCCTTCGCTGATTTTCCGGGAATTATTTCCTCTGCTTTGTCTAACAATAAATAAGGGTATCTATTCTGTTGATATTCATAAAGGCCATTTTTGTCTAATTTAATTTTACTGCTCATTATTTACACCTTATAAAGTACTTATCTCTCTCGAAAGACAGCTTATCATATCATATCCATCCCATACTAAATCTATATCTAAAGTTCTCCCTATTGGAACAATTCTATCTACCCCCATTAAATTTTTATCTAATATTGTTTTAGCCAAGCTATCTTTATCAAAACCATAGTATGCTAAAGTTTGAAATTTAGTATTAATAAACGAAGAAATTTCATGTGTATTATTTAAATCATACTGATAAAAAAATCCGCACTTACCTCTTAAGCTATCAACTTGCTCAGGCAAAGTATCAAGTGATAGTAAATAGATATTGTTATCATATTTAAAAAAATCAAACTTTCCTTCTAAATCTATAGCCTTTTTACACAGCTCTAAATGTTTTTCCATAGCTATAATATCTTCAATTATATACTCTTTTTTAACGATAAATGAATTAAGACCATTCCAAAAAATGTCTTTAGCTTTTGATTTATTTTTACCTGTCCAAAAAATAATGTGTGGAGAAGAGCAGGCATTTTGATCCATTAAGTATGTATCATTATAGAAATTTTCATATAACTTCTCTTTATCTGCGTTACTTTGATTTATAAAATAGTCTGAATTTAAAAGCGCAAAACTGTACCTATCTGAAAAAGTTATGTCTATTGATTTAGTAGGTAAACTTGATTTTCTAACTTCATTTATAGTTTCATCTCCACCCCATATTAATCTTACATCACATTTTGCCGATATATGATCTGTAATATTTGATGATTTGCTGTATTTAATAAATGCGGTTCGAGAGTAAAGATTTTTAAATTTAATATCTTCTAAAATAGTTTTAATATGAGAAATTAAAATGTCTAATTGTTGAAAATTCTTTGATGGGACTCTTATAATATTTGAATTACCAGACAAAAGACCAAATATAAATGAATAGGCAAAATTTAAAGGAACATTTGATGGAGAAATATGAAAAATAAGTCCTTTACCAATACGATAATTAAAATGTGAATATTTATTCTTATAACTAAGAATGTTATTTTTTCTACACCAAAAAGCAAATGTTGCAAGATCAGAAAACTCTTTTAAGTTTTTTAGATTTTCTGATTTCTGAGGATAATTTAGCCAAAAAATCTATTGATTGCTGATTGAACGGGTTTTCAGGTATAGTTTTGATTTGTTTCGTACCAGCAATAACGACAACATCATCAAAATCATTCAACTGTATCACTGCAACCTCTTATCTCTGCTTTAGCTATTCTTCCATGAACAACAAAGCATTTTCCTGGATTATCACATTTACAGTCAACTAGCTCACCTATATCCTCAGAAATTAAGCTATGACCAGGATAGCTTAAGGGTAAAAGAGAAATAATTTGAATTATTCCTGGCTCATTAAAGCCGCATGCACTAAAGTCATTTCTTCTAATAATTATATCAGAATAAATAGACGTTTTAAGATTTCCTTGGTCGCATTCAAGAAAGATAGATCCTGTTTGCTCAACCATCCCGTAATAATTGACAACTTTATTTATACCTAAAATATTTGAAATCTTAGATTTATATTCGTTATTATTTACGGATTCTTCAATTAATTTCTTCCATCCGCCTCCATGTATCAAAGTTCCATTAATATTATTAAATTTTAATTTCTTGTCAATCAGTGATTGAATAAAAAATTTCCATACAATAAAAGTAAATCCAAAGATAAATACATTTTCATTTTTATATCTTTTAAAAAAACTTGAAACATTTTCTATATCTAATTCCATTTTGTCGTTTAAAGCATAAACTGGTCTTTTTCCAAAGGTAGAAAATCCAATTATTCCGGCAGCTCTAGCTGAAAAACTTTTTCTATTTTTTACTGTTGATGGACTATCAACAATTAACATTGGCAGCCTTTTATTACCCAAAACAGTTGAAACAAGTTTTGTCAAAACTTTTGTTTGTAAAATTGCATTATTTCTGTTTAAATAAATTTTAGAAAAGCTTTGGCCTGACGTACCTGATGATCTCATTATCTTAAAGATTTCATCATTCTTTATACTTTTCATATCGTAATCTTTAAAAATTCTTACAGGTATAAAAGGTATTTCATTTAGGCTATAACTTTCTGACGGCTTGTAGTTCATTGAGTTTAAGATCAATTTATATTCATTACAATTATCATAATGATGTCTCGTTAACTCGTTTATTTTTTCAATAAAAAAATTATTTCTAATATTTTTTTTATTTGTAAAAGGATTTTCTTCTAAAATTTTTTCAATCATAACTTTAAGTTAAAGTAAATTGGTCAGTTTTGGATACTGTATTTTACCAGACTCATTCCTTGGTATTTTACTTATATATTCAACAATTACGTTTTTTGGATTTAACTTAAATGTTTCTCTGGTATATTTTTTGATTTGAACACAATCTTTTTTTATTTCAGAAAAAATAATTAATTTATCATCTGTCCCAATACATGCGCATTCAAAGCCAAGATTGTTTAATTTGACTTCAACGCTATCAAGACTAATTCTAATTCCGTATATTTTAATAAAGCGTTTTTTTCTACCTGTTATATAAAAATATCGGTCTTTATCAAATTCTGCTAGGTCTCCAGTATATAATTTCCCATTATTCAAGTCACCTAAACTAAGATCCTTGTAACTTGATGCATAGCCCATGCAAACATTGTCACCGTAAAATACGAGTTCACCTTCAGTGTGACTATTGCTGATAATTTCTTGATTTTTATCTATCAATTCAAACCTACCACCTGGGATAGGAATTCCTATGCTGGTTAGTTTAGATGAAAGTTTTTCTGCTGGAAGGTATGACATTCTTGGGGATGCCTCTGTTTGTCCATACATTACAATAAATTTAATATCTTTTTTTAAGCAAACTTCAGCAAAGTATTCTAAAGTGTGCTCATCTAGTTTTCCGCCGGCTTGGGTTATATACTTAAGTGAGGGAACAGAAGTTTTTTGGAAATTCAATTTTTTTAAAATCTTATATGAAAAAGGAACACCGCTAAAAGTAGTAACCTTAAAATTAATTAAATGATTCCAGAAATCTTTTTCCATAAATGAACGTTGATTCAAAACAATGCTTGATCCTCGAAATAAATGAGAATTAATTATTGATATACCAAATGAATAACTGGGTGGCATTGTTGTTATAACAACGTCATTTGAACCTATATTTAGATATTGACAAATAGATAAGGTGTTAGAGGAAATGTTTTTATGTGATAATCTTACAAATTCCGGGCTTCCTGTGCTACCAGATGTCATTAACATCAAGCATAAATCTTTATGGATAGTATAATTATTTTTATTTTTGAAAAGATTGTAAGAATTGAATTTTTTTATTTTTTTCCAATTATTTAATTCACTGAGAACGGTATTTGGAGTGTACAAATAACTTGGTTTAAATCTCTGGACAAGTTTTTTTTAATAAACTTAAGTGAATATCATCATTTATGAATGCTACTGGGATATTGTTTCTTACGAAAGCAATGTATCCTACTAGAAAATCATAAGAATTATTACAAATAATGAAGGCAAGCCCTCTATTTGTTATAGAGTCTCTATATAAATTCGCATCTGAAACTAGATCCTTATAAGTGTAGGAATTTTCATTACAGAAGATTTTAGAGGAATTGTTATCTTCCAGCTTATCAAATATATTCAACTATCTGATACTCAATTAAGTAGCTCAAGCGAGCATTAAATTAAAACGTAAATTTAAGCTATCTGGCCAATAGGCGGTTGGCTACTAAGATCCACTCTTTCTTCAGGTCCAAAAATCTCATTTGCATCAGCAGGATTAAAAATTGATTGCCCGTCACCGCTCATATATTTTTGGATAAATTCTGTATTTTCACCTGCTAAGCATTTGCTGCTAAACTCATTAAAGTGCTTAATGCTAAAGCCAAAATCTCTAATTTCTTTAAGAGATTGTTCAAAAACATTGCCAATTTTTATATGGACATATGGACATACCAAAACATCGCCAATTGGAGTAATATACATTCTATTTACTGTGTTGCAACCCAAAACGCTTTCATAGTTTCTATCAAATGGGTTCCAAATATTTCTGAGTATATTTTTATGTTTTTTTCTTAACTCAATCAATCTTTCTTTATCTTTGTCGTCAACTATGACTTCTTTCATTTTTTCAAGCTTTAACCACATTCCAGATGGTACCGCAACATTTAATAAAGTTGTATAATCATTATCATCGGAATACTTACATAGCTGTTCGATATCTTCAGAAAAAGCATTGTAATGCCCAACTGTTATATTAAGATAAGGGTCAATACCTACTTCTTGGACATTTTTTAGTGCATCCATTGCTCTGCGCCAAGATTCTTTACGACCTCTGATTGTGTCGTGAGTTTCTTCATCAAAACTATCAACACTAACAGAAACTCTACCAACTTTTGCATCAGCTAATCTTTGGGCCATTTTCTTATCGAGAAAATATCCATTTGTTGTCAGGTATAAGTAAAATCTTTCAGGTTTTATTGCTTCGAGAACATCAAATAGTAAGTCAGGTCTCAACAATAATTCACCACCTTGGAGGTCAAATTCAAAAATTCCCAGTTCATCAGCTTGATCAGCAATACTACGAACCATATCTAAGTCTAATGTTTCAGAATTATGATCACCAACAGGAGAGTTAGTAAAACAATATTTACATGTCAAATTGCATGCATTATTAAAATTTAAATCAATACCGCGTTGTTTTGTACCAATCTGACCATTATTCTTACGAACATAATCATGAAAACTCTTTAATTTTGCCATCAATTCTGGCTTGTCTATTAAACTTGGCATTTTTTCCTCGAATTATATTAAAAAATAGTAACTAGAATTTAACTAGACTAAAGCAATTCACAAAAGATTTTTCTGAAATGCCAAGATCTATAAAAAAACCAAAATTGGGTTCGATTCCTGATAATTTTTTTACTAATTCGCCACAAGCTGTTGCTGTGCCACCTGTAGCGAGTAAATCGTCTATAATAACAACATTGTCATTATTTTTAATTGAATCTGAGTGTAATTGCAAGGCATCTGTTCCATATTCAAGATCATATTCTTGAGTTATCGTATTGGAGGGTAGTTTTCCTGGCTTTCTTGCTAATACAAATGAGCAATTTAACTTTATCGCTAATGGTGCGCCAAAGATAAAACCTCTGCTCTCAATACCAACTATCACATCAGGGTTCATTTTTTTATAATAATCAAAAAAAGAATCAACAACGTAATTAAACGCTATTGGGTTTTGGAGAATTGTAGTTATGTCTTTAAACTGAATTCCTGCCTTGGGAAAATTTGGAACATTTCTAATTAAGCTCTTAATTTGATTTAAATCCATAAAACCGTTTCCTTAATTCACGCACTAAAACTTTTTATAAAATGCTTAATTAATTTTTTTACGTTAGTTACGTTTTTACTCATTACTTTATAGATCATTTCCATGCTTACTTCTTCCTCGGTTTCGTACCAGCAATCATAATCTGTACTCATAGCAATACTTTGATATTTTAAGCCTAATTCATTGGCAAGAATTATTTCTGGCACAGTTGACATATTGATTATGTCACAATTCCAAGATCTGAACAACTTACTTTCGGCTTTTGAACTAAATCTAGGCCCTTCGATAGTTACAACTGTTCCATTTTCGTGGAATTTAAACCCTAACTTTGAAGCACTCATTATAAGACAATTTCTCATTTGCAAGTTAAACGGATTACCCATTGGAGTATGTCTAACTTCATTTTCATCATAAAAAGTGTTTTTTCGATTTGTTGTTCTGTCGATGAATTGATCTGGAAAAACAAAATGCCCCGGGGATATTCTTTTTCTTAAAGATCCGCATGCAGTAACAGCTAAAACATGAGTGCAGCCATTTTCTTTTAAACTCCAAACGTTTGCTCTATAATTTACATTTGTAGGGTTTATTGTATGATCTTTGCCATGTCTAGATAAAATATCAACCTTTATGCCATCAATTTCGCCAGTAAGTAAATCAGAACTAGGTATGCCATAAGGGGTATTAACGCTTTTTACGGTTGTGTTATCAAACAAATTAGGGTCTTCCATTCCAGAACCTCCAATTATACCTATTTTAAGACTTCTAGGCATTTTTATGTTCTAAGAGAGAAACGCTGTAAGGATATTTCGCAATTCCTTTTTCTGTAATAATTCCAGAAATTAATTCTGAAGGAGTAACATCAAAAGCGGGTGTGCACACATCGAAGTTTTCATTTGTTAAATTAATTTTATTAATTGATGTTATTTCATCTGGCGATCTCTCCTCAACAGGAATATCATCCCCAGATTTACAATTATAATCAACAGTAGATAAAGGAGCAGCAATATAGAATGGTATATTATGATGCTTAGCTAAGACAGCTAGACTATAGGTCCCTATTTTATTTGCAGTATCTCCATTCGAGGCTATTCGATCGGCTCCAGCAAAAACACCATTTATATTATATCTTTTCATAGCTTGAGCAGCCATACTATCAGTCATCAGTGAAAAAGGTGTGTTTGTTCTGTTTAATTCCCATGTATTCAATCTTAACCCTTGAAGTAAAGGTCTAGTTTCGCATACATAAACTTTCAATGCTTTACCTTTTGCGTGTGCATATTGAATTACGCCCAAAGCTGTTCCAATCCCACTAGTTGCAAGCCCGCCAGTATTGCAAACCGTAATTAAATTGGAATTATTAGAAATAAGCTCAGAACCATTTAAACAAAGATTGTGGCAACGCATTATATCGTCTTCGTTAATTTTTTTAGCATGAACTAATAATTCTTTTCTTAATTCATCAATTTCTCCAGAATGATTATCGCAAATACCAATCATCTGATTTACAGCCCAAGAAAGATTTACCGCTGTGGGTCGAGTAGATTCAATCTCTTTACACATTTTAAAGAATTGATTCTTGAAATCAATAAAATTTCTAGTTTTAATTTCATTTGCAGCTAAAACACAAGAATATGCACCAGCTACCCCTATGGCGGGAGCGCCTCTAATTGATAGCCTATATATTGCTGCGCAGACTTCTTTATAGTTTGATGTAACAATATATTCTTCGATTAGGGGCAATTTTGTTTGATCAATAATTTTAACTTTTTTATTTGACCATTCTATTGTTGGGGTTAAAGGAATTAATGTTTTCATATTATACGATCATTACCTCCATCAATAGGTATTTGCGACCCTGTAGTTTTGCTACTTTTCGAACCTGCTAAGAAAACAACTAGCTCGGCAACATCTTTTGATGAGACTTCGGTTTTTAAAAGATTTCTTGATTTATAATTTTTTATTGACATTTTATATTTTTCTGCACGTAACTGAAGAGTATTTTTAGACCAAACAGCAGTATCATATACTGAATCAGGATGAATAGTATTTACTCTTATTTTGTGTTCTGATAGTTCAATCGCTGCTAATCTTGACATTTGAGTCAAGCCAGCTTTAGAAACAGTATATGTTCCAGCTCCTGGTCCAGGAGCACCTACATTTCTAGAGCCAATAAAAACAACAGCAGGATCACAACCAAATTTTAAATAAGGTATACACTCTCTTAATATTTTATGATGAGATGTCAAATTGATTTCAATGTCTTTTTTCCATTTCGTATCAGAGATTTCTTCTAAATCAGCAGTTGAAGAAAAGACACCGGCATTACTTACAAGAATATCTAAACCTCCAAACGTACTAATAGTTTTGCTCACAGCTTTTTTAATTTGAGTAGAATTTGTCAAGTCACACTTAATTCCAAAAAAACTATCTTTATCATTAAAAATTTCGCCTATCTTAGAGTTTTTGTCAATTCCAACTACACAACAACCTTGATCAATGAGCTTCTTAGCGCATGCATAACCAATGCCGCTAGCAGCTCCAGTAACAATAGCTATTTTTCCCGAAAATTCTGGCACTTGATTGTTTTTCTTTAGTTTGGCTTGTTCTAAATCCCAATATTCAACATCGAATAAGCTTTTAAAAGGAATAGGTTTCCATTGATCAAGTAACTTTGATGTTTGCATCGCCCTAATTGTATGCTTATTGATATCAAAAACAATTTTGGCAGATTTCAAAGAATCTCCAAAAGAAATGGTCCCGCTGCCAGCCCACAAAGCCCATCTTGGGGCAGAGTCGAGTTTCTTAACCCCTCTTCTTTTATTCTTTTTATAATAGCTGTCATAATCATTAACAAATTTTGCTAAGGAGTTTTCAATGTCATCTCTTATAATCCAACCAAAAGGCTTTGTTCTAATTACATGATCTGGGGTCAGTGTACCAGATTGAGCTAATTTTTCTGAAAATTTTAGTTTTGAAAAACCAACAGCTTCTGGAGAATTATTTATTATTGCTAAACATGGCTTATCAAGGATTTGCGATGCTTTTTTTCGAATTTTAGATAATTTTATTAGATCAATTTTTGATTTTGATTTATTGTATTTTCTCCATGATTTCTTTTTTTTAATAAATTTTTCAGCATCAGAAACGATATTAATCATTAAATCGTAACTTTGCTTTGCAGAGGGACCAAAACTGAAAACTCCATGGTTCATAAGTATCATTCCTTTGAGTTTTTCCCAATTTATATCTTTTGTCATTTCAGCAATTTTCTTTGCTAGAATAAATCCTGGCATTACATAGGGTACAACTAAAATGTCATCACCATAAATGTCTGCTAGGGCACTTTTTGCAAAAGAAGTATTCGTAATTGAAAGAACTGAATCTGCGTGTGTATGATCGACAAACTTGTAAGGGATAAGGGCATGTAAAATAGCCTCTACTGATGGACTAGGCGCGCTAGGGTGAAGTTTAGCTATGCCTTGCTCAATGACCATCTGAGTATCGCTCAGTTTTTCTAAACTTGCTAGTTTAATTAGATAAGATAAATCAACTGGGGCAAAACCTTCTTTTTCTATAGTTACTAAATCCCAACCGCTACCTTTAATAAATAGGGTATCAACTTTACTACCAAAAACATTTTTATATAAACTCTTAACCGAGGTATTTCCACCACCATGCAAAACTAATTCCGGGTTTTGACCTAATAATCTTGACGAGTATACTCTTTGGTCGATATCCGTTTTTGAATATTTTAAAAATTCTTTGTTATTCCAAAGGTTTTTCATGAATTAAAAATTTATAAGCTAGATAACTACTTCATATTTTTTAAGAATTTCTTTTCCTTTTTCAAAAGAGCTGAAATCAATTATGTCATCCATCTCCATACTAATGTCAAAAGCATCTTCAAGCTCCGCAATTAAACCCATATGACCTATTGAGTCCCACTCTTCTATAGATTCATATTCAAGATCGGTATTCACTTTATCATGGTCAATAGAAAATGCTTCAACAAATGCATCAACATATTTTTTTTCGTTTTCCAACTTAAGTATCCTTTCATTTATTTATTTTTGGTATTGTCACGTATCGCTCTAGCAGGGTTACCAGCGACCGTGAACGATCGGGGAACGTCTTTATAAACTGATGAACCCATTCCAATTTTAGAATATTTTCCAACTTTAACATTTAAGAAAATTTGGGAACTACAGCCAACTTCAACACAACTTTCAATAACAACTTTTCCAAGAATACAGGCCATTGGACTTAACACGCAATTTTTCTTAATAATAACATCGTGTCCAACTAAAACATTTGAATCTACTAAAGTATTATCTCCAATTTTAGTATCTTGACTAATTATTGTATTAGGGAAAATAATAACACCTTTTCCTATTTTAACAGGTTTTTTTATTAACACAGATCTATCAATGATAGAGAAAAGGTTGTATTTATTTTTATTTACAAATTTATAAAAAAAATTCCTCTGCAAAGGATTTCCAATTGCAATGACTATTTCTGTTTTTTGATTAGAAAAATTTACTAAATCAGTTGTTTTTCCAACTACCTCTACATTGTTGATTTTTTTACCAATATTTATATTATCATCTAAAAAGAATATATTCGAAAAAGTTTTTTCATACGATCTTTCAATTATGTTGAGTATGTCTCTTCCGACACCTCCCGTACCAATTATTACTAAATCTTTCATTTTATTTTTCCCCTTTGAAAACGTCCATTGTGACATCTTCAGATTGATTGATATCTTTCATTAAAAAGACCTTAATTATTGTGAGAAATATTATTTTCATGTCTAAAAAAAAAGACCAATTATCAATATACCATATATCTAGTTTGAATTTTTCGTTCCAAGAAATTTTATTTCTTCCGTTAACTTGCGCCCAACCAGTAATACCAGGAGGAACTTCATGGCGTCGAGCTTGAAACTTATTATATAGCTCAAGATATTGAATCATTAAAGGTCTAGGTCCAACTATACTCATCTCTCCTTTAATTACATTAAATAATTCAGGAATTTCATCTAAACTTGACCTTCTTAAAAAACTGCCAAGCATAGTTTTTCGATCATTATCTGGCAATAGTTCTCCCAAGCTATTTCTTGTGTTCTTCATAGTCCTAAACTTGTATAAGGTGAAAATTTTGCCGTTTTTCCCTGGTCTTTCTTGCTTAAAAATTACTGGAAAACCAATAGTTAAATTAATTAAGCAGCTAATTATAATAATTAAGGGAATAAGGGCAATAATTAAAAAAGTAGAAAGAAAAAAATCAAATAAATTCTTAAAAATAAATTTCATTTATTTAACTCTTTAAATAAAATATCAAATTGTTCAACTCCTTTGTCAAATGAAAGGATTTTATCATAATATTTTTTGCCATTTAAACCAATTTTTTTTAATTCATCCCTATCAAGACTGCACAATTTTAAAATTTTTTTCGACAAGTCTTTGCTATTACCAGGTTCGAAACATAAACCACAATTTGCATTATTAATTAATTCTGAGGAATCACCATCTACCCCCATTAGTATCGGTTTACCACTTGACATATAAGACTGAGTTTTAGATGGAATTGTAATTTTAAAAAGTGGATTAGAGATTAAATGAACAATCAATGCATCTGACCAATCGAACACATTTGCTATTTTATTTCTAGGTATATAATTAACAAAAAAAACGTTTTCTATAATTTCATCAACCACTCTTCTTTTTAATCTTTCGACTTCAACACCTGAACCAACAAAATAAAATCTAATATTTTTGTTTTTTAATATTTTAGCTGAGTCTATTAGTGTATCAATTCCCTGAAAAATTCCCATAGTACCAGCAAAAACTACTTTAAAAAAATTATTGTTTTCAAAGATTGGACTGATTTTAGCTGGATTCATTTTTTTTATATCATAACTAGTATCAGTCCAATTCATTATCACAGAAATTTTATCCTGCTTTATATTTCTATTAATTAATTTTTCTTTAAAACCATTTGATAAAACAGTTAGATGATCGGCTTTACTGTATGCTTTATCTGAAAGTTTTGATAGGACCTTCAATAAAAAACTTGATTTCATCATTCCTGAGGATTTAACTGACTGGGGCCAAAGGTCTTGGACATCTATTACAATTTTTGCTTTAGATTTACTTCTTATTAAACTAGCAGTTGGCATAAGCGTTATCAAATTATATACATAAACAACATCAAATTTTTTTTTAGTAAATAACGCAAAAATAAAAGAGCTTACACTAAAACTGAGATAATTTATTATTCTTTTTATAGCTGATTTATCATGGCTCGGATATAAAAGAGTTCTATTTATTTCAACACCATCTAAAGTTTCTTTTAAAAAAGGTTTTAACTTATATCCTTTATAAATTTTTCCGTAAGGGTAGTTGGGAAAACCTGTTAATACTTCAAGGCTATGCCCTTTATCAATAAGTTTTTTTAGCAAAGGGCAATCCTTTATACATATCCTCAGGTTGAAACCACTGAGTAAGTAGAAGAATTCTCAATTTTTATGCCAAACAAAGTGGTCCACAAAATTAAAATAGCTCAATATTACTTTAACGACTTTATCTGAAACATTAACTGGCTGATAATCAATTGGAATAGAAACTAAATTTTTTGTTTGGCTGTAGTTATCGATTAGGTATTTTTGACTAGCAAAGACTGTTCGCAAATTTAAACCAGTAGTTATTACCGATCCCTCTTCCATTGCTTCTGGTCTTTCATGAACTCTTCTTAAGTTTATAGCTGGAAATCCTAAAATTGATGATTCTTCAGAAATGGTACCACTATCAGACATTACCAACAAAGAATCTTTTTGCAATTTTATATAATCAAAGAAACCAAAAGGTTTAAGTATTTTAATCCTCTTTGATAATTTTATTTTCTTATTTTTTAATTTTTTCATAGTTCTTGGATGAGTTGAAAAAATAAGATTTTTTTTGTAAAACTTTGCGGTTTCGTTTAATATATTAATTAATTTTTTAAATTGATCATCGTCATCAATATTTTCTTCGCGGTGTGCGCTTACAACAAAATATTCCCTTTTTTTAAGACTAAGCTTTTCAAGAATTTTTGAATTTTTTACATCTCCTTTAAAGAATTCTAACACCTCGCGCATGGGACTACCGGTTTTAATTATTCTATCCGGACTTATACCTTCCTGTATTAAGTAGTCCCTTGAGATTGATGAATAGGGTAAATTAATATCACTTATGTGGTCAACAATTTTTCTATTTATTTCCTCGGGAACCCTTTCATCAAAACACCTATTTCCTGCTTCCATATGAAATACCGGTATTTTTCTGCGCTTGACAGGATAGGCTGACAAACAAGAATTGGTATCTCCAAGAATAAGAACAGCATCTGGTTTTTCAGTAGCAAGCAATTTGTCAACTTTTGAAATTATTTCTCCAACAGTCTCAGCCGATGTGTTTTTTGCTGAATCAAGAAAATAATTTGGCTTTGGCAATTGTAAATTTTCAAAAAAGATCTTATTCAGTTCATAATCATAATTTTGACCAGTATGAACAAGAACATGATTAAATATTGAGGAATTTGAAAGCCTACTAATTACCCTACTTAGTCTAATTATTTCTGGTCGTGTACCAATAATTGTAACAATTTTAATCTTACGATCCATATTTTATACCTTTTCAAAATAAGTATCTGGATTATTCTTATCATATTCCTCATTAATCCAGAAGAGTGTTAACAAATCTTTTGACCCTATATTTTTAATATTGTGTGTAAACCATATTGGCATATCAACAAACGAAGGAGTGCTTCCATCTAAAATAAAATCATATATCTTACTTGAGCCAATTTTTCTTAGCTGTATTAAGGCTTTACCATCAATAACAGCAAAGCGTTCAAACTTTCTAGTGTGGTAATGGTTTCCTCTGGTTATTCCAGGTTTAGTAGTTGAAAAAGAGACTTGACCAGAGCTATTAAATTTCATTGTTTCAACAAATGATCCTCTTTTATCTGTATTTAGTTTTAAAATAAATGGAAACCAAGATTCATGATCTAAATAACACAAAAAAGTATTAAAAAGGTTTTTATTGAAATCATTTGATAAATTTGGAATTATTCCATTTTTGATATATAATGATTTAAAATCATTGAGTTTTTTTAAAATCCTTGATACAGTAATTACTTTTGAAGGACCAATTGTCGTTTTAATAAAGCTTTTTTTGGGATTTTTAGCTGGGGAAAATTTTTCTACAAATTCTACAATAATATCAATTAATTCAGAAACGTAAATGAGCTCTAATTTTTTATCATTATCAATAAAAGGGGTTTTGCCACTTACCAATTGATAGCAAAAAGTTGCTACAACTGAATTATAAAAAGGCTTACAAAAAGGACCAAAAACATTTGGGATAGATAATGATAAAACATTGCCGTTATTTAATTCTGCCCATTTTTTCAATAGAGAGCTTGATATTTTTTTAGATTTTCCATAATTATTTTTTAGATTTTCTTGAATTGATGAAGAAAAAATAATAGGCGGATTTGAATTAGAAAGCTCAAGTGCAGATATTAATCTTTTAGTAATATCAACATTTTCTGTAAACAAAAAATTGTTGTCATCATGCCTGTTTAAAGATGCTAAATGAATAATTACATTACAGTTCTTAACAAACTTTATTAATTCATTCTCAATTCTATATTTTGTTTTTATCAATTGTGAAAATTTTAATATTTTTTTTAAGATCTAATGTCCTTACTAAATGTTGCCCAATAAACCCCGAGCTTCCTGTAATACCAATTTTTATCATTATAAATTTTTCATATCTTTTTGAATTATTGGCAAATCTAAAAGTATCTTTATTGTTTCTTTTAAATCTAAAATCTTTGTGTTGTCAGAATTATATTCTTCAGAAGAAAAATTTGGATCACCTTCAGTTATAAATTGATCGTAATTTAAGCTCCTATTATCGGCAGGAATCCTAAAGTAAGATTTTAAATCTTTCGCTACATTCATTTCTTCTTTACTTACTAATGTTTCGTACTTTTTTTCACCATGCCTAGTACCTATTATTCTGATTTTACTTTTTGAATTATAAATTTTAAGCAATGCCTTTGCTATAGTTTCTATATTTGTTGCTGGAGACTTTTGGACAAAAATATCCCCAGGTTTGGCATTTTCAAATGCAAATAGAACTAACTGGGCTGCTTCATCTAAATTCATCATAAATCTTGTCATTTTAGGATCAGTAATTGTAAGTGGTTCATTTCTTTTAATCTGATCAATAAAAAGAGGGATAACACTTCCCCTTGATGCCATTACATTCCCGTATCGCGTACCGCTATAAATCTTTTTAGAGCTATTTTTATTTCTTGATCTCGCAATCATCACTTTTTCCATTAAAGACTTTGTTAATCCCATAACATTTATTGGATAAACTGCTTTATCTGTACTTAAAACAACTACTTTTTCTGTTCTATTTTTATCAGTGGCATTTAAAACATTTTCAGTACCCAATATGTTAGTTTTTACAGCTTCCAAAGGAAAAAATTCACAACTAGGTACTTGTTTTAGTGCGGCTGCATGAAAAACATAATCCATGCCATTAACGGCTGATTCTACAGCATTATAATCTCTAACATCACCTAAATAAAATTCTACCTTTGGCGAGTTTACTTCAGACCTAAGATCATTCTGCTTTTTTTCGTCCCTGCTAAAAATTACTATTTGTTTACAATTATAGGTTTTGAGCAGCATTTTTAGAAAAGATCTGCCAAATGAACCGGTACCGCCTGTTATTAAAATTTTTCTATTATCAAACATATCTTATTTTCTTCTTCTATTTCTTATTAAATAATTCGATGTGCAATGTAGCAAACATGACACAGGTGAAAATAGCATCGGGTTACCTATTGATGGAAATAAAAAACCCATCATCCCAAAAGCTATGGAATTCTCCATTAATTTTTCATTTTTAATGATATTCAAAAGTGGAATTAACAAAGATATAAAATAACAAATAAACAACGGAAGACTCATAAAACCAAATTTATGAATTAAGTTTAAATAGGTTGTTTCAAATCCGTATCTATTTTCTTGGTCTCTAGCATATCCTTTTATCTCAGCACCAAGTCCATGCCCTATAAAACTAATGTCTTCTTTCAACAGCTCTATCTGTTCATATCTTGTTTGATTTCCTTCAAGCGATCGATTGAATGGATTCATTGATATACTATTATTAATTGAATATAAAATTAAAAATAATCCAAAGATTATTGAGCATGTTGATACAAATATTTTTCTTAACGAAGACGTATTTTTAGCAATTATTTGACAAAAGAATAATGATGTAAGAATAAATATAAATGCAAGTAAGTTTCCTTTTGAAAAAGGAAAAATCACACCCCCTAAAATACAAATTAATAAAAAAACTATAGTAGATGATTTAGAATTAATAAGCGAACTTAAATATCTTGATTTAATATTAAAATTCATGGTTTTATCAAAAAAAAGAATTTTGGTTATCAGATAACTAATCAATGGAAAAATTAACAATGTTCCTATACTAAAATAGTATCTAGTTGAACCAAGAAGCGAAAATATTAGCGAACCCTCAGCAAAAGAATCATAAAAACTATAAAATGAATCAAAAACATAAAAAATTGAAAAAATTATTAAGCTATTTATAATTTTATTTTTTTTAAATCTTTGAATAATGAATATATAGTATGAAATATATAAAACCATACCAGCAAAGTTTCTTATAATATATGCTACGTTATTTCCATTAATTACTCCAACAGTAAAACCATAAAACCATATCAAAAAAAATATTAGAGGTAAGATATCAATTTTTTGCAAATCACTTTTTTTGATTAATTTTGGCTGAATAAATAATCTTAATTGAAATATTAGAATAAAAATTGCGAATGCAAAATAAGATGGGATGCTTTGCATAGCTGGGGGCAAACCCGTTGTAAAAAAAGGGGAAAGAAAAATAAAAATTATATAACTGGTTATGACATTATTCATAATCAATTCAACTTATTTTTTAATTTCTCCTATTTTTAATTTCATGAATTTTTATCCATAAATAATTTGGCATCAATGAAATTAAAAACAGTAATGTATATCTATAATTAACAAAGGCTATCTTTGAAAGCAGCTTAATACCTTTGATTTTTTGATTTTTCATTAGAAGATATCTAGCATCATAGTATTTTGACCTTGCAAAAGCTTCTTTTAATTCTTTCTTATTAGTTTCCTTTAATTTTGGGTTCTTTTCAATTAATTCATTTAGAGTAATTCTTCTTTCTAGCCCATGTCTTTTAAGCGTGGCTACAGTTAATGAGTCGTTCCTAATTCTATATTTTGATATGACTTTAGGTATGGAGCAGACATTATGATGTAGTGCAATTTTCATAAATAAGTTGAATTCTTCAGAACATTCTAATTTACTATTAATATAATATTTATTTTTTTTTATTAAATCATTTGAAATAATTACTGAGGGAACATGTATATCAAATTGCATAAGGAGGTCATTGAATAAATTTCCAGTTTTAAACTTCGGCATAACACTGTTGATAGCTTGTCCTTCTTCATTAATATTCTCAACTCCTCCGTAACACAAGACAACTCCCTGCTTTTCAATACTACGCACTAGTATCTCTAATGCATTTTTATTGTAAATATCGTCAACATCCAAAAAGGTTATATATTTTCCATTGCAATTTTCTAGAGCCTTATTCCTAGCTATGCCTAATTTTTCATTCTTTTCATTAAAAAAATACCTTATTCTTCGTGTTTTTTTTTGATAATCTTTTATGATTTGACTAGTTTTATCATATGAGCCATTATCCCAAAAAACTATTTCCCAGTTTTTATACGATTGATTAATCACCGAATTAATAGAGTCATGAAGATAGCTTTCTCCATTATAACAATTAATTACAATACTTACCTGGGGAAGACTTTTCAAGGTTTAGATTATTTTATTTAACTCATTGACGACATATTTAATATCATCTAATGAAAGGTCGGGATGTAAGGGCAATGTAAGCAGTCTAGGAAATATTGATTCCGTTATTTTCAAGGGAAGTTTATTATTTAATTTATAAAAACTAAGTAAATGGTTGGGCTGGTAATGATATCCAACCTCAATACCTTTTATAAGCATTTTTTCTTGAATAGACTTTCTTTCAACTTCACCATTGATTGTAACAACATAAATATGTGGTACTATATTCTTATAATCTCTTTTTATTGATTTTACCTTATTTGACCCCTTCAATAATTGATCATAATAAATCGCTAACTTTTTTCTTTTTTCAGAAAGTTCATCAAATCTTTTCAATTGTTCAATACCAATTGCGGCCATAATATTGCTCATATGATATCGCCAACCTTGGCTTGATACATCAAAATCCCAGCTTCTTTTTCCTGAAAATCTTTTTTCTGTATCCTTTTTTACTCCTAGCAGCCTTGCATCTTTTATTTTATTTAAAACCGTAGTGTCACTTGTTACAATACAACCCCCTTCTCCAGAAGTAATATTTTTGATTCCGTCAAAACTAAAACATGTTATATCGCCATATGATCCAACTTTTTTATTATCATAAATGGTGCCAAATGCATGTGCAGCATCTTCAATTATTCTAATTCTATTTTGACTAGCAAATTTAAATAGTAAATCTAAGTTTCCAGAATCTCCAGCATAATAGACCGGCATTATTGCTTTTGTTTTCGAGGTTATTTTTTTTTTAGCATCCTCTAAATCGATTAGCAAGTCAGTTTCGTTTATATCGCATGCTACTGGTTGTGCACCAGTTGCAGAAATTGCTTGAAATGATGCTAAGTATGTTATTGATGGAACTAAAACTTCATCATTTGGACCAACTCCACATGCTTGCAAAGCAAGCTGCAGTGCTGCAGTGCCATTTACTACACATACCATTGGTCTTCCAAAAAATTGACTTAAAGCATTCTCAAATTCACTTACTTCATTACCCATACCTAAAAACTCTTTATCCAAAACATCTAGGACGCGTTTTTTTTCAGCAGCTGATATAATAGATTTTGAAAGCTTAATCATTTTAATGGGTTTACTATCCAAGGCGTTTCATTTCTTTTATACATTTCCTCAAAAAAATCTTTGTCTCTTTTTGTATCCATACATTGCCAAAAGCCTTCATGCTTAAATGCCATAAGCTCCCCCATTTGAGCAGCGGATTCTAAAGGGTCTTTTTCAAGAACAGTTGAATCATCTTTAATAAGATCAAAAAATTCTGGTTCAAAAATAAAAAACCCTCCATTAATCCAACCTTTATTTACCTGAGGTTTTTCTTTAAAGGAGGTAACTTTATTTTCATCTAATTCAATCTCTCCAAATCTTGCTACAGGACGTACAGCTGATACTGTAACCATTTTCTTGTGACTATTATGAAAATCCAGCAAAGCCTTAAAGTCAATGTCTGAAAGTCCATCACCATATGTTAGCATAAATCTTTCTTTTCCAATTTGTGATTGCAATCTTTTAAGTCTTCCTCCAGTCATCGAATTAATACCCGTATCAATTAAAGAGACTTTCCAATCAAAATTTTTTGATTCAAAAGTCTTAACTTTACCATTATTTAGATCAATTTTAAAATTTGAATTAATTACATTAAATTTTAAAAAATACTCTTTAATAACTTCAGATTTATACCCAAGAGCTATATAAAAATCTTTGTGACTATAATCAGCATACCTTTGCATAATATGCCATAAAATTGGTTTTCCTCCAATTTTTACCATAGGCTTGGGTATTCTTTCCGTATATTCTGATAATCGTGTACCGAAGCCCCCTGCAAGAATAATTACTTTCAAGTGCTACTCCAATCTATATTTATTTCATCTAAATTTTTTCTTAAAACTTCGCCAGGATCATGAACAATATTTGAAATATTACATACTAAATTTATAGAATTACCAACACCTTTGAAGCCAAACCAAATACCTGGAGGAACAGTTAATCTAAAGTAAGGGTTGTTTGATAATAAAATTTTAAATTTTTGATTTTTGGTAGAAGAATCTATTCTTTTATCGTAAAAACAAAATAATATTTTTCCTATAGGAACAACTAGATTTAGAGTCATTTTTGTATGCAACTTCCAAGCTCTTATTGAATTCTTGCTGATTGATGAAAAATAAGTTTCACCAAATTCAATAAAGCCATCATCCGATTTTTTTAAAACGTGCATAACCGATCCCGTTTTCGAATCAATAATTTTAAGATCGGTTTTTAACATTCCTTCTAGCATGATTTAAAAAATTTGAAAAGAGCTTCGCTTTTGCGATAAGTTCATATATTTCTTTATTTGTGACTGAGTAATCTTAAGTGCTTCACTTTCTCCTTTTGTATAATAGGTTCTGTACCATTCTGCGGTCCATTTTGAAGTTTCTTCAAAGGTTAATGTTGATTTCCAATTAATTTTACTTTTTGCCTTGTCACAATTCAATTTTAATAGACCTGCTTCATCAGGAAATTCGTTTTCATTTGATTTATTAATCCATTTTTTATCTGGCCAATGCTTAATCACTTCATCTACTAAATCTGCAACACTATAGTCTTGATCTGCTGCTGGTCCAAAATTAAATGATTCACCATTTAAATTAGAACTACTTGCTAAATGACTTGCGAGAGAAAGATAGCCGCTAAGAGGCTCTAAAACATGTTGCCATGGCCTTGTAGAGTATGGGCTTCTTATTTTTGGCGCTTCATTTTTCGACCAAGACCTAACACAGTCTGGTATTACTCTGTATGGTGCCCAATCACCCCCTCCAATAACATTGCCTGCTCTTCCAACACCCAATCTTAGATTTGAATTATCATTCATAAAAAACGACTCGGTATAGCTTTTAATAACTAATTCTGCAGCTCCTTTTGATCCACTATAAGGGTCTTTACCGCCCAATCTATCCGATTCACGATAACCATAAACCCATTCAACATTATCATAGCTTTTGTCACTTGTAATGATAATCGCAGTACATTTATGATTTGATATTCTAAGTCCCTCTAGAATATTAGCAGTTCCAATTATATTTGTTTTAAATGTATTCAGAGGATTACTGTATGATTCTAAAACTATAGGTTGAGCAGCTAGGTGAAATATAAAATCAGGTTTATGATCACTAATAATTGAAGATATCTTCTGTGAATTACAAATGTCAACATTAAAGTCCTCGGTCAATTTCTCATTGTTAAGTTCATAGTGTGAGGGCTTAGTTGGAACACCATTTGACACTCCGATGATTTCTCCTCCCATGATTCTTAACCAATTAGAAAGCCAGCTCCCTTTAAACCCAGTATGCCCAGTAATTAAAATTGTTTTTTTATAAAATGTTGAATTTTTATTCATATTTTATTTTTTTCTCATAAAGTTTTCTGATAAACGATTTTTTTGTTAATGTTTTATCCAAATCACCCCATTTCAAATTGGAAATATGTGCAATATCTAAAAGTTTTTTTGATACAGCTCTAGTGCTATGGTTTTTATTAACATATTGTTTACACTTAAATCCTATGTTATTAGCATCTTTAAAATAAGCAGAAATTATTTGATCAAACGAATGATTATTATTTATGAATTCTTTGTATTCTATAAATTGAGCAACATTTGATCCATCAGATTCGAAAAGCCATTTAAATCTATATTTTTTGTCAACTTTTTTATATGAGGCATCAAGGAGTACTGTTGGGATGCCTAGCTTTGCCCCATCAAGAGCTGCGGTTCCCATTGACATAACAAGATCTATTTTTCTTAACATAAATTCCTTAGTTTTTTCAACATTCATGGACTTTAAAAAGATAACTGAAAAATTCTCACTATTTTTTAGTTTTGATTTTATTTTTTTCAAATCTTTACCATCACCGACAACATAAAAATTGATATTTAATTTTAAATCATTTGCATAGCTTGAAGCCTTTTTGATGCAGTGTTTTAATATTGAGGTTTTAAAATCCTCAATTCTTCCAACCCAACAAATATTTAATAGATTTTTTTTAGTATTTGCTTTTCTTTCCTCTGGAAAATCAACGCATATTGGTAAAATTATTGGATTTGAAATATCTAGATTAAAATAATTTTTTGTAATAGAAAATGTTGAATTATCCATAAATATTAGTGAAGATTTTTTATGAATATTTTGTAAAAAACTAGTAAAGTGATCATAAAAATTTTTCCACAATAAAAAATGTATTTTTTTAAAAAAATTCGATTGAAAATGAATTGTTCTTAATCCATTTATTGGAATAAAATCGGGTATCAAATTATAATGAAATAATGTCCAAAATACTAATCTGGTGCTACTGGATACATTTAGCTCTGCCCTAATACTGTAAGGGACAATAGATTGCATGATAAGGACAGTATCTTCGATTTTATTTGTTTTTACCCCATACTTAAATTCAATCAAATTTATTTTTGAATTTGCTTGAAGCATTTTAGACATTACACCATCGGAATAATCAACAATACTTACTTTAATATTCGAATTTAATGATATATGATTAGCTATACGTGCAAATAAAACAGGGACACCGCTTACTCTTTTATATGGAAAATAAAAAGTTAAAGATTTTATTTTAGTATTGATTTAAAACTTCTATTATTTTTTTTTGATTCTTTTCAGTAAGGTAAGGTCCGCAAGGAATGCTTAAAGCAGTTTCGTGTATCTCTTCTGAAATTGGGTAAGACAAGTCTTTCATTTCTTTGTACGCAATTTGCTTATGAGGTGGAATTGGATAATGGATATCTGTTCCTATCTCATTTTTTAATAAAAAATCTTTTAATTTATTTCTACTTGAGGTTCTTACAACAAATAAATGGAATATATGGCTCAATGGATCTTTATTAATTATGTTGGGTAAAAAAAGTTTATCATTATCAATATTTTTTAAATAATTTTTTGCAATTTTTATTCTTTTCAAATTATTAGTATTTAAATATTTTAATTTTACCATCAAAACTGCAGCTTGCATCTCGTCTAAACGACTATTTATTCCTTTTACATTATTTTCATATTTTTTCTGGCTTCCGTAATTTCTAAGAGACATTATTGTGTCTGACAGTTCTTTATTGTTAGTTGTTACCGCACCTCCATCTCCAATTGCTCCTAGATTCTTAGTAGGATAAAAACTAAAGCCACCAGCATCTCCAAAATTCCCAGCCATGGTCCCATTAAGCATAGCTCCATGCGCCTGAGCCGCATCCTCAATTAAGAGTAAGTTGTGTTTTTTTGAAATATCAGATATCATTTTGCTAAAAGCAACTTGACCATACAAATGAACAATCATTATTGCTTTTGTTTTTTTTGTAATTTTTGACTCTATTAGGTTTGGATCAATATTATAACTGTTGATATCAGGCTCAACAAAAACTGGTTTAAGATTGTTCTCCGTAATTGATAAAATTGAAGCTATATATGTATTTGATGGCACAATTACCTCATCTCCATCTTCTAAGAGACCCATTTCTTTGTATGCTCGAAAAATCAATATCAAAGCATCAAGCCCATTTGCAACCGAAATTGCATAATCAGTTTTACAAAATTTTGAAAATTCTTTTTCAAAACCTCTAACTTTTTCACCTAAAATATACCAACCTGATTCAAATGTTTCGATTAAACTTCTACTTATTTCATCTCTTATATCAAAGTGTAATTTTTTAAAATCTATAAAAGGTATCATTTTAATGCTCTCGCTGGATTACCAATCACAATTTGATCATCATCAACATCTTTAGTAACTACAGACCCAGCTCCAATTAATGCATTTCTACCAATAGTTATCCCTGGAAGAATTGTTGCATTTGCGCCAATTGAACATCCGTTTTTCAAAATTGTTTTTTCAAAAGAACTTGGTTTTATTTTTGATTTAGGATACTTGTCATTGGTAAATGTTGCATTAGGGCCAACAAACACATTGTCCTCAATTATTGTACCATCCCAAATATAAACTCCGCTCTTAAGTGTTACGTTATCTCCAATTATTACATCGTTCTCAACAAATGTATGAGCATTTAGATTGCAATTCTTTCCTATTCTAGCACCTTTTAATATCACTACATATTGCCATATTTTTGTTTTTTCTCCAATCATTGAGCTTTGGACATCTGAGTTTAAGTGCTTGAAAAATTTATTCATTAGTTGATAAATATTTATCATAATCACGAATATAATCTGCTTCGTTATAATTATGAGAATTTAGAACTAAACATATGGATCCGGATGAAAAATTTGTTTCCGAGGCCCAAATTGCAGGTGGAATATGCAATCCATAATAAGGCCTATTCATATTAAATGTTTTGCAATTCTTTCCATCGTCAACTTTTACATCAAAACTACCACTTCCAGCAATTAAAAATTGATGACATTCTAAGTGCGAATGACCTCCTCTAGTTTGACCTCCTGGAATATCATATAAATAAAATACTCTTTTGATAGCAAAAGGTATATCCTCAAATTCATGAATCGGAGTTATGTTACCCGCATCAAATTTTATTTTAGTTAATTTTATGAGCTTACATTCAGATATTTTAGTCATTTTTTAGAGTCTTTAAGAAAATTTTATAATTACGAATGTAGTCATTTTTATCATATGGATCTGAAGCTAAAATCAAACATAATGCGTTTGTTGAAAAATTATTCATTGACCGCCACATCATTTTAGGGACATAAAGACCATAATATGATCTACTTAATGTGTAATTTCTTTCTTTCACTCCGTCATCTAAAACAACATCAAAGCTTCCAGAAAGAGCAATAATGAATTCTTGTAATTTTTTATAGGCATGACCGCCTCTCTCTTGCCCACCAGGAACATCATAAATCAATATTGATCGTTTAATTTTAAATGGGATATGTTTATCGCTTTCAATAAACGACAAATTGCCTCTTTGATCATTTATCTTATTTAAATTTATAATCTTAGGTTTCATTTCACGTGGTAAAATTTTGAGTTAATTTTTTTATATTTTCAGTATAGTTTGGTTCAATTATTAAATTTTTGTCATCTAAAAAATTCTTTTTTTCTTGAATTTTTAAAATATTTTCAATTTTTTTTATATACATTTTATCATTGTAAGCAATTTGTGTTGTGCTTGTCATTTCTTTTAAAAAACCCATGTGTTTTGTGGCTGCGCCATCAATATCAATTAATAAATTCGGGACTTCAAAAGCTGGCGCTTCAAGGCAACATGTTGAATCAACGCTAGAATGTATATCTACGTATTTTATAATTTGATCAAAATTATAGTTTTCATAATGAGTATAAAAATTCTTGTTTTCATCTGATAGAGAATGAAATTTTTTATGATAGTTTGAATTTTGCTTAACAATTAAAATGAATCCGACGTTTTGCATTCTAGGTAAAACATAATTAAAAAAATCATAAGTTTTATCAATAATAATTCTCTGCAACGTAAAACCTACCAATAAATGATATTGTGATTTTAATTTGTTAATGCTATCAATAAACAAAAATTTCTTATCATTTTCTTTAACAAAAAATTTTCCAATGGGAATTATATTTTCTTGCTCTATTTGACATCTATTATTGTTAAATAATTTTTTTTGAAGAGCACCAAAACATAAAAGCTTTAAGGGATATAAACTTTTGTCCAATTTTAAATTAGAATGATAAATCAAATCAACGTCACTTACAAATCCATGTTGTATTTCAAATGTTTTAATTTGTAAATCATTAGCTGCTTTTATAAGAGCCATTCTTCCAACATATGTATCTACAAAAATAGCTTTAGGTCTATAGATTTTTAGTAGTTTTTTATATACCCAATATCTAGCTAAAAAATATTTTACTTCACCTTCAGGATCTATTTTAATTTTATCAAATTTTTGATTAATTGATTCAATAATTGGTCTGCCAGAAATTCTAACTTTGTTGAACTTAGTTAAAAGAAATACTATTTTTGTTAAAAGTATAACTGGCAGCAATGATACAATATTTTTATTATGAAGAAATTTTATTTTAAAATGTTTATGATTTGGTGTCTCGAAAACAAGGGTCTCATCCAAGCCTAAATTCCTGTTGAGCTCATCAACTGATTTATCCCAATACTTTTCATTAATTTTTATTTTTTTTGATGAATCTGTAAAAAGAAAATAATTATAGGTTCCAAAAAAATTATTAAATCCATAAAAAAGATCTTTTATGATTCTAAAATAGCTAAAGATTGTTCTATTTGATTTTTTACTATATTGAATATTTCTTTTTACATGCTGGAAAAAATAAGCTATTCTAAATATTCCCCAATAATTTTGTCCGTTAATTTTAATTTTATTAACATCAAAACTTTCTTCAATATTTTCTATTATTTCATCAATATTTTTCATTTATTAATTTCACTTTTCATATAGTATTCAGCTAACCTAAAGTCACCCTCATTATCAATATCAATTGAGTGAGATTTTTTCATAGAAAAAATAATTGTTTCTTCGGTAAAAAATGTTTTTTTTGATAATAATTCATCAATCCTCGAAATAAATATAGCCCCATTTAATATAAATGAATCCTTATAGTCTTGACTCCTTTTATCTGAATTAAAATTTTTTGCATAAGAGCCTAAAGGCATATTATTTTTTTGTGAAATTATCCATTCTATTGGATGATCAACTTTGTTAACTGATATAAGCGCCTTAGCATTATGTTTAGTAAATTTTTGTAATGCGCTGTCAATATCATCGGCAGTTCTCAAAGGTGATGTTGGCTGCAATAAAATAACCAGATCAAATTTTTCATCTATATTTTCTATAGCATGTTTAATAACGGGAAACATTGCGGTTTTATCTTCAGACAATTTTTTTGGCCTAATAAATGGAGCTTTAACATCATATTCTTCTGCTATTTGAATAATTTTATTGCTATCTGAGGAAATAATTGTAGAATCAATATATTTTGATTTATTTGCAGCAATAAAAGAATAGGACACTAGAGGTTTATCGCAAAAATTCATGAGATTCTTATTTTGCAATCTTTTACTTCCTGATCTTGCAGGAATGATAGCTAGGATTTTATTATTATTTAACAGAAAACTTTCTTTCGGTTTTTTGAAATTCATCCCACTGGCCAACATCTGACCATTCATCTTCATGAATAGGGTAGACCCCAATTGATCCTTTATTTGATTTAATAGCTTTTATCAAATCAGTCATATCAAAATATTTTTTGCTGGGTATCAATTCAATAACATTTGGACTTAAAACATATATACCGGTATTTACCAAATGGCTAGAAGATGGTTTTTCTTCAATTTTTCTGAGCTCTCCTTTTTTGTTGAGATTCAAAATGCCATAAGGAATTGTAAATTCACCCAAAGATGCGACTATAGTCATTTCATATTGTTTTTTTAAGTGAAAATTATAAAGATCATGATAATTTAATTCAGCAATAACATCACAGTTTGTTAAAAAAAATGGTGAGGTGAATTTATTTTCAATATATTTTAAGCTACCGGCAGTGCCTAGCGGATGCTCTTCATTTATAAAGTTTATTTTATAACTAATTTTTTTGTCATTGAAATACGCCTTAATTATACCCGCTTTATAATTTGTACTTATAAAAAAATTGCTTGAACCAGATTCATAAAATCTTTCAATTATATGTTCAATTATTGGTTTATTTCTAATTGGAATAAGAGGTTTGGGTAAAATAGAAGTAAATGGCTCTAGCCT
>MDTB01034608.1_pt1 | contig 32241 bp, 31 predicted proteins | sample 811161 | NCBI WGS metagenome assembly MDTB01 (sample SAMN05326650, study PRJNA326480) | marine metagenome | isolation source: seawater | place: Mediterranean Sea | collected 2009 | reverse complement strand
TTTCAATAAAATAAATCTTTTTGTTATCCTGACTTATTTGTTTCCACTCTGCAACGGCATAAGAGGATACAAAAAATAGACATAAAAAATAAATAATTTTCACTTAAACACTCCAAAAAATTAAAATTTGAATTCTTTTTTGCATACAGACTTCAATAGTTTCTCACCTAACGACTTAGGGGAAGGTTGTTCCCACTTTCCTACTGTAGGATTTATGAATTTTACATCACCTCCTCCCATTAGTTCCGAATGAGCACTTAAGTAAACTACCCTTCTGATGTCTTTGTTACAGTCAACCTCAATTAAGAGTCTTCTTGAATGTACACCATTAAGATCTTTTCTGTAAAAATTTTGTAATTGCCAAATAGACACATTTTTTTCTTTTTTTTCTAAAGTTTCAAAGTCTAAATAGACTGATCCTAAATAGCCATCACTAATAAAAACCCACTTGGCAAAAGATGGATGTGTTGATATTGAAAAAATAAGAATTGCTATTGAAAAGAGTTTTCTGGTCGACAAATTGTTCGCCATATATATTGGTTAGTATTGGGGTTTTTAACTCTACGTTGCTGGCAATTCGAAGGTTTTATTTTGGGCGGAGGGTCTACAAGCCTTTTGGGAATTGTTACAGCTGGCCCTCTAGCTGGGCAAATTCTTGGCGGACAAATTGGCATCACTGCAGGAGTCTGACTACATACAGGTTGTACCCTTCCAGAAATACATTTACAAACACATTGTGCAAAACTAGGTTTATGAATTAAAAATGTGAAAACTATAGTGAAAATGACTAAGAAGGATTGATGTTTTTTTTTTAGTAAAATAATCATATTAATTTTTTTTCTCAACTTCACTTGTATTTGCTGACTTAATTGCTCCATCTTCTTCATCTAAATCCTCAGCTTTTCCATTAGCCTCTTCAGCAGATTCATTAGTAGGCTCTGGAGCAGGAGGAGCAGGAGGAGGCAAAGAAGCTGCACCTTTAAGAGGAGTTTTAAGTGCTGTAGCAACTTGAAAAACAACTGAACCTGTTGTGTTTGGTACCATTAAATTCCACTTTCCAGGAGTTTGATCAGATTTTAATGTTAACCCTGCACCCATCTGATCAGCATGAAAGCTAAAAGACATTACTCTTCTTCGTTCATCCTTGCAATCATACTCAACTAATACTCTTCTTGACTTTTCCTCTAATGGTCCTTTTTCTTTGAGATCCTGTAACTCCCAAACTCTGAGTAATTTTCCCTCCTTCTTGATGGAGTCTCTATCAATATAAAAAGTGGTTCCATCTGCACCCTCTGTCGCTTTCATCCACATAAGCTACTTTCTCTATAAGATTAAAATTAATAATTCTTTAACTAATATTATTATTAACAAAGATTCATTACAAAAGCTATTATTAAGAAATGATAATGTCATGGTTAAACAAAAAAAACGAAGAAAATACCAATTCTGAGTCAGTCCAAGCCAAAAAAGACTATGAAGATGCTTGCAACTCTACAGATGACAGTAGAAAAATGAGATCAAAAAGAATTACAATTGCTTTACGATGCAGAGCAGTTATAGACAAAACATTTGTAGAAGGAGCAGAAGTTTATAAGAATTTTAGTGTTACCAAACTAGAGGCAATTTGGAATCAAAAACCAGCTCCAACCAGTCCTAAAGCTTCCTCATATCAAAGCATAAAATCAATTAATGGGGAAATTATTGGGTATATCCCTCAAGAATTTGCCTCCAAAGTATATGAAATAGCTGGAAATTATCAGACAGAAGAGATTTCGATTGAAACGGCAATTAAACAGACACAATTTATCGCAGATGAAATCTCTAAAAATTTATGTTTAGAAGAATCATTCAAAACTCTTAATTTTTTACGAGATGAATTAAAAAGAATTAGTTCATCAAAGAAAAAAAACCCGTGAGTTAAAGTTAATATTGTGCGAAAAATCATTTTTTTTCAATCTCTAATTATTTTAATTTTGGTATGGCTAGTAGCCATTTATGGTAAGGATGAGTTTCACCAAAAAAAAGATGATGAAACCATCGATATTAGACAATCTAGAGTAGTTGGAAATAAAATCTGGATTTCAAGTGAATCTCAGAAATCAGTTGGTATTGTTGTCAAACCTCCGACCGCAATAGCCTTTCAAGAGCAAAAAAAATTCCACGGAGTTTTAGCTGATATAAATGAACTAATAGAATCAAATAAACTTTTTAGACTTAATAACAGCAGACTAATTGAATCAAAGATAATCTTAAAACAAAAAAAACAAGACTTAAAAAGAATGCAAGGACTTTTTGATGCTGGAAAAAAAGTATCAGAAAGACAATTAGAACTAACAGAACTATCTTTTCAAGCGGCAAAACGAAAGTTAAGTGAAATCCAATCGGAAATGGATGCGATAAGACAAAAAATTACCTCTAATTGGAACTCAAAGATCTCAAACGGACTTGGAAAAGAATACGGTTTATTATATGAAATTATCAGTAGAAAAGCTGATTTAACCCGATTTTCCATTTTATCCTCATCAGAAATAAAAAGGTTTTTGTGGGAAGTAACTTCCTCAGGTTCCAGTAATTCAGAAAAATATAACGCTATTTTGCTTGGTCCATCAGGGCTTTCACTGCAAGGGGAAACAGGGGAAACTTGGCTATTAAGATCCTCACTTTTAAACCTTTCAAGTAATTCCCCTGTTGTTATTTATGCAACAGAGAAAAAGAAACAATCTGGATTTTTGATCCCAAATGAAGCTGTAGTGAGATTTGCTGGTGAGTCATGGATATACATACAAAACAGTTCCAACTTCTTTGAAAGATACCTAATAGAAACCACATTTTCTAATTCTTCTGGAATTTTTTCGGAGAATATTAAGCCTGAACAGTTAATAGTTATCATCGGTGCACAAACTCTATTATCTGAGGAATTACGTCATCAGATTAAAAACGAAAATGAGGACTAAAGTTGTTAAAAAAGGTTGTCAGCTTCTGTGTTAAAAACTCTTTCACTGTATTTTTATTTGGTATTGGCCTTTTTTTTTATTCGGTATTTACTCTATAAAAACAGCAAAATTAGACATCTTTCCTGAGTTTGCACCAGCGCAAATAGTTATCCAAACTGAATCATCAGGCTTTTCTGCTGAACTTACTGAATTATTAGTAAGCAAGCCAATCGAATCCAATTTATCTGGCTTGATGGGAGTAAAATCCATAAGATCACAATCATCTCCAGGATTATCAGTAATAACAATAATTTTTGATGAGGATCAAAATTTGTTTTTAAATCGGCAATTAGTTACTGAACAATTAGCTCTTGTTGAAAGTCAGCTCCCAAAAAGTATTTCGACACCAAAAATTACACCATTAACGTCCTCTGCCAGCTCAGTTCTGGGATTTGGGATTACTTCCGAAAAACTTTCTCTTATGGATCTGCGAGAGATAGCCGAACTTATTATTCAACCAAATATTATTGAAGCTGCAGGTGTTGCTGACATACATGTTTATGGAGGTGAATTGAGGAATAGGCAGGTTAAGATCGTACCAGAGCTTCTCTATAATTCAAACATTAGCATCAGAGATGTAATAAAAGCGATAGAACAAAACTCCTCAATTAATGCAATTGGGTTTTTAGAGAACAATAACCAACGAATTGAGGCATCAATACACACTCAAAATCAGTCTGTCCATGATCTTGAGAAAATTCCCGTGAAGATATTTGACACAAGGCCAATTTTGTTAGGAGATGTTTCAGAAGTTGAAGACGGACCGGCCCCAGCAATTAGTGCGGCAACAATTAATGGAGATTTAGGCGTTTTCATGATGGTGCAAGGTCAATTCGGAGCTGACACATATGAAACAACCTTAGCTATCGAAGAAAAACTCGATCAATTAAAACCACTTTTATTGAGAGAGGATGTTCTGTTACATAAAAATCTTTTTAGGCCAGCTAACTTTATTGAAGAAGCGGTAAAAAATGTTCAGAGAGATATTTTGATTGGAGCAAGCTTAGTAATTGCAGTCCTTTTTGCTTTTTTATACAACGCAAAAACAGCTTTAATTTCTGCAGTTGCAATTCCATTATCTCTTCTTACTTCAATTATTATTTTAGTGTCTCAAGGAATTGCACTTAATATTATGGTTTTAGGGGGACTTGTCATAGCACTAGGTGAAGTTGTAGATGATGCAATAATTGACGCGGAAAATATTTTTAGAAGGCTTAGAGAAAATAAAACATCTCTTACCCCAAAACCTTCAAGTTTGGTTATTTTAAACGCCTCTTTGGAAGTTAGGTATTCAATCATTTTTGCAACATTAATAGTTATTCTTGCTTTTACGCCACTATTATTTTTGCCAGAAGTCTCCGGTAAATTATTTAAACCACTAGGTTTAGCATACATTTATGCATTAGCATCAAGTTTATTAATTGCATTAACAATCACACCGGCTTTATGTTTTTTGTTATTGAAGGATACAACTAAACTAAATCAGAATGATTCACCAGTAGTGTCATGGTTGAAAAAAAAATATAAGTTAATTTTGATAAAAATTGAAAAATCTCCCAAAGAAATAATCACCTCAATTATTTTTACAATACTTTTGAGTTTGGCTGCAATTTCACTTTTCAGAGTTGAGTTTATTCCAGAGCTTCGTGAGGGACATTACATTGTGCATATGACAGGAATACCTGGAACCTCATCAAAAGAAATGCTGAGAGTTGGGAAATTGGTTACTAAAAAGATAAATGAAATAGACGGAGTTCAATCTACAGCCCAATGGGTTGGAAGGGCAGAAAACGGTGCTGACACCTTCGGAACACATTACAGTGAAATACAAGTTGAAGTTGGACCTTTAACAGCAAAAAAACAGAAGAAAATAGTTGAAAAAATTAAAAAAACCCTGAGTCAAGTACCAAATCACCCTGAATCCATTCCATACCCAGGATTTAATTTTGGCATAAATACTTTTTTATCTGAAAGGATTGAAGAAACAGTTTCCGGATACGTAGCAGATTTTGTTGTTGAAGTAGTGGGACTGGACTTAAAAAGTATTGATAAAGATGCAAAAAACTTAGCTCAACTCATGAAAACCTTACCTTATTTTGAAAATGTTAATATTGCCACTCCTCTTGAATCTCCACAAATAAGAGTTTCACTTAAACACGATAAAATTTCAGAGAGAGGGCTTCATTCAGAGGAAATAAATAAAATTTTTGAGGTTGTCTTTCATGGTCATAAAGTAACAGAAATTATAGATGGAGAAAGGAAAATACCTATAACCCTCTTAACAAATGAAAATTTTAAAAACAATATTAACCAAATCAATAATCTAAATTTTGTATCAGAAAGTGGTGTTACTTTCAAGATATCTGATGTTGCTAATATTGAATATGACACCGGAAAATCAAAAATTTTAAGAAATGGCGGAAAAAGAATTCAAGCAATTACAGCTGACTTGCGTGATGCAGACCTAGTTAACCTAGAAAAAGATTTTAGAAGTATTGTTAAAAAAAATATTCAACTTTCTCAAAATAATTACTTAGCATTTTCAGGAAATACCTCCGCAGCTAGCAAAACAATGAGAAGTTTATTTATAAGCAGCTTGATCGCTTTTTTGGGAGTTATAGTGCTTTTAAAATTTGCATTAAAATCAAATAAAAATTTACTTATTGTTCTTTTAAACTTACCATTTTGTTTGGTTGGTGGTGTCGCTGCTGTTTTCATATCTGGTGGATGGTTGTCTGTAGGTGCAATGGTTGGATTCGTTACATTGTTTGGAATTACAATTCGAAATTCAATAATGCTGGTATCTCATTTCCAATACTTAGTTGAAGTAGAAAAGCTGTCTTGGAATTTTTCTACAGTATTAAAAGGAGCTTCTGAAAGACTTCCATCAATTTTAATGACAGCCATTGTAACTGCACTGGGTTTGTTGCCTCTTGTATTAGGCAGTGGTGAACCCGGAAGAGAAATAGAAGGACCTATGGCTAGTATTATTGTGAGTGGTCTAATAACATCAACAATTCTTAATTTGCTTATTTTTCCCAGCTTATTACTCAGATATGGAGACTTTGATAGTAAAAAATAAAATTTTTAGTTTTATTTTAATTTTTAGTTAGTTAAGTATGATTTTGTTCGCAAATTGACCTTGACGTTTAAAAATAACTGATACATACTTGCACCAATACTAAAGTATTAATTCTAATTATTTAATTGGTTGAGTGTTAAACTCTAAACTATAACTTTTTAGTAACGATTCTAACTATATGAGCACACCAAATTGGTTTTCTAAATATGCAACTTATTTTAATAACTAGATCTGATAAATCACACATTTCTGTGAAACTTGTTGGTTGGAGACTATGGGTTGCAATTTGTATTCTAGCCTCCATTTTATTACTAGTAATGAGATTTGGAATGACCTTGAATGCTGAGAGCGGGAGCCTAACAGAATCTGTAGTTGAATGGTGGAAACTCAGTAGAGAAGACTCCCTAGCAAAAGAATTGGGTAGTTTAAAAGCTAAAGTGGACCTACTTGAATCTACTTTATCGGTCATTGAGGGAGATGCGTCTGGCCGTCCAGCTGGAGATTACCCCGAAGATCGTCCACCTCGGATGGAAGAGTTAGAAATTAGAGTTCAAAAAATTTCTCTTGCCATGAAAGATATAATGGACGACAAGCAAAAGATTTTTGAGAGAATTTCTACAGGTCCAGCTGCTCATCCAATTTCAAATTATGCGAGAATTTCCTCGGGTTTTGGAATGAGACGCGATCCTTTTAGCAAAAGGAAAGCATTCCATAGAGGTGTTGATTTTATTGCAAAATCGGGAACACCAGTTTATGCAATTGGTGATGGAGTAATTGAAGTTATTGGAAGAATGGGAGGCTATGGGAATTTGGTTGAGATCCGTCACAGTCCTCAATTGAAAAGTGCTTATGCACACCTTCAAGGAATTGAGGTTGTTGCAGGGATGCCAGTCCGCGCGGGGCAAAGAATAGCAAGGGTTGGTTCTACTGGCAAATCCACTGGTTCTCACCTTCACTTTGAATTAATTTTGAACAAACGTCCAATTAATCCCCGACCTTTTCTCGCAAGAGTCAGAAAATCCGAGAAGGTGGCAAAAATCAAAGTTTCTGGTAACAAGTAATAAAAATTTTATAAGTAAAAAATGCTTCAACCCAAAAAAAATCCACTGATTGACGAACCACTTATTGCCGCATCTGCAGGTACTTTCAGAAGAGTTAAAACAACATATTGGATTCTACTCGGTATCATAAGTTTAATAGTGCTCACATGGATATGGCTCCTAAAGTCTTTCGGTGAAGAGGTATATACTGAGGCATGGTGGAGAGTAAGTATCTCAAGAATTGCGGACTGGCAGTTTCAGAAGAATGTTGGTCTTGAACAATCAACTCAGTTAAGCGAGAACGTAAAGAATTTAGCTTCTCAGAAAGCTGAGATGCAAGAAAGAATTCAAACCTTAGAAAAACTTGTTCAAGCAACTCAATCTAATGGATATTTGAGACAATTTTCAGCAGTTAGACCAGCTGGTGAAAGTAGTGTTAACTACGAATTACTGGTTGGAAATCCAAATCCAGGTTTCGTGAAGGACAAAAAAGCAGTAATAAGGGTAATTATCCGAGGAGTAGACAATTTAGATCCTCTCAGTCCTGAAAAGGCTATTTCTGAGTCAATTAAACGTTTTAGAGTTGCCCAGCACAAAATAAAAGTCCCGGAGGTTGCTGAGGCAATTAAGGGTAGGTTAGAATCTTCAGTCTCCAATTTCATCATAGCTACAATACTTCCTTTCGATGATGTGTCAAAATCCGAAGTGATTATCGTACCTATATCAATTCAGTGAAAAGGATTAATAATGTTTTTCGGAAAAAATAAACAAAAAGCAATATCCACAGAAACACTTGCAACATTGATGGATACTTCAGTGAAAATTGAAGGTAATTTTTTCTTTGACAAAAGCGCCAGATTGGATGGAGTAATAATAGGTAACATCAAAGGCCCTAATACTAAGAGTGGTGTTCTTATAATTGGACCGAAAGCACAAATAGACGGGGATATTTCCTGCCACAGTGTTGTTGTGTTAGGAGCGGTTTTTGGGAATATTGAAGCAGATCATCTTGAAGTCAGAGCTGGTGCAAAAATAAATGGAGATGTTGTTTACTCTGTTATAGAGGTTCATCAAGGTTCAAACATTAACGGTAGGATGGTACTTAAAAATAGTGAGAAATCTTTAATGGGAGACTCAGAGCCTCTTCCCAGAAAAAGAGTTTTAACGGGTAAACCAGGACACAAATCCTCTTCAACACTAAAAAATAATGATTCTTTAAATGTGAACGAAATCAAAAAAAATATTACAGAACAGCCGTTGAGTTGATAAATTTTAATGTAATTATTTTTTTATCAAATCAAAAATAGCTAAACCAAAGCCAAAGACCAAAAAAAAACTTAAGTCGATTATCCGAAGCTCAAAGATGTATATACTTAAAAAAAGGGCTAGTAAAACAAGTGATATACAGTGACTAATATTATCTAGTAGTATTTTTTTCATTTAATTATCCAAAATTTTTTACCAACCACCTGGCTGTTCTAAGAAGCCTAGCATCATCATTGGGAGCTCCAACTAATTGGACTCCGAACGGCATATTGTTGTCAAGCCTTAGTAATGGTAGATTTATCATAGGTAATCCACAAAAAGACCAAATAGTTGATAAACAAGGATCACCAGTGCTTTTTGAAATTAACAAAGGAGCAGAGTCAATACTTGAAGGAGTTAGAATTGCATCAAAATGCTCAAAAAAATCTAGAAACACTAGCTTAGTTTCTTCCCTAGATTTTAAAGCTTTCATATAGTCGTGTGCAGTATATTTTTTTCCGCTCCTTATCTTTCGCTTTAGCTCAGGACTAAGAAGTTGTTTATAATTTTCGTATTCCATAGTTAGGTTAAAAGATAATTCAGACTCGTAGATTATTTTATGTGAATCCTGTAAAGCCATAACTGAATCAGGAAGATCAACAAGGGATATGTGTTTTTTTAAATTTTTAGTCAAGTTTTGCATTGCCTTTTGAGCTGGTTTACTTAACTTTTTCAATGCGCTTGTCTTAGCATACAAAAATTTAGGATCAAATGGAGGATCTTCATTCAAGATTTTGTGATAATTCCTGGTTGATGAACTTAATGTTTTTTCATCCTGTCCGTCATATCCTGCAACTATCTCTAGAATATACCCAATATCTTCTAGGCTTCTTGAAAAAAAACCTATACTGTCTAAAGTTATACTTTTTATAACTAAACCTGTATTAGGAATTGTATTATTTGAGGGCTTAAATCCAAAAACTCCACAGTAGGAAGCACTTCTGATGATTGAGCCATCTGTCTGACTAGCAATACTGAATGGAACCATGCCAGAGGCAACAGATGCAGCAGCACCACTAGCTGAGCCACCAGGCGTAAAATTTTTATCATGGGGATTCATCGTTTTTGTTGGACAACTATCAGAAAATTCAGTTACGTTAGTCTTTCCAAAAATAATAGCGTCTTCATTTCTTAGTCGCTGAACTACAGAACTGTCTTTTGTAAACTGTTGTCCTTTGCAAATTTTTGAACCAACTTCAGTAAAGAAGTCAATCGTCGAAATATTGTCGCTAATTCCAAATGGAACACCAAATAATTTACCAATATGCTCTCCATCTTGTTTAGTTTTATCCAGTTCTTTAGCCTGGTCCAAAATGTACTTGTAACGTAATTCTGAAAAAGCGTGTATTTCTTCATCTACAACCTTGACTCTTGTTAACAGACTGTCACAAAACTCTCGCACGGAAGTTTTTCCTTGTTTTAAATAACTTACTAAATCTATAACTGTGAATTCAGAGGCAATCAATTATGGCCTTAGTCAAAAAAATCAGGGTTGATAACGTTTGGATCGGTTGGATCAATTTCCACTGCATCAAGACCGGATGAATAAAAATAATCTGGTAACCAAGTGACAACTCTAGGTTCAAGATAAACTATAACTAGAGATACTATAACCATTCCAAGAAAAGGAAAACAGCCTTTAAAGATTGTCCAGAGTTCCAGACCCTTGGGAGCTACCCCCTTTAGGTAATAAGCCGACATTGCCATAGGTGGAGTAAGAAAAGAAGTTTGTAAGTTAATTGCAATTAAAATTCCAAAAAGAATAGGATCAACATCAAAATAACTCAGAAGAGGTAGAAATATTGGGACAAAAATGATTATTATTTCTGACCATTCTAAAGGCCAACCGAGAATAAAAATTATTAGTTGAGTTAATATCAAAAACTGAATAGTGGATAAGTTCATACCAAGCATGAACTCTTTAATAACGTGTTCACCTCCTAAATAGGAAAAAACAGATGCAAAAGTCCAAGAGCCTACAAATAAAAAACAAACCATAGCTGTAGTTTTAGCAGTAAGGTAAACTGATTCTTTAAGTCTGATCCATGTAAAAGCCCCATAAAACACAGACAGTATTATTCCTCCCAAAGCACCCATTGCAGCAGCCTCACTCGGAGTAGCCAAACCAAACAATATTGAACCTAAAACAGCAAAAATTAGTATCGCTAGAGGAAAAAAAGATTTCGCTAAAAGGAAAATAGTCTCTAATAAAGAGTGATTTTCGCTACCTTTTAATTTAGGAGCTAAAGAAGGGTTAAAAGTCACTCTCAAGATTACGTAACCTAAGTATAGTGTTGCTAAAACAATTCCAGGTCCAATAGCAGCTGCATAAAGTTTAACAACTGAAATCCCTGCTGTTGCAGCATATACGATTAGCATTATTGATGGAGGAATTAATATCCCTAGAGTGCCTCCAGCAGTAATAACACCAGAGGCAAGTTTTTGATCATATCCAGCTTTAAGCATAGCTGGTAATGCAAGTAATCCCATGAGTGTAACCACTGCTCCGACAATCCCAGTCGCAGTTGCAAAAAGGGTACACGTAATTAATGCAGCTACTGCCATTGAGCCTGGTAGGTTTCTCAAACCAACTTGTAGACTGTAAAATAATTGGTCCAGTATGTTCGCCCTTTCAATTATATATCCCATAAAAAGGAAGAGGGGAACGGAAATTAAAACGTCATTACTCATTACACTAAAAGTATTCTGAACAAACAAATAAAATATTTTGTTTTGAAAAATAACTTGGCTTGGATCAAAGTAGGCGTAAAAACCAAATCCGATACCTACAGCCATCAATGTAAAGGCAATTGGAAATCCTAAAAAAATAAACACGATGAAAATACCTAGCATGCAAATCGCTAAAATAGGGTCTGACACCTTAACTGGACTCCTGGTCTTTTTTAAAAGTTATTGTTGGATCATTTACATCAACCCCTCTATCTAACCACGTCCCTGTTTTAATACAGTAAATACACCTCATAACTTCTGCACAACCTTGGATTAAGAGGAAAAACCCCGAGAATAAGATCACTACCTTGATTGGCCAGACTGGAACACCCACTGGACTGTTAACTGAAACCTCTTTTAATTTAAAAGCGGCTGTACCATATTCGAAGCCAGAAAAAACCATAGCTAATATACCAGGAAAAAAAAACAAAAAATATAATATCAAGTCGATTTTAGCTTGTGTAACTGGCCTCCAGCGTCGGTACAAAAAGTCTCCTCTAACATGTCCTCCTCTAGCTAGAGTATAAGCTCCAGCCATCATAAAAATCGTTCCATAAAGCATATAGCTCATATCAAATGCCCAACTAGTGGGGTCCCCAAAGCCATATCTCATAAAAACTTCGTAACAAGTTCCTAAAATCAAAATGATGATGCACCATGCGAAGCTTCTGCCTACAGATACAGAGAGGCTATCAATAAAAAAGACTAACTCTTTGAGTCTATTCATTTAATAAATAAATTCTGAGTATTATTTTGGAAGCTTGATTTTAAATGTATGTTCGTAACCTAATTTAAAATCAGCATCGTTAAAAAAAGAATAATAAGCTACCCTTTTTGCCCAAGCTTTTGCTGAATCATTTACCTCTTTGAAAAAAGGATCCTCTTTTTCTAGTTTTGCGGCAACTTTATCCCAAGCCTTTAATTGGGCTTTAAATACTTCTTGGGAAGTTCTGGATACTCTAACCTTATCTTTGGAAATTAATGATAATAAATCTTTTGAAAAATTATCTTGTGCTGTCCAAGAATTTGAGGAAGATGCTGCCTCAGCAGCATATTTGAGTATAGCTTTTAACTCCTTGGGTAATTTTTCGTATTTTGTTTTATTGAAAATAATTTCAAAAAATTCCATTGCCTGATGATAAGAACCCATTGAGTAAAACTTACATACATCAGCAGCACCTAATCTACGGTCAGACGTAGGGTTGTTAAATTCAAAAGCATCTAAAACTCCTCTTTCCATTGCAGGAATAATTTCTCCGCCAGGTAATTGGGTAACTTTGACCCCAAGTTCTTGCATGAGATCCGCAGCGAGACCAACAGTTCTATATTTTAAACCCTTAAAGTCAGCGGCGTTTTTGGGGGGTTGTTTTTTGAACCAGCCTAAAGGTTGACTGGGCATTGGAAATGCAAAAAAACCTTTAATGTTCAGACCGAGTTTTTTTTGTAATTTTTCGTAAAGTTGATATCCTCCACCTCTCATTATCCATCCCAACATTTGCTGAGAGTTTGCTCCATTAATTGGTCCGGATCCAAAAAGGGAGGCAATTTTCGATTTCCCATACCAATAAACTGGTACTTGATGTCCAGCATCTAAAACCCCTTTGCTGACAGCATCAGTTAATTCAAAAGGCTTTACAACGGCTCCAGCAGATAAATAATCTAATCTTAATTTACCTTCGGCCATAATATTGACCCTATCAACATATTCTAGGGCGAACTCATTCATGATGTCTTTACTGCCCCAAGCACCTTGCATTTTTAACACAATTGGGCTTTTTGCAACAGAAATTAGTGGGAATCCAGCAATTGGTGCAATTGCAGCAGTGCTTCCCACTTTTGTAAGAAAGCCTCTTCTAGCAATTTTGTCAATATTGGAAATAGTTTTGAGATTGTTAGAGTGTTTTGTATTTGTTTTGGTATGTTTTTTGTGTCTTATGTTCATATAACTTTACTGTTTTTTTAATTTAAAAATTAATACTACATATTTTGAATGATTTAGTACTACTTTTGTGAATTGTTATTAAAAAAAATAGAATACATTACTGGAAGAAGAACCAAAGTCAACAAAGTTGCAACAAATAACCCTCCCATTATTGATACAGCCATTGGACCCCAAAAAATACTATTAGTCAAAGGTACCATTGCAAGTATTGCAGTACCAGCCGTTAATGTCATAGGCCTGAATCTTCCCACTGTTGCCTCGACAAGTGAATCATTTAAATTCAAACCATTCGATTTTTCTCTTTCAATTTGATCAACTAGAATCACAGAGTTACGTATTATCATCCCAATTAATGCGATGATTCCCAAACCAGCAACAAAGCCCAATGGTCGCTCAAACAAAAGTAAAGCTAAAATTGCTCCTGAAACTCCTAGAGGAGCAGTTGAGATAACTAAAAAACTTCTAGAAACACCTGATAACTGGATTACTAACAAAGTAAAAATCAAAAAAAATATTATTGGTAAGCCAGCTAAAATAGAATTTTGTCCCTTCTTGTTTTCTTCGACAGTTCCTCCAATTTGTATCTCTACAGTTGGAGGGAAAGAGGGTTTTATCATTTTTATACTTTTAAATAAATCCTCAGTAATAGTTGTGCTCTGTAACTCTCCTATTGTATCTCCCTGTATGGACATTGAAAACTTATTATCGTATCTCCAAATTAGAGGTGATTCCCAAACTACTGAAAACCTGACAATTTTTTCCAAAGGAACAGTATCTCCATTCTCAGAGGAAACCAAAATTCCCCTTAAATCAGAAATTTGATCTCTCTCATCTTTATTCAATCTGAGTTCGATTGGTATAAGTTGTTTTTGATCTCGAAACTCTCCAATCGGAATTCCGGCAGATCTGACTTTTAAAGCGTTAGATATTGATAATGGATTGACCCCAAGTTCCCTAGCCCGAACCATATCAACCATAACTTTTATTACTGGAGTTTTTTGACCCCAATTATTATGAACACCGATCAAGTTCGGATGGTTTGCAAGAACTTCTTTAACAATCTCAGCTGATTTATGTAGATCTTTTTCATTGTCAGAAAGCAACCTAAAAGAGACAGGATATGGGATCGGTGGTCCATTCGGCAAAACTTTTAGACGAACTCTTGCATCCGGCAACATTTCAGAAGTGATCAATCTGATTTTATTTAATAAATCTTCTCTATGTTTTCTATCTACTGGGCTCACAATGATTTGTGCCACATTAGGATTTGGAAAAATAATATCGAGTGGTAGAAAAAAACGCGGGGCTCCTGACCCCAACCAGCTCACAATATTATCAATATATTCTAGCTCTTTAATTTTTTTTTCTAATAATATAACTTTATTTTCTATTGCTTCAGGGGAAGCATTCTCGGATAAATAAATATCGACCAAAATTTCTGGTCTGTTGGACTCAGGGAAAAACTGTTTTTCAACTTTCAAAAGTCCTAAAAAACCCAAAAAACAAAGTGAAACAATTAGAAAAAAGGATAAAAATTTATACTTGAGAGCATAATTTAATACTTTTCTAAAGTTTTTCAATGTTGTTAAGGATTCTTTTTTGATTATTTTTTTTTCAAAAGGCATTGTTTTTTTTTGGTTAAGTAGCCAAAATCCCAAAACTGGTACAAAAAAAACTGAAACAACCCAAGAAACTATAAGTGCAGAGGCAGTAACAGCGTATATTGCGAATGTGTATTCTCCTACCTCTGACTTTGCAAGTCCGATTGGAAGAAAACCTAAGGCTGTTATTAACGTTCCAGTGAGCATAGGTTTAGCATTTAAATCGTAGCTGGAGCTAACAGCCTCTAATGGACTAAAGCCCTGATTTATCTTTCTGAACATCATTTCAATTACTATTATTGCGTCATCAACCAACAATCCTAAAGCAATTATCAACGCTCCTAGGGATACTTTATGTAATCCAATACCCCAAAGTTTCATAATTAAAAAGGTAATAGCCATCACAAGTGGAATACTCAGAGCAACAACCAAACCTGGTCTAAAATCGAATCTCAATGGATCTCGTTTTAAGCCTAATGTAATTAGAATAACAATCAAAACGATTACAATTGCTTCAAAAAAAACTATTAAAAATTCGTTGACAGATTTTGATACTGCTTTGGGTTGATCTTGGATTTTTGTAAGTGTCATTCCCACTGGCAATTGGCTTATTATATTCTTGACTTTTGCATCTAATGTGTGACCCAAACTAATTATATCTCCTCCGTTTTTCATTGAAACACCTAATGCAATTACATCCTTACCATTTGATCTTACCTTTTGGGTATATGGGTCGGGCAGACTTCTAAAAACTCTAGCAATTTCACCTAGTTGAACAACATCCTGATTTGTATTTATTCGAATATTTTTAATTTCTTCTAATGATTCAAATTGGCCCTCTACCCTTAAAGAAATTATTGATTTTGGTTGCTCTATGTTTCCAGAAAAAACAATCGAATTGTTTTCTTTTAACTGGTTGGATAACAAATAAGGAGTTAAATTATATTTTGAAAGAATTCTTCTCGAAAATTCAATATAAATTTTCTCTTTTTGTTGGCCAAATATTTCAACTTTAGCTACATCCCTAATGGACAAAAAATCATTTCTAATATTTCTAACAAATCTATCAACAAGACTTGGGGAGTATAAAGGGGCGGACAGGGCAAATATAATCCCGTAGGTGTCACCAAAATCATCATTGAAAGAAATTCTTAGCAAACCATTTGGTAGCTCAGGTCTAATATCTTTGATTTTATTTCTTACATTTGCCCAAATAATAGGAGTTTTTTCCCCGGTGATATCTCCTCTAACCTGAAAAATAATTGTTGACTCTCCTTCACGAGAAAAACTAGTTATTTTTGCTCTACTACTTAGTGTTTTTAGTTTGGTTTCTATGGGCTCAGATACTTGCTTTGACATTTGCAAAGGAGTCGCACCAGGCCATTCAGCCTTTATAACCATCGCTCTAAATGTAAACGGTGGGTCTTCATTCTGACCTAGTGAAAAAAAAGCAGCAACACCTGCGACAAGTAAAATAAGCAATAGATATCTTACTAAATAGTCATGCTCGACAGCCCATTTAGATAGGTTAAATTTTTTGTTTAGTATGAGAATCTCACTTTTTGAGCCTCTGTTAACAAATGTCCTCCAGATACAACGTAAAGCTCTCCGTCTTTTAATCCGCTAGTAACCAAAACAGAGCTCTCGTCGATTTTTCCAATTGATACACTTACTTCCTTGACCACACCCTCACCTGTCCTAATTTGCTCTGCAGTTTCATCAGGAAAAATTTTGAAAACAGTCTTCCCATTGATTAGTGCAGTCAAAGGTATCTTAATGCCACTATACAATTTATTTTTTTTTTCTAAGTTATTTGTACTTTTTTTAGGAAACGACTCTTTAAGCATGATTAATTGAGCTACCCTTTCTCCTGCTTTTAACAATTGTCCCTCTTGAACAGAGAAACTTTTAATCTTTCCATTAGCATGTGCTCTAACTGAAATAACCCCTAGTTTATCCGCAAACTCTTCAAATTCTGCCTCGTAAACAGATAACTGAGCTTTTCTTCTTTCCCATTCTGCATCCGAAATAAATTTTTTATTTTTAAGTTCATTAAAGCGCATAAAATCAGCTCTGTGAGCTTTAAGACTAGCTTTGGCGGCTTCATACTGATATCTCGCAGAACTGTCAGATAATCTTAAATCTCTTGGATCAAGTCTTAAAATTGTTTGGCCAGCTTTTACTAAACCGCCATTATTTACAGATTTTTCTACTACCCATCCTGCGTTGTCAGTCAAAACCCAATTAGATTTTGATTTTATACCAGTAATTTTTTTTTGAGTTGGGGGTTCAGTCCAAAGAATAGCTCTTTCTACTATAACCAATGGCTTTAATTTTTCTATTTCTTTAATTTCTTTACTACAAGAAAGCAAAATGTTGAGAGAAAAAAAAAGAAAAAAAATTCTTAAAAAAAGGATTTTAAACATATTGATAGAAAATTTAGAAATCAATTTACACAGGATCATGAACTAGAGCTGCATCCATTAACCTATATGTGTACTCATTCCTAGGTTGAGTTAGGACGTGACTGGTAGCTCCAAATTCAAGAATTTTGCCATTTCGCATTACCAAAACTCTGTGAGAAACTGCCCTGATAACTGACAGATCATGAGAGATAAAAACATAAGTCAAACCTCTTTTGATTTGAAGATTAATTAACAACTCTAATACTTGAGCTTGAACGGATACATCTAAGGCACTTGTTGGCTCATCCAAAACAATAAGATCCGGCTCTAAAATAGCAGCTCTAGCAATTGCTATTCTCTGCCTTTGCCCTCCCGAAAATTCATGAGGATATCTGTCCAGACTTTGTGAATCAATTCCAACCTCTTCAACTATCTCCTCACACAATTTTTTCCTCTCCTCTTTTATGTATTGAGGGTAATGCAGTATAAGTCCTTCTTCCAAAATTTCAGCAACTGTCATTCGTGGAGATAAAGAAGAATATGGATCCTGAAAAACCATTTGTAACCTTCTTCTTGTTCTTCTCAAAGTATGAGAACCCATGCTAGTTAGGTCCAAACCATCAAATTTAACTTGACCGTTGAAATTACCGGAAAAAAGCCCTAAAATTGCCAATCCAAGACTTGTCTTCCCCGATCCAGACTCTCCGACCACCCCAAGAGTTTCTCCCTTATAAACCACAAAATTCTCACGAGAGACAGCAGAGTAATTTTTCGTTGAGAAAAAACCAGTGGGTACTTTATAGGTACATGAAAAGTTTCTAGCCTCGATCAAGACATCTCTTTTTATAAATTCAGCATTAAGTGGTTTAGGACGGCTGTTTAATAATTTCTTGGTGTAGGGGTGTTTTGGATTTTTAAATAGTTCATCCTTATTGCCTAACTCAATCATTCTTCCACTTTGCATTACACCTACTCTCTCCGCAAATCGCTCAACAAGGGGTAAATCGTGAGTTATTAACAGAATTGACATCCCCTCAGATTCTTGCAAATCAAACAAAACTGATAAGATTTGTTGCCTAATAGTTACATCTAACGCTGTTGTTGGTTCATCTGCTATGAGCAACTTTGGCTTACATGCAATTGCCATAGCTATTAATGCTCTTTGTCGTTGGCCTCCGGAGAGTTGATGAGGATAAGCGTTTACCCTTCTAGCGGGATCGTCTACACCTGTTTTGGCCAATAACTCAGTAGCCCTTTTTATACCCTCTTTTGATGAAACAAGCTCATGGTTCTCTATGACCTCAGAAATCTGTTGTCCAATTGTTAGTAAAGGGTTAAGCGCGCTCATTGGTTCTTGAAAAATCATTGAGATTTCTTTCCCCCTGATAGTTCTGATTTTTTCAGGGGTACATGCTTGCAAGTTTTCTCCGTTCCATAGTATTTTTCCGGATGTCTTTGATTGTGATAACAATCTAAGAATACTTAAAGCGGTAACAGTTTTTCCAGACCCTGATTCTCCTACTAATGCAAATCGCTCTCCAGCTGATACACTAAAATTAACATCATCTACTGCCAAAAAATTATCTTTCTTTTGAGTAGCCTCAAATACTACTCTCAAAGATGAAACGTCTAATTGATTTAGATTAGTTTTTTCTCGTGTCGAGAGAATCACGGAGTGCTTCTCCTATGAAGATTAATAGCATTAATGTCGTAACCAAAACTATAAATGTTGATAAAGAAATCCACCATGCATCTAAATTAGCTTTACCTTGAGCTAAAAGTTCTCCCAAACTAGGAGTGGATGAGGGTACACCAAGGCCCAAAAAATCTAGGCTGGTGAGTGCTAAAATTGCTCCACTCATCCGAAAAGGTAAAAAAGAAATTACTGGAGTTAAACTATTTGGAAGCACATGTCTCCATATTATTCTCTTGCTGGACAATCCTAGAGCTTTTGCTGCAGTTACGTATTCTAGAGATCGATTTCTTAGAAACTCTGCTCTAACATAATCTGATAATCCCATCCAGCCAAAAAGAGAGAGTATTAAAAGCAAAACTAACAAACCAGGCTCAAAAATTGAAGCCAGTATTATCAATAAATATAGCTCTGGAACTGCTCCCCAAACTTCTATGAATCTCTGCAAAAACAAATCTGCCTTACCAGCAAAGTATCCTTGAATTGCGCCCATAAAAACTCCTAGTATTACTCCAATCGCTGTCAAAGCTATTCCAAATATTACTGAAACTCTGAATCCATACAGGAGCCTTGCTAGGATATCTCTTCCTCTATCATCTGTACCTATCCAATTCACGGATGAAGGAGGTGCTGGATTTGGATAAGGAGAAAAATAGTTAATTGTATCGTGACTGTAATGGTTAAGGGGGTAGATGACCCAATTTCCTTCGGAAGTTAGACTTTTATTAATAAATGGATCTAGATAATCTGTATTCGTCGAAAAATCTCCACCGAATTCTGTCTCTGGATAATCGTTTATTAATGGAAAATAAATTTGATTATCGTAACTTAAAATAACAGGTCGATCATTTGAAATTAACTCTGAAAAAATACTTATGAAAAAAATAATACAAAATATCCATAAACAAAAATAACCTCTTCTGTTTTTTTTAAAACGAATCCATAAACGACTTCCAGGAGTCAAAGTTTTTTCACTCATTTTTCTTGACTTTCAAACTGAACTCTCGGATCAACAAAAACATAAAGCAAATCATTTAATAATTTAGCCACTAGAGCTATTAAAGAGAAAAAGAAAAGTGTTCCCATTACTATTGGATAATCACGTTTGATAACAGCTTCGTATGATAAGAGTCCAAGACCATCAAGGGAAAATAAAGTTTCTATTAAAAGGGCACCAGTAAAAAAAGCTCCTACAAATGCTGCCGGAAAGCCGGTGATAATTGGGATCAAAGCATTACGCAGAACATGCTTCCAAAGAACTATTTTTTCGGTTAAGCCCTTTGATCGAGCTGTCAAAACATATTGTTTTCTAATTTCTTCTAGCATTGTATTTTTAGTAAGGATGGTTAGAACGGCAAAACTACCAAGTACAAGGCATAGTAGTGGTAAAAATAAATGCCAAATATAGTCAATAAATTTTCCTACTATAGTTAACTGCTCCCAATTCTCACTAGTTAAGCCCCTAAGAGGGAATAGCTGGAGAAAACTTCCACCCCCAAAAAAAACCAAAAGTATTACACCTAAAACAAACCCAGGAATAGCATAGCCAATGAGAATTATCATGCTTGTCGCAATATCAAAGTTACTTCCGTGTCTAACAGCTTTTGAAATCCCCAAAGGAACTGAAACCAAATAAGTTATGAAAAAACTCCATACCCCTAAACTTACTGAAACTGGCAACTTTTCTTTCATCAATTCCCAAACGCTTTTATTATAAAAAAAACTTTCACCTAAATCGAACTGAGAAAACCTAATGATCATTTCAAAAAACCTTTCATGGGCAGGTTTGTCAAAACCGTAAAGTTTTTTTATTTCTTCAATTCTTTCTTCATCTACTCCAACTCTACCTCTATAAACTCCGGATCCTTTATTTGCGACCTCACTCCCGCCGGATGCTCCAGGAAATGCCACTCCCGTGTTTGACCCGCCCATAGATGCATGATCACCTTTAATCATTTGAATCATTTGTTCAACGGGACCACCCGGGACAAACTGAACAATTACAAAAGTTACAGTCAAAATCCCGAGCAATGTTGGGACCATGAGGAAAAGTCTTTTAAGGATATATTTTATTAGTGAAGGGCTCACTGACTATCTCCTTTTTTACGCCACCACCATGAGGACATAGCCCAGTCCTCCGAATGATAATAAAGTGGTGCGTTTTGAGGGGCTTTTAATCCCTGACGGTATGCAACTCTATGAACCCTGTTATGCCAATGTGGAATAACATAATGTCCAAACAACAAAATCCTGTCTAAAACTTTTGAAGCCAACTCTAGTTCTTGTCTTGTTTCTGATGAAACAACATTTTTAATTGCCTCATCTATTAGAGGGTCATCAAGACCTATAAAGTTATCAGATCCTTTTTCGTTAACTGTTGAGGACATAAATCTGTAAACAAGCTCATTTCCTGGATTTTGACCGGACAGATACCAATGAACAAGCATATCATACTCAAAATTATCAATCCTTTTTTTGTAAAGAGAAATATCAGTAACTCTAGTTTTAAGTTTAATACCAAGTTTTTGTAGGTTTCTTTGAAAAGGCGAGACAACTCTCTCCCAACCTCTTGAATCGAGAAGAATTTCAAACTCAAAATTTGTCCCATTATCATCTTGTAGTATTCCATCATTTATATACCAGCCTGCTTCATTTAAAAGCTTCATTGCTTTCTTGAGATTTTTTCTCAGTGAATCAGGAGGAAGAGTTGTTGAAGGAACAGGAACAGAGTCGAAGAGTGCCCTGTCCAATTGGACTTCACTCTCTTTCGCTATATTTATTAAAAGTTTTTTTTCCTCTTTCGTTGCTTTGCCAAAAGCTGCCATCGATGTATTAGTAAAAAAGGAATTTGACCTGACATATTGATCGTAAAAAAGCTGCCTATTCATCCATTCAAAATCCATAGCTAGGCTAATGGCTTTTCTGACTCTAAGGTCAGAAAATTTTTTTCTTCGGATATTAAAAACATATCCTTGCATACCTGCTGGATTGGAATTAGCTATTTCTTCTTTTATTAATTTTCCAGTTTTGAATAATTTGCCCTCATAAGAGCGTGCCCAATTTTTTGATACGTTCTCGTGAATAAAATCAAATTCACCCGCTTTGAAAGCCTGTAGCCTTGCAAAGGAATCTTTGTAATACCTAAAGCTAATTTTTTCAAAATTAAACTGATTACTCCTTGTAGGGTGATTAATACCCCAATAATTGGATCTTTTTTTAAACCAAATTGATTTTCCTAAATCAACTTTAGTAATTTCATAAGGGCCGGATGCAATAGGAAAGTCTTGCACTGTGTTATTAAATTTTTTCCCATCTAACCATTTTTTTGAAAAAACAGGGAGGCTTGCAACAATCATATGGAGTTCACGATTTTTGCGTTTGAAAATAAATTTTATTTTTCTTTTCCCTAATACAACTGCTTTTTTTACATCACTCCAATAATTTTTCCAAATTGGGCTAGCATACGAACTGGTAAGTGTATCAAACGAATACTTAACATCTGAAGCCAGGATTGGATCTCCGTTTGAAAATCTTGCATCACTATTGACTATAAAAGTAACAGACAGTTTATCCTTTGATAAGCTCATTTTTTCAGCAATTAATCCGTACACGCTCATAGGCTCATCTAAACTCGAAATTGCCAATGGTTCAAATATTAATTGCATCAAACCTCTGGCAGGTAAACCTTTTAGGGTAAAAGGATTTAACTTATCAAAACTTCCCATGGCTGCCAAACGCAACTCACCACCTGATTTTGCGTTTTTATCAACATAATCAAAATTTAAAAAATTTTCATCATACTTTGGAGCCGAACCAAGCGCCATAGATTTAGTGTAAGGCGAGCTGTATCCGAATGAAATTCCAAGAAAAAACAGAATGAGGAACTTAATTGTATTTTTTAAAAAAAGGTTGTGACTGTTGAGTGAGAAAAACACGCTTTTTATTTTGCCTTGCATAATCAAAATCTTTCAATTCCAACAAAACCTATCTCCCTGATACCTGCTTTCCGAGCCTCAAACAAAACTGAAGCTATGTCCCCATAATTGGATTTTGAATGGGAATTAATCAAGATGTTTTGGCCTTTGTCTTTGGAAGAGATTCGGGCCAGAACAATTCTTAAATCATCCTTATTGTTAATAACTCTATTGTCAATTTTTATTAAACCAAATTCATCTATGGTAATTCTAATTAGATTGTTTGCATCTATGGAAGATCTATTATTAGTGTCAGGCAAATCTAAATTGACCGCATGATGTCTGATGGGAATAGTAATTATTAACATTATCAACAAAACTAACATTACATCAATCAAGGGAGTAGTGTTAATTTGAACCATGTTCTCTGGTTGATCGCTACTTGGAAAAGTTAAATAATTTTTCATCATAGACCTTTTCAGTAACTTTCAGAAATAGGTTCGGACAAGAAAGCAATTCTTTCGATTCCAGAGTTCTGTAATAGTTTCAAAAGTCTTCCTAAGTTTTCGAAAAGAATTTCTTTGTCGGCTCGAATATGTATTTCGGGTTGAGGTTTGGCTGTTGAAATTTGTTTAATATAACCTTCTAAAAAGTTTGCAGAATTTAAATCAAAAACATTTTTCCCAATAGTAATATTTCCTGATCTCGATACTGTAAAGACTATGCTTTTGACAGTTACATTTCGTTGGTTATTATTTTCTTTTGGTAAATCAACATCAACTGAAACATTGACTACCGGTATCGTTATCAGGAAAATTATTAGTAAAACAAGCATTACATCCACCAATGGAGTCGTGTTAATTTCATTTAACAGCTCAGTAGATGATGAGTTTCTAAAGTGAGGCTTTGCATTTTTAAACATTATGTTTTGTTCCTCGTGCATTGATTAACGATTTACAAATAATGATGCATATATTGTATTACCAAAGTTTACAACCTTTTCCATCAACATTTTGTTTCTTCTTAGCAACCAGTTATAACCTAGGACTGCAGGAACAGCCACGGCTAATCCAATAGCAGTCATAATTAGTGCTTCACCAACAGGACCTGCAACTTTATCCAAACTTGCTTGACCAGAATCACCGATTTTAATTAAAGCGTGGTAAATTGCCCAGACAGTTCCAAACAGACCTACAAATGGAGCAGTCGAACCAACAGTTGCTAAAAAAGTTAAACCTTTTTGGAGATTTACATTCACTTCGTTTATTCCACTTTGAATCCCATCACTAACCCAATGAGCTGGATCTATGGAATCATTTAGAGAACTAGATTGTAATTGGGCATTTTTGCCAGCGTCATATAATTCACTCCAACAACATGAGTTTGGCAAATCAGAAACTATTTCATTAAGTGTTTTCCCTTGTTGAATGTTTTTTTTAACTATAAAAAATTCTTTGTTTGTTTTGGATTGTTCAATAAATTTACTAAAGAAAATAGTCCAAGAACCAAGACTCATGATTAACAAAATAATCAATGCTCCTCTTGCTACCCAATCGCTCTGTTTCCATAAAGCCGAAAACCCATAACGGCTTTGGCTATTTTCAGTTGTAGTTTCATTTACGGCTTCTAAAAGAATATTTTTATTTTTAATATCTTCTTCTATAACTTTATTAGCTGAGATGTCGAGAGAAGACTGTGGGCTATCACTTAAAACAGGACCAATAAACAAAAAAATAATTACAAGTGAGCTTAATTTTCTTAACATTTTTTTTCCTATATGTTGTCTTGCTTGAAAAAACTAATTCCTCAGGTTTTGGAGAAAACGGTAATTTATTTTAATTGGAATACATACGGAATAACCGCCCAATCTTTGACAAAAACTCCATTTTCACTGGCAGGAATAAAGAAACAAGAGGACAAACCTGCTTTAGCAGCATTATCTAATCTTTTAAATCCTGATGACTTCTTTATTTCAGTTTTTTCAGCTTTACCCTCCTCATTTATTAGAAATCTCAAAATAACTGTTCCTTGTTCTCCTCTTCTTTTAGAGGTTCTCGGATAATTTGGAGTACACGTTGTTAGATCATCTCCGATTTTAGCCCGTGTTTTGACTGTTTTGGTAGGAAAATTATCTTTTTTCTCCGCGAAGATAGGCTTGTATTCATTTTTATTTTCAAAAGTGTTTGTAGGTGAGACATCGTCCTGTATTTCAACTTCTACTCTTTCTTGTTCCTCTATTTTGGGAAGCCGATCTTTCTCAATGATTTTTTTTTTCTTGGCAGGTTTTATTTTTTTCTTAATTTCTGGGGGATTTTGTTTGAGAATTTTTTTTACCAACTGGCGGGGTTCTAAGGGCTTTGATTTTTGAGATTCTGAGAAAAATGTGAGAAAAAATTTTTCTTCAGTTCTAACATCATCCTGCATTTTTGGGTTAGCTAAAATCCCAATCGTTATCAACAAGACGTGGGTTACGAGTACGAAGAAGAAAACAATTAGCTTTAAGGGAAACATAACTTAATAAAATGAATAAACTATACAAATACCACAATAAAATAGATTCCTACTAAAAGCATTCAAATTTTCTATTTTATAAATATGTTATAAGTTAATTGTTAATAAGTTAATTATCTCTTAAATTTAAAAAAAATGGGTTTCCTCAAAAATAAAAAAATACTAATATCTGGAATGATATCAAATAGATCAATTGCTTATGGTGTTGCTAAAGCTTGTTATGCTCAGGGTGCATCCTTGGCTTTCAGCTATCAGGGTATGAGATTTAAAGACCGTATTAATGCATTAGCTTCTGAATTTGATTCAAAAATTTGTATTGAATGCGACGTTGCAAAGGACGAGGATATAAATTGTTTGGCTGACTCAATTTCGAACGTTTGGAGTGAATTGGATGGGTTTGTTCATGCAATTGCTTTTGCTCCAAGAGAAGCAATTGCCGGAGATTTTCTTGATGGATTTAATCGCGAAAACTTTTCAATTGCTCATGATATTTCAGTTTACAGTTTCGGCGCTATGGCTAAAACTTTATTACCCCTGATGAAAAACAGAAATTCAGCTATTACAACTCTCAGCTATATTGGAGCTGAAAGAAGTGTTCCAGGCTATAATACTATGGGGCTGGCAAAGGCAAGCCTAGAATCCTGCGTTAGATATCTTGCAGCAAATTGTGGTCCATACGGCGTTAGAGTCAACGGCGTTTCCGCTGGGCCAATCAAAACACTTGCCGCAAGTGGAATCAAAGGGTTTAGTGGGATCTTAAAAAAAGTTGAAGATAACTCTCCAATGAGAAAAAATGTAACTTCGGAAGATGTTGGCAATGTGGTTGCATTTCTACTTTCTGAACTCTCAAGTGGGATAACCGGTGAAATTACTCATGTTGATAATGGTTATGGATCCGTGGTGACTTAATTGAAACCATATCTCAATTTACTCAGCCACGTGTTAAAAAATGGAACTCCTAAAACAGATCGAACGGGGGTCGGGACATTTTCTATTTTTGGTTGGCAAATGAGGTTTGATCTTGAAAATAAACTACCAGTAATAACAACAAAAAAAATACATCTAAAGTCGGTCGTAGAGGAATTACTGTGGTTTCTATCAGGAAAGACTAATGCGCGAGAGCTTCAAAAGGAAGGAGTTAGAATTTGGGATGAATGGGCAGACAAAGATGGAAATCTGGGACCAATTTATGGCAAACAGTGGCGTTCATGGCCTGATCCTAAACCGGAAAACCCAGATAATTCAATTGACCAAATAAGTATTGTTTTGAATGAAATAAAAAATAATCCTAACTCCAGAAGACTTGTTGTAAGTGCTTGGAATGTTGCTCAAATACCTAAAATGGCTTTAACCCCTTGTCATATACTTTTTCAATTTTATATTTCAAACAACAAACTATCTTGTCAAGTTTATCAAAGAAGTGCTGACATTTTTTTGGGCGTTCCATTTAATATTACAAGCTATGCTCTTTTAACTTATATGATGGCTCAACAGACCAATTACGAACCTGGGGAATTGATTTGGACAGGAGGAGATTGCCATATCTATAAAAATCACCTTGAGCAGGCTCATAAACAATTAGATAGAAATCCTTTTCCCTCTCCTGAGCTGAAATTTAGGCGTCTACCAAAAAATATTTTTTCCTATGAATTTGATGATTTTCTTTTCACAAATTATCATCATCACCCATCTCTAAAGGGCACGGTTGCTGTTTAAATATGAGCAACAATAATAAAAAAATATCAATAGTTATTATTGTGGCAATATCAAAAAATGGAATTATTGGTAAAAATGGAGAGCTGCCGTGGCACATTAGTGAAGATTTAAAAAGATTTAAAATGCTTACTCTAAACAAACCTGTTCTTATGGGAAGAAAAACATATGATTCAATTGTAGAAAAAATTGGTACTGCCCTCCCCGACAGAGAAAATCTCATATTAACAAGAAAAAAATGTAGGAACTTTAATCAAAATACTCACTTTTTTAATGAAATCAAAGAAGTTTTTTACTGGATGAAAACTAATGAACAAAAAACTCTTATAGTAGCCGGGGGAACATCTCTATATAAAAAATTTTTGCCCTACGCTGAAAAAATTGAAGTTACACACGTTAACAGTGACTTCGAGGGTGATACGGCTTTCCCAGATTGGGATAAAAAACTTTGGAATGAGTCAAGAGGTGAATTAACCTTAGATCATAAAAGTGGTCTAGAGTACTACTTTTCAACCTACAAAAAAATTTAAGTTTTCGGTAGAGTTACCCCTTGTTGTCCCTGATATTTTCCATTTCTGTCCAAGTAAGATTTCTCACAATCCTCATCACTTTCAAAAAATACCATTTGCGCGCATCCTTCGCCAGCATATATTTTTGCAGGTAATGGCGTTGTGTTTGAAAACTCCAAAGTAACATTTCCCTCCCACTCTGGCTCTAAAGGAGTAACATTAACTATGATACCGCACCTTGCATAGGTACTTTTGCCTAAACAAATTGTAAGGATGCTTCGTGGAATTCGAAAAAATTCAACCGTTCTTGCTAAGGCAAAAGAATTAGGTGGGATAATACAAATTTTCCCTTTAAAATCAACAAAGGACTTTGAGTCAAAATTTTTTGGATCTACAGTGCTGCAATTAATATTCGTAAATATTTTAAATTCATCAGCGCACCGTACATCATATCCATAACTTGATGTTCCATAAGATATTACTTGATTTCCATTACTATTTCTTACTTGTGAACCATTGAACGGCGAAATCATCTTTTGATTTATAGCCATTTTTCGAATCCACTTGTCATTTTTAATTGTCATAATATTTATTTTAAAAAGGTAAACTAGTAATATATGCTGCAAAGAAAAAAAAGGAAAATTTTTGTTACTTCTGCCTTGCCCTATGCTAATGGCCCAATTCACCTAGGTCATTTGGTAGAGTATGTTCAAACTGACATTTGGGTGAGGTTTCAAAAATTATTGGGACATAAAACAGTTTATATATGTGCCGATGACGCACACGGCACACCTATCATGCTAAGAGCTGAAAGGGAAAAAATTAGTCCGGAATTTTTAATTGATCAAGTTTGGAAAGAACATACAAGAGATTTTAAATCATTCTATATAAACTTCGACTTTTACCACACTACCCACTCAGAAGAGAATAGAGAGTTATCTACAAAAATATACAATAGTCTATTTAACTCAGGATTAATTGAAATAAAAAAAATAAAACAAATGTTTGACCCTGAAAAACAAATGTTTCTTCCAGATAGATTTATTAAAGGCACATGTCCGAAGTGTGGTGCAAAAAATCAGTTTGGGGATTCTTGCGAAATATGCGGTGCAACTTATAATCCAACTGACCTGATTAATCCTAAGTCCGAAATCAGCGGTAAAACCCCTGTCACCAAAGAATCTGATCATCATTTTTTTTTGTTATCAAATAAAAATTGTATTTCATTTTTGCAAAAATGGACCAAGGAACCTGGACGAATTCAAACAGAGGCATTAAATAAAATTAAAGAGTGGTTAGAAACTGATGAGGAGGGAAAATCTTATTTAAATGATTGGGATATTTCAAGAGATGCACCCTATTTTGGCTTCGAAATTCCTAATTCCCCAAGTAAATATTTTTACGTTTGGCTTGATGCCCCAATTGGTTATTATGCTGGCCTTAAAAAATGGTGTGCGGTAAATAACGAAAATTTTAATAGTTTTGTTTCCACAAACTCAGAATACGAACAAATTCATTTTATTGGAAAGGATATACTTTACTTTCACTCTTTATTTTGGCCAGCTATTTTAAAGTTTGCTGGTTTTAGAGTACCAACAGCAATTTATGCTCATGGTTTTTTGACTATTAACGGATTAAAAATGAGTAAGTCCAGAGGAACATACATTACCGCTGAACACTACATTAATGCTGGACTCAATCCAGAATGGTTACGTTATTACATTGCTGCAAAATTGAATGGCACTATGGAAGATATTGATTTGAACCTAGATGATTTTATGAAAAAAATTAATAGTGACCTCGTTGGAAAATATATAAATATTTTGAGTAGAACCTCAGGCTTTATATTTAAATTTTTTAAAGGAAAGATTATAAATTTTTCTAAAGTTGAAAATTTTCAATCTGAAATTTCCGTCTTAAATAAAATTTTCATTGATCATAAAACAAAAATTGCAAATAACTATGAGGATAGAAACACATCAAAAGTAATCAGAGACTTAATCACTTTAATGGATCAAATAAATTTCTATATCGATGAAAATAAACCTTGGCTAATTGCAAAAAAAATAAATGCTCAAAACGATAAAATTGAAAGTGACAATCTTCATCTTATCCTATCTGTAAGCTTACTTTTTTTTGCAAAACTTACTATACTGATAAAACCTATCCTTCCGTCGATTGCCAGAAAAGTTGAAAGTGATGTTTTTAATGTGTCAAGACCTTGGGACTGGGATGATCTAGACAGTTTGACTATAAATTCAATTAAACCAGTTAATCATTTAATTTCAAGGATTGAGTCAATAGACCTAGAAAAAATAAATAACGAGGTCCGAAAATGATTTTCAAGAAAAAAAAATATAAATCTGACATTTCAGAGTTTATTGTAGATCTAAAATTTAATAATCCCAATATAGAAAATACACAAAAATTGGGTAGAGCTATTCTTTGGGATAAAACTAGCAACTCAAATAAGAAAAAAAATGAAAAAAAAAGTAATAAGATCAAACAACCATCCTATGTATATTTCTGATTTTATGTGCTAAATGAAGAGCGAATATCAAGTTAAAAGTATAAACGCCCGCCTTTACGGCGAGCCAATTCGTACAGTGCCTAAAAATTTGTACATACCGCCCGATGCCCTTGAAGTGGTTTTGGAGGCATTTGAAGGTCCACTAGATCTTTTAATTTATTTGATTCGAAAAGAGGAGTTCAACATTCTTGATATACCTATGGTGGAAGTTACATCCCAGTACTTGTTATATGTTGAAAGAATAAGAGAAAAAAACTTGGAACTTGCATCCGAATATCTTCTGATGGCAGCAGTTTTAATTGAAATTAAAGCTAGAATGTTGATTCCTAAGCATAAGATAGTTGAGGATGAAGAGGAGACCAATGATCCAAGAGCCGAACTAGTTAAACAATTAATCGAATATGAAAAATATAAAAAAGCAGCTAAAGTAATTGATGAAATTCCAAGAATAGACAGAGAAATAACTGCTCCATACGTTTTATGGTTTCGCTCAAACAAAAAAATACTACCTGAAGTATCTCCAGATGACCTTTTTAGTTCACTGAAAACTCTCATTTTGTCAAATGGTTTTAAGATCAGTCACACTATTACAAAAGAAGTTTTGTCGGTCAAAGAGCATATGTCGTTGATCTTGAAAAAGATACAAAATGTCTCGTATTTTGAATTCAAACAACTTTTTGAAGAAAAAAAACATAAAACTAGAATGTCAGTCATTGTCCACTTCATAGCATTACTCGAGTTATCAAAATCTGGTTTAGTCAAAGTGAGTCAAATCAAATACAATTCTCCAATATGGGTGAGTAATTCTAAAAAAAATGTCGAATCTGAGCTTGATTGAACTTAAAAGTCTCAATGGACTAAAGCTTGAAGCATACTGTACAGAACTGAAAAAAATTAATAAATTTTCAGCAATAAATGAGCTTTCTGAAATTGTTGGTGACAAATCTCGTTTGGTTGTTGGACATGGTTCAAACATTTTTTTTCTATCCTCAAAAAAAAATCCCCTTTGCTCAACATTAATACTAAATCAGCTTAAAGGTATTCAAAAGCTTGAGGAGAGAAATAATAGAATTTTTATTAAATGTTTTGCAGGTGAAAATTGGAATGACTTTGTTTTGTGGACTCTCAGAAGAAATATAAGTGGTTTGGAAAATTTAATTTTAATACCTGGAACAGTAGGGGCAGCTCCCGTACAAAATATTGGGGCCTACGGGGTTGAGGTTGCTAGTAGGATAAGCTCAGTTACTACTTGGGATTTTACATTAAAAAAAATTGTTACTTTTAAAACAAAAGATTGTTCATTCGAGTACAGAAATAGCATTTTTAAAAATCAAATGTTGTCAGATGGATGGTCTAAAACTAGGTATTTAATTTTGTCAGTGGATTTCATGCTTTGGAGAGAAAACAAAGCTCCATTAGTAACTCACTACTTAGGAATTATGGAAAGGATAGAAGGGCAACCAACTTCAAAAAAAATTGCAGAAGTTATAAAACAAATAAGAGAAAATAAACTTCCCAACCCAAATAAACTCCCAAATGTTGGTAGCTTCTTCCAGAACCCAAGAGTTGAAAAAGCTTTGGTTCAAGAACTAAAAAAAAAATACCCCTTAATTCCAGAATTTGATAAAAATAATTCATCCTCTAAACTATCTGCTGCATGGTTAATTGAAAAATCGAATTTTAAAGGCTATAGGGTCGGAGATGCTGGAACCTACGACAAGCACTCTTTGATTGTGGTAAACCATGGTAGGGCCACATCATATCAAGTAATGAAACTAGCGATGGAGATTCAAAATACAATATTCAAAAATTATGGTGTATGGCTTATACCGGAACCAAGTATTATTTCTTCCTACGAAAGAATAACTTATTCTCTGAAGATTCCTCGTAAGCGAACTCATAGCCCTCGCAATTAAACTCTTTTAAAGATTGTAATTTATCGATTTTATTTTTTAAAATATAAGAAGCCATTAAACCCCTAGCTCTCTTGGCATAGACTCCAACAGTTCGGTATTTTCCAGAGACATAATCTTGAAAAATAGGGTAAACGCATTCATTTACTAAATTTTTCTTAACTGATTTAAAATATTCTTCTGAGGCTAAGTTGATAACTATTGGGCTAGTATGATCCTTTAAATCATCAAACAATTGGTCAGCTATCTTTTTCCCCCACCAATCATATAAATTTTTTCCTTTTGGGTTTTTAAGTTTTGTTCCCATTTCTAATCGATAAGGTTGAATCAAATCCAATGGTTTTAAAATACCATAAAGCC
>MDTB01234165.1_pt1 | contig 32246 bp, 41 predicted proteins | sample 811161 | NCBI WGS metagenome assembly MDTB01 (sample SAMN05326650, study PRJNA326480) | marine metagenome | isolation source: seawater | place: Mediterranean Sea | collected 2009 | reverse complement strand
CGATGGATAAAGAGCTTCGTTTTGCAATACGCGAAGGTGGTCATACTGTTGGTGCTGGTGTGGTAACAGAGATTGCTGATTAAGGCTTAATTTATGGCTAATCAAACCATCAGGATAAGTCTTAGAGCATATGATCATATCCTCTTAGATAAATCTACAGAAAAAATTGTAAAAACAGCCAAATCCACTGGTGCAATAATTTCTGGGCCTATACCTCTTCCTTCAAAGCGGTCTATATATACTATTTTAAGATCACCTCACGTTAATAAAAAATCACGTGAGCAGTTTCAGACAAAAATACATAAAAGGTTAATAGATATATTGAATTCTACTCCCAAAACCGTAGAGTCTCTAATGAAGTTGGATTTACCCGCTGGGGTTGATATTGAGATTAAGGTATAAAAAATGAGAGGTTTATTAGGAAAAAAAATTGGTATGACCAGGATATTTGATGAATCTGGTAATATGGTACCGGTAACAGTTTTGGAAGCTGGTCCTTGCGTAGTAACGCAAATGAAAACCTCTAATGTAGATGGTTATGATGCTATTCAAGTTGGATATTTGGATAAAAAACCTAAGCACCTATCAAAAGCTTTACAGGGACATTTTGAAAAATCGGGAGTTGGCCCCAAAAAAATCATAGCTGAGTTTGAGCAGGTACCAGGTTTTGATTATAAACTAGGTCAATCATTTCATGTCGGTATTTTTAGTGAGGGAGATTTTGTTAGAGTTTCTGGCGTCTCGAAAGGTAGAGGGTTTACTGGAGTCATCAAAAGGCATAATTTTTCTAGACAAAAGAAAACACATGGTACTGGCCACACGGAAAGAGCACCGGGTTCTATAGGGCAAGCCTCAGACCCATCTCGTGTATTTCCTGGGATGAGGATGGCAGGGCGTCATGGATATTCAAAAGTGACAGTAGAAAATCTAAAAGTTGTAAAAATAAAAAAAGAAAATAATCAGATATTCCTCAAAGGTGCCGTTCCTGGCGCAAGAGATGGAGTTGTGGTAATTAGTAAGTAAAAAATGAAGCTTAATATTAAAGATATAAATGGCAAAAAAATTGGTGATGTATCTGTCAATAAAGAGGTTTTTGGAATAGAGCCTAATTTAGCCGTAGTTCGTCAAGCAATTTTATCTGAATTAAATAACATGCGTCAGGGTACTCATTCTGCTAAAAATAGAGCTAAGGTTAGTGGTGGAGGAAAAAAACCTTGGAAACAAAAAGGGCGTGGAGTTGCAAGAGCGGGTACTATTCGTTCTCCATTATGGAAAGGCGGTGGTACTGTATTTGGACCTGAACCCCACTCCTACAATCATAAACTTCCAAAAAAAATAAGTAAACTAGCTCGTAAATCGGTCTTGTCAAGTAAGGTATCAGATGGTGACCTTTTAGTTATTGATAATTTCAAACTAGAAGATCATAAGACATCAGGATTCCTTTCAATTTTGAAGAATCTTAATTTGGTAGATAAGAAACTAACTATCCTAATTGGCGATAGAGTTAATAGTAACCTAGATCTGTCTGTAAGAAATTTAAGAAATGTTCACCTAGTTAGTTCGAAAAATGCAAGTACATATGATTTAATTGATTGTGAGGTGCTGATAATTGATCAGGATAGTGTTAATATGCTTTCTGAGAGTTTAAAGGAATGATTTGATGTTCTCTGATATTATAATAAAACCATTGTTAACAGAAAAAATGGCTATTCTTGAAGAAAGACAAAATAAACATGCCTTTCTTGTTAGCATAGATGCAAACAAAACAGAAATAAAAAAAGCAATTGAATCAAAATTCGATGTAAAAGTTCTCAAGGTTTCCACCATAAGACAATTAGGTAAAATTAAGCAAATGACTGTTCGCAGTGGTGGTCGTACAATACGTACGTCAGGAAAAAGATCTGATTATAAAAAAGCCATCATTACTTTAGATAAAGGATCAAAGATTGATATCATGCGCGGAGAAACATCTAGCTAGTCATGGGAATAAAACAACTAAAATCTGTTACACCAGGATCTCGCTTTGCATCTAGATCTGACTTTTCAGAGCTGACCACTCGAAAGCCTGAAAAAAGTCTGACAAGAGCTTTAAGAAAATCGGGTGGTAGAAATAATACTGGAAGAATTACAATGAGGCGTCGAGGTGGAGGACATAAGCGTCGATATAGAATTATTGATTTCAAAAGAGATAAGTTTGATATACCAGCTAAAGTTATGACAGTTGAATATGATCCTAATAGATCTGCCAATATCTCTCTAGTTCAGTATGATGATGGTGAAAAACGCTATATCCTAAGCCCTGTAGGTTTAAAAGTTGATGATAAAGTCATATCCGGGGAAAATGTACCATTGAAAACTGGTAATTCTTTAATATTGAAAAATATTCCCGCTGGGTTATTTGTTCACAACATAGAATTTTTGCCAGGAAAAGGTGCTCAAATGGTGCGTTCAGCAGGTGCTGCTGCTCAAGTTATGGCTCATGACGCCGGGATGTGTACTCTTAAATTACCTTCAGGTGAAGTACGTATGGTGAGAGATGTTTGTATGGCTACATTAGGTCAAGTTGGTAATAGAGAGCATGAACAAATAGTATCTGGAAAGGCTGGTAGAACTAGATGGTTAGGTAGAAGGCCAAAAGTTAGAGGTGTTGCTATGAATCCTGTTGATCATCCTATGGGCGGCGGTGAAGGAAAATCATCTGGTGGTAGACATCCCACGACTCCATGGGGAAAGCCTACAAAAGGGTATAAAACAAGAAAAAAGAATAAGAAGTCTAATTCTTTGATTATTAAACGGAGAAGTAAATAATGGCTAGGTCTTTAAAAAAGGGTCCATTTGTTGATGCAAAGCTACTAAAAAGGGTTGCTGAGATGAATGAGTCTGGAAAGAAAAAAGTATTGAAAACCTGGTCACGTAGGTCTATGATTACACCTGATCTTGTTGGGCATACAATAGCTGTTCACAACGGGAATAAATTCATCCCTGTTTTTATATACGAAAATATGGTTGGGCACAAGCTTGGTGAATTTTCGCCAACAAGAACCTTTAGAATGCATTCAGGGGATAGGAAAAATTAAAAATGGAATCAAGGGCTATATCTAGGTACATACGGCAGTCTCCTTATAAAGTAAGGAAAACTCTAGATGCAATAAAAGGGTTAGATGTTGGAAATGCAATTAATCATTTACATTTTTCCCCTGAAAAGGCCGCTAAGGTCATAGAAAAAACTTTACGATCTGCTGTTTCTAATCTTATGAAAAAGAATGAAGAAATAAAGTTAGATCCAGAAGTCTTAAAAATTAAAGAAGCTTTTGTTGATGGGGGTCCTGTTATGAAAAGATTTCGTGCAGCATCCATGGGGCGTGCATCCAGGTTGCGTAGACCGACTAGTCATTTAACAATAGTAGTTTCGGACGAAGATTAAAAGGGGATATTTTGGGTCAAAAAACACATCCAGTAGGCTATAGATTAAGCGTAAATAAAAAATGGCGATCAAACTGGTTTGCTCGGAAAAATAATTTTTCGCAAGATCTTGAAGAAGATGTGAAAGTCAGGAAGTATATCGCGCATCGTTTACCAAATGCGGGTATTTCAAAGGTTGAAATAGCAAGGTCTTCTAAGAAGGTCACTGTTACAATTTTTACAGCTAGGCCTGGTATTGTAATTGGTAGAGGTGGTGAAGAAGTAAATAGATTAAAAAAAGAATTGCGTCAATTAACGGGGAAAAAAGATGCACAGATAAATATTTCTGAAGTAAAGAGACCTGAGCTTGATGCGGCATTAGTTGGTGCAAATATTGCACATCAATTGAAAAAGAAAATTTCATACAGGAGAGTTGTAAATAAAACAATTCAGTCAACCATGAGAATGGGCGCTGAGGGAATTCGAATAAATGTTGCTGGTAGGCTTGGGGGTGTTGAGATAGCTAGAAGTGAAAAATTTTCTGATGGAAGTGTTCCACTTCATACGCTCCGTGCAGATATTGATTATGCATTAACTGAAGCCCAAACGCAATATGGTGTTATTGGCATAAAAGTTTGGATTTGCAACGGCCAATTTTCAAGATAATTAATAGGTTTTATAATGTTAGAGCCAAAAAAAGTTAAATACAGAAGAGTCCATAGGGGAAACAGACGAGGAATGGCTATGAGGGGTAATCATGTTGCATTCGGCACTTATGGTCTCAAAGCTATCGAGCCAGGCTGGATAACAGCTAGGCAGATTGAAGCATCAAGGATTGTTATCTCAAGAGTTGTGAGAAAAATTGGAAAAATGTGGATAAGAATTTTCCCAGACAAGCCTGTAACCGCTCGACCAGCAGAAACAAGAATGGGCAAGGGTAAAGGAGCATTAGATCACTGGGTAGCAGTTATAAAACCAGGGAAAATACTTTTTGAGATTGATGGTGTTACGAAGGAGGAAGCTAACCGTGCATTCAGAGATGCAGGGCACAAACTTCCTATGAAAACTAAAGTAGTTGAAAGGAGAGTTTTTTAATGAAGTCTTCGCAACTCAATGAAATGAACAAGTTAGAATTGGAAAATAAGCTAACTGACAGCTTGGAAGCCTTGCAAAATTTGAGGTTTCAACAAGCTCTTCAACAGCTAGAAGATGGCACAATGATATCTAAGACAAAAAAAGAAATTGCACAGATTAAAACCGTATTAAATGAAATGAAACTAGAAATAAGAAAGCAAAAGGTGACTTAAAGTGAGCGTCGATAGAAAAAGGCAATCCTTGGTAGGGGAAGTAATTAGTACAAAAATGGATAAAACTGTTAATGTTAAAGTAGTTAGAGAGATCCCTCACCCAGTTTATCATAAAAGAGTTAAACGATATAAAAGTTATCTGGCACATGTTGCTTCAGTAGTACCTAATAATGGTGATATAGTAAAAATATCCTCAACTAAACCAATTAGTAAGTTAAAAAGATGGCAAGTTAGTCAGATTGTTAGAAAAGCAGTAAGGTTAGGATAGAATAAGTGATTCAACAAGAAACAAGACTTAAAGTTGCAGATAATACTGGTGCCAAAGAAATATTGTGCTTCAAGGTACTTGGTGGCTCCAGAAGAAAATATGCAAGTATAGGTGATCAAATCGTAATTACCATAAAAAAAGCAATACCTGGCGGAATGGTAAAAAAAGGTGAAGTCCATAGAGCTGTAGTAGTGCGTACTAAGAAAGAGGTTGGCAGGAAAGATGGTAGTCGAATTCGTTTTGATGAAAATGCTGCAGTATTACTTAATAGTGCTGGCGAGCCTAGAGGGACTAGAATTTTTGGTCCTGTCGCTCGTGAATTAAGAGATAGTGGATACATGAGAATAGTTTCAATGGCCCCAGAGGTGCTTTAATATGCATGTGAAAAAAGGTATGTTAGTCAAAATAATTAGCGGGAATCATAAAGGTATGGAAGGGAAAATTCTAAATGTATTTCCTGATAAAAACCGCGTAATAGTAGAAGGTGTCAACTTTAGAAAACGAGCTTCAAGACCTACTCAGGAAAATCCTTCAGGGGGTTTCGTTGAAAGGGAAGCCTCATTACATATTTCGAATGTTATGGTGTTAAATAATGGAGCGCCGACAAGAATAGGGTACAAAATTTTAGATGATGGTACTAAAATTAGAATATCAAAGAAAACAGAGGAAGAAATTCAATTTTAATTATGGCTGTTAAAAAAGAAATAAAGAAATCTTCGGTGAATAGTGATAAGAATAAATCTCATTACATTCCTAATCTAAGGCGGGTCTATGATGAGGAAATTATTCAGGGCCTTAAGAAAATATTCAATTATTCTAATGTGATGGAGGTGCCAAGGATAAATAGTATATCTCTTAATATGGGTTTAGGGGACGCCAAGAATAATTCTAAAGGTTTGGAAAGTGCAGTTGAAGAATTAACCCTCATCTCAGGTCAAAAACCAATTACAACTTTAGCAAAAAAAGATATTTCAAATTTTAAGATAAGAAAAGGGTGGCCGGTTGGTTGTAAAGTGACTTTAAGATCAAATCGAATGTATGAATTTTTAGAAAGATTAATTTCCATTGCACTTCCAAGAACTCGAGACTTTAGAGGCTTATCATTTAAATCTTTTGATGGAAGAGGAAATTACAATTTTGGAATTAAAGAGCAAATTATTTTTACTGAAATTGACTATGACAAAATCCAATCAATACGGGGCATGAATATAACTATTACCACCTCAGCAGCAACGGACAATGAAGCTTATGAACTTCTAAAAATGTTTGGTCTGCCACTGAGGGAAAAACCAGTAAAACAAGAGAGTGCAGAGGCAGTTTAATGGCAAAAAAATCTAAAATAGTTCGAGAACAGAAGCTAATCAAAAAAGTTCAGAAATATGCTGCTCGTAGGGCAGAATTGAAGGGAATAATCAAAAGCCCTGATACATCGATAGAAAATAAAAGAGATGCTGTCGCAAAATTAGATAAGCTGCCCAAATCATCTAGTCGAATTCGCATTAGAACTAGATGCTTTAAAACAGGAAGGCCTAGAGCTGTATTAAGAAGGTTTAATTTATCTAGGATAGTTTTTAGGGAGATGGCCCTAAAAGGTGAAATTCCTGGTGTAACAAAAGCTAGCTGGTAGGAATAAATATTATGTCAATGTCAGATCCAATTGCAGATTTTTTAACCCGTATAAGGAATGGTCTAGCAGCGAAAAAACGCTGGGTTGATGTTCCTAGTAGTTCATTAAAGAAACGAATATCTTTTGTGCTAAAAGAGGAGAAGTATATAAACGATTTTTTCTTTATTACAAGTGAAGGAAATAAAGAAGTAATACGAATATTTTTAAAATATGATTACAATGGAGATCCGGTAATTGAAAATATAAAAAGAGTAAGTAAGCCAGGTTTACGAGTTTATGTTGGTGTTGGAGAAGCTCCCCGAGTCCTTGATGGTTTAGGTGTGTCAATTATTTCTACCTCAAAAGGTGTTTTATCAAATAAAAAGGCAAAACAACTTGGGGTTGGTGGTGAATTGCTATGTGAGGTCTTTTAATAGTTATGTCTAGAATTGGTCAAAATCCTGTTTTAATTCCTGAAGGAGTGAAAGTTTCTTTGGAGGATTCCGTAGTAAAGGTTAGTGGCCCTAATGGTTCTCTTGAGTTTAATTTTAGAAAAGAAATGATTATTTCCCAAAATGATGGTTTAATTATTGTAGAGAGAGGTTCAGACAATCGAGAGCAAAAATCCTTGCATGGTACAACACGTCAGATGATTAATAATATGGTAATCGGTGTTTCTGAAGGTTTTTCAAAAGAATTAGAAATTATTGGGGTTGGCTATCAAGCTCAAGTCCAAGGCAGTAGATTGCAGTTGCAATTAGGGTTCTCGCATGATATCTATTTTGATATGCCAGATGGTATTAAGGTTACTGCTACTAATAGAACCGAAGTAAAGGTTGAAGGTATTGATAAGCAACTTGTTGGTGCGGTAGCTGCAAAGATAAGATCTTTTAGGCCACCAGAACCTTACAAGGGTAAAGGTATTCGTTACAAAGGCGAGTATGTTCGTTCAAAACAAGGTAAAACTGTAGGTGCAAAATAAGATATGGCAAATCATCGTTCAATAATCCGTAGGGAAGAAAGAAGAAGAAATAGGAGCAAGAGAACATCTAGATTTCACCCTGACCGTCCACGACTGGTTGTATACCGTAGCTTAAAGCATATAGAGGCTCAAGTTATAGATGATTTTAAGGGCGTTACCTTAGTTTCAGCTTCTTCAAGAGATAAAGATTTAGAATCACAATTAAAAAAAGTAAAGAATAAAACTGAAATGAGTGAACTTGTCGGTAAAGCATTAGCAAAAAAAGCTAAGACCAAGAAAATAGGATCTGTTGTTTTAGATAGAAATGGCTCTCCCTATCATGGAAGAGTAAGAGCTTTTGCTGAGGCTGCTAGAAAAAACGGCTTAGAATTATAGGAGATAATGTTTTGGGTATAATTAATCCTGCAGAGCTTGATTTAAAAGAAGAAGTTGTAGTAAAAATAAATAGGACAGCAAAGGTTACTTCAAGAGGGAAAAGATTTAGATTTTCCGCCCTTGTCGTTATTGGTGATGGCAATGGTCATGTAGGAGTGGGCCTAGGTAAAGCAAACGAGGTAATCACGTCTATCCAAAAGGGAAAAGAGATTGCAAAAAGAAACATTGTTCGAGTCTCTGTAATAAATGGAACGATTCCACATACGGTTATTGGAAAACATGGTGCTAGTAGGATATTTTTGAAACCAGCTTCGCCTGGTACGGGTATTATTGCAGGTGCACCAGTTAGGGCGGTAATGGAGCAAGTCGGTGTACAAAATATTTTAACAAAAAGACAAGGTTCCAAAAATGCAATGAATTTGGTTCATGCAACAATGGAGGGCCTAATGTCTTTAAAAGATGCAGTAAGCGTTGCAAATAAGCGTGGACTTACTATTGGAGAAGTTTTTAACTAATGGCAAAACCAAATAAAACTCTTCGAATCACGCAAGTGAAAAGTAAAATCGGCTATAAGCCAAAGGCAAAGGCCACCTTAGCAGCATTAGGTTTAAGGAAGATGCAGCAAGTTGTTGAGCATCAAGACTCTCCGCAGATTAGAGGAATGATTAACAATATCCCTTATTTACTAAAAGTAGAGGAATTATGAAGTTAGATTCTTTAAAGCCAGTAAAAGGAAGCACTAAAAATCGAAAAAGAATAGGCAGGGGGCATGGTTCTGGCTTAGGTAAGTCTGCTGGTAGAGGAGATAAGGGTGCAGGCCAAAGGTCAGGATTCAAAAGAAGATCATGGTTTGAAGGTGGGCAAATGTCAATTGCTCGTAGATTACCAATGCGTGGTTTTACAAATATCTTCAAAAAAGAATTTCAAATAGTAAATATTGATAAAATTTCATCTTTAGGACTTGAAAAGGTAGATGCACAAATCCTAAAGGAAGAAGGATTAATAAGATCAGCGCTGAAACCAGTAAAGATTCTGGGAAATGGCGAATTAAACAAAAAGATTGATATCACTGCTACTGTTTTTAGTAAATCAGCAAAACAAAAAATTGAAGATGCAGGCGGAACTGCAATAGAACTGTGATTGAGAAGATAAAAAGTATATTCACCATTCCTGAGCTTCGTTCCAGGATTATTTTCACACTTAGTGTGCTAATAGTTGTTAGAATTGGTGCGCATATCCCTATTCCAGGTGTTGATGGTGAAGTTTTAGCTTTAGCTTTCGATAATCTCAAAAGCGGATTATTTGGTCTTTTTAATACATTTGTGGGAGGTGCCTTCTCCCAAGCTTCATTATTCTCTCTAGGAATAATGCCTTATATTTCTTCATCCATAATCATACAATTAATGGGATCAGTAATACCATATTTTCAGAGATTGCAGAAGGAGGGTGAAGCTGGAAGGAAGAAAATTACCCAAATCACTAGGTATGGAACTGTATTATTAGCATCAATGCAGTCTTATGGTGTAGTTGCTGTTTTTTTACCAAGCTTAACATCAAATGGTCAGCAAGTTGTAATAAACCCGGGGTTAATGTTTACGTTTACTGGGATTATCAGTATGGTTACTGGTACGTTATTTCTTATGTGGCTTGGTGAGCGTATTACAGAAAGAGGTATTGGTAATGGTATCTCATTGATAATTATGGTTGGTATAGTATCTGCCTTTCCTAATGTAATTCTTAGTGAAATAACCATGGTTCAATCAGGAGCCAGAGGTTGGTTGTCCGAGTTTATTTTAATGGGTATAATGTTTTTAATTATTTGTTTTGTCGTACTTCTTACTCAAGGAACTAGAAAAATTCCAGTACAATATGCCAAACGAGTGGTAGGAAGAAAAATATATGGGGGACAAAACACACACATTCCCATGAGGGTAAATACTGCAGGTGTAATGCCAATTATTTTTGCACAATCAATAATGTTCATTCCTAGTACGTTAACTACATTTATGGGCGATAGTGATTTTTCAGCATCGCTAATGAGATGGTTTTCATTTGATCATCCATTTTATTGGATTGTCTTTGGTTTGATGATCATTTTCTTTACTTATTTTTACACTGCCATCGCGTTTGACCCGGTACAGGTTTCCTCAACTATGAAGCAGCAAGGTGGATTTATTCCTGGAGTGAGACCAGGTAAGAAGACAGCAGAATACATAGATAATATTCTAACAAGAGTTACACTACCAGGGTCTATTGCATTGGCTTTTGTTGCAATTTTCCCATATATACTTATGGAATTAATGGGTATCAATTATGACCTAGCATCATTTTTTGGTGGTACAAGTTTATTAATAATTGTTGGGGTTGCACTTGACACCTTGCAGCAAATAGAATCTCATTTAATGATGAGGCATTATGATGGATTTTTGACCAAAGGTAAAATTCGGGGCAGGAGGCGCATGTAGTGGTTTACACAAGATCAAATCTTGAGATTGAAAAAATTTCTAAAAGCTGCCAAATTGTTGCTGACACGCTGATAATGTTAGAAAAATACATCATTGAAGGTACTTGTGTATCAGACTTAGATAGTATGGCTGAAGATTATATTAGATCTCAAGGTGCAAGGCCTGCTTTTAAAGGATATATGGGTTTCCCGGCAACATTATGTGTTTCAATTGAAGAGGCAGTTGTGCATGGAATTCCTAAACAAGATATTTTAAAAGAGGGTCAAATTGTAGGGATTGATTGTGGTGCTGAACTAGATGGATACTATGGAGACCACGCTAGGTCTTTTGCAGTTGGGAAAATTAGCGCAGATAAAGAAAAATTATTAAAGGTGACAAAAGAGTCACTGTTGAAAGGTATCCAACAAGCATTGCCGGGTAATTTTGTTGGTGATATTGGCAAAGCTGTGCAAGAACATGCTGAAGAAAATGGTTTTTCTGTTGTTAGAGAACTTGTTGGCCATGGTATTGGAACTTCATTACATGAAGAACCTCAAATACCTAATTATGGGGAAGCAAAACAAGGATATAAATTGAGATCAGGAATGTGTATTGCTATTGAACCAATGATAAACTCTGGTTCGAGAGATATATTTACGGCCAGTGATGGTTGGACAATATTAACTAAGGATGGTTTACCATCAGCTCACTTTGAGCATACTATTGCAATTACTGATCAAGGTCCAAAAGTACTAAGTGTTGGTTCAGATGGCTAAAGAGCAACCAATAACTATTGATGGGGTGATTAAAGAAACTTTACCAAGTGCAATGTTTAGGGTGGAGGTTGAAATTGGAGGGAATACGCACGAGGTGTTAGCTCATGTTAGTGGAAAAATGAGAATGCATTTTATTAAAATACTTCCTGGTGATGTGGTAACCCTTGAAATATCTCCTTATGACCTCAGTAGAGGTAGAATAACTTACAGGCAGAAATAATACATATGAAAGTTAGACCATCAGTAAAGAAAATTTGTGCTAAATGCAAAATAATCAGAAGAAAAGGGGTTGTTCTTGTGATTTGTGAGAACCCAAAACATAAGCAACGACAAGGTTAGGTATTTAAATGGCAAGAATCGTAGGTGTAGACATACCAAGAAATAAAAAGGTCCCATATTCTTTATGCTATATACATGGCATAGGGTTAGCAACTGCAAAGCAATTGTGTGAATCAGCGAAAGTAGATTTTAACGCAAGGGTTCAAGATTTGACTGAAGAACAGATTGTAGGATTGAGGAATGCAATATCAAATCTCAATTCAAATGTTGAAGGTGAATTGCGATCTGAGATTGCAATGAACATTAAACGCTTAAAAGATGCTGGAGCATACAGAGGTTTAAGACACCGCAGAGGACTTCCTGCGAATGGTCAAAGAACAAAAACCAATGCTAGAACAAGAAAAGGTAAAAAACGAACTATTGGTCTTGGAAAAGGCGCGTAAACAATAAAGAGAGAACATTTTGGCTGAAAAAACATTAAAAAAGAAAAAGAAAAAGAGTGTTGATTCTCATGGCGTTGCACATATTAAATCGACATTCAACAACACCCATGTAACTCTTACAGATAGATTCGGTAACGTTATTGTGTGGGAGAAAGCAGGTACGTCTGGTTTTAAAGGTAGTAGAAAGAGTACTGCATATGCTGCGACAATAGCTGCTGAAAAAGCAGCGCAAGCTGCAATGTCAGTTGGTTTATCCAGTGTGGATGTTGAAGTTAAAGGTCCTGGATCCGGGCGAGAATCTGCAATTAGAGCTCTAGCTGTTGCTGGTATGCAAATAACTAGTATCAAAGATGTAACTCCACTTCCTCATAACGGCTGTAGGCCACCAAAGCGAAGAAGGGTCTAATATTATGGCAAAATTGAATACTGCTAAGGGTAAACTTGTAAGAAAATTTGGAGAAAATATTTTTGGCAATCCCAAATATGACAAGCTTTTAAATAGAAAACCATATTCGCCAGGGCAGCATGGACAATCTAGAAGAGGAAAGCTTTCTAACTATGGTGTTCAATTACAAGAAAAGCAAAAAATAAAGTTCATGTATGGTTTGTTAGAGAAACAATTTAGATTGAATTTTGAAAGAGCAGAAAAGATGACCGGCGAAACTGGCACAAATATGTTACAATTACTTGAATCTCGACTAGATAATGTTGTTTATAGACTTGGATTTGCCCCATCAAGGCCATCTGCAAGGCAGCTGGTGAGTCATAAACATTTTCTCGTAAATAATAAAGTTGTAAATATTCCTTCTTATTGCTTGAAACCAGGAGATGTAATTGAGGTTCGGGAGAAAAGTAAGAAAATGGATATTATACTTGAATCTATGCGTCGTATACAAGGTGATATGGATTTGACCTGGCTTGGACTAGATAAGGCAAAAATGCGTGGCACCTTTCAGTCTGTGCCTGACAGAGATGAAATGCAGCTTACAGTCAATGAACAATTGGTTGTAGAACTTTACTCAAAATAATTTAAATAGGAAACACACTTTATGGCTAAAAAAGTACTTGAATTAAACGTAGATTTTAAAGAGCAATCAAAATTGGGTGATAATGGTTCATTTTCACTTCAACCTCTTGAAAGAGGCTATGGAACAACAATTGGAAACGCAATGCGACGAGTTTTATTGACCAGCATACCTGGTGCGGCGATAACTCATGTAAAAATAGATGGTGTCCAGCATGAATTTTCAACCATTGATGGTGTTAAAGATGATGTTGCAGATATTATAATGAATCTTAAAAAGGTGCGATTTAAACTTATGGATAGCGAACCTGACAAGGTCGTATTAAGTATGAAAGGTAAAAAATCATTCACTGCACAAGATATTCAAAACGCAAGCGATCAGTTCGAAGTCTTAAACCCTAAGGAATATATAACTGAGGTGAATTCTAAAGGTAAGTTGGATATTGAACTGCGTATTGGTATTGGTAAAGGTTATGTTCCATCAGAGGATAATGATAAACCTAACCTTTCTGTGGGTACACTTTCTATTGATAGTATTTTTAACCCAGTGACAAACGTAACTTTTAACGTTCAACCAGTTCCTGGAGCAAAAGATCCGATTGAAATTCTGTCTCTTGACGTATCAACAGATGGATCAATTACTGCGAAAGATGCTGTGTCTTACACAGCAACATATCTAAGGGAGCATTTTAAATTTATAGAAGCTATTTCTAACCCAAGTGTGCTTGAAATATCTGATGGAGTTTCTGACGAAACGATGGCACTTAGGAAACTTTTGAATCAGACGATTGATGAAATGGAGCTTTCTGTAAGGAGTTATAATTGTTTACAGGCTGCTGGAATCAAATATATCCATGAGCTAGTTAGCAAAGAAGAAAATCAAATGCTCAAGTATAAAAACTTTGGTCGTAAATCATTAACTGAACTTGTTGAAAAACTTGATTCAATGGGATTGCATTTTGGTATGGCAGTTGATAAAATTATGGCTGAAGAGGGCTAGCGTAGTGCGTCATAATAAAATAGGCAGAAAACTTGGCAGAAAGACTGCACATAGAAAAGCACTTATGTCAAACTTAGCATCTGCCTTAATAACTCATAAAAGAATCAAAACTACTGATGCAAAAGCAAAGGAACTTAGGATGTATGTAGAGCCATTAGTTACTTTTGCTAAGAAAGGAGATCTTCATTCTAGGAGACAGGTTTTAAAGAAAATTAGGCACAAATCAATTGTAAGAGAGTTATTTGATAATATTGGCCCCTCGTTCTCAAACCGTAATGGTGGATATACGCGTATTATAAAACTTGGTTTCAGAGACAATGATTGTGCACCTATTTCAATTATTGAGTTTGTTGATATGGTAGGCAAAGTAGAATCCCAAGGTGAAGAACAGCAGTAAACTCTATTTCATCCCTATCAGAATTTTGAACAATTTCTGGACTTTATTTGGAAGGGCAACTCTTGTTGCCCTTCTTTTTTTAGTAGATACTTATCTTCTTGCAGATGCATTTAATGTCAGAGCATTATGGGTAGTCCGTGATCATGTGACTTCGAGAAAAAATATAGATGAAATTATAAGATTTGCTGAAGACAATAATTATAACCATTTATTTGTGCAAATCAGAGGAAGAGGGGATGCATATTATAGTTCAAAACTTGTTCCACGTTCTCACCTATTAGTTAATTCAAACTTTGATCCACTTGAATACATTATTACACAAATAAGAGGAACAAATATAAAAATTCATGCTTGGCTAAATACTTACTATCTATGGTCATCATCACAAAAGCCATCACAAGATGATCATATCCTGTTGAACCACTCTGAATGGTTGGATACGAAAAAGCCAGATGAGATGAATGTCACTAATATGTTAAAACTAATGAAAAAGGATAGGAAGATAAATGGCGAAGGATTTTATCTCGCACCTACAAATCCTGAAGTCGAGGCACATCTTCAAAATATTATAACTGAATTACTTCAAAACTATCGATTAGATGGAATTCATTTTGACTATATTAGATATCATGACCTTGGATGGGGCATGAACCCAACGGGATTAAAGTTCTTTTTAAACTATTCTAGCGTTGTGCCTGGATTACCTGCATTGAAAATTCAGGAAAAGCCATCATTTGCTGATTTTAAAAGATCAGCGATTACGCAATTTTTGAAAAAAGCATCTTTAAGAATTAAAGCTTATCAACCAAATTGTATAGTTTCTGCTGCTGTAAAACCCAATATACATAATGCTCGGAATACTTTTGGACAAGAATGGGATCTATGGCTCACTGCAGGTTATATTGACTGGGCAGTACCAATGAATTATACTGGTAATAATCAGTTATTTGATAATAATCTTAAAATAATTAGTGATAACATACCAAAAAAATATTTAGAACAAATAATTATGGGGATAGGTGCTTATAACCAAAATTCAAGATCAACTGGGCAAAAAATCTACAGAGTAGGAAAAAATAATTTTGGTGGTATTAGTATGTTCTCATATAACGTTTTTAAAAAGAACCCAACTTATGCAAAGCAAATAATCCAATACTTAAAATAAATTAACTTGAAAATGAAACGCAAAGTATATCCACCCACCGGTAATAGTTTATCATGCGAAAATTGGCAAATTGAAGCTGCATATAGAATGATTCAAAATAATCTACACCCTGATGTTGCTGAAATGCCTGAAGATCTTATAGTATATGGTGGTAAGGGGAAAGCTGCTCGGGATTGGAAATCTTTTGATTCTATATTAAAAACATTGAAACGTTTAAAACCAGATGAAACCCTTTTAATACAATCTGGGAAACCGGTTGGAGTGGCCAAAACTCATATTTATTCTCCCAGAGTATTAATCGCAAATTCTAACTTAGTTCCTAAGTGGGCCAATTGGGAGTATTTTGATAAATTAGAAAAAGATGGATTAATGATGTATGGGCAAATGACTGCTGGAAGTTGGATATATATTGGTACTCAAGGCATACTTCAAGGTACATACGAAACGTTTATATCTGCAGCAAAAAAACATTGGAATCAAAGTAATCTTAATGGGAAATTAGTTTTAACTGCTGGATTAGGAGGTATGGGAGGTGCGCAGCCTTTAGCAGTGAAAATGGCTGGAGGTGCAATTATTTGTATTGAAATAGACCCAAATAGAATTCAAAGGCGTATTGATACAAAATACTTAGATTGCTCTACTAAATCACTTGAGGAGGCATTAAGTATTGCCAAAGAATCAATGAAAAAAAACAATCCAATCTCTATTGGTTTGTTAGGAAATGCTGCTGATGTTATACCTGAGGTTGCTGAGATTGATTTTGTCCCAGATATTGTTACAGACCAAACATCTGCACATGATGAATTAGTTGGTTATATTCCAAATAATTATTCAATAGAAGAAGCTAATTATTTAAGGCAATCAGATAAAGAAAAATATATTTTTGAATCAAAGCGCTCTATGGGGGAACATGTAAGAGGGATGCTAAAGCTAAAAGATAAGGGTTCAATCGTATTTGATTATGGCAATAACATTAGATCTCAGGCATTGGAGGCAGGTGTATCAAATGCTTTTGATTTTCCAGGTTTTGTACCAGAATATATAAGACCATTATTCTGCGAGGGAAAAGGACCATTTCGGTGGGTTGCATTATCTGGTAACCCAGAGGATATTTATAAAACAGATAAAAGGTTAATTGAAATCTTCCCAGAAGATAAAGCGCTATGTAATTGGATTGGAATGGCAAGGAAAGAAGTACAGTTTCAAGGTTTGCCCTCAAGAATATGTTGGTTAGGCTACGGGCAAAGAGAAAAATTTGGTCTTGCCCTAAATAAGATGGTTCGTACAAAAGAACTATCAGCTCCTATTGTAATTGGAAGAGACCATTTAGACTGTGGTTCAGTTGCATCACCAAATAGGGAGACAGAGTCAATGAAAGATGGCAGTGACGCAGTTTCAGATTGGCCATTATTGAATGCAATGTTAAACGTTGCTAGTGGAGCATCTTGGGTTTCATTTCATCATGGTGGAGGTGTTGGCATGGGATATTCATTACATGCGGGACAAGTTATTGTCGCTGATGGTACACCTGAAATGGATGAAAGACTTAAAGCTGTTTTAACTAATGATCCTGGAATGGGGATATTTAGGCATGCTGATGCTGGTTATACAGATGCTATCAATAATGCAAATAAATGGAATATCGATATTCCAATGATTAAGAAGTAAATAAATTTGATTAAACTTGAAAATATTGGAAATCTAGTAACCTATAATTCAATTTCAGGATTAATGGATACATTAAAAGATGTTGAAATAATTATTGATAATGAATTCATACTTGAAATTGGTAAGGAACTTAGGAATATTGATAGTGTAATAGATTGTAATAATAAGCTTGTAACTCCAGGATTTGTGGATCCACACACTCATCCAGTATTTCTTAATTCAAGAGAAGACGAATTTCATTTGAGGTTAGAGGGATCAACATATGAAAAAATTGCAGCTTCTGGGGGTGGAATCAGAAGTAGTATTTTTGATATTAGAAATGCTGATATTCCAGATATAATTTCAAAGCTTAAATCTAGAATGGATAGGTTTTTAAGCTTTGGAACAACAACAGTAGAGTGCAAAAGTGGTTATGGATTAAATACAGAGTCAGAGCTAAAATCTCTCAAAGCTATCAAAGAGGTAAATGATTATCATCCCATTGACATGATTCCGACTTTTATGGGTGCACATGCTTTTCCAGATGAATATGAAAAAAATCACGAAGGTTATGTTAAACTGATATGCAATGAAATGATACCGGAGGTAGCTAAGCAGGGTATTGCTGTTTTTAATGATGTCTTTTGCGAAAAAGGCTATTTCAGTCAGGAACAAGCACGTAAAATACTTAATGTTGGTAAAAAATATGGCTTAATTCCAAGAATACATGCTGATGAATTCCAAAACTCCAAATCTGCAGAAATAGCTGGTGAGATAAGATCAATTTCTGCAGATCATCTTATGATGGTTAGTGTAGAAGGTATTAAATCATTATATGAAAATAATGTGATAGCTACTCTGCTGCCTGGAACAACCTTTTTTTTAGGGAAATCAAATTACGCTCCATACACAAAGCTTAAAGAGGCTGGTGTTGAAATTGCACTGGCAACAGATTTTAATCCTGGAAGTTGTAACATACAATCAATGCCATTTATTATCTCCCTTGCCTGTCTCTATTTAAAAATGAATATTTTAGATGCAGTTAAAGCATGTACTTACACATCTGCAAAATCATTGATGGTTGAAGATACTATAGGTTCAATTGAAGAGGGAAAAAAGGCAGATTTAATTATCTGGGATGTTAATAAAATAGAAGAAGTCTCATACTCAGTCGATTTTAATCCAATAAGCAGTGTAATTAAAAATGGAACTGAGGTATTTACCGCTTGATTCTCCGACGGGCAAGGGCGTAAAATAGGTGACATCATTTTTTTAAATTATCATGAAATCTAATAAAAGAATATCCATCCTATTTCTTAGTATAGTATTAAGCAGTTCTTTTTTATCTGCCAACTATGCGTTCAAAAAGAAAGTAAAGGATGTATGTAAATCATACCGAATTTCTATGGAATCATCCCAGTTAGGACTTGAAACTAATGAGGTCTCTATTAGTATGAAGAGCGGTAGAAACAACTTTGAAATGTTTATGCTTGTTGGATTTGCATCTGCGGGGCAGGCTATTACCCATCAAAAGCAAATGGGATTATCCAATGCGTATATTCCAGGTATGATTAGAGTAAGTGTAGACGTACCTGTCTCAAAAGGAGAATTTAATACGTTCGTTGCCACTTGTAATTCTGATACAGCCATTTCATTAGCAGATGGGCGTATGGATTCATCAGATTTTATGCAAGAAATCATGAAAACTATGGAAATACTGTAAGGAGTCACTATGCTACAAGATCCTAATTCATTAATGGGACTATTAACTCAATATCTGCGTGCAATAGGCTGGTCTGTTGCTGCCGCAGTTGGTTTCGCGTTTGGTATTGGTATTGCGTTAAAGGTCTTTGATATGTTATCTACTGATATTGACGAGTGGGAAGAGATAAAGAAAGGCAATATGGGAGTCGCACTGATTTTCATCTCTCTAATTGTCATGGTGGGGTTATTAGTATATAAAGTAATCTAATCAATTGTAATCACTACGATATATAAAGTCTTTCTATCTTTGAAAGGCTTTTTATAACATTGATGAAATTTTTTCCAAATAAGTTTTATCTATCTGATCAAAATCATTTACTATTGATGAATCTATATCTAATACTGCTATGATCTCATTATTCATAAAGATTGGGATCACGATTTCAGATAATGTATTTGAGTCACACGAAATATAGTTATCATATTTCCGGACATCTTCTACGATAATTGTTTTCCTTTTTTCGACACTTGTCCCACATACTCCTCTACCAATGTTTATGTGAGTACAAGGTATTATATTACCTTGATAAGGTCCTATCTCAAGCAGATTAGGACTTCTTATTATATAGAACCCGCAGAAGGTCCAGTGGCTAAATTCCATATGTAGCAAAGCGGACATCAGAGACATTTTTGCTTGAGTTGATAATTCTAATTCACCAATAATAATTGGTTTAAACCTCTTTATTATCTTCTCATATTTATCATCCTTCTTCATCAGCAAAATAAAATGTAAATATATAGAATGAAGGGAGAAAAAGCTGTATTTAATAGATTTACTAAATCATTATTTAACCATGTATATCCTTTTATGATTGAACTATCATTGCTTTTCACTTCAATAATATCCCCATCTTTGTTTTTGTACTTGCCTTGAAAAACGTCTCCAAGTATTGAATCAAATAAAGATGATAAGAAACCAGATAAAATAATACCATAAACTATGTGAGTTGGGATCGGTATCATATACCAAGTAGAAAAGCCAATGATAGAACTCCCTAATAATGATCCAAGAGTACCAATTCGTGTAATTCCCCCAGATATTCCATGGTCTACTGATTTTAATGAAGTAATGGATATAGGCTTATGTTTTGATAATTTACCAAATTCAGTACCCCATGTATCTGACATGGCTGCTGCAACGCTAGATGCAAAAAGGTAAATATATATTGGATTATTATTTAGATAATATATTATTGATAAAATTAGGGCAATTCCTCCATTCGCATATACCTGAACAATGTCTCTTTGAGACCCTTTAGTCCTATAAAATGAAACCTGCTTTAACATTTTACTTATAACAGAACTGAGAATGAAAAATATAGATAGTAGTACAAAAAAATATTGAGAACCAATTAATATGATGATAACTCCCATCATAAAAGCCCCTAGGAAACCATCTAATGATAAGGTCTTGACTTTAAATGCAAGATAAAAAGCTAAACCTAAAAATAGTATTAGGAATAAAAAAGGTGATGGTAGAATAGTAAAAAAATTAGATTGATTAGGTGCGACCCTTTCTATAAATCCGATCATAAATAGAACACTCACAACAGGTATTGACAAATTATCAGATCCTTTGGAACTAGTAATTTCTGCAATAGTGCTACCAATTGCAGAAAATAATGCAAAAATGAGCAAATAAGTGTTTGAAAATTGGAAGAGTAACTTCCCTAGTATAAAAATTAATAAGAATGAAACTATATAATATGCAATTGTGCCTTGCAAAGATTTTTTATCTTCCCAAATAACAAATTCATTACCTTTGGATGAATTCTCCCCTACCATAGCTGCAATAGGATCTGCAACTGCAAGTATCGCTAAACTTATAATAACAAATCCAGAATATTGCCAAAAACCAATAACCAGAATTAAATATCCAAGTGGAAAATATATTGTACCATATGTAACACGGCCTTGTGAGTGAATACCCAATAATTTATTATTGTGATATGCAAAATAATTAACGATAAGAAATATTAACGCTAGAATCGATGGTAACAGATAGTCAGAAAAAATAAATGGCGAAATCGTAATAAGGATACCTACAAAAAAATGAACCAATCTTCGGTTAGATTCTGGAGATAAAACTTTAAGCTTTAGCGTCAATTCACTTAAGTAAATAAGAATTGGGATTGATGCTAAAATAATAAAAAATGTCCACCATTCACTTTGAAATGGTATCCATACAGGAAATTCCATATTAAAAATTATTTTAGGATGAGTTAAATGGCAATGGCATTAAAGGTATTAAAAAAATGAATTAAATTCTGAATAATTGATTGGAGATTATATAATGCTTGTAGCTGTAAATAATTTTGTGAAAAGGCAAGTAAAAAATTCTGGTAAAACCTATGCAAAGACATTGAGCTTTGAGCAGATTGCTGACCATGCATCTACTCAAATGCAAAATAAAATATACAGAGATGGTTATCGTAATGGTGTCCGTATTGTAGCCGCTAATGATTCAATTAAAAGTGATTTTATATGCCCATTTGTAAGACTTGATAATAATATTAAGTTAATTTCAAAATTAGTATGTAGAAGAGAAGGTGAAGAGCCTTACATACAAGTAAGAGCAATAAATGGATCTCCTGTAGAAACAGGTAAAGTAGAATTAATAGTATATAGACATGATGTTCTAGTTGAGAATAATGAAAATACAACCTCGGCAGATTGGGAATTAATTAGTATAAATGCAATACCAAAAGGTTTAGAAAAACTGCCAATGGGCCCTGTTACAATGATGAGAAATCAACTTGATCTTAATGGTGGAACAAAAGCGTCCTACACAAAAGATGAATGGGCTGAATCTGTAAGGTTTTGGCAAAAATATGCTGCATTAAACCCAAAAAATGAAAATGCATAAAAATGTTTACAATTTGGCAATAGATATTTAAGTTCACTCTGTTCGACCAAATACGTAATCCATAGTTAATTTGGTCTAAAAAAAATCGAGGTAACATAATGCGGAGATTATGCACTCAAATACCATTTTCGAGTGGTGTGGGTACAATCATTTTATCTATTCTATTTTTCTCTAGCGCTGCAGGGCAGGGGTATGAGGTCACTGGACGCGCATTTGATGATACAGGAAAGAAAATTGGACCTGTTAGATTAGTTCTTTATGACCAGGACAAGAAGAAGGTTATAGAGGTCGATACTCCTAATAGTGGAAAATTCAAACTAAAAAATATTCCTGATGGTAAGTATGTTTTAAATATTTATGGACCTGATGGATATGGAATTACAGAAAATATTTCGGTTAGCGGGGCGAAAATTTCAGATTTAGCACCTAAACTAAATTCTTATCCTGATCAGGTACAATTAAAAACAGAAGCAGCAGGGAATGGGGCATCTATTGATTGGCAAGGCATATCAGGTGCAGCAGAGTATCTTGTTTACAGGGATAATAAGGAAGTGGCTACAGTCAGTGAAACCTTTTATCTAGATGAAGTGGAACCTGGACAATCCTATGCATATAATATTGTTGCTATCAAAACTGACAAGTCGATGGGAGGAAGATCTATAACTGAATATGGTAAAAGTTTAATGGCTCCACCTGAGAATTTGACGAGTGAGATTAATAAGAATACTGTAAAGTTAACTTGGGACGTGGTGCAAGGCGCAACTGGATATACAATATACAGAGATGACGAAAAGATTAATTCGACACCTGATAACGAGCACACTGACTTTAAACTTAAATATGATACGGAATATTCTTACACTGTGTCTACCCTTGATCATCACTCTGATGAAGGAAATCAATCACCAAATATTTTTTCCTCAACCCATCCAGAGATTGCCAAAGTTAAAGGTCTTAAAGCAGAAAGTGGTGCCAATCAGGTTACACTTTCGTGGAAAGCTTCAAAAAACAGTGTCAGTTACTACGTCTATCAGAATGGAACAATTGTTGATTCTACTACCACTTTGACTTCAAATGTTGAAACAGAAGCAGGAACTGAAAACTGTTATACAGTTGCAGGTATTGATAAGTACGGTTCTGTAGGACAGAAATCAGATGCACAATGTGATAAAAGCCAATTCAGTCCACCAGATACAATTAATGCTGTTAATGATAGAAGAAATAATAACCTAATATCATGGAACTTTGTAGAAGGCGCTAGCTCCTATAACCTTTATGCAAATGGCAAACTTCAAACAAATACAAGTAAGAATGAAATTAATCTTAAAAAATTAAAATGGGATACGGAGTACACCTATTATATTACATCACTAACTGAGGATGGGATCGAAGGCCCTCGATCACCTGAGTATAAAGTAATAACTCCTAAAATATACATTATTGAGGGTCTTTTACTCGATGAAACAGGAGATGAAAAAAATGTTGATCAAGCAAAAGTATTTTTATACGACTCCTCTGGTACGGATTTAGTTGAAGAATTTGTTGTTGCAAGAAATGGAAAGTTCAAATTTGATAATGAAATTATTGCAGATCATTACACTATAATGGCATATGGTAATGGAAGTGGGAACGGAGGAGATAGAGTTCACATAACAACCACAGATATAACAGATTTGAGAATACCTCTTTCCACAGAGGGACTGCGATCAGAGGTTTCAGTTCAAAGAGGCGTTGGGCAGTTAACAGTTCATTGGACAGATATACCGCAGGCAAAATCTTATAATATTTATAAAAATGATCGAATGATACAAAATGTTGTTGGCGATACTTCCTATGTTGACATCGTTGCACCGGGCGTGCCAACTTCATACTTTGTAAGATCAATTGATCTTTATGACCTTGAAGGGCCAGAATCAAATGTAGTGACGGAGAAAGCGTCTTTCCCACCACCTGATCTTTCTATTTCTGTTGTCGCTGGTGGCTACACTGTAGAAGGTAGTGGTAGACTTATCAATCTAAGTTGGCCAGAAGTTCCCGGAGTTACAAAATATGCTCTTTATAGAGATGGAGAATTATTGATCAAGCAATCTGAGCTGCAATACGAAGAAAAAGATTTAGATTGGAATACTACCTATGTGTATGGAATTAATTCAATAGATGCAGATGATATTGAAGGTGTCAATTTTATTGACTCAGTAACTACCCATCCTAAGGTTTCAACACCTGTGTTCAAGCTGGAAGGTAAAGTGAATTCCGTTGAGATTAGTTGGGAGGCTATTCCAGGCATGGCTGGTAAATATAAAATATTTAGAAATGGTGGGAATATAGCTGATCTTGATGCTTTGAGCTTTATTGATCCCGTAACTCCTGGGACAGAATATTGTTACACAGTAGCAGCAGAGGATACATTTAAAACTGTAAGTCCAGATGCTGAAATACAATGTCAGAAAGGCTATTTTGCACCTCCTGGGAATTTTACTGGAAGAGTTCTAAGAAACTTTGCAGCTTTTACTTGGGAACCAGTTTTAGCTGCAACAGGATATCGAATCTACAGAAATGGTGAGCTTATTTTTGATACTCCGGATAAAACGGAGTTTGTAGATGTAGATTTAAAATTTGATACATACTATACCTATGAAGCCTGTAGCTATGATAAAGAATTGGATGAAGGACCAAGGATAACTTACCCAGTCACAACCCATGAAGAAGTTCTACCAGTAGTGCTTACAGCAGAAGCAGATTTAGAAAAAATTACGCTTAACTGGGAACGTTCCAATCTACGTGTCGATCATACTTATAGAATCTACAGAGATGGAGAGCTTGTAACGGGAATAACCAATACAACATACGAAGATTTTGTTCCGCCAGGAAAGACATATTGTTATGATATTAAAGTCCTGGATAAATACGATACGGAAGGTCCTGCTTCAAATACAGAATGCAGAAAGATTTTGGTTAACTTTCCAAGAATGTTGCAAGTCACTGGTGATGTAAGAAGAGTTTTATTTAGCTTCAAACAAATGGTAGGTGCCGTTAATTACAACATCTATGAAGTTGATAAAGAGTCTGATTCTCTTACCTTTTTGACAAAGACTAGGAGTACAAATTACCAACATAAAGGCCTCGATTTCGATACGGAATACTGCTACCAGATAGCAAGTGAAGATGGAGATGGTGATGAGGGACCAAGATCAGAGACAATGTGTGGTTATGTGCTGCCTCCGCCTCATTTAACCCTTATTGAAAAGAAATTCATGGAGAATACTGGAAATGGTATGCTTGATGGTAGGGAAAATGGATGGGCAATCTTTCGAATAGTAAACGATGGCAGAAGTCCCGCACGTGAATTAAAGCCTTGGCTGAAGCCCGAAGCCGGGGCAATGACACCGTCATTAAAAATTGATTCAGTAGAAACAATTCCGATTTTAGCTGTGGGAGATACTCTTCAGATAGAAATTGCTATTTATGCTAAACTAAAAATTGAAAGCGGTGATAGAAATTTTTTCTTTATGGTGCAGGAATTTTCTGGGCAAGATCTTGAGCCAGAGCCGATATCATTTCCGACATTAAAAGTTACACCTCCTAATCTTGTTGTTACTGATTTTGCAATAAATAATGAATGGGGCCAGCATTATGTACCAAGAAATGAGGTGGCGACAATGACAATTAGGGTTCAGAACCTGTCTGTTGGTCTGACTGATACAGCTAGTATAAAATTCACACGTGACAGCTCTTTCATCACAAGCGATGAAGATGAGTTACATGAGTTTGGACTAATAAGAGGAGGTGAAACAATCGATCTGAGTTTTGAAGTCCTTGCTAGGGAAAACAACTTTATTGTTAATTTAGAATTATATGATTACTTCGAAACAAGGAAAAATATTCCATTGTATGTTGAGACAATGAAAAACTATAAAGGAAAAGAAGATTTAATTTTTTATGAAACACCATTTCCAAAAGAATTAAGTATAGGGGAAAAAACAGTGTTACCAGAGATTATTACTGATATACCAAGAGCATCTCTAGATACTGAGACAATTGGAATTGTTTTAGGAAATCTTGCATTTTGGGATTCAACCATTGTAAGTAAGTCTTCTACCAAAGAAAATATTAATCACGTACGCGAGTATTTTCATGGACTCTTTGGTTTGGATAATCACGAGATAGTCCCTAGTCAATATTGGTTATTTAATGATGGCATATCCAGCAGGGATTTTAGAGAAATTTTTGATCCAAGCGTGGGTTATATCAAAAAGAAAATAGTTACAAACTTAGAATATTCAGAAAAAGATAGTTTGGATCTTTTGATCTATTTTTCCGGCGAGGGTACAACATATAATGGTGAAAAAGTTTTATTACCATACGATGCAAATTCTAAAAATAGTATGACCTTTTTCCCTTTAAAAGCTCTCTATGAAGATCTTTCAAAAATTCAGAGCATGTCTGAAGTAGGTAACATAACCTTATTTATGGATGTTGATTTCAATAATCCAGCATTTGAGCAAAATATTGTCAAAATAAGTGATGTAGTTTATGATAAAAAGAAAAAGAAGAAAAAGAAAAAGAAGAAAAAACAACCTGAAGAACCAGTTGTTATCTTGCCTAAAGAATTAATGCCTCCAGAATCAATAACTGTATTTTTTGCATCTGACATAAATCAACTCGCCTACGAGCATCCTGACCAGGAGTCAAGTATGTTTACTTACTTCCTTTTGAAAGGGTTAAGAGGTGAAGCTGACAATGGAGATAAAATAGTAACGGTCTCTGAATTGCATAATTATGTACTGAGGAATGTTGAAGATACAACAAAAACATTATATAAGGATCTTCCTCAAATACCATTACTTTATACTTCTAATCCAGATCGAGTACTGTATAAACTTCCATAAAATTCAGATTCTCAACCTTAATGCTAATTCAAAATCCATTGAACAATATAATCATTAGATCTGTATTTATAATATATACCTCTACAATCGTATTTTCACAAAATGTGATCATAAAGGGTGTAATTCGTAACCCAGCTGAAAAGCCAGTAAAAAAAGCTAATGTAACATTACGTAATCTAAAGGATGAGATAATGCTTGAAGATTTCACAAATCGGAAAGGTGAATTTGAATTTGAGGATGTTGAGCCAAAATTCTATTATCTGGTAATTGAGCATGAAGGGGATGGATCAAAGCGCATAAAGATTAATCCAAGAAAAAATAAGAACGAAAATCTAGATCTAATTATTCCACTTAAAGGTAAAGAGGATAAGGTCGATTGCTATCTTTTCGGAAATGACCCACCAACATCTTTTGATCCAATCTTAAATATTAGGACTCTTAAGGTTGATGCAGGCCCAGAGCATATTATCGTGTCATGGAAAGATATTATACAGGCGAAATTATATACTCTATATGAAAACGGTGAAAAAGTCTACATAGGTGAGGAAACACGATTTGAAAAGGATGTATATCCAGGCATCGAATATTGTTATACTATTCAAGCATCTGGTGACTATGGACTTCATGGCGAATTGTCTAAAGAGTATTGTGGTAATGCTCCAACTCAAAGTCCAAGAGATATTATTATTGAACCATTAAAAAACTCGTTAATGCTTTCATGGAGCCCTGTAGATGGAGCTGTTTCATACAGGATCTTTAGAAATGATGAAGAAATAAGAATAACCAATGTAACAACATTCCTGGATTCTAATCTGAAATTTGAAAATGAGTATTATTATAAAATATCAGCAATTAGTGGTATGAAAAAGGAAAGTGCATTTTCAGTAGAGGTGAAGGGAAGAACACATGAATTTGTTGATATTCCAATTCTTTCTTCAATGAATAGTAAGACAAACATAGTTTTAATATGGAATGAAGTTAGCGAAGCAATTAGGTATAATGTTTACAGGGACTCTGAGTATATTTCTTCTGTAGATGTGACCACCTATAATGATCCAATGCCGCCGGGTAAAGAATATTGCTATTCTGTTACCTGTATTGATAAGTATGATGTTGAAACAGAAAAATCTAAAGAGCATTGCACTAAAGTAGCTCTGTTACCGCCAAAAGGTCTTCAGGCAGATGCTGATGTTTCTAGCATGCACCTGAACTGGGATGAAGTATCTGGAGCAGATTATTATTTGGTTTATGAGTTTTTTAAAAAAGATTCAGTTGATTACATTGGTGAGGCTAGATCTACGCAATTCACAGTTAGGTCTTTAGATTTTTCAGCTGATGTTTGTTTTGTAGTAACATCTATAGATCTCGATGGTCAAGAAAGTGATTTTTCTGAGTCTGCCTGTAACGTCGTTTTTGATCCGCCTAATTTTAATGTGCAAGGTGTCACAGTAAATGATCCGTCTGGTAATGGAATAATTGATGCAAGAGAAAAAGGGACTCTCCAAATTGCCATATTTAACGATGGACAAAGTCCAGCACATAATATTATCGTATCAGTCCTCCCAAAAAATCCAGAGATGTATATAGTTATTGGCGAACCATTTGTAATTGATACCTTAGAAGCAGGAAGAATAAAATATGCCAATATTGGTATCGAAGGAATGCTCCAATTAGAATCCGGAGAACATGACTTTGAAGTTTTCATCTCATCGAGAGAAAATGTTGGACTAGATCTTCCTTTTGAATTTAAGATTGAATCAAAATCTATGGTTCCACCAAGAATGATCATCGCAGACTTCGCAATTTCTAATGATTTTGGTACACAGTATATTCCAAAAGATGAAATAGTCAGTCTTACTATGCGTCTCCAAAACGTGGGGGAAGGTGAAACCGAATCAGTTTTAGTCAATGTAATAGAGAATAGAACTTACATGACACCTGAATTTACTGGAGAAATTACTTTACCAGCGTTTAATCCTGGTGACTATATGGATATAGAGATCCCTATAAAGAGTTCTGAAAGTAATTTTGCAATTGAGGTAGAACTCTCTGATTATTTAGGAAAAAAATCTATTACAAGAATAGATCTTGAAACAATGAAAAATTATCGCTCTCCAATGGAGCTTACCATCCAAGACATAGGCGCTGTAGATATAGTTTATTATCCCAATGAACTAGGTGAAGTGGATGTTGATCGACGTATTCCGCTTGGGAGAAAAAATCCAAATGCACTTGCAGTAATAATTGGCACTCAAGAATATGAGGACAAAAATTATCCGTATCTGGAATATGCCGATAGGGATAGAGATGTGATGAGAACATATTTCCGACAATCTTTTGGTCTATCTGATTTTCAAATATTACCATCAAAGCCTTGGCAGATGGAAGGAGGGCCTTCAGGAGATGAATATCGGATGATATTTGACCCTTATCAGGGTGATCTAAGAAAAAGAATAATTTCTGCAGAGAAATACTCAGAAATGGATGAAATTGATCTATACATTTATTTTCGGGGCTATGGTGAATGGATAAATGGGAGACCATTTTTAATTCCAAGAGATGCAGTTTATGATAGAGATGTTACAAAATTTTCACTGGATGAGATGATAAGTAATTTATCAAGGCTTTCAGTCTTAAGTATTATAAATACAATAACTTTATTTATGGATGTTACTTATATCAACCCAGAAGAATCCTCGGGCTTATTGTGGGACTATCCAGATCTTCCCGAAAAAATTTCAATTTTATCGTCTAATTCAAATGGTGAGACGTCACAATTATATAATGATAAAAAACATAGTTTTTTTACATACAGTCTATTAAAAGGTTTCTCAGGCAATGCAGATGATGGAAATAATATCATTGACCTAGGCGAGATTACGGAGTATGTATACAAATCCGTTCCAGAAAATATAAGAACACAACCGGGATCCATAAGACAAAATCCAAAATTTAATGGGCTTGATTTGAAACGAATTATACTTGACTTACGTTAGCTAGTAATGATTCATTATCTGAGAAATTACCTGACATCATTTCTATGTTTAGTAATTTTATCATGTTCATCACGTTCTCCATTATGGTTGGATTCAAGACCAAAAGATCCTTCATACTGGCATGGTATTGGTTATGCACCATTTGAGAATATTAAAAATCCTCATTCTCTGGCTAAAGAATATGCAATTCAAGAAATATCATCTCAGATTAAGGTTAATATTTCGTCTGAGATGAATATTGTTGTTAAAGATTTCAACGGTTCAATTGATAATGCAATAACATCAGTAATAAAATCGAGGGTTGATTTATTGTTACCCGAATTAGAATTTGTGGGAAATTTCAAAGATAAAACCGGTGTCTACTTTTATGCAAGATTAAATAAGGAAAGATATCAATTAGCCATGAATAGGCTAAGGGAGAATGCAAAGATTACTATACTCAACTATTTGAAAGATGCAGATAAGGAATTTGGTTCAAGATCATTTAAAATTATCCAAAAAGCATGGAAAGAAATAGTGCCATTCACTGATGAGCCAATCATGGTTAATATCGATGGCAATAGACTAAACTTATATTCTTTAATCAAGCAAAAATTAAATGAATTTGATAGGAGACTCATATTAAAAGGGAAGGTGAAAAAAGAATTAATGAAAACCTTTATTGATAGAAATAATTCGATTTCAATTGAAATAAGAGATGCGAAAACTAATAAGTTTTTACCTGGAGTTCCCATTAACATTTCTATTTTTGACAATAAACAAGTGATCTATTCTGATAACAATGGAATGGTTAGGAAAGACATTGAACCTGTATCAAATGCTAAATCCTTCGACATAAAATTTAAACTTGATGAGAAAACACTATTCGATAATAATCATGATAATCTTGAACTAGATCCCAGTATATACTCTCTGAGCGTAAATGTTCTACCAGCTACTGTAAGCATTCTTTCATATGAAAAGAACCTAGGAGAATCAATGGAACAAAATATTATTGAGCCATTTATAAAAAAAATCTTAAATGGAAAGTTAGAATTTGTTGATAACAATCCAGATTTTGTTTTAAGAATAGAATCAGATACAGAAGAAAGATCAAAAAGAATGAATGAGAAATTTCCTTATTTTGTTTTTGGAAAGGCAAAAATTACATTTAAGGAGGTTTCCAATGATAAAGAATTTTTTTCAACCCAAGTTTCTAATATTAAGGGTGGTGATTTTGAATCAATAGAAATTGCCGGATTACGGTCCTATGATAAAATGATGAAAGAAATGATACCTCAACTTGAAGAATCTTTTGTTATGAGCTTCATTAAATAAGAAAATGAATAATTAAAATGTATTTCAAAAAGAAAAATTTTGGCAATACTATAGCTATATTATCTATTTTAGCAGCCTTTTTGATGATCTATGAGTGGAAAGAATATGAAGCAAAGGTAATAAGTGAAGCAAAAAAACCGTTAATAGATAGTTTGAACTACGACACGATTATGTCTGCTGAAACAGCAGTGAAAATTGACTTATTAGAAAAAATGGCAATGGCTGAACGTGAAAAAATAAAAGTGATGATTGAACACGACAATTCTCCTCTAACAAAAACCTACCCAATGATTTTAGATGCAACTAATTCCTTTGATCCTGATGTTGGAGATAATATTCAATATGTTTGGAAGCAAATCTCCGGTAATCAAGTAGAAATAATGCCTAATCCCTTTTCTGGGAAAGTTAGTTTTGAGGCTGAGGCAGGTGAGTATACGTTCGAGTTAACAATATCAGATGACTACGGTTCAAAAGCTTCTATGACTAGAACTGTTGTAATTGAACCAGAGCCAAATATGCCTCCAGTTATAGATATGATGGTACGTCAGGGATCGGAATTAAATTAGATTTACATCCCGCTTTAAATTTTTAACTTACGCCTTAATTTTTTAAATAAACTGACTTAGTTGAGTATTATTGAATGAATGAACAAGTAGTTTTAGGTATAGATATAGGTGGTACCAATACTGTCTACGGACTAATCACCAAAAAAGGGGAAGTTATTCATCATGAAAGTATTCCGACTAAGGGTTCACTACCTATACTTGATCTACTAGAGAGATTAGACTTCAAAGTGAATGAAGCGCTATCAAGCTTCTCAGAAATTGGAGAATTAGTTGGAATTGGTATTGGAGCACCTAATGGTAATCATTTCACTGGAATGATCCAAGATCCGCCAAATCTTAGTTGGGGAAATGTAGACGTGATTAGACTTTTTAGTGATAGATTTAATTGCAAGATAGATCTTACAAATGATGCAAATGCTGCTGCTCTTGGAGAAAAGCATTTTGGTATTGCAAAAGATATGAAAGACTTTGTTGTAATCACACTTGGTACTGGTTTAGGTAGTGGAATTTTTTGTGGGGGAAGACTTCTTTATGGTCACGATGGCTTTGCAGGTGAAATGGGCCATATTTGTATTGAAGTCGATGGGAGATTATGTAATTGTGGGAACAAAGGTTGTTTGGAGGCTTATGCATCAGCAGGTGGAATAAGAAAAACAATTAAAAACCTTTTTCTAGAAAACCCTGAAAGTGCATTTCTCAAAAGCTTAAATGGCGAAAAAGTAGATGGACTCTT
>MDTB01203620.1_pt1 | contig 32248 bp, 31 predicted proteins | sample 811161 | NCBI WGS metagenome assembly MDTB01 (sample SAMN05326650, study PRJNA326480) | marine metagenome | isolation source: seawater | place: Mediterranean Sea | collected 2009 | reverse complement strand
CATGTGATGAAAATGTGTGAAGCATTTTCAAAACTCAAATATGATATCAATTTATTTGTTATAAATAACAAAAATATTAATCAAGTTAATAAAAAATATAATATAAGTTACAAATTTAAAATTTTTTCAATATTAGATAGTTTTGTATTACTTAATTTCATCCTACGGATTAAATTTTCTTTAAAAATTCTTTCAAAAAAATTTGATAAGGAGAGTATTTTTCTTTCAAGAAGTATAATTTTTTCTTTGCTTGCCTGCCTTTTTAAGAAAAAAGTAATTCTAGAACTACATCATGAAATAACAGGATTTTCAAAAATAATGTATTTTTTATTTAAAAATTTAAATTTAATCAATGATTTAAAATTTATATTTTTAAATAAAAACCTAAATCACATTTACAAAATCGAAAGGGGGAAATATTTAATTTTAGATGATGCTGTCAATTTAGAAGACTTCAAAGTTAAACAGGGTCTAAAATATAAAAAAACTTGTGTTTATATTGGCAGTTTTTTCGAGGGTAAAGGTATCGAGCAAATTTTTAGACTTGCAAAATTAAACAAAAATATAAACTTTCACCTCTATGGAGATAAAAAATTTTTAAATACTCATCAGATATTAAAGAATTTAAAAGTCTTTGATTTTATAAGTTATAATAAAATACCTAGTATTTTGTCTAAATATGAAATTGCCTTAATGCCTTACCAAAATAAAGTTAAAGGTCGCGGCTCAATTTGGTTAGAAAAATATATGTCCCCCCTAAAGATGTTTGATTATCTTGCTGGTCAAATGATTATAATTGCAAGTGATTTAAAAATTTACAAACATATATTAAAAGATAATCATAATTGTATTTTAATTAAAATTAACAATGACACTCTTTGGTCTTACTATATTCATAAAATATTTAAAGATTCTAAAAAAAAACATAAATTAAAAAAAAACGCTTACAAAACTGCTAAAAAATATACATGGGATTTGCGTTGTAAAAAAATTATCTCTTTTGCTAAAAAAAATTTTGAGTAATTTTGTATGTGAACTTGTTAAATTACAAAAGTTGATAATTTTTTAAATACCAAATACAAGTTTTTTCTATGCCTTTTTTATAATCAGTAAATTTAAATCTTTTATTTAAATAATTTTTAATCTTTTTGTTATTACCATATGTTTTGTAAACATCTGCTTTATCTCTTGGTTTTTTAATAATAATTGGTTTTTTTGAGTATTTATTGATTTCTTTAATTACCTTAGTAATCAGCAATGGATTAGAGGAACATATATTGAAAATATCAAATTTTTCTTTGAATTTTTTATTAATTAATTGTTCACAGATATTTATTGCATCATCTATATAAGTAAAATCTCTATAATGATCTCCTTTATTGAATAAAGAAAATTTAATATTTTTTTTCGCAGCTATCAAATATTTCATTATCATCATATCAGGTCGTCCCCATGGTCCATAAATAGTAAAAAATCTCAATCCTATAATTTTAGTTTTCATAGATTTTCCCATAGATCTAGCGAAATGTTCATTCGATAATTTTGAGAGAGAATATAGGTTAATCGGATTTGTCTCTGATTTTTCAGATTTAGGAAACGGTTTTTCATCTCCATAAACTGAGCTTGAGGATGCAAAAATAAATTTTTTAATCTTAAAATTTTTTATCATTTCCATTAAATTTACAAAACCTATGATATTAGAATTTGTATAAGATTCTGGATTTTCATAAGAATATCTCACACCTGCTTGGGCTGCAAAATTAAAAACCATGCTGAATTTATTTTTTTTAAATATATCTTGGATTTTTTTTTTATTAATTAAGTCCACATTATTAAATTGAAAATTTTTATTCTTCCTTAGAATTTGCAACCTTTTAATTTTGAGTTTTTTACTATAATATGAGTTTAAGTTATCTATACCCACAATTTTAATACTTTTATTTCTCAAAATTTTTTCAGCTAAAGAGTAACCAATGAACCCAGCTACACCAGTAATCAATATTTTATTTTTTGAATTCATTTTTGACTAGTCTTTCTTAATTTTTAATAACTTTACTTCAACTGGCATAATAAAAGAAGACTCAAAATATGTATTTTTATAATTTGATTTATTAGCTTCAATATTTTTCATTTAATTTTCAATTTTAATTTTAATTTAATAAATATGATAATTTTTTATAATTATAATAGCTTGAATATAGTCTACATTTTTTTTTAGCATTTTTTAATTTTTTAAAAAGTTCTTCATTTGAAACATTTAAAAAACTATCTAATTCATTTTTAAAACTTTTTTCGTCGTTTAATTCATAAAGAAAGCCACTTTTATTATTATCAATGAATTCCTTAGGGCCACTAGGACAATTTGATGATATAATAGGAGTGCCTACTGATGCCGCTTCTACCATAATGAAGCCCGGATCTTCCCACAATGAACTGGAAATTATACATTTTGCATTATTTATAAAGTTAATGACATTTTTTTTATAATCTAATATTTTGACTTTATTTTCTAACTTTTTGTTTATAATAATTTTTTCATAAGATTTTTTCATTTCACCCTCACCTATTATTATAAATTCATATTTATCTAAATAATGCAAATTCTTTGAAAAAAAATTGAGTAAAAAAATATGATTTTTTTGTTTTGTGAATCTTCCTATACTTAGAAAATAAGGTTTAGAGTTTTCTAAACTTAAAGGCTCTCTTTTTAAAATATTTATTTTTTTTATTTGTATAATTGGATCTGGGATGAAGACCAATTGATGATCCTTAAAAATTTTTTTTTTTTTCAAAAAATTTTTTGTTTCTTCAGTAGGACAAACAACATATTGAACTTTCTTAGAAAGAGATTTCCAAAGCAAAAATCTCAAAATATTTAATTTTGGTAACCCTGACACTCTAAGAATTAGTTTTGTTCTAAAATTATTGAATAAAAACAACAAAATTGGAATTGATGTTATTAAGTGAATAATTAAATAATCTGGCTCGTCTTTTTTTAAAACATTTTTTAAGCGATAGTAAGACAAAAGAAAAATTGAACTATATAAAATTCTTGAATTAAAAAAACCTTTGTACTTTCTTTTTATTAAATTTCTATTTAAAATTAAATCTATCCTTTTGATCGACTCAAATCTAAATTCATCCCACTCCCCAAAAACATTTATTAAAGTCAATTTAAAATCTTTTCCATATTTAAGTAAAGAGTTTAGAGAATTATGAACAGACTTTAAAGTTGCGACATGAGGATTAATATGGGGAGACCAAAAGTATATCTTTTTCATATTATTTTAAGACTTTTTTTAAAGTATTTTCATTATAGCTATCATTATTAAACTTAGACTGAAAAAATTCATTAATTTCATTTAAATTTTTATTTTTTAATAGTTTTGATAAAATTTCCAACATTTCTTTATCACTATTAAAAACTAAATCATTTTTGTAACCTTGAAATAATTGTGATGAACTTATTGTTTTAATCTGAGTCAAGATTCCACCATTTTCTAAAATTTCTATACTTCTTGGATAAAGTGCTTGTTTCCCATCTTTTGCTAAAAAGTCCAAACAAATGTTGCCATTGTAAAATTTTTTTAAATAACCATAACTAAATTTAGTTTTATACGCATCAGGGAAGTACTTTTTTAAATCATCCCCAATTAAGATACATTTATCTTTAAACTTATTTTTTACAATTTTTAAAAGTTCAATTCTCACCAAAGTTTTAATACAAACATAGATATAATGTTTTTTTTTCACTTCTAAGCTATCAAGTTCTAATTTTTTCCAAAAGTCTTTGTGTTCCAATAACGATAAATCCTCTAAAATTTTATCTTTATGTTTATTCCAGATGTTTAGTATGAATTGATCGTTAGTATCTTTACAGGAAAGAGCAATTATAATTTTTGGATCACTTAATTGTTTTCTTTTTTTTATTTTACAGGGGTAAAATTCAACTAGTTTTTCTGTATGTGTGAACAAGGTGCTTGCAGTTACATAATTATTAGAAAACTTTTCATATTTTTTTGGTATTTTTAGTTTTGTTCCACCAAACCAAATATTAATTGAATTTTTTTGATCAGAAAGAAATGGCCAACCATCACAAGAGATAAATTTTATACTCTCTAAAAAATTCAATTTATATAATAAAAAACCAAACCAAGAAAATCCAAATCCACTTAAATCTAAAATAAAATATTTCCCAATTTTTTTAGATTTTAAAAGGTTGTTTAACGCAAGATTTCTAAACTTATATCTAAAAACAAACACTATAATTTTGATTTTTAAAAATCTTTTAAACATTATTCCCAAACTTTAGATTTAAATAATTTAATTTTAGTTTGTTTATTCTTTCTAAAATTAACCAAATTTTTATTCAAAGTAGAAATTTTAGATATAAAAAAAACATTGTCATTAACGTAATCTATAAGTCCTGGTTTTTTTTTATAAATCATAATTGCTCCTACTCCAAAAAAACTTGCCTCTAGTAACATTGTACTATTAAATGAAATAAGATATTCAAATTTTTTCTTCTTCATAAAATTATATATATTTTTTGTTTGTACTATTTGTACATTATTCTTTCTTAAAAGATCTTCTAAAGCCAAATTTCTTTTTTCGTATGGTCTAAATTTGAAATAAATTTTAAATTTTATTTTTGAATTTAAAATTTTATTAATTATCATATTATAATCTTTTATAGAAATTTCATTTTCCTGAGGTATGAGTATATTATTACATAATTTATTTTTTTTTATTGTATATTTTTTAAATCTTTTTTTTATAATTATTCTTTTTTTATCAAATTTATCATCAATTTTTAAAAGCTTATTTTTAAAAAAATGACTCCACACATAATAACTTTTAAATTTTATACTCTTCAAATTTTTTTGAATTGGTTGCGAAATTGAAAATCTTCCGTGTTGGTATAAAAATAATTCTACTTTATTAATTTCACATATCTTAGAAAATAATTTTACATGTCTATAATCATCAATCATATGAAATTCTTTTAATCTTAAAAATTTTACAATTGATGATAATAATAATAAATTTATTTTATTCACGTTTTCCTTTTTTAAAGGAAAAAATTTTTCTAAAATAAAAATTAGATTTAGTATTTGATTAAAAAATATTATGTTTGAGCTTTTGATGAATGCACAAAGTGAGTGAAAGAAATTTTGACTTCTTATAAAAAAAACTGTCTTTTTTTTTTTTAAATAAATTTTTGTTCGAGGATCAAAATAATTATCATATTCTTTTTTAACTGATGAAAAATGAGCTTTATCAACTCTTTTATATTTTAGAAAAAAAATTATTAATAAAGACAATAAACTTAAGAAAAAGCTTTTTAACAAATTTATCATAATAATTTTATACCCCTTATTATTAAATTATTAGTATTAATTAAGGCAATAAATTCATTTTATTGAAAATAATAACAATTATTATATTTATTGATTAAGCATTTATATGGAAAATGATCTTAAAATTTATATTCAAACAAATCCTCAACAATTGTTGGCTGCAAAGGTTGCTGAATATTCTTTCAGAATAAATGGTTTTGAAAATATAGAAATTATAAATCTAACTGACAATGAAATTCTTAAAAATCATTTTGGGAAAAAATATAAAAGAAATGGCAAAATAATTACATTTGATCCTAATGATTTACAGTCTTTTACTCTGTTGAGATTTTTTCCACCAAAAATTTGTAATACAAAATATTGTTTAATAATTGATCCAGATATTTTTGCAGTTAAAAATTTTTATAATCTTTTAGATCTTAAAAATAAAAATAAATTTTCTCTTTTTTGTACAAAAAAAAATAATAAGATTAAGTCCGAAGTTATGTTAATAAATATGAAATATTTTAATCTTTGGAATTTTGATAAAATTATTAATGATCTTTTTTCATTTAAATTGGATTATTCTGATCTCATAAATTTAGATTTTATTAATAAAAATTTGATAGGATTAATTGATGAAAATTTCAATTCTCATGACGAAATAACAAATAACACTATTTTTTTGCACACAACTAATAGGATAACTCAGCCTTGGAAAACTGGACTTAACATAGATTACTCTTATCATGTGTCAAAATATTCTTTATTAATAAATTACATAAGAAAATATGTCGGATTAAATTATCAAAAAAAACTGTTAGAAAAAAAATATCAAAACCATCCTAAAAACGAAGTTATTGAGTTTGTTAAAAAATTATTCAATGAAGCAATTAAATCAAAATATATTACTAATGAGGAGTTATCTTTTTCTGTTAAAAAAAAGTTTATTAGCAAAGAATTTTTTGATTCTCTTAAAACTGAGTAAATTTATAAAATGAAATCTTTTTTATCCTTAGCTTTAAAAAAATTATTTCATAAAAGATTAAACCGTTTTTTGTCAAAAAGACATTATTTAATAATTTTTAGAAATGGTTCAGCTATTGGTGATCATGTTTATTTAAGCAGTATAATTGCAAAAATTCATAATCAAAATAATAAAAAAATTATTCTTTTTACAAATTATTTTGATCTTTTTTTGAATAATCCAAAAATATATAAATTATTTAAGTTTAAAGCCAATAGTATTATTTGGTTTTTTTTAGAGTCCCTTAAAAGTGACTCTATTTTAGAATTTCATAGTATTCATGCGACATATGAAAACCATTACATAAAAAAAAAATATTTCTTATTTTTTCATAAAAAAAAAAAAATTCATCTAGGTCAAGCAATGTCAAGTCATTTTAATTTAGATATTGATTATAAAAATTTAAAGAATGAATTCTTTTTTTCAAAGAAAGAATTAAAAGAATATGAGGATGAGCTTGAATTACCTCTAAACTTTTCGTTAATTCAATCAACCAGCAAAACTTCTTTTACAAAAAATAAGGAATGGAAGCTCGAGAGGATGCAATCTATTGTAGATCATTTTTCAGAAATTAATTGGATCCAGATCGGTTTATCTAGTGAGCCAAGACTTAAAAATTGTATTTATAAATTAGATCTAGACTTAAGAAAACTAGCATTTGTAATTTTTAAATGTGATTTTCTTGTTACGTATGAAGGTCTATTTAATCATTTAGCATCGAGTTTTAACAAGAAAAATTTTCTTATACACACTGGTTTTTTACCTATAGAGGCTTTTAATTATTCTAATAATATTGTAATTGAAGCAAATTCTAAAATGAAATGTTATCCATGTTACGATATTCACTGCGAGTCTCATACTGAGGATTGTTTAAAGAATCTTACTGTTGATTTAGTAATTAATAAGATTAAAAATAATTTATGAAAATAATTTTTAAGTTTTCTAAAAAAATTATTATTTTTCTACTTATAAATATATTTGTACTTGAAATTTTTAGTTTTCTTCTTGTTAAATTTAAGTTTGTTCCTGGGGGTTTAACTCCAATGGTTGCTTTTATTGCAGATGAAGACTTTGCAGTTAAGAGGAGAAAAGATACTAGATTTAAATTTTCATCTAAATGTTGGAACTCGACTGTTTATTATAATAATCAAGGTTTAAGATCTAAGTATGATATCAAGACTAAAAAAGATAAAATAAGAATTGTTCTTTTAGGGGATTCTATGACAGAGAATTATCAATTATCTGATGATAATGATTTAGCCTCTCATATTCAGCGAGCTATTGGTTTTGATAAATATGAAGTTATTAACTTTGGTTTTTCATCTACAGGAATATCTGAACATATAAATTTGTACGAAAAAAAAATAAAGGCCTTAAAACCAGATTATTTATTATACTTTCCAGATACAACCGATATCTCAGATAATTATTATTTAAGAAAAAGACCAAATCAACATATGTATAAAATTGAAAATGGAAAACCAGTTAAGCTAAAAAAAGAATTAGACTATTGGAAAAATTATAATTCTCCACACAATCAATTTAAGAGAAAATATGTTTATTATGTTAAAAAATATTCACATTTTTATAAGGTGTATTGGGCATTTTGGGAGGGCCTTTATATAAAAAAACAATCTTTAGATAAAGAAAAAAGGAAGCCAACCACAATTTATTCAAAACATTATGTAGAACAAAAAAAAGTTTATCAGCATTTAGTTGATAAGTTTAAAAAAAAAATTGATAGAACAAACACTAAACTAATAGTTATTAAAACACTGAAATCAAACGAATTAAATCATTTTAAAACTAAGGATAGTAAACTATTTGATGATAAGGTTAATTTCTTTAAAAATTCTTGGAAAACCGAAAAATATTTTGATCCAATGATAGATGCAGTGGGTTATTTAAAAGAAAAAAATAAATATGAATTTCCATATTTATCATTTTCATGTGACACACATTATGATACGGAAGGTGCTATTTTTTATTCTAAATTTATAGCAAAAAAAATTTTTAATTAAAAAGCATGTGTGGCTTATATTTTTATCCATCAGACTTACAAATAAATGATGATCATTTTAAAAAGCTATTAATACATCGCGGTCCAGATTATCAAAATAGCCTTCAAAAGAAAAAATTTATTATAGGTCATAATTTGTTATCTATAAGGGGTGAACTAAAACAATCAATTCAACCGTTAAATATCAATAATAAATATATAATATCTTTCAATGGTGAAATTTATAATACCGAAGACATAATTAATAAATTTAACTTGGATAAATCACCAAATGATACAAATGTAATCCAACAACTTGTAAAAAAGATTGGAAAGAATTTCATTGATCATATTGAAGGTATGTACGCAATTATACTTTTTGATATTGATAATGACGAAGTCTCAATTTTCAGAGATCACTCGGGCCAAAAAAATATTTATTATTATAAATCAAATTTTGGGATAGTTTTGTCATCTGAATTACTTCCAATATCCAAAATTGAGAGTTTTAAAAGTGAAGTTGATTATGATCATATTCATCAATCTTTGAGCATTGGCCACTCTTGTTCAGAGAGAACAATTTTTAAAAAAATAAAAAAACTTAAACCAGGACAAATGATAACTTTCGATAGTAAAGGAACAATAATTTTAAATAAAATTTCTAAAAAAAAGAATGATGAAAAGTTTAAAAATTGTAATATTTTTGAAAGCATTGATGAAACAATTAAAACTCATACTTTTTCAAAAGATAAAATAGGAATTAATCTAAGTTCTGGTCTGGACTCTAACATCGTCTTATATCATGCAATTAAACACAAATCTAACATAGAGGCATTTTCAACTTATTTTGAGGATGTAGAGGATAATTACAATTTAGATTATTTTGGTGCAAAAAAAATTTCGAATCACTATGGAATAAAATTTAATCAAACATCTATTACAAAAAAAAATTATGAAGACATGTTTAGTAAATCTTTTACAAATATTGAAGAAATAAATAGAAATTTAGGTAATCCCTCTTATTTATTAAATTACATTAATCAAAAAAAAAATGATTTTAGAGTCGTTTTAAGTGGTGATGGTGGGGACGAAATTTTTGTAGGTTATAATTGGTATTTTAAGGGAAGATTTAGAGAAAATTTTTTGAAAAGACTTGGGTTTTTTGGTAAAAATATGAAGCTATTTACATCACTCTTTAATTATCTAAGTCAATTCAATAGATACAATTCTTTTACAAACAAAAAATTTTTTAATTATAAATTTGATAATAAGTTTAACTATAATGAAATATCAAGAGATATTAATGAATTTATAAAAAACAATTTTTCAAATAAGATTTATGAATTTAATAATTTAAAACTTTTCTTAGATCAATATTTATGGTTACCAAATGAAATACTCTTAAGAGCTGATAAACTTGGTATGATGAATTCTCTAGAGGTAAGAAATCCTTTTTGTGATCAAAATCTTAGAAAAAAACTTATGAATGATTTACAAAAGAATGATTTTTTTACTCCAGAAAATAAATATAAGATTAGAGAAATATATAAAACAAAATTGCCAAAAGAAGCTTTAAAAAATACAAAATATGGATGGACATCTCCTAAAGAATGGATAAAAAGTTCAAATATTAAAACTGAAATCCTAGATAATATTCCTAATATAAAAAGTGATTATTTTAATTGGTCAAATATAAAAGATGAAATCATTTCTGATGAAAATATAATGAGCAAAAGGTCAATTTATCCTCTGATTTCTTTAATTTTTATAATTAAAAAATTTAATTTAGATATCTAATGATACTAAGTCATAAACATAAATTTATTTTTCTTAAAACTAAGAAAACAGGAAGTACGTCCTTAGAAATTGCCCTATCTAAAGTTTGTGGACAAAATGACATTATTACTCCTGTAAGTGAATTAACATGGTTAGGAAAAGTAAGAATTTTTGAAAAAAATAATGAGGAAAATCTAAGAAAAAAAATTAAAGCAAAAAAACCTCAAAACTATAAGGGCAATTTACTTTTTGAAACAATTTATACAATTAGACAGATTCTGCATTATTATTATCACAAATTAATTACATTAATTTTTAATTCTGAGAGCCTCGAACTTCTCAAAAAAAAAAGAAGATTTAAGTTTGATCAGCATATGGAAATTAAAGAAGTAAAAAAATATATTAATAAAAATCTCTATAATAACTACTTAAAATTTGCAGTAGTCAGGAACCCTTTCGATCAATCTATCAGTGATTACTTTGATCAACAAAAAAGACCTGAAAACCCTAAACATAAAAGTTTTGATGCTTATTTAAAAGATAGGGTAAATTATTTTTTCTTTAAAAATAAAAGAAAAATTTCAATAAATAATATTTTAGAAATTAATGATTTTATAAGATATGAAAACTTAGAAAAAGATTTAACCAGAATTTTGAAAAAACTTAAAATACCCCATAAACAAGTTATTTATGATTTAAAAAGAACAAAAGCACATGAAGGATTAAGAAATAAAAAATTTGGAATAAAAAAACTAAGCAAGATTCAAAAAAAAAAAATCAAAAAGGCAAGTGGTTTTTTTATCAAAAATTTTTACAAAAGATTAAATTAATTTTTGTGATAGTTTTCTAAAATATTTTTATACTTATTAGAAACATAAAATCTGAGTATCTTAGATAACATGCTTTTACCTGAAATGCTTTTATTAAAAATACTTTTTTGATCAGATTTCCAATTTAAATGTGCGCCATTTTCCATACATACTTTACATAAACTATAATTTCCCCTTAAACTTTGAATTTCCTCATGACTTTTATCTAAAAAATTATCAATTACTTTAAACTCTCCTCCATAAACACCACAACAAATCGGAACACTTCCATCTTTTCTTATAGCAATTTTGTTTTCTTTTCTTGTACAAACCTGATTTTCTTTAATTTTATTTTGATCACTGTTATCCCATTTTTCATATTCTTTCACTGGATCCGTAAGTAATAAGCTTATCAGATTTAAGTCTTCATCCGTTATTTTGGGCAGTTTAAAACTTATATCGTCTGAAATTTTTTTCTTTTTTAAATCAATTAATGATAGGACTTTTTCTATTGGCATGAACATAGCTGCATATGGTCTAAATTCAAATCCTATCTCCTTACATAAATTTTCCATCTTTGAATAATCTCTACCAACATTGTGTTTATAAACGTGAAAATTCATAATAAACTTTGTGTCAGTATTAAATTCATCTCTAAATTTTTTTAATTTATATATATTTGATAAAACTTTTTCTATTTTGCCTCTTTTATGTGTTGTCGAATATGTTTCTTCATAATAACCAGAAATTGAAATTTTAAATTCAGTAGGATTTGATTTTACTATTGATCTAAAGTCTGCATCAAAATTTAGATTGCTCGAAACCCTTGACCTAAGTTTTTTCTTATTCAAATATTCTATAAATAAAGGTAAATCTTGATGAAGCGTGGGCTCACCCCAATCATAAAGTGATACCCAGGTATTTAAATCACCACTTTCTCTAGCAATTTTGTCAGCTATTTCATAGAACAACTCTTTTAAAATAAATCCTTTGGGTCTTGTATGCTTAAGATCAATATTTCCAACTGGACAGGAAGGGCACCTCAAATTACAGTTACCCACTATATCAACACTATAACTTAAATAATTTTTTTCCATATTAAATATTTTAATTATCTATCTAAAATTGATTAACATTATTAGATAATATTTCAATTTTTTTATCTTTAATAGATATTATTTTATCGCAATTTTTTAAATTTTCCCTCTTATGTGATATTAAAAAAATAGTTTTTTTCCCTTTTAACTGATTAATTATATCGATTATTTTCTTCTCAGTTTTTTCATCAAGTGAGCTTGTTGGTTCATCAAGAATTAAAATTTCTGGATTATTGTATAGTGCTCTTGCAATACCAACTCTCTGTTTTTGGCCTTGGGACAAAAAATTTCCATCTTCACCAACTATAAAATCCTCTTTTTCTGGCTTTGAAGAAATAAGGCTTGATAATTTTACCATTTCAATAACCTCAAATAATTTCTTCTTATCTTGTTCTTCTTTGTTAATCCCAAAACATATATTATTTGATAAAGTATCATCTATCAAAAAAATAGTTTGAAAAACAAAAGCAATATTAAACGACCTAAATAATTCTAACTCATTTTTACCATTAACAATTATCTTTCCATTATCAGGTTTGACTAATCCAAGTATTAAGTGCATAAGAGTTGTTTTTCCTGAACCGCTTTCACCTACAATTCCAATAAACTGGTTTTTTTTTATATCTAAATTAATATTTCTAAAATCAAGCAAATCTTTTGAATTTTGATAATTAAAATCAACATTTTTTAAATTAATGGAATCAAATTTATCATATTCTTTATACTTTGCTTTTTTGCTTAATTGAAATTTTTTATTATTTTTAAAATCAATATACTGATCATGAGCAGTTGCGAGTCTCTCAGTTTGAAATTTTATATACGAAGCAAGATTGATTGATTGAATAATCTTTGTTATAGCTGGCATTATTCTTATTATAACTAAAAACAACATACCTAATAAAGGTAAAGTCTGGTTTATGGTTTGATTAGATATGATAAAAAGAAAATAAAGTAAAAATGTTATTCCAAAAATTATTCCTGTTTCCATTACAACTTTTGGAAGTCTATCAGTAACAGATTTCTTGAAAGCTATATTGGTAAAAAAGTTATTATTTTCGTAAAACCTTTTTGAAAAAAAACTTTCTTTATTATAAACTTTAATCTCCTTGATTCCTGTGAATGACTCATTCATGTTTTGAATTAATTTAGAAAGCAATCTTGTGCCTTGCTTTCCCCAAAGTTTGAGTCTTTTTCGTAAATAATTGAATGTTAAAAAAATCAAAATTACAAAAATCAACATTGTAAGAAATATTTCTGTACTTATCGTTAAAGAAATTAAATAAAATAAAAAAACTGCAGTGAGTAATTCAGTCGATACAGTTAAAACCAAATCAAGGGTTCTGCACAAAGTTTTACCAAGGTTAATGTCTCTTATTATCTCTGATTTATTTTTATTAACGTGTATTATGTAATCTTGAAAAAGATACATTTCAAAGATGTTATTTGTCAAATTTTTTTGTGATTTATAAATTACTTTGCCACTAAACCAAGCATAACAAAGAACAATGATGTTTTTAGCCAAAAATATAAAACAAAAAAAATATAAACTTAAAACTACTAAGTTTTGGTCCTTAAAAAATTCTTTAATAAAATAAAATTGAGAGGGGACATCATCATTAATTATTGCATTAATTACGGGATAAACAGAACCTATGCTTAATGCCTCCATTAAACTTACTGAGATAAAACCTACTACTATTAAAAAACCATCTAAAAATTTTATTTCACTTATCTTTAATGCTTTATTAACCGTATAAAATAATACGTTATCTTTTAAGAAATTTTTAACCATAACTTATTTTTGCTTATTTTTATTTTTTTATTCATTTTAATTTTCGAGGAAACCAATTTTATATATTTAAAATAATACTTATCAATCTTTTGCTCCTGTCCAGACATTCTATAAGCTGAATGTTCGTGAAAATTGCTAAAACAGATTGTTTTATACAATGAATATATTAAGGCTTTATCTATTAATGATCTTAAAATAACATTTTGAAAACTATAACGAAACTTTTTCAAATAATTAATATAGTCTATCTCAGAGACTTGATTATACTTCTTCAATTTTATACTTTTAATATATCTTATAATTGATTTTAAAGAGTGGTAACAAATACTATCAATCAATGTCATTTTTGTTTTGTTTTCTTTATCTATTATTTTAGAAACTATTTTACAGATTTCATCAGAGGAGTTTTTTTGGACTAATAGCAATGTATTAAGTTTTTTATCAAAATAAGTCTTTTTTTTATCTTTATCTTTGATCATATTTTTGAATATTTTTAAAAATATTTTTTTATTGTTTGTATAATCAAAATTAGATAAGCCGTGACTAAAGTGATTTTTATAAAAGGATTTGTCAAAACTTTTATGAAAAACTATTCCCTTCTTATTTAATAGATTTGCCTCTACAGCACAAAAATCTAAACCACAGAAAACAAGTTCTGCATTATTAATATAATGTAATGATGAATAATCAAAGACAATCTTTACATTTTTATATTTATCAAAAATTTTTAAATATAATTTTTTGAACTCAAGATCTGATGGATGTGGTCTTATTAAAAATTTTTTATAAGGGTATTTTTTTATAATATCTCTAGAGAGTTTCAAAAAAGAAGCTGCAACTTTTTTTCGATTATTAATTAATATATAATTTTTAAGTGGTTTGTTTTTGAAAATATGACCTTTTCTTAGTACACATAAAGATTGAATATATCTATAATAACTGTCGGGCATACAAATTAAATAATATTTAAAGTTTTTCTTTTTGTTCGAAAATATCTTTTTATAATTCTTAATAAAATCTATCCTAGGATGACTTGTTAAAAAAAGGTTCTCATTTTTTTTTTTGAAAAGACTTTTTTTTTCTTGATCATAGATTTTTTTAGATAAAAAAAATTTACCATCAACAAATCTAGAAAAATCACTTAAATGTCTTTGAGTTAAATATTTTTTTTTTCTAAAATAAGTTAAACCAACCTCTTCTTCATCTATTACAAAATAATAAAAATTAAATTTTTTTAGTAATTTTATAATTGGGTATTTATATAAAAAATTATTACAATCTATTATGATTTTTTTTTTACCAAAATCTTTTTTTAAATTTTCAAATATATTTGCAAAAAGATCTTTATACCAACCAATTTGAATTTCCACATTTTCTCCGAATTTTTTTGAAAAAAAAGAGGAGAGATACAATCTACTTAAAGAGTCTCTTTTATAATTTTCATATGGAAAGTAAACAATCATACTAATTAATTAAAATATTCATTTTTAATTAATTCACCCTTGTTGATTCTTTTTTTTAATTTTTTATTAATATATCTATTTATTTCGTTAGGAGCTATTCCAAGACCAGGTCTTAAAAAAATTATATCTTTATTTGAAAGACGACTTCCTCTAATTATATTTTTTGCTGCATATGCAGATCTTCTGTTTAATAACCGATTTTTTATTTCTTTTGAGTTTAAAAAATATAATTTAGAATTTAACATTTGATCTGCAGCTCTTAAATTTTCCACAAAACCATTAAGCTCTTTGGTATCTAGTGACATTGAGTGTTCTATAGATTTGGTATATTTATTTTCTGTAATTGTTTTTTCAATTAAATTTACACCTAAAGCTAAAGCAATATGGTTAAAATTTTCACCCAAAAAATGATCTGAATAAGCAATTGGTAAGTTGAATTTTTCTTTTAATAAAGGAATGAACTTTAAGTTTGCACCTTTGACTGAGGATGGATATCCGCTTGGGCAATAATGAATTATTATATTTGAATGCCTTTTCTTGATTATTTTAATTGCTTCAGAAATTTCTTTTAAAGTTGAATTACCTGTATCAATTTGAATATTTATATTCAAATTTGAGGCTTTTAAAATTAATTGATGGTAGTTCAAATCTGATGAAGCTATTTTAATTGACTTACAATTATTTTTTTTTACAAATTCGAGACCTTCCTCATCTCCAATAGTAGGGAAAAAAAAAATTTTATTTTTGTCAGCAATCTTTTTTAATTCAGAAAAACCATCATAACCTAACCATCTTTTCTCAAAAAGTTTATAAACTGACGTTGATTTATTAATTAGTCTGTTTTTTTTGTTTAGGATCTTGTAATTAATCTTATATTTTTTATCTGAAAATAGATTCTGTGGTCTAAATATTTGAAATTTAATTGCGTCAGCATTTGATTTTGCAGCTTTCTCTATCAATTTTTTTGCACTTTCAAAACCAGTGTGAGTCGGACCACATTCAAATGTTATAAATAGTTTTTTTTTTGGACCTATTTCTTTATTGCCAATTCTAGCTAAGTTCATTTTTTAAGAATTTTTTTTAATGTTAACCAATCCTCTTTTGTATCTAAATCAAAAGCTTCTTTTTCATTAACCTCAAATATAGACATTTTTTTGGCATAAAACGTTTTGTAAATATTGAATTTATTTACTTTACTCCAATAAAAAGTGCCATTGCTAAAAAAATAATTTTTATGAAATTTTTTTTTAATTTTTGTCTTAAAAACAGGGGCATAAAATAAATTTTTTTTTATTATAGCTTTAAATGGACTATAATTAAGTTTTGAGGTTCCTATCAACGTATCTGACTTGGTTCTTAAAAACTTTTGGTAAGATTTTTTTAATGTTTGTTTTTTTAGTAAAATTGCAGTTGGATATATAGCACAAAAATTGTAATTTTTTTTTAATTTATATTTTTGGATTATATATTTACAAACCTGAGCAACTGTCGAATTATCTCCACATAATTTATTTGGTCTATTATCAAAAATGATATTTTTATCATTACAAAATTTTTGTACAATTTTATTATTTGAACTTAAGATTATTTGATCAAATAAATTTGTTTTTTTTACGGTATTCAATACAATCTCAAATAATCTTTTTTTTTTTATCTTAAGGAAATTTTTTTTTTTTAATCTTTTTGAATTATCTCTTATAGGAATTATTGCAACATTTGTATTTTTCATCCTAGAAAGATAATTTTTTTTTGATAGCAGAAATTTTCAAATAATCAGGATTGTTGAAAGAGTTGTATTCGAAGCCATGTGGAAGTTTTTTACCAGCTTCTCTTTTATTGTTAATCTTAAAGTTTTTGTGTTTTACAAATTCAAATTCTGGAGCAATTACATAATGATCTTTAAATTCTAGTGTGTGATGAGATGAGTCTCTAGGTACCATCACTTCATGAACTTTTTCTCCTGGCCTTAGTCCAGTAATTTTTATTGGTATTTTATCGTTATAAGCTTTTGCTAAATCAGTAATTTTCACCGAAGGGATTTTTGGTACAAAAATTTCTCCACCTTTCATTCTAATAATATTTTGCATACTAAATTTAACTCCATCTTCAATAGTAATCCAAAATCTAGTCATATCCTTATCCGTTATGGGGAAAAATTTTAATTTTTTTTTGTTTACGTTCTCAAACGTATCTAAAACTGACCCTCTTGAACCAAAAACATTTCCATATCTTGTAATAGAAAAAATAGTTTTTCTTCCACCTGAATAATTATTTGCTGCTACAAACAACTTATCCGAACAAAGTTTTGTTGCTCCATATAAGTTTATTGGATTAGTAGCCTTATCTGTAGATAGTGCCATTACCTTTTTTACATTACACTTGATTGCTGCTCTAATTATATTTTCTGCCCCATTTATGTTTGTTCGAATAGCCTCTGTTGGATTATATTCAGAAGATGGAACTTGTTTAAGAGCAGCAGCATGTATCAAAATATCGACATCTTTTAAAGCATATTCTACTCTTTCATAGTCTCGTACATCTCCAATAAAATACCTTATTTTTTTATCGTTAATCTCCTTAGATAAATTATATTGTTTAAATTCATCTCTTGAAAAAACAATTATCTTTTTTGGATTGTGTTTTAATAAATATTTTATTGCACATTTTCCATAAGTGCCTGTGCCACCACTTATTAGTATAGATTTTCCTTTGAACATTTAAGTGACTTATAACTAAATTAATTTTTTTGTAAATCTTATTATATAATCCAAATTTTTTTTGGATAGTCCGTAATGAATTGGAAAAGAAAAACATGTACTTATATATCTTTTTGCTCCTGGATATTTTTTGGAATTCTTCCAAAAACTATAGCTATATAACGGTAAATAATGTTGTTGAACAAAAATTTTATTTTTAAGAAAAAAATTGAATATTTTTTTTTTTGAAATTTGAAGGCTCCTTAAATTAATATGAACTATAAAAAGATGATATGACGACTTATTCCTTTTATCGTAATTTGGGATTTTAAAATTTATGTTATTTTTGGAGAAAAAATTCAAGTAGGTATCATATATTTTTTTTCTTTTTTTTAAAAAATTATTTATTTGATTTAGTTGGGTAATTCCTAAAGCACAATTTATATCACTTAATCTATAATTCATTCCTAAATTCATAATATTATAATTCCAATGCTCTTTCTTTCTAATAATACCATGAGATAATAATTTTTTTCCAATAGATAAATTTTTTTTTTGTTTGAAGGAAACAGCACCCCCTTCACCAGTTGTTATAGTTTTTATAGGGTGAAATGAAAAAACACTCGCATCTGAATGTTTGCAAGATCCGACTTTATAAAATTTTCCCTTATAAAAATATTGTGAACCAAAAGCATGACATGCATCTTCTACTAAAATAAATTTATATTTTCTTTTTAACTCGATAATATTATTTAAATCCTCTGGATAACCACCAAGGTACATTGTTAATAAAAAATCGACTTTTTTAAGTTTATTTTTCTGAATGCAATCAATTATATTTTTAGTTGTCATTTGACCAGACAGATCATCTACATCTGCAAAAAAAATTTTTGCTTTTAATAATTTTGCTATTCTGTAAGCTGAAATAAAGTTTACAATTGGCATTATTATATTTTTTTTGCTGTTTAGTCCCAAAGTTTCTAATGCGATATGCAAACCAGCAGTACCACTGTTACATACTATTGTTCCTGGAGAGTTAAGATAATTTGAAATTTTTTTTTCAAATAAACTAACATAATCACCAGTAGTAATTTTATCAGCTAAAAATGATTTATTGATATAGGACAAATCTTTTTTGTTAATTGATTGTTTTCCATAAGCAATTAATTTCATCAGTATTAAATTTTTTCTAATTTTTTTAAAACTCTTCCAATTTTCCCATCGTCTAAATTAATTTTTTTCATTAATTTTGATGCTCCTTTGGGATCATGTTTAAACGCTAACCTCAAAATATTCATCCAATTGATGTTATTTTTTGATCTTATTTTTTGAACTTCATTTATATATTTTAGAGCTTTGTTATATGATCTATTTTTATTTTTCATAATTTATTTTGGAATACAATACATTACTGTTTCTTTTCTTGAAAAAGAATAGTGTCTTATAAAAAATTTATAATTTTTACAAATTTTAAACAGTTTTATAGGTAAACTTACTAATTGTTGAATTGAATTTACAGATTTTAAATTAGAATGATATATTGATATGGCTAATTTAGGCCTAAATTTTTTTATTATTTTTGGTAGATCATCAATCAATTGATCTTCATAGCCTTCAATATCAGATTTTATAAAATCAACTTTTTTTAGCTTACTAGATTTTATGTAACTTGATAACGTCGTTTTCATATTTCCACTTTTATTACCATCAAATCCATATAAAAACTTTTTGACGAAAATTAGATTTTTAAAATTTTTTGAAAAAGTTTTAACACCTGGTAAAAGGTTTAATTTACCATCAGGGTCAATATTTATTATTTTTGAAGGATTTTTTGTTAAAAAAAAAGGAATTTCAGAACCACCAGCTACGCCACAATTTATTATTATTGAATCTTTTTTTAATTCTATCAAATCATAATGTTCTTCCTCAAAAATTGATTTAAAATAATTTTCCCATACAATTTCAGGTTTAGAAAAAATTCCCGAATATATTTTTTTTGATTTTTTGTCATTAAGTCTTTTTAAAACAAAGTTTTTTTTTTCTTTAAACAAAAAACTCTGATTATAGAAATAATTATATAACTTACTTGCAAAATAATTATTGCTTTTAAAAAGCATTTTTTTTGAAAAAATAACTTTTATTTTTAGATAATCATCATTTAAAGCACAAATTAAAACCCCAAAATATAAAGTAAACCTATCAAACCAACTTTGTATACACCTGTGAGGTTGATAATTAATTAGAAAATTTTTAAATCTATTTTTATCAAAATTATAGATTTTCCCTTTTTTTAAATTTTTTTTGTTTATTTTTAGATATTTATAAAAATTTAAAAAGAACGATGCCTTGTTTTCTTCTGAAAATAAAAAAAGAATCTTTTTTATATTATTTGATTTTTTGTATAGATCAAATTCTAAGAATAAAATTAATTCTTTTTTAATTTTTTTTTTTTTTAAATCTTTAATATTAATTATCTCAGATTGAACATTTGCAATGACCAGATCAAATATATTTTTAATATATACTAAAAAATTTAAATAATATTTTCTTTGATAAACCAAGTAAATCTTATTTGATTTTATGTTTACTAATTGTTTTAAAGTTCTATAAATCATATGATATTAATGAGTTTAAGATATAAAATTTATCTCAATCATTGTAAATGAAAATATTAATTTTAATTAGTAAATCGTCTTGGGCAAATAATTATAAAAAAGAAATTAAAACACACTTTAAAAATTTTACTTCAAATATAAAGATTTTACATGATCATAAAGATATAAAAAACAATTATAATATTTGTATTATATTTAGCTATTTTAAAATTTTACCAAAAAATTATCTTAATAAATCAAATTATAATCTTATTGTTCATGAGTCTAATCTTCCTAAAGGAAGAGGAATGTCACCATTAACATGGCAAATAATTAATAATAAAAGTGAAATAGTTTTTTCTCTCTTTGAAGCAGGATCAAAAATAGACAATGGCAAAATTTATTTTAAATCAAAAGTTTTTTTTAAAAAAGATTTATTATTTAATGAAATTAAAAGAAAACAACTTTCGGAAAGTTTAAAATTATTAGATAAATTTTTTATTTTTTTTAAGAGAAACAAAAAACCACCAAAATCAATTTCACAAAAGGGTAAGTCAACGTATTACAAAAAAAGAAAAAAAAAAGATAGTAAACTAAATATAAATCAATCTATTAAAAGTCAATTTAATTTATTGAGAACTTGTGATAATAAAAATTATCCAGCATACTTTAAGATTAATGGTAAAACATTTATTTTAAAAATTTTTAAAAAATGAAATATCTTATAATTTCAAAAAAAATTTGGGATAAAAAAAATTATCATTTAGATAAAAAGAATTTTTTTTTAAAAACAATTAATAAAAGAATTATCAATAAAATTGATCCAGATGTAATTTTTTTTATTCATTGGTCGAATATTATTAAAAAAGAAATTTATTCTAAGTATTTTTGTATTCAATTCCATTGTACGAAATTACCCTATGGAAGAGGTGGATCTCCTGTACAAAATCTTATCATTGCGGGTAAAAAAAAAACCTTCGTTACAGCGTTTAAAGTTGAAAAAGAAGTTGACTCAGGGCCTATCATTTTAAAAAGAAAAATCGATCTTTCTGGAACTGCAAATGATATATACAAACGTATAGAAAATATAAGTTTAAAAATGATAGGTTCTATAACTAAAAAAAAGAAGATAAAAACCTTTCCACAGGTAGGCAAAACCACGTTCTTTAAAAGAAGAAGAAAAAAAGATAGTATTATCAATATCAATAAAATAAATAATATTTCAAAATTATACAATTTTATAAGAATGTTAGATGCAGAAGATTACCCTTTGGCTAATATTAAAATTGGTAATTTGAGATTATATTTTAAAAATGCAAAAAAATTTAAAAATAAATTAAATGTGGGAATAACAGTCAAGTATGAAAAATAATATTTTAGTTATAGCTGCACATCCAGATGATGAAATTTTGGGATGTGGAGGATCTCTTTTAAAATTAAAGAAGAAATATAATATTTATGGAATTTTCATGACAAATGGCGTTGGAGCAAGAAATAATTCACACCAAAAAGAAATACATGAAAGAAAAAAAAATTGTGAAAAATTATTCAAGTATTTTAAATTCAAAAAACCTATTTTTTTTGATTATCCAGATAATAAATTAGACTCTATTCCTTTGTTAGAGGTAATAAAACCGATTGAAAAAAAAATCAAATTAATTAATCCAACAATTATTTTTACTCACTCTTCTAGGTGCTTAAACATAGATCATAGAAAAATATTTGATGCAGTAATAACTGCTTGTAGACCAATTAAAAGAAGTAATTTAAAAAAGATTTTGAGCTTTGAAGTCCCGTCAAGTTCTGAATGGTCTTTTAAAAAAGACAAAAATTTTCAACCAAATTATTTTATTGATATTACAAAACAAATTAACAATAAAGTTAAAGCTTTGAAGTTTTATAAGAAAGAACTGAGAAAATATCCTCATAGTCGATCAATTAAAGGTATTAAATCTTTATCTGAATATAGAGGAACCTTTATAGGTGTAAAAAATGCTGAAGCATTTTATCTAGTCAGATATTCGGGATAAATGAAAATAAAAATAAATAAAGATTTATCATTTTCAGATAATGGGCCTCCATTAATTATTGCTGAAGTTTCTGCAAATCATGGTGGCTCAAAAAAAAAATTTCTACAACACATCGTTGAAGCAAAAAAAAATGGTGCTGATCTTGTTAAAATACAAACCTATGAACCTCAAGATATGGTAATAAATGATGATTATAAAATCAAAACAGGTTTATGGAAAAATAAAAATTTATACAAACTTTACAGTAAGGCACAAACCCCTTTTGACTGGCATAAAGATGCATTTAAAATCGCAAAAAAAAATAAAATAGAATTATTTAGTACTCCTTTTAGTATAAGGGCTTTAAAATTTTTAAATAAATTTAAACCTAATCTTTATAAAATCGCATCTTTTGAAATTACAGATTTAAGACTAATTAATGAAGTTGCCAAAACTAAAAAGCCTATAATTTTATCAACCGGATTAGCAAATAAGAAAGAAATTTTAAATGCAATCAAAGTGATAAAAAAATATCATAACAGAATAATTATTTTACATTGTATATCTGGTTATCCCACGCCAATCGAGGAGATGAACATTCAAAATATTTCTTACTTGAAAAAATTAACAAAAATAAATTTTACTGGATTGTCAGATCACTCAAAAGGAACTGAAGCTGCAGAACTATCTAGTTTCCTCAATTGTTGTGCTATAGAAAAACATTTTATTTTGAGTAAAAAAATAAATAGTCCTGATGCTAAATTCTCAATAAATAGAAATGAATTAAGAAATTTAAGAAAAAAAATAAATTACTACTTTAAGATTTTAGGTAAACCAAAAAATAAAATTACTAAATCGGAAAAACCCAGTAAAATATTTAGAAGATCTATTTATTCATTAAAAGATATTAAAAGAGGTGAAAAAATAACAAAAAAAAATGTTGGCTGTTTTAGACCAAACCTAGGGATAAGTGCTGATAGATACTATGAAGTGCTAAACAAAAAAATCAAAAAAAATATAAAAAAGTATCAACCACTATATGATAAATATTTTTGATTCGATAAAAAAATTATTTTTAAAGATTAAATATAAACTATTTATATTTTATTTTAAAATTAAGTTGATTTTTTACAAAAACGATAATTATAAAATTAAAATTAAAAAATTAAATAAACAATTTTTATTTAAACTAGATATAAAAGAGGATTTAAAATTCAATAAAAAATATCCGACAAAATTAATGAGAGTTTTAGGCGAATATGAGCCAAATACATCATTAATGATAGAAGAAAAATTTAATAAGGAAGATAACATAATAGAATTAGGTGCTTGCTATGGATATTTCACAATTCAATTAGCCTCAAAATGTAACTTTGTGTATAGCGTTGAGCCTAATAATGAATATTTTGAAATCTTAAATTGTAACATTAAATTAAATAACCTTAACAATGTTAAATCCTACAATATTGCAGTTGGTGAAAATGAAGAAACTGTGATTCTGGCTAACGCAAATCAAAAAAAAAGTACAAAATTAATGAATTTTATTAATAATAATAAATTAAATAATATTAACTCATTTTTTATAGATTGTGACGCAAAAAATATTGAATCTCAAGAAATAAACATCTTGAAAAATATACTAAAAAACTTCAAAGGAAAATTAAAAATTTTTATTGAAACAAAGAATGTTGATGAGGTTTCAAATCTTGTACAAAGAAATAATCTAACTTTTAGTAGAATAACCAACAGACATTTTTATCTTAATAGATAACTAAATTAAGTAATCATTTTTTAAAAGTTTTTCATAATTTATAATTCTTAAACTTTTAGCATAATTCATTTTTAAATTATTTTTTTCTAAAAGAGAATTTTTTAATTTTGAAATTAATTTGATATAATGATCCTGTTCATTTAAATCTAATTTTTCTAATAAAATTGACTTTTTTGATGCAATAGTTGAAATATTTTTTTCTATATAATATCCATTAAATTTTATTCTTTTTTCTCTATCATCTTTTTCGATAAAGATATTTGGAGTTTTTTTTGAAATTTTGTTGATAAATTTTAATATTTGCCATTTAGGATTTAAAATATCTTTACCTTTAATTGAAGAAAGCCATAATTTAAGAAAAGGATTTTGATTTACAAATCTAATAACTCCTCCATTGAGACTAGAGGCAGAAGAACCTAATAAGTTATTAATTAATGGAAAAAAATAAAAAAATATTTCTCTTAAGTTTGGATTATTTTTATTAAAATATTTTTTTATAAATGAATAATCTTTCAAATAACAATCAATGTAATCATTATGTATCGAATAAGCATTCATTAATCTAACATTGAATTCGTTACTATCATGTGATGAAAGCAAAAGATCATCTCTTAGTATTTGATCTTTATTTCTTTTGTTTTGAATAAAATTTACTAACAAACCTAAACTGAAGTACGAGTTTTTTAAAAAAAAACGTTCATGAAAATTATTCAAATTTGGTAAATTTTTTAAAATTCTTACAACGTCATGCTTCCAATTTGTTAATTTAAATTGATTTGATAACTGTGGACCCTTTCTTGACCTAAACATCATTAATGCATCCATATTTTGACCATCTACAATCTGTTCGGTTTGGTTTCTCAAAGAATGGAATGGTGAAATAGCATGTACAATATTTTTTCTGAGGAGAGTGTCTAAATCTGAGTACTTTTCTTCACTACCAAAAGCCCAACCTCCCTTAGGTTCAACAACATTTAACTCAATGCCATATTCTTTTGCGACAGCTCTAGACTGCTGTAATGACCCTCCTGTTATATACTGATCAATGTAAGTTGCTGATAATCTTTCTTTTCCAAATACTTTTTGTAAAGCTAAAAATATACTCAAAGAATCTACTCCACCCGAAAAAAGTAAATTTATCTTGCTAAATCTCTTAAATATTATTTCTGAAGTTTCAAACATTGCATTTTCAAAATTTGAATAATCTATTTTTTTTTCTTCATTTTCTTGTATGTATGATTTTATTTCTAAATTATCTTTTAAGTAAAAATAAAGACCTGCACCTATTATTATTATATCTTTAAATATGGTACTTTTAGGTGTTGAGTAAACTCCATAACCTATATTTGAATAAATTTCAGAAAATAAAATTTTTGAATTTAAAAAATTTTTACTATCTTTTTTATTTTTTAAAAGTTCAGATATACTAAAATTAAAAATCTGGTTTTTAGTATCGAAATACCCCCCTGTAAAAGACACTGAGGTTAATAAAAATTTATTTTGATGATCAAAAATTATCCATGAACCTATAATTTTTTTTGCCCCTTTTATAAATTCTTCAATACCAAGATCTATATATTTTCTCTTTATATCATCATGGTCTAAAAAATTTTCATTTGAATAAATTGATATATTTTCAAATTTTTTTTCTATTTTCATAAAATAAATATTGATCTAAAAGGCTTTAATAATAATATTAACTTTTTACTATAAAAATGATAATAAAATAAGATTATGAGCTTTTTAAAATTATTCAATATATATCACAATAGGCTTGCCTCAGCAAAAATTATCAACAAAATTGATGATAGTTTTTTTTCTTCAATGAACTTTAAAAAATTTAATGAGCTCCAAAACCTCAAAGATAATGGACATATAATAATTAAAAACTTTTTAAATAAAGAGGAAATTGCTAATTTAGTAAAAAAATATGAAAAAAAAAAATATACCTATGATGAAAGTATTTTTTCAATTCTAAAAAAGGTAGAACAAAATTTATATCCAATTATTAGTGGATATTTAAGTGAAAATGCTGTGTTATATAAATCAGCGTTTCATAATGCTGATAAAGAAATGGGTAGCAATACATCTAATAACTGGCATACTGACTGTTTGGGTCATAAGCTTAATGTTTTCTTCATTCTTAAAAAAGAAGGTGAAGTTCCAACTTGTTATGTAAATGAATCACACAAGAAACCTTTCAAGCCAAATTTAATCGAGGATTTAAGACAAATCAAAAAAGGAATAATAAATATAGAGAGAAGAAATAAGGAAATTGAGTTAAAAGGTGAAGTTGGAGATGCTGTAGTATTTGATGCTAATGGGTTACATAGAGGAAAATACGAAAATTGTATAAGTACAAATTTTAAAAGGCTAGCTTTTACATGTAATTTTATTCATAAACAAAAGGTATATGATCTTGGATATTTTAAGGAGCAAAAATATTTATTAAAAAAAGCATCAAAACTTAGTTTTAGAAGGTCTGATAAAAGAATCGACATTACAGAAGCTACTTCAGAGCAATTTAAAAATCTTAAATTTATTGATAAAAAATTGATACAAGAAAATGAGGATAGTATTAGTTATATTGGTTAAATAAATTTCTTACTTTTACAGAATTTGTTTTTTTTAAATAATCCTTCCCATTTTTTCTTTTAGGGCTTAACCGATAAAATAAACCAAAATTTTCGAATGTAAGTTTGATGACACTCCTTATACCAGTAGTCGTTTTAAGATTTGAGTGAATACCATTTGTATCAAATATTGTAACATCTCCAATTTTTCCATAAATTGGTGTCATATCCTCTTTTAAAGTTTTCATTCTAGTTGATGCATAATTATCCCATAATTTATAATCTAAATGAGATTTTAACTTGTAATAAAGTGGATGAGTATTTTTATCACATTCATCTAACCATATATATAATTTTATTCTTCTTCCTTTATAATCATGATGAGGCTGCATAGATCCATCAGTAGATTTTTGGTTACCAAGAGTGACAACGTGATATTCTGTGCAATAAAAATTTTCACCAAGATAAGTGGATAATTTTTTTAAGATACTTTTTTTATTAAGTTCATTCAGTATATAATTTAAATCATCTTTTTCTATTGGTTTATTCTTTGAAACAAAATCGTAATTTTCAAATTTTTTATGATTTGTAAAATGATTTGTAAATTCTTGACTCATTATTTTATCCAAGTTTACAACACCCTGATCAAATAGAGCGTTATTTTTTTTAACTAACCTTGGCAAAAAAAAATGTTTTATTTTGTAGTTTATTTGTTGGCGTGAAATGCTGCCGAATAATAAAATTAATTTACGCATTGTATATTTAGTTTAATGATTTATTTTATAATAATTATAATTAAATGAAAATATTTATCAAAGGAATTGTGGCTATTTTAGCAGGTATATTCCTTTTACAATTTAGTTATTTTCAATTAGCAAAAAACTATGACGAAAGAACTCTTCAATTTGAAAGAATTAAAAAGAAAATAAATGTAGAAAACCCAAAAGTTTTATTGTTTGGAGATAGTAGGATTTTATATGGTGTAGACCATACTCTTATGGGCAACGAATTTCTTAATGTTGGATTTTGGGGAGAATCAGTAAATTTCTCTTTACTTAAATACTCAAAAATACTTGAAAATAGCAACGGTATTAAAATGGTAATATTTCAAATTGATTATAATACTTTTTCGAAAACTAATAATAATTTTTATGAAGCTATGACTTATGTGAGTAAATTTGAAGATTATCAAATAATTGATAATGATTACAAAAGTTTTTTATTTAATAGATTTCTTTATAATATCTCTATGTTATTTGATTCTGGGTCACGATTAGTTTTTAGTTATGGAATTACAAAAACTTTAGCCAAACTTTTAAATATTAATGATCCAAATCTTACTGATACAAAGATTAATACAAAATGCTTAAATGTAGATTATGCAAATTTTGGTTTTAGGAAAGTTAATGGATTATTAGAAAAAAAAGAGGATTTAAGAAACAAAATAATGAATAAAGTTAAAAAGGATTATTATAACACAGGAGAAATAGACCAAAAAAGTGTAGAAAATTTTTCAGAAATAATAAACTTATCAAAAAAAAATAACATTATGCTAGTTGGTTTGAGAATGCCAAGTATTTTGGGAGGAGTAGATATGACTACAAATTTAAAGAATATCGAAAATTATATAGGAAAATTAAATTTTGATTATTTTTTAGATTATAGAGATGTACTTAATGATCCTGCATATTTTAACGATCAATTACATTTAAATGTAAAAGGCTCTGAGATATTTTCTGAAATTTTGAGAGATGATTTAGTAAAAATATTGTCTCTTAAAACTTCAAAGTACAAATGTGTTAATTAAAACTCAAAATAAGTAAAAGAAATTTCTTTATCCTCATGTCTTATATTTTCGATACCCACAAATTTGGATTTATAAAAAAATACCCCGAAAAATAATATTAAGCTTATTAAAAAAGAAATAATTGAATTTCTTGAGTACCTTATAATATTAAAAATAATTTTTTTATCATAATTTGAGTCAAGGAATTGAAAAATATAAATAATTAAAGCTGATCCAAAAACAAGTAAAAAATTATCAAGTGATGTGCCTTTACCATTGGAAACTAAGGCATTTAAGAATATTCCTATTTCCTCAAAAGTATAAAGTTTTAAGAAAATTAAAGAAAAAATAAAAAAACCTTGCGTCCAAATAAAACTTAAAATTTTTCCAATAGTAGAAAATTTATGTAATCTATAAATAAACAAATGCCAAGAAAGAAGCATCCATCCCCAAATTAATCCATAAATGATAATTCTTGGAGAATTACCATGCCAAATTCCAAAGATGAAAAGTGTTAAAAAACTTAATATTAAAAAAATTATTTTATGATGATTGTTAAATTTTCTTAACATAAAAACGTATGCGGGATTAAAAAGATAATCCCTTATCCAAAGCGATAATGAAATGTGCCACCTTTTAAAAAAATCTACAGCATTATTAGCAAAATATGGATTAGTGAAATTTATTGGGATTTTTATTCCTAATTGTCTTGCTATACCTCTTCCAATGTCAGTGTAACCAGAAAAATCAGCATAAAATTGAATATAATAAGCAAATAAAGCGAGCCTGACAGTTGAAGAAGAAAACTGTTCTGGAGAAGACCATACCTCATCTGTAAATAAATGTAAATTATCAGCAATACAAATTTTTTTAAACAATCCAATTAAAATTAAATTTGTACCAACAAAAATATTACGCTTATTCAATTTTCTATTAACTAAGAATTGAGGGATTAAATTTTTTATTCTACATATTGGTCCCGCAACCAACTGAGGGAAAAAAATAAAAAATAATAAATAGTCTTTGAATGAAAAAGTTTTAGTATTATCACCCCTAGAAGTATCAATTAATCCACCAATCATTTGAAAAACATAAAAACTTATAGCTAAAGGAAAAAACAAATAATAATCTTTTGTTATAAGATTAATCGTAATAAGACCAAAAATACTATATGTTTTAAAAAATAAAAACGTAATAACAATTAAAGATACTCCAAAAATTAAAACTTTATTTTTTAGAAAATGTAAAAATCTTACAGTAAAAAGAAATATTACGAAGAAAAATAAAAATACTAAAAAATGTTTGTAGTGTAAATATGAAATGAAATATATTGAAAAAAGTATTAAAAGAAAATTTTGATAATTTTTATTACTGTATAAATAATAAGTAAGTAGAAAATATGGATATAAAACTAAAAAATGATAGCTCGAAAAAATCACTTATTTATTCTTTAGTTTTGAATTTATTTTTTTTAAAATTTGATCAGAATCGTTTAAGCTATTTATTTCATCACTAGAAAATTTAATATTTAATTTATTTTCAATTTCAATAAATATTCTTACATGATTTAAACTATCCCATTTTTTAAAATTTTTTTGAGATATAGTTTTATCAAGTTTTATTTGGGACGAAAAAATTTTTCTTAATATAAACTCTAACTCATTTTTTGTATCAAAATTATTCATTTAATTTTTCTATTACTTCTTTTATTGCTGATTTGTTTAATACAGTGCTTATATCGATATTTAGTTTTTGAGTTGGGTTTTCTGAAATTTTCTTCAAAATTCTTCTCAAAATTTTTCCACTTCTTGTTTTTGGTAATTCATTTAGATATATAATTTTTCTAGGTAAAGCAAATGTTCCAAAATTTGCCATTAAACTATTTTCAATTTCATTTGTAACTTTTTTTTTTGAGTTTAAATATATGTAGATACACATTCCCTCTAATAAGTCTTTTACAGCTATAGCTGCGACTTCAACTATATATTTATTTCTCAAAAGTACAGTTTCAATTTCTTCAGATCCTATTCTGTGTCCACGAATATTTATCACATCATCAACTCTACCATGAATATAAATACCTTTATTAATTTTAGTTGCTAAATCAAACATCCTAAAATTTCCATCGCTGTCCCAATATTTCTGATACTCTTTATCTCCATTTAATAACTTTTTCATACAACCAGGCCAAACACTTTTGATTTTAAATTCTTTCTTTTTTTTTCCTAATTTTGAAATTTTAATATATTTGTTTATTGGAATACCCACGCTGCCTGGTGGAAACTTTGTCGAAGAGTCTTTAAAACTAGGAGAGCATATTATTCCACAAGTTTCAGTTTGATAATATGTATTAATAATTGATTTTTTTTCTAATGAGAATGCTTTAGAAAACCAACTCCCAACATCATGAGCTAATGGTTCTCCCATTGATCCTAATGTTTTTAGATATTTATTTTTAAATTTAATATTCTTATGAAGTGATCTTAATATTCTAATTAAAGTAACCGGTAAATAAAGTATTGTTATTTTCAAATTTAAAACCTTCTTTAAAATTTTTAGATCTAATAAAAATGTTGGTTTATAAATCAGAACTGTAGTTGCACCTAATAACAGAGGTCCAATTAGACTATAAGTGTGTCCATTAATCCAGCCTGCATCTGAAGCTGTTAATATTATAGAATCTTTTTTAATTCCAAATTGTTTTTTACATGTGGTAAGTGTGTAAAGAGCATAACCACCTGTTGAGTGCACCACACCTTTAGGCTCTCCTGTGGTTCCAGAAGTAAATAAAGTAAACAAACTTTTATTTGAGTCAAAATATAAAATATTTGAATTTTTATATCTCACAGTCTTTGCCCTAAAATTAAATTTATTGAAATTTTCAATTCTAATTTTTTTTTTACTTTTAAATCTATTGGGGTAATAAGTTAATATCAAATTTGGTTTGAATATTTTTATTCTTTTTTTTATAGAAATATTTTCAAGTTCCTCAAAAATTACACAAAAATGAAAACCATTTTTAATACATGCAAGCATTGATATAGCACTTTCGATGCTTGAGGATGCATGAACTACTACTCTTTGTTTTTTTTTTAAATCAAAAAAAAATTTTCTTTCAAATTCTAAAATTAAATTATTTATCTGCTGAAAGTTGTATTTTTTAATATTTTTATCTTTATCTAATGCAATAATTGCAATTTTTTTAGGAAATTTTTTTAGATTTTTTAAAATGCAATTTTCATACAAATTTATTTTACCGTCTGGAAACCAATTTAAGTAGTTGTTATTTTTGGTTAATGATGTTTTAGGTCTTTTTCCCCAAGTAAGGTATTTGTTAGCATTATTTAACCAATATCTTTTTAGAGTTTTCGTATCTAACATAACTTAATCATAGTTATATTTTAAATATCTTAAACAACCATAAAAATTTTTTTCAGTGCATAAATCAAGCCAATTGAGCTATTAGTACTGGTCAGCTGCACGCATTACTGCGCTTCCACATCCAGCCTATCAACGT
>MDTB01089964.1_pt1 | contig 32253 bp, 34 predicted proteins | sample 811161 | NCBI WGS metagenome assembly MDTB01 (sample SAMN05326650, study PRJNA326480) | marine metagenome | isolation source: seawater | place: Mediterranean Sea | collected 2009 | reverse complement strand
TAAAAAGTTAATGTTAGAAGTTTCTCCATATTTTTTTAATATTGATTGTTTTAATCCTTCCTTGCTTTCATCACCAAGATCAACAGGAATTGAAACATCAATGTCTAGTTGTTTGTTATGTTCTGCAAGCAGAGATTCGTATAAGTTAGAAATTTCGGGACAAATTTCTAACCTATCGTTTTCTGCCAAAGCCCCTAGCAAATTATTTACCAGCTCATTAACCTCTCCATCAAATATTGATGTGAGTTTTTTTAGAATTTCGCTTCTTGAAAGAGTTGGTGAAGAGATAAGGTCTGTAATTGCTTTTTCTTTAAATCCTTCGGCAAGACTTTTAAGGCTCGCCTGAGTTTCTGAAGTAGACCCACTATCAACAGCGGCATCAAAAATTGCTTTGGCGTAGGGTCTTGCTAGCGGGACTAAGTCTTGCATTAGATTTTTTGGGCAGCCTCAGAAATAATTTTTTCATGTTTTTCTTGTGAAATTTCATCTCCAAGAATTTTTTCTGTTGTTGAAACGATAATTTCTGATACATCTTTTCTTAGGGCTTCTTTGGTTTTATTAATTTCAGCCTCAAGATTTTTGTTTGCAGATGCAATAATCTTTTCTGCTTCAGCCTCTGCTTTTGTTTTGGCCTCAGAGATTATTTGTGAAGCGCGCTGATTGGCTTTCTCAACAATATCTGCTGACTCTGATTTGGCTTTATCCAGTTCTGCTTCGTAATTTAGTTTAGCCTCCTCTAAAGAGTCGTTGGCTTTTTTAGCAGCCTCAAGGCCATCAGAAATTCTTTTTTCTCGCTCCTCCATAATCGCAGTAATTGGGGGCCATACATACCTCCAACATATGGCCACAAAAAGCACGAATGCTAATGTCTGGCCGAGAAGCGTTGCGTTGATATTCATTAGGCAGCAAACATAATGTATAGACCAAGACCAACACCGATCATTGGTACCGCATCAACCAAACCCATTACAATAAATAGCTGAGTTCTAAGAAGCGGGATAAGTTCTGGCTGTCTCGCTGCACCTTCAAGGTACTTACCACCCAATACACCCACACCGATTGCTGCGCCAACAGCACCCAAACCAATGATGATTGCTGCTGCTACAAATAATAGAGATTGTTCCATAATTTTCTCCTAAATTTTGAGGATTAATGATCCTCTGTTTCATGCGCCATTGCTAAGTAAACAATGGTTAGCACCATAAAAATGAAAGCCTGAAGAGCCAAAATTAAAATATGGAATAGCGCCCATATTATGTGTAAGCCGACACCTAACAAGCCAATGGCTATAGAGTTGAATACAAGCATTAAAGCTATTAGGATGAAGATCATTTCACCTGCGTATAGGTTCCCAAATAATCTTAAGCCCAAAGATATGGGTTTGGCTATAAGGTTAACAAACTCGAGCACAAAGTTTACTGGTATTAAATACTTTCCGAATGGGTGCAGTGTTAGTTCTGCAACAAAACCCTTTAGCCCTTTCATTTTGATGCTGTAAAAAATAATTAATACGAAAACTGCTAGGGCCATTCCTAGTGTGATGTTTGGATCTGTGGTGGGGACAACTTTAAAATATGCATCCCCTGGTTCCTCTACCAAGCCGGTGAAAGCCGCAATGTTTCCAGCCAGAGTTGGTAAGTAATCAACTGGCACCAAGTCCATTAAGTTCATTAAAAATACCCAAACTAAAACAGTTAATGCCATTGGCCCGATAATTGGATTTTTTGCTGAAGTGAAAATGCTCTGGACATTTTCATTTACAAATTCAACACACATCTCGACAAAGTTTTGTATTCCTGATGGCGCTTCGGTTGATAGTTTTGGGATTCCCATGCGAAAAAGGCCTATAAAAACAAGACCCAAGAAAACAGACCAGCCAAGCGAATCAACATGAAAGCTCCAAAAACCCATTTGGTCGGCCAGATATGGATCGCACGTCCAGCCTTTTTCGGTTTTGCCGCAAATAAGATTGGTTAAGTGGTGTTCGATGTAACCAGTGGTTGTGATTTCTGAGCTTTCGGTTGCCATTAAATTAATAAGCTGTTCTTTTTTTGATGGGTTTGGTTGTTGCCATTATTAAAATAGTTGCCGCTATTGAAATAATTTTTGGATCTGCGTTTTGTGTGATAAGTAAAATGCAGGCCAAAACAAATATAACCCATCTACCAACAAACCCTGCTACCAGGGCCCCAACATTACTATGCATTCTTTCTATTAAACTCAAAAGTGTTACAAGTAATACATATAATGCCAAACCAATTATCGCGCTCGTCAATGAGTCAAATAACAACATTGTTAAGAGAGCAATAATTGCTGGAAAACTTTCTTTTATGTTTCTAATGTTTCTAATAAAAATTTTCAGGCTGAATTATAGGAATTATGTCCTCTTCAAACAAGGTTATTTGGAACTTAATTTTGATAATTTCTTGATAATGATTTCTCTCTCATCGGCTGAAAAATACTGAATTGTAATTTGGCCTGTTTTTTTAGATTTTTCTTGGATTGAGATTTTATGGCCAACACTCTCAGACAATGACTCAAAGAGGCCCTCGGCATCGGTGTCTTTCTTTGTTTGTGGTTTTGTTTTTTTAACTTTGGAGGTTAAATCTTTTACTGTTAAGCCCTCTTCAGCTATTTTTTTGGCCGCTTTTAGGGCATCTTTATCAGGAAGAGAAATAAGAATTTTTGCATGGCCCCTCTCTATCTTTCCGGATTCAAGCAAACTCAAAACTTCAGGGTTAAGGGATAGAAGCCTCATTGCGTTTGCGATTGTGCTTCTTGCCTTTCCGGTAACGCCAGATATTTCTTCTTGTGTTAAGTTAAATTCCCTTTTAAGCCTGTCGTACCCTCTGGCCTCCTCAACAGGGTTTAAGTTTTCACGCTGAAGGTTCTCAATTAATGCTATTTCTAAAGATTGTTGGTTTTCAGTGTTTTCAATGAGGCATGGCACCTCTTTAAGTTTTAGGTTTTTTGCCGCCCTAAACCTTCGTTCACCGGCAATAATTTCATACTGATCAAGTGAGGCTTCTCTTACTATGATGGGTGAGAGGATACCGTGTTGTTTTATTGAGTCTGCAAGCTCTGATAGTTTTTCATCATTAAATGAGGTTCTGGGTTGATACCTGTTGGGTGCTATTTTGTTGGTTGGTATGTTTTTGACTATGTTGGCATTTGGTTGTTCTACATCACCAAGCAAAGCATCCAAACCCTTATTAAGTATTGGTTTTTCAGGCACCCTCTATCCTCCTTAAAAACTCACCAGTTAATGCTATGTATGCCTTTGCTCCAAGCGATTCTGGCATATATTTTGTACCAGACAGTCCGTGGCTTGGCGCTTCTGCTAGCTTAACATTTCTTGGAATAAGCGTGTTAAATAACAGATCCGGGAAGTGTTTTTCAAGATCGTCTGATACGCTTTTTGCCAGGTTGTTTCTCATGTCTACCATTGTTCTTATAATCCCAACAACCTTATTACTGCTTAAACCCCTATTTCCAAGGGAGGTTATTGTATTAAGCAGTGATGAAATGCCTTCAAGAGAATAGTATTCGCATTGAAGGGGAACAAGTGTGCCAACAGAAGATATTAACGCTTCTACCGTAAGTGAGTTTAAGGCTGGGGGAGTGTCTATAATTACAAAGTCATACTTTAGCCCTGATAGAGACTCCTCAATGAATCCTTTTTTGGGTTCTGTTCTGATGTGGGCCTCTAGAGCAACAAGATCTTCTCCTCCAGGAATAACATCATAGTCATTGTTTGAGCTAACAACTATCTCGTTAATATTCTTGCCTTCAAACAGCCCTAAAAGTGTGTTTTCTTTTTTTAGGCCTGAGGCGGTGGTTGCGTTTCCCTGGGAGTCGAGATCAACTAAAAGGAGCTTTCTTTTGGTGGATGCTAAAACCGCAGCCAAATTAACAGCTGTTGTTGTTTTGCCCACCCCGCCCTTTTGATTTGCGACTGATATGATTTTCATTGCGTGTTAATTGTTATTCTAACAAGATGTCTTTGTTTGTCTGTTTGATCGCTTTTAAAAATTTCTGTTTTGTGTTTTTTTATTCTTGCTATCTCATTTTCGACTATTTCCTTTTTGCCTTTAAATAGCAAGTATTCTCCATCCTTTTCTAGAAGATGTGATGATGTGTTAATAATTTTCTCAATCTCGCTGAGGGCTCTCGCTGTTATGTGACTAAACCTCTTAAGTTGGGTTTGTTTATTTATGCTTTTGTTAAACACGGAGGCATTTGAAATGTTAAGTTTTTTGATTGTTTTTTTTAAAAAATAGGCTTTCTTTTGATTTTTTTCTGCAAGGGTAATTTGGGTTTCTGGGAGATGAATTGCCAAAACCATTCCCGGGATACCTGCACCTGTTCCTATATCTAAAATGCTTTTTGCTGTTTTAAAGTAATCTAAAAACAAAACCGTGTCGAGTATGTCTTCTTTGTAAATTTGTTCCTTTGATGACCTTTTAACAAGGTTGTGAACTGAGTTGTACTTTAAAATTTCCTCGATGTAGGCATCAACCTGTTTCTTTCTCAACATTTTTATTTGGTTGTTTTCTAAGATAAATTCTTAGTAGGTTAATGCTTGCTGGGGTTACCCCCTCAAGCTGGGCTGCGACCCCTATGCTTGGTGGCCGAAGGTTTGAAAGCTTCTCTTGAATCTCGTTTGATAATCCAGGTATCAATGAATAATCAAGTCCCGTGGGTATTCTTGTTGAAAAGTGTTTTTTGTTTGTCTCAATTTCTCTAAGTTGTTTTTTTATATATCCGCTATACCTCTGATCTATGATTGCTCGTTCGATTTGGGGGTGAGATGCAAGCTCTTCTCCGATGGCCTGTTTAAGTTTAGCTGTGCTTACATCTGTTCTTTTTAAGGCCTCAAGAGCCGTTACCCCCTCAAAAGGTTTTGAAAGTTTTTTCTTGTCGAGTATTTTTTTAAAGCCTTGATATTCCTCCTCTTCTTTTTTAAAAGACTTAAAATCTTTTTGATTGATTAGCCCAATGTCGTTGGCTTTGGTTGTGAGCCGTTCTCTTGCGGTATCTTGTGACAACATTAGTCTGTGTTCTGCTCTGCTAGTAAACATTCGATAGGGCTCAGTAACACCATGAGAGATAAGATCATTAATTAATACTCCGATATAAGATTCGTGTCTTTCTAGAACAAAGGGCTTTTCTTTTAACAAAGACTTACATGTGTTAACCCCGGCCATTAGTCCTTGTGCGGCTGCCTCTTCGTAACCAGTGGTCCCATTAATTTGTCCTGCGAGGTAAAAGTTGTTGAAGAATTTTGTTTCAAGGGTGTCATTGAGTTTTCTTGGGTCTATAAAATCATACTCAACAGCGTATCCGAATTCCTCTATCTCGCAGTTTTCGAGGCCAATTATTGTTCTAATAAACCTTTCTTGGGTTGGCTTGGGTAGGCTGCTTGATATGCCGTTGGGATAAACCAAATCAACATTGATGCCTTCGGGTTCAATGAATACTTGGTGGGTCTGTTTGTCTTTAAATTTAAAAACCTTGTCTTCGATGGATGGACAGTAGCGAGGTCCGATTCCTGATATTTGACCAGAGTACATTGCAGAAAGGTGTAAGTTTTCCTCGATAATTTTCTTGGTTGTCGGTGTTGTCCTGGTTATGTAGCAAGATAGTTGTGTTGGGTGAGGGTGTTTTTCTTTAAGGCTGCTCATGAAGGGTGTTGGGCTGTCGCCTGGCTGCTCCTCCATTACTCCGAGATTCAGTGAAGACATTTTTATTCTTGCTGGGGTACCTGTTTTAAGTCTTCCCATTGGGAGCTTAAGATCGTAAAGTTTTTGAGATAATGGGATGGAAGGTTTATCTCCAACTCTCCCACCTGACTTTTTCTCATCTCCGGTATGCAAGATACCGTTCAAAAAAGTGCCTGTTGTTAAAATGGTTTTTTTGGCTTCTATGGCTCCCAAAGAGTCTGTGATTACGCCCATCACATTGTCTTTTTCAACAATAAGGTCGGTAACCTCGCCCTCCATAACTTCAATGTTTGAATTATTAATGATTGATTGAATGGATTGCTTGTAAAGATCTCTATCACATTGCGCTCTTAGTGCTTGAACTGCTGGTCCCTTGCGTGTATTGAGGGTTCTGAACTGTATGCCTGAAATGTCAGTTGCTTGTGCCATAATGCCGCCCATAGCATCAATCTCCTTTACGATATGAGATTTTCCCAGCCCACCAATTGCGGGATTGCAAGACATCTGACCGATGGTATTTTTTTTATGGGTTATTAGGCCGCACTTTAATCCTAATCTATGGCATGCATGAGCTGCCTCAACCCCTGCGTGACCACCACCAACAACTAAAACATCAAACATATAAGAATAATAATAAATATAAATATAAATTTTTAGTTGTTTTTATTAAGGAGTGTTTTTTCTGTTGGTATCTCCCTGTAAGGCTGTCCGTGCATAAGTTAAAGGTTGTTGATAAACAGGGATAAGATTTCTTACTCTTTTGTGCCATGCGGATGTATAAACTGTGTATATTATTTTTTATACCAAAATCCCAACAAGATACCCCCATCATTTCCCAATACAAAAATTCGCAAATATGTCACCCAGCAAATCATCTGCAGACTTGGACCCAATAAAATCATCAAGACGGGCGCGTGACTGTTTGAGCTCTTCTGCAGCCAACTCAAAATCCTCTATGGATATTTTTTCTAAGCAATTTACACAACACACAGTTGCCTCATCAATAAGCCTTGCTTGCCTGTTATTAATAAGAAAAAGACGCTCTTTATCTTGATTGACTGAACTGATTAATTCAGCCACCCCCTTCACTAACCCGCTTATACCAAAACCAGTTTTTGCGGAGACCGTAAAATTCACATCTGGGTGAGAATCACAATCACCAAGGTCAGATTTATTTAATATGATGATGTGTGGAACATCTTTTAATATCTTTTTTGAAGCCTCTATAAAATCTAAACAAGTGCTATCAACCACCACTAACACTAATGATTGATTTTTTGCTTCCTGCAAAACCAATGATATACCGCTAGATTCGATCTCATCATTCGTATCTCTTATCCCAGCAGAATCAAAAAGACTGAATTTATTCGAATTAAAAACCATCTCACTTTCAATCATATCTCGAGTTGTTCCTGCAATATCAGATGTGATAGATCTTGTCCTTCCTAACATACTATTAAACAATGAGGATTTTCCTGAGTTGGGTGGACCAACCAACAAAACACTTTTTTTCTCCCCAACATCAGCCACCAGCCTTGAATTATTTCTGAGGTTGCCCAACTGTTTGATTGTGTCATTACACATAGCTCCCAGCCGATCAACATTCTCCTCATTAACCCCATCTTCATCTGAGAAATCAATTTGAGATTCTAATTCCACCCTTAATAAATCAATTGAATCTCCAATCCGTATAACCCTCTCAGACAAAGCCCCAGAAATTGCAGCAACACTTAGCATTACTTCATGCTCATCAATAGAGTCGATGAGAGTCGAAACCATTTCAGCTTCATTGAGAGACATTTTATTATTAGCCACTGATAGCCTTGTAAATTCTCCGGGTTCAGCCTCACGCATACCAAGCTGCTCCAAAAAACCAACAATACTCTTAATTACACCAAGCCCCCCATGCGAAAAAATTTCAACCATATCATCACCGCAGTAACTTTTCGGACCCTTAAAAAAAACCAACATACAACTATCAAGAACCCCTTCACGAGACCTTAAATCTCTAAGGAACATTCGACCAAAGGCATTGATTGGCTTATCTAGAGAAGCATTTATTTTTTTATGACAGCCTTCCCCAGCGACCCTTATAACCGCTATAGCTGACTTACCTACAGGTGTCGCAAGAGCAAAAATCATTGTCTTGAAACCTAACCACTAGGGTCATGTTGTGAGGCAGCACCATATTTTCTATACATCATGCGCTGTTGAACCAGGGAAAACAAGGCGTTAGCAACCGAGTACAAAACCAATCCTGACGGTAGAAAAATAAAAAACACAGAGAACAAAACAGGCATGTACTTCATAACCTGAACCTGCATTGGATCCATGTTGGGAGGTGTTGGGTTTAGCTGCTGAGTTAAATACATAAGCCCACCCATTAGGACTGGCAAAACAAAATAAGGATCCGGGGCCGAAAGGTCCTGTAACCAAAAAAAGAAAGGCGCATGCCTAAGCTCAACAATTTCTCTAAGAGCAAAGAAAAGAGCAATAAAAACAGGAAACTGTAACAACATCGGAAAACAACCTCCAGCTGGATTAATCTTCTCTTTTTTATACAACGCCATCATCTCAACGCCGAGCTTTTGTCTATCATCTTTGTAGCGCTGCTGTATATCCTGAAGCTTTGGCTGTGCTACACGCATTTTTGCCATTGACCTAAATCCAGCTGCAGAGATTGGCCAAAGCAACAACTTAACCACAACAGTCAACAACAAAATTGATACACCCCAATTATTAATAAAGTCATTTATAACCACAAGCAACATAACAAGGGGTTGGGCTAAAAACCAAAACCACCCCATATCAATAGAAAGCTCTAAATCCTTGGCAACTAGCATAAGATCGGACCTGACTTTTGGACCAAAAAACAGCTTATGTGAAATACCTGAGTTAATATCAGAAACCGATTTTTCTCTAACAATGGAACCCATCGAGTAAACACCACCAGGAACGCTAGGAGGATTTGCGAACATTGTCACCACATCATTTGGGTTAACCAGCAAAGCGGTTAAAAAATACTTTTGAATAAAACCAACCCAACCACCAACCTGATCAAAAAGAAGCCTTTCATCAACAGAGCGCAGCCTGTAACTATCATAGGGATCATCAGGAGTATTAAAGGCCACCCCAACATATGAGGCGTTATCAATCCATGAATCTGTAGCATCCAAGGGCTTGCCATCAGTTCGATACATTGCAACAAAAGGATCTCCAGGCTTATTCTCGCCCAAATAACTATCATTAATATCAACCAAATATCCCTGTTTAATTGATATAACTTTCTTGTAAAGACCGTCATCTGAAACAAGCGCGATGCTAGAACCATCATTATTTTTTAGAGAAAAGACAGGGCTTTCAACACCAAAACCACTTTTGACATAAAACTTAAACGCACCCTCTGACCCTAGTAACCTAACATTTGGAGAGCCCGCTTTTTGAAGCACAGGATATTTGCTAAGCTCTACACCAATTATTGAGCCGCTTGAATTATCAACTACAAGGGTTATAGAGCCATTACTTATTTTTGAAGTATTTGAGCTATCAATACTATCGACACCAGAAGAAATCTCGTCAACTCTTGTGGTTGCAACAAGCTCTGCCTTTGCCGCAGACTCTTGTGACCACTCCCAAAAAAGAAGGTACGCAAACAAACCCACCATCAGGATCCACAACAACCTAAAACTCATCATTTAACCTCATCTATCCCACCTTTAGACCATGGACCACATCTTAATATTCTTACCAAAGAATACCAGCCACCAACAACTACCCCATGTTTGTGAATCGATTCTACACAATATTCTGAACAGGTGGGGTGAAATCTACAATTGTTACCAATTAGTGGGCTTATAAGCCACTGGTAGCCCCGAACCAAACTTATGGCGATATTACGCATTTAATTCTGACAGTTCTAATGAGACCAATTTTTTTATTCCCACATATGATTCAGCCAACAACCCCCCACCCACAACACAAACAAGATCTTTAGACTGATCCCCTTTATAGGTTTGAGCAAGAGCACTTTTTATTTGTCTCTTTATCTTATTTCGATCCACGGCCCTGGGATAATCTTTTTTTCTTACCACTATAAATGTTCCCGGTTTGACGGAATAAGACTTTTTAAAAAAAATTTTTAAATTTGCTCTCACCCTATGAGCACGGTGTGGCTAAGCTGATAGAACTTTCCTACCCTTTTTTCTTCTGTTAGAAAGCACAGCTCTACCTGCTTTGGTTGCCATTCTGGCTCTAAAGCCATGAGTTCTTTTTCTTTTAATATTACTGGGTTGAAAGGTTCTTTTCATGGTTAACTCTAAATAGGGGCAAAATTATATAGTAAAGTATTTTTTTTTCCATAAAATAAAAAAAGAATTTCAATTTATAGATAACCACAAGTTATCCACAAAAAATTCATTGGTTTATGCTGTAGATATCTTGTTAATTTTTGCTAGACTTGTTTCAAAACCGGAGAGATATATTGGAACTTTGGACACAATGTTCAGGCCTTCTTGAGTCAAGGCTTTCATCAGAAGACTTTAATACTTGGATAAAACCCCTTTCTGCAGAAACAACCAACAGTTCATTAGAGATAAAAGCGCCAAATGATTTTATCTTAAATCATGTTAGAGAGAATTTTTTAGATGACATCAATGATGCGCTTAATGGCATTGATCCAGAAAAGGAAATAATTTTTAAAACACTTGATAAGTCAACATTTGTCGACAAACTTGACTCTTCTGAAGATAGAAGTCCCGGCTTAGTTCAAGCTTTTACATTTAGTACTTTTGTAGAGGGAAAATCTAACCATATGGCGCTAGCTGCCGCCAAACAGGTTGCCCAAAACCCAAAAGGAGACTATAACCCACTATTTATATATGGTGGTGTTGGGCTTGGAAAAACCCATTTAATGCACGCAGTAGGAAATGAAATTCTTAGAAACAATCCAAAAAAGAGAATTGTTTATGTTCATTCTGAAAAATTTGTAGCTGACATGGTAAAGGCTTTGCAATTAGGTGCTATGAGTGAATTTAAATCTTTTTACAGAAATGCTGATGCGCTATTGATTGATGATATTCAGTTTTTTGCTGGCAAAGAACAATCACAAGAGGAATTTTTTCATACATTTAACACCCTATTGGACAGAAACCAACAAATGGTAATGACTTGTGATAAATACCCAAAAGAAATTGACGGTTTAGAGGAAAGGTTAAAGTCGAGGCTTGGTTGGGGCTTGCCTGTTATTGTTGAACCACCAGAGCTAGAAACAAGAGCAGCTGTATTATTAAGAAAAGCACAACTTATGGGTGTTGAAATGCCCAATGATTGCGCTATTTATATCGCACAAAGAATCAGATCAAACATTAGGGAGCTAGAGGGGGCATTAAAAAGGGTGGTTGCAAATGCAAGGTTTTCTAATACAGAAATTGATGTTCCTTTCGTTAAAGAGTCTCTAAAAGATTTGTTTGTTATTTCTGCAAAAATGGTTTCAATAGAAAATATCCAGAAAACAGTTGCAGAGTATTACAATATAAAACTTTCAGATCTTTTATCTAAAAGAAGAAGCAGGTCCATTACCAGGCCAAGACAACTCGCCATGGCTCTAACCAAAGAACTCACCAACCACAGTCTGCCTGAAATAGGTGAGTCTTTTAATGGTCGCGACCACACAACAGTCATTCACGCATGTTCAAAAATAGCTGAGCTCAGGAAAGAACTACCTTCACTTGAGGAAGATTATAGAAACCTCACCAGAACACTAACAAATTAATGCAAGCAGTATTTAAAAAAGAGGACATTACCAAGGCTCTTGGAGTAACTCTGGGTGTTGTCGAAAAAAAACAAACTCTTCCGATTTTAGCAAACGTACTTCTCGAAGTTAATAAATCAGGTTTTCATTTAACTGCCACAGACTTGGAGTCAGAAGTAAGAACAAGCGGTCCACTTGAGAGCGTTTCCGGTGAGGGAAGAACCACAACCTCCGCTAAAAAATTAAACGATCTATGTCGATTAATACCGGACGAATCAAGCATAGAAATTAAACTCTCAGGAGATAAAATTCAACTTAAAACACCCTCAGGAAAGTATTCGCTAGCAACACTTCCAAGTGATGGCTTCCCTATATTTGAGAATCATGAAAGCGGGGAAGAATTAAAGGTTAACTCAAAAGATCTGAGAAAAATCTTTTCAACTACATCTTTTGCTATGGGTAATCAAGATTGGAGACATTACTTAAATGGACTCTACATGGAGCTTAAAGATAATTTTTTAACTGCTGTGGCAACAGATGCACATAGATTAGCAATAAACACATTTAAAGTGTCTGCAGGAAGCTCCTTTTCTGGAATAGTACCCAGAAAGTCTGTAAATGAGATGATAAAATTTCTAGCTGATGTAGACGGGGAAGTCTCATTATTAATAACAGACTCCTCAATTGAGGTTAATACAGGAAATATAACCTTTAAAAGCAAGTTGATTGATGGAAACTACCCTGATTTCAATCAAGTCATTCCATCTGGTGACAGCTTTGTTCTTGAGGTTGATGTTAAAGAGCTTTCTGAAAGCTTAAGTAGGGTTAGTGTTTTATCAAGTGATAAATATAGGGGGATAAGGCTGAATGTATCTAATGGAAGTTTGATGGTCTCCGCAAACAATCCTGATGAAGAGGCTGGAGAGGAAACTCTGAACGTTAATTATTCTGGTGATAATATTGATATAGCCTTTAATGTTAACTATTTGCAAGAAATATTGAGCCACCAAGGAGGAAATGTTTGTAATATAAAATTCTTTGGATCTGATAAAAGCTGTTTAATGCTTCCGCCCGATGCTGATTTTCCTAAATATGTTGTAATGCCACTTCTTATCTAGGTGGCAATAAAAAAGCTTTCTTTAAAAAATTTTAGATGTTTTCAAAATACATCATATGATTTGTGTGATGGACTAAATTTTTTCCATGGAACTAATGGAGCAGGTAAAACGTCTATATTGGAGGCAGTTTATATTTTAGGATCAGGTAACTCGTTCAGAACGACAAAATCAAATAATCTTATTAAACTGGGCTCCGATAGTTTTAAGATCTCTGCAGAAATTGGTGACTCCGGACAAAAAATAACAATTTCTAAAACAAAATATAAAAATTTATCAATTAAGGTCAATGAAAAGAATAAAATAAAAAGAGAGTTGGTGAGTTTGCTTCCAATAAATGCAATAGACTCTAAAATGTTTTTTTATTTATCATCTGCTCCAGACTACAGAAGAAAAAGTTTAGACCGTTCATTATTTTTAGTTAGTAACACATACCAAAAATCCTGGTTTTCATATTATTCAGCTTTAAGACAAAGAAACTCATCACTAAAACGAAATTCTCCACAGGAGGCAATTTCTTGGAATATGCCTTTGTCAGATGCTGCATCAGTAATACAAAATGAGAGGAGCTATTTTCTAGATAAAATCAAAGAAAATTTCTTCAATCTTGTTAAAGATCAATCTGATGATAGTTTTGCAGAAAGGCTATCAATAATGAATATTTACTTAGAAAAAGGATTTAGTAATGAGGTTTTGCTTAATGATCTGGAGACCTCATTAGCACAGGATCTTTTTAAAAAGACTACCCAATGCGGCCCCCATAAAGCCAATTTAGTTTTTGGTTTTGATTCATCCATGGCAAAAGATTTATTTTCAAGAGGAGAAGAAAAAGCCTTCTCTATAATTTGGGGGCTTGCCATCTCAATGACGTTGATCAATCTCGGTATTGATAACGTAACAGTTTTAGATGACCTCTCTTCAGAAATTGATGAAACACACTTAGAAACTTTATTAGCAATAATTAAAAAAGCACCCAATCAATTCATTTTTTCAAACATATCTGATTTGTTTAATAGTAAAATAGATGAGAACTTTAATATTAAAAAGTTCCACGTGGAACATTAAACTTAATGCCAAAAAAATCTAAAAAAAATCCTAAATACGACTCATCAAATATCCAAGTTTTAAAAGGTCTTGAGGCTGTTAAAAAAAGACCAGGAATGTATATAGGTGATACAGATGACGGTACTGGTCTTCATCATATGATCTTTGAAGTTCTAGATAATAGTATTGATGAAGCAATGGCTGGTTATTGCAGCAAGATCCTATTGCAAATAAACAAAAATGGTTCGGTAACAGTTAAAGATGATGGTCGTGGAATACCGGTTGACAAGCATAAAAAAGAAGGAGTTCCTGCCGCTGAATTAATCATGACGACACTCCATTCCGGTGGAAAATTCGACGACAACTCATACAAAGTTTCTGGTGGGCTTCATGGTGTTGGTGTCTCAGTTGTTAATGCCCTATCTAGCGAGTTAGTTTTGACTATATGTAGAGATGGGGGTATGTATCAACAAAAATATTCAGAAGGAAAAAAGAAAACTAAACTTTCCAAGGTCAAAGCTTCAAAAGAATCTGGCACCGAGATAACATTTACTCCTTCTAATAAAATTTTTACATCTATTAAATTTGATATCGACATTATCAATAAACGAGTCCAAGAACTCTCTTTTCTTAATGCGGGCGTAAACATTGAAGTAAAAGATGAGAGAACAGGTAAGTCTAAAACATTTAAAAATTCTGGCGGGGTTGCTGGCTACGTTAAATTTTTAAAGGGAAGAAAGCAAAGTGTTTGTGAGACCTTCCATTGCGAGGGCAATCAGGACGATATAACTGTCGAAGTTGCTATGCAGTGGAACGACTCGTATTCTGAAAATGTACTTTGTTATACAAACAATATCCCACAAAAAGATGGCGGTACTCATTTATCCGGATTTAGAGCCAGCTTAACCAGAGTTCTAAAAGCATTTATAAAAAAAGAAGAGTTAAATAAAAAAGCACCAATAGAGTTGTTGGGCGAAGATGTTAGAGAGGGGCTTATTGCTGTAATTTCAGTAAAGGTGCCAGATCCTAAGTTTTCATCTCAAACTAAAGAAAAACTTGTATCCTCAGAAGTAGAGGGCGTGGTCAGCACAATATTGAATAAATACCTTAATGAGTTTCTTCTTGAGAACCCCAAAGAAGCAATGCAAATACTTACAAAGGTTTCAGAGGCAGCGCTGGCAAGAGAAGCAGCTAGAAAAGCTAGAGAAATGACAAGAAGGAAAGGGGTGCTAGAAGTGGCAGGATTGCCTGGGAAGCTAGCAGACTGTCAAGAAAAAGATCCAATACTTTCGGAACTATATTTAGTTGAGGGAGATTCTGCCGGAGGATCAGCAAAACAAGGAAGAAACAGACAAAATCAAGCAATCTTACCTTTAAAAGGAAAGATTCTTAATGTTGAAAAAGCAAGAATTGATAAAGTCCTTTCTTCGCAAGAAATAGGAACCATGGTTACTGCTTTAGGATGTGGAATTGGGAGAGATGATTTTGATATTTCAAAACTTAGATATCATAGAATTATAATAATGACTGATGCCGATGTTGATGGATCACATATAAGAACCCTGCTCCTAACTTTTTTCTATAGACAGATGTTTGAGATTGTTGAAAGAGGGCATATTTATATTGCGATGCCGCCTCTTTATAAAATCACAAAAGGCAAAACAGCTTTATATTCATCAAACGAAGCTGAAAAAGAAAGACATGTTAAAGAACTTTCTAAAGGAGGTACTAAAGGTCTCGAGGTTCAAAGATATAAAGGTCTTGGCGAGATGAATCCTGATCAATTATGGTCAACGACCATGGATCCTGAGAATAGAAGAATGATGCAGGTAACCATAAAGGATGCAAAGGAAGCAGATGATGCTTTTGAAGTCTTGATGGGTGATCAAGTAGAGCCAAGAAGAGAGTTTATAGATGCTAACGCGTTGTCAGTATCTAACTTAGACATTTAGCGCTTTATAGTTTTTTCTAAACCATTCTTCTATTTCTGTAACATCTAATTTTTCATTGTTAATGAAAAAAGGCCTTCCTATTTTTACTTTGATGGTTCCTGGATTTTTAGTAAAGGTCTTATTTATCCAAAACTTTCCAGAGTTATGACACACAGGGACTATAGGCGCGCCTGAAATCATTCCAACTCTTGCAAAGCTTGCACTAAATTTAGAAGGGCCATAGTCCGCACTATTTCTAGTTCCTTCAGGAAATATAATCACAGTCGATCCATTTTTTAGTCTATACACACTTTTTGATACAACTTTTTTTAAACTAGATAGTTTTGTTTCTCTATTAATTCTTATAGGCTTCAATGCAGCTAAACCCCAACCAAAAAAAGGAATAAAAGTAAGATCTTTTTTAATAATGCTGCTGCTAGGAATTTTTAGAGTTTGAACAAACAGTGATTCCCACGGACCCTGATGATTTGCAATAAGAATACAAGGCTCAGTTGGAAGGTGCTCATATCCAGAAACCTCATAATTTATATTACAGAGGAAACTTAGAACTTTATTGTTTAATAAAATCCAATACTTGCAAATATTTTGTAAAGTTTTTGTTGAGGTAAACAAATAAAGAAAATTTATTACCAATGAAACAAGCACTATGGAAGATATAAAGAAAATATAAAATAAAAGAGACCTAATAAACAACATTTGTTAATTTATAGCAACAAATGTTTACTAATATCATTTATTTTTATTGTTTTTTGATCCATTGTATCTCTGTCTCTAAGAGTAACTGTCTTTTTCTCCAAACTATCGTAATCAACAGTAATGCAGTTTGGTGTCCCAATCTCATCATGTTTTCTATAGCTTTTTCCAATGTTCCCTGTATTTTCAAGAATTACTCTGCGGTTTGATACTGGCTGTAACTGGCCTTTAATATCCTTAGCTAATTTTACTAATTTATTATCATTTTTTTTAAGCGGAATCACAGCAGCAGATATCGGAGCAAGATGTTTTGAAAGTTTTAAAACAGTTCTGGTCTTTCCATCAGGAAGCTCTTCCTCGTTGTATGCTTCATTAAGTATTGCAAGGAATGCTCTATCTACGCCAGCAGAAGGCTCAATTACATATGGTATCTCCCATTTTTTTTTATTTATATTATGAACAGCAAGCTTAGAGTTAGATTCTTTATTGTTTGTAACCTTGGCAGTTATTTTAAATTCATTTTGATTTTTGCTGTGAGACCCAAGATCAAAGTCTGTCCTATTAGCTATACCTTCTAATTCTTCAACTCCATGTGGAAACTTATACATAAGATCATATGTTTTTTTTGAATAATGAGAGAGCTCATCCTCAGGCACATCTAAAATTTCAAGACTTGATCTGGGAACCCCCTGATCCTCCCACCATGACAATCTTTCTTCCAACCAATATTCATGCCATTTATCATCATCGCCATTTTTTACAAAAAACTCTAACTCCATCTGTTCAAATTCGCGCACTCTAAAAATAAAATTTCTTGGCGTAATCTCATTCCTAAAAGCTTTCCCTATTTGAGCTATTCCAAATGGTAAATTCTTAGGATTTGAGTCCAACACATTTTTAAAATTTGTGAAAATTTGCTGAGCTGTTTCAGGTCTTAAATATGCAAAATTTTTATCATCATCAACTGGGCCGACAGTTGTCTTGAACATTAGGTTAAAAGGGCGTGGATCTGTTAGGTTAGTTGAACCACATAGTGGGCACTTACTATTATCTAAATGGTCAGCCCTAAAACGTCCATTACAGTCCTTACAATCAACTAAAGGATCCGAAAAAGTATCCTCATGTCCGGAATATTTAAGTACTTTTGGATTGGTTAATATTGATGCATCTAAGCCTTCAATATCGTCTCTTTTATAGACCATAGATGACCACCATGAGTCTTTAATATTCTTCTTAAGTTCTACACCCATCGGTCCATAGTCATATATTCCCTGAAGACCACCATAAATTTCTCCAGATTGAAAAATAAATCCTCTTCTCTTACATAGAGAGACGAGTTCATCCATTGAATTTGCAGGCATATAAAGATCTCAAAAATTAAATTATATACTCTAATATGATCATATAATTAAGTATGAAAACATTACTTTATGTTTTAACAATATCTGGGTTAACAGTTGGAACAAAGTTTATTGAACTTGCGTATAAACTTGGTCTTGGAATATTAATCAGAAGTACGAATTTATACAAAATTACTAAAGCAAATTTGTCACTAGTTTTTACTAATAAGTCAAAAAATGAGATAGAAAAGTTAACAGATGAAAGCTGTATAGAAACACTAGCCTCATTTTTTGAAAGTGCATATTCTTGGGGTCATGGTCCTCAAAATACCTCCTTTCATGTTAATAAGGTCGTAAATCGTTACTTATATTCTCAAGAAACTAAGCACAATCCAAGGTTATGTTTTTCTTTTCATAATCGCAGCATAGATTTTTTACTTTCATGGCTATTGGTTCAAAGCGAAAGTACAACAATGTACAAACCCATCAAATTACAATTTTTTGATGAGTTTGTAAAAAAGCATCGTTCATACAATAATTCATTACCTGTTGAAGCATCCTTAAGGGGTGTTAGAAAAATGCTCAAAGACATCAAAAGTAATAAAACTATAAACGTCGCATCTGACCAGGTTCCACAAAGAAAATTAGGTACCGAGTCTTACTTTTTTGGAAGAAAGTGCTATTCAACGACAATTGTTAGTTCGCTAGCGAAAAAAATGAATAATCTCCCAATAATGGTTCATGTCAGTAAACCGAATAAATTAATGTATTCAATAGTTTTTACCCCATCTTCACCACTAATTAAATTAGATGACGGTCATAAGTACATGAATCAATTATTTGAAGCAGAAATTTCTAAAAATCCAAAAGAATATTCATGGGAATATAAAAAGTTTAGAAGAATAGAAGAAAATAAAGATTTATATAATTTCTAGCGTTTCCAAAAAGCAGGAGTCATCAAAACCAAAAGGGTAAAAATTTCTAATCTCCCTAATATCATAGCTAAGGACAAAATAATTTTTGTAAAGTTTGAAAGTGATTTATAGTTTGATGAAACTTCACCCAGTCCTGGCCCCAGGTTATTAAGAGTTGCCCCAACAGCCGAAAAAGAGCTCTCAAAATCGAGTCCAGACATTAGCACTAGAACCAAAAGAACTATGAAGGTAATTACATACACAGCAAAAAATCCCCAGACTTTCTCAGAAATAGAGGCATCAACAACTTTTTTTCCTATTCTTGAAGTTACAACAGCATTTGGGTGAATGGTTTTAATTATCTCTTGCCTTGCCTGGTCTAAGATTATAAGAACTCTCCATGATTTCAGACCGCCACCAACAGATCCTGAGCAAGCACCAATAAAGGCTCCAACAAGAAGCAAGAAAGGTATATAGCCTGGCCAAAGAGAGTAATCGTCTATTGTAAAACCCGAGGTTGTAACTATTGAGATTGTTTGGAAAATAGATTTTCTTAACGTATCCCAATCGAGCATTGCAAATGTCGCAAAACAAATAATTGTAAGTGTAAGACATATTGCAATTACGGAAAGAAAAAATTTCAGCTCCTCACTGTATAAATATTTAAGAAATTTCCTCTCATACAGAGCAGCATAGTGCAGCGAAAATGAAGTGGCAGACATCAACATAAAAATAATACAAACTACCTCTACAGCAAAACTATCAAAATAGCCTATGCTTGCGTCATGAGTTGAAAAGCCACCAATCGCAACAGTTGATAATGCATGAGCGAGGGCATCAAACAGTCCCATTCCTGAGATTAAATATGCTATTAAACAGCTAATCGTCAAAAATAAATATATTTTCCAAAGAGCTTTTGCATTTTGTGTGATCCTAGGGGCTAATCTCTGCGAAGACTCAAAGCTAGGAACTTCCATCTTAAATAATTGACCACCACCAATACCTAGAGTTGGCATAATCGCGACCACAAGAATTATCAGCCCCATTCCCCCAACCCATTGGAGCATCTGTCTATAGATCAAAAGCGATTTTGGTAAATCATCTAATCCAACAAGAACTGTTGCGCCTGTTGTTGTTATTCCAGATGTTGACTCAAAAAATGCATTTATCGGCGATATTCCATAAGCAATAAAAGGTATAGCACCCACAATACCTAGCACGAACCAAAACATAGCAGTAACAATAAAACCATCTGATATTTTGAGAGCATCAATAGAGTTTTTGTTTGGAAGCCACATTAACAAACCTAATAACATCACACCAATAAAAACCAATATGAAGCTAAAGTAATTTATTTCATTAAATATGTAACCCACAAATGCCGGCACTAGAAAAACAGTACTAAATGAGCACAAAAGAATTCCAAATAATGAAAAAATAGGCCTAATATTCAAATTTATGACTCCTTGAAGAGCTTTTCAATTTGAGATTTGTCTGTCTTGCCGTTGATAAAAACTATTAAGTGATCGTCTCTCTCAATGGTAAGGTCATCAGATGGAATAATGTTTTTTCCATTTCGATAGATTGAACCAAGAACCGAATTTTCAGGTAGAGGAAGTAGGACATATTTTGATCCAAATAAATCCTTAGTGTCATTATTGAAATGGATAACACCTTCTAAGGCCTCAACCCCTGAATTCATTTTTAATAAAACCTCTTGTGGCATATCTACAGATGTGAGATGTTGCATTACCAGAGAAACTGTCATTCTTTGTGGTGAAAGAGGAAGATCTACAAAACTTTTCGGCAGAATATTAATGTATGAATAATTGTTAAGGATTATGAGGGTTTTCTTTGCACCTAGTTTTTTTGCAAGGAAGGCTGACATAATATTTGTTTCATCATCATTTGTAAGCGCGCAAAATACATCTATATTTTCAATGTTTTCGCTCCGCAATAACTCTTCATCAGAGCCACTTCCCTTTAATACTATTGCTTTGTTTAAATCTTTTGCAATTGATTCACATTTGGTATGGTCTTGCTCCAAAACTTTAACTTTATAATTTTTTTCTAGGGTCATTGCCAAGGAAAGGCCTATCCTGCCGCCTCCTACAATCATTATTCTTGATGAAGTATCTCCTTGATCCCTGAGCTCATTAACGATTTTGTCTATATTCTCTTCAGAGGATAAAAAGTAAACTTCATCATTTTCTTTGATGACCGTGCTTCCATCAGGAACAACGGGCTTATTTTTTCTAAATATAGTTGGAACAAATGTATCTGTGTCAGGCAAATCACTTTTTATGGATTTAAGCTCCCTATTCACAAGCTTTCCGTCTTTTTTAGCTTTTACTGAAACCAGCTTCACCTTACCCTCTGCAAAAGATTCTATTTGTTCTGCACCTGGATGATTAATTAGGTCAACAATGTGCTGAGTAACTTCTAGCTCAGGGCTTATGGCAACATCAATATTGTCTTTGCCAAGAGCATCCAAGTTTTCAATATATGTATAGTCAGATAGCCTACAAATAGTCTTTGATACATTAAATAGTTTTTTTGCTAGCTGACACGCGACAATATTCACTTCATCATCATTAGTAACTGCAAGAACAACAGTCTCTATATTGGCGCCTGCTTTTTTAAGAACTTCGGGGCTTGATGCATGCCCTTGAACAATTGCCAGGTCATGATCCTCTTGTATGCTTTTTAACCTTTCAATATCAACATCAACTATACAAACATCAAAAGTTTGTCTAGCTAAATTCTTAGCAATATTTCTACCCACTTTTCCAGCCCCTAATACAAGAATGTTCATATGCGTAACTTAAACCTGTTTTGCTTCAATGGGAAGTTATTCAAAATAATTTGAGTATGCATTATAAATATCACTATTATTAATAACTTTCTTTCCTGGCATTTGTAAGTGGGTGATTACTATCTTTGAATCTACAGTTTTAATATATAAACCATCTTTAGTAACTTTAAATATTGAACCAGAATTTTCCATGTGAATATCATCATTAGGATCTAAAAGCTTTAGTCCATGTATTTTTATATCTACATTTTCATATCTAAAAAAAACTCCAGGCCAGCCTTTATATGCTCTAAACTTGAGAAGTATTTTTTCTGAACCATCTTTTTGTAAATCAATCAATCCAGACTCTTTTTTAATTTTCTTGCAATACGACGCGTCATCTTCATTTTGGGCGATAGGTTTTATATCCTTGTTTTTTATTTCAGATAAAACACTAGTAATATTTTTAGCTGCGATGACCGATAGTTTATCTTCAAGCTCTTCCTTATCCGATTCGTTAATATCAATTTTAAATTTTTTATAAATTGGTCCCTCATCCAATCCCTTTGTCATTTTCATTATTGATATTCCAGCGATTGTGTCACCTGCCAAAATTGTTGATTGTATTGGAGAAGCCCCTCTGTGTTTTGGTAAAACAGAATAGTGAACATTTATTGCCTCGTAAATAGGAGCGTTCAACATCCAATCAGGCAGAATCTTTCCATAGGCCGCAACAAGAAGAAAATCAAAATCAAAGCCAGTAATTAATTTTTTAATTTCATTCAAAGATCTTGGTTCCAATAAATCAATACCATTTTCAGTGGCCTTAATTGCTACTTCTGTGGGTATAAGCTTGTTACCTCTTTTTGCTCTTTTGGGTTCTTGTGAAATAACGTACGGAATTTCTACCTTACTATTGTCAATTAATGATTGAAGTATTGTTGAAGATGATTTTGGAGAACCTGCAAAAACAATTTTTAACTTATTTTCCATTAAATTCTTTTAAAAGTTGCTAAATATTATTAAATTCGTTTAAATTCTCTTATTAAGTTTATTTCTTATTCTATCTCGCTTTAATGTCGATAAATAGTCGACCATAAGTTTGCCTTCTAAATGATCTATTTCATGTTGAATACATACAGTTAACAAGCCCTCTGGTTCATCTTCTAATCGATCGCCATCGAGGTTCTGCCATTTTAGGATTATATGATCAGGCCTAGTAATTTCCTCATTAAAACCTGGTACAGAAAGACATCCTTCTGAGAAGGTAAATAAACTTTTGTTGCTTTTTATCTCAAATTCTGGATTTATAAAGACTCTTGGGTCATTTCTTTCTTCACTTATATCCATAACGATAACTCTTTTATGAACATTTACTTGAGTTGCAGCTAACCCAATACCATTTTCTGAATACATAGTTTGGAGCATATCATCTGTTAACTTTTTTAAACTTTTGTCGAATTTTTCTACTGGATCAGCAACTGTTCTTAACCTGGGGTCAGGAAAAGTTAATATTTTCATTATAGACATGTGGATATTATAGGTTCTTTATTTATAATCTAAACTATATTTTTTTAAGGAATCATAATGTCTAACGAATCAGTGTCCGTAGGTATATTCATGGGATCTAAATCAGATCTTCCAATTGTTGAAGAATCTGCAAAGATCTTATCTAATTTTGGCGTTTCTTACGATCTTAACGTGCTTTCTGCTCATCGAACGCCTCATGAGGTTATAAGAAAGCTTGAAGAACTCGAAAACAAAGGAGTTAAAATTTTTATTGCTGCTGCTGGTATGGCAGCTCACCTTGCTGGCGTAATAGCTGCACACACTCATAAGCCTGTTTTGGGAATACCCTTGGGTGGTGGTGACATGAACGGACTGGATTCTTTAATGTCAACAGTACAAATGCCAAAAGGTATTCCCGTGGCAACCTTTGCTATTGGAAAATCTGGTGCAATAAATGCTGCTTTATGTGCGGTTCAGATTTTATCTCTTGCTGATTCAAACTTAAGCGAGAAATTTGATCAGTTTAGAAAAGATCAAACTGAAGAAGTTATTCAGATTAACTCTGAAACAAACTAATTTTGAAAGAAATTTTTGACGTCAAAGAGGGCGCTGACTGGCTTTTAAATAATCGCATATTAATTCATCCAACTGACGGCATTTGGGGTTTAGGTTGTATTGCAACAAGAGCTGCAATCATAAAGATTGATAAACTAAAGAAGAGAAAAAAAAATAAAAACTACATTATCCTATTTCACGACATTGACAATGCATTAGAGCATATTGAGTCCGACCAAATTGATAGAAAGTTCATCAGAGAAGTATGGCCGGGACATGTAACTTTGGTAGCAGAATCAACCAGCAAAAGCCTAGAAAATTTTGCTGATGAAAAAAATAATATTGCATGTAGAGTTAGCACCCACTATCATCTAAATGCTTTAATTAAAGAAGTAAAAACTCCTTTTATTTCCACATCAGCAAACATATCCGGAACAGAATATGCAAACAATCTTAAGGATATATGCAATACTTTTAAATCAAATGAAGTTGCATTATTTAATCATCAGCTTGGGGGAATTTCTAAGCCATCAAAAATTATTATGCTTAAATCAAAAAGGGTAATAAGAGAGTAATTAAGTGAAGATCAATTCAGATTTAAACAAACAGATTGTTAGTCTTTTTCAGGACTATCAATCAAAAATATCATTTGATTTTGCAGCAATCAATAATACCGTTGAAGAAAATATTTCTGAGTGGCCAAGACAAAATGGTGGTGGAGGAAAAACAATAATTCTTTCCGGAGATAATATCGAAAAAGCTGCAATAAATTTTTCACTAATTCATGACAATAACATTCCAAGTTCCTCTCAAGCAAAAGCCTTAAGCTTAAAAAAAGGAGATGAATTCATTGCGTCTGGACTATCTGTAATTTCTCACCCATCAAATCCAAAAGTACCCACCAGTCATATGAATGGAAGAATATTTATTATTCATAACAAAAAAGAAATAAAAAAATGGTGGATTGGTGGCGGCTTTGATTTAACACCTTACGTTCCTTATAAAACAGATGCTGAGTTATGGCATAAAGGAGCAAAAGATTTTTTAAATAAATTTAATAAAACTTATTATTCAAAATTTGCCAAAAATTGTGATGAATACTTCTATCTTCCACACAGAGACGAACAGAGGGGTATAGGGGGGATCTTCTTTGATAACTTGAAACATAAAAACATAACAAGCTCACTTAGCTTATTAGCAAACATGTTTGAAACGTATCTAACTAGTTATAAAAAAATAATAAATAGAAGATTAAACTCTAAATTTTCAATAAATGAAAAAGAATTTCAGTTATATAGACGCGGAAGATATGTAGAGTTTAATTTGCTTTTTGATAGGGGTACGAAGTTTGGTATTGAATCAGGAGGAAGAACAGACTCAATTCTAGCTTCACTGCCTCAAAATGTTGCTTGGCCAGGCAAATTAACGAGTAAGCAAATTTCCATGAACAAAAAACTTAATGACTTTTTATCAAATGATTGGCATGCATAAAAATGGAATATAAGTTAGGTGTAGTTGGCTCTCCAATTGAGCACTCACTGTCTCCGGAGATTCATAATATTTTTGCGCAGGAGCTAAGTATTAAAATCAGCTATGAGAAATATCTTGTTAATGCCGGCGAGCTTAGCAGCTTTTGTAATCAATTTTTCGACAACCCTAGCGCATTAGGATTAAACGTAACTCTTCCATTAAAAAAAGAAGTGCTTGAGCTTGACGCGAACAAATCCAATATTGTTAATAAAATTCATTCAGCTAACACCATAAAGAAAAGCAATGAATCATTATATTTGCATTCCACTGACGGCCAGGGACTTGTAAATGACCTAAGCAAAAAAGGCATATCAATCAAAGAAAAAAAAGTATTAATACTTGGAGCAGGTGGCTCAGCTGCCAGCATAATCCCAGTAATTAGTGGTTTCAATCCAATCAGCATCGAGATCGCCAATAGAAGCGAAGAAAATGCAAAGAAATTAATTGGTAGGTTCGGGGAATCTGTTTCTCTTCATGAATACGAGCTTAGCCCAGATATAGTTATAAATTCCTCTTCTGCTGGCCATGATTCATCAGTGCCTGAATTCTTTAAAAACTTAAAAATTTCTAAAGACTGCATTCTATATGATTTGAGTTATGGTAATCCTCACAAACCAACAAGAAACTGGTTTAAAAAATATTCTCAGCACATATATTCTGGAGAGGGTATGCTGGTGGAGCAAGCAGCTCTTTCATTTGAGTATTGGTTTGGAAAAAAACCAACTACAAAAAATATTATTAATGAAATACTATGAATAAGCAGCAACTGAAGTTCATTGCAGGAGCCATTTGTCCAAAATGCAAAGCTCTTGATAGAATTGCAGTCACTTATGACGATGAAAAAATCATCTGTGTTAGCTGTGATTTTGAAGAGCTTAAACCTAAAAACCCACAAGAAGAAAACAAAATTAAAAAGCTTTAAAAGATTAGGTACATTGTTGTTGAATTTTCCTTTAAATCCCCCTAGAAGTAAGCTCTAAATGAGGCTATCATAGCGACCGTAAATCGTTAATTAATTGATATTTAACTGTAAATTCACATTATTTTTATTTATAATTGATTATACAAATAATTTATTTTATTCAGAAAACGGCACAAGGGATCACAATGTATAATATTCGTTCAACTTTTATCAGTTCGTTTACAATTTTTTTAGGTTTAATCTTTAGTCAGTCAGCTTTTGCAGAATGGAATGCCCTTAACATGACTGAGGGTGTAACCGACATTAGTAGAGAAGTTTTTGGTCTTCACATGTTCATCTTTTGGATCGTTGTTGCCATCGGTGTTCTTGTCTTCGGTGTCATGTTTTATTCAATGTATGCACATACAAAGAAGAAAAATCCAGAGCCAGCTAGTTTTCATGAAAATACAAAACTAGAAATACTTTGGACTGTTATTCCTTTTGTAATATTAATTAGTATGGCGGTACCAGCAACGAATACATTACAGAAAATGTATGCAGACGAAGAGGGCGATATAAATATCCAAGTAGTCGGTTATCAATGGAAATGGGAATACAGGTATTTAGAGGATGGTGTTAACTTTTTCTCCAACTTAACCACTGATCAAGACGAAATTTACAATCAAATACCAAAAGGTGAACATTATCTGCTTGAAGTTGATGAGCCGGTTGTGATCCCCACTGGTAAAAGAATCAGATTTTTAATTACAGCAAATGACGTAATACACTCTTGGTGGGTGCCAGATTTTGCAATCAAGCAGGATGCTATTCCAGGCTTCATTAATACCGCTTGGACAATTGTAGATGAGCCAGGTATATATAGAGGTCAATGTACGGAATTATGTGGAAAAAATCATGGCTTCATGCCAGTAGTTGTAAGAGCAGTCACCCCCGAAGATTATGATCTTTGGGTAGCAGAAAAAAAACAGGCAGCCTTTGAACTTGCCCAGCTCACTGAGAAAGATTGGACCATGGAAGAGTTAGTTGCAAAAGGAGAAGGTGTTTATCAAATGAACTGCGTTGCCTGTCATCAGGTGAATGGAGCAGGAATTCCTGGAATCTTTCCCGCACTCGCAGGCAGCGACATAGTTTTAAACAATAAACCTCGCAACGTAGAAATATTGATGGAAGGAGTTCAGGGTGCTGCAATGCAATCTTTTGCGAATCAACTTTCTGAAGTTGATATGGCAGCTGTTATTACATATACAAGAAGAGCTTGGGGCAATGATGCAAAAGGAGACGGTGAAATTGTTGTTCCAAAAGAAATTGTCGATTATAAAGAAAACAAAATTAAGATATAGGAAGTAAATATGAGCGCAGTTATAGAATCTCATGATGATCACCATCACGGTCCCGCAAAGGGCTTAACACGATGGTTATTCACCACAAACCATAAAGATATTGGCACTTTATACCTTTGGTTTAGCTTTGCGATGTTCTTAATTGGTGGAGCAATGGCTTTGGTAATTAGAGCAGAGTTATTTCAGCCTGGTATGCAAATCGTAGAGCCAGAATTTTATAACCAGATGCTTACTTTGCATGGCCTAATAATGGTCTTTGGAGCAGTGATGCCAGCCTTTGTAGGGCTAGCTAATTGGCTTGTTCCTATGATGGTTGGTGCCCCAGATATGGCATTACCTAGAATGAATAATTTGAGTTTTTGGATTTTGCCTTTTGCTTTTCTCATGATGCTTTCCTCTTTATTTATGGAGGGAGGAGCACCGAATTTTGGTTGGACTTTCTATGCTCCACTATCCACAACATATGCACCACCCAGTGTTACTTTTTTCATTTTTTCTGTTCACATTCTCGGAGCTTCATCAATTATGGGAGCTATTAATGTGATTGTAACTATTATGAATATGAGAGCTCCAGGAATGACTTTAATGAAGATGCCATTATTTGTTTGGTCATGGCTCATAACAGCATATTTGTTGATAGCAGTTATGCCTGTCCTAGCAGGAGCAGTAACCATGATGCTAATGGATATCCACTTTGGAACCAGTTTCTTCAATGCTGCAGGTGGTGGAGACCCAGTTCTTTTTCAACATATTTTCTGGTTCTTTGGTCACCCTGAAGTTTACATAATGATATTACCGGCCTTCGGAATTGTTTCGCACATAATTTCTACTTTCTCTAGGAAAGAGCTTTTCGGTTACTCGTCAATGGTTTGGGCAATGGTTTCAATTGCTATTCTTTCTTTCGTTGTTTGGGCTCATCATATGTTCACTGTTGGAATGCCATTAGCAGCTGAACTATTTTTTATGTGGGCAACCATGCTAATCGCAGTTCCTACAGGAGTTAAGGTTTTTAATTGGGTTGCAACTATGTTTAGGGGCTCAATAACTTACGAAACACCTATGTTGTTTGCAATAGCATTCGTTGTTCTATTCACGATCGGCGGGTTTTCTGGGCTAATGCTTGCTATTACACCAGCTGACTTTCAGTATCATGATACATATTTTGTTGTTGCTCATTTCCATTATGTACTCGTACCTGGAGCAATATTTTCAATTATGGCTGCAGTATATTACTGGCTTCCTAAATGGTGTGGAAACATGTATGACGAAAGACTAGGTCGCTTGCACTTTTGGCTTTCTTTTATTGGTGTAAACGTTACATTTTTCCCACAGCACTTTATTGGGTTAGCTGGAATGCCTAGAAGGATTCCTGATTACGCGCTTCAGTTTGCGGACTGGAATATGGTATCTACTGTTGGAGCTTTCTTGTTTGGTGCTTCTCAAATACTCTTCCTATTTATTGTTGTAAGAACAGTTATGGGTGGGAAGAAGGCTACTCCTGAAGTCTGGGAGGGAGCCCAAGGTTTGGAATGGACAGTTGATTCTCCTCCTCCATACCACACATTTTCAACACCACCAGAAGTTAAGTAATTATGAATGAGGGTGGCAAAAAGACTATCAAGATGCTTTCACTTGCAGTGTTGGGCATGTTTTTCTTTTCTTTTGCCTTGGTCCCTCTTTATGATGTCTTCTGCGAAGTCACTGGATTGAATGGAAAGATCGACTTATCTCCAACCAGAATTGCCGAAAGCGATATTTCAGAGGGTAGAGATATTACTGTTCAATTTGTTTCTCATAATAACGAACAGATGCCGTGGGATTTTGGTCCTTCTGATGAGGTTATAAACATAACCACTGGTAAATATTACACAGCCACCTACTATGTTAAAAATACAACCAGCAGAGCGATGGTGGCTCAAGCTATTCCAAGCGTTGCACCATCGAATGCAGCTGCGCATTTAAAAAAATTGGAATGTTTTTGCTTTGAGCAACAAATCTTAAGGCCAGGTGAAGAAGCCCTGCTACCCGTCAGACTTATTTTTGATAATGAATTACCAGATAATATTAATAATATTGTTCTTTCGTACACAATCTTCGATGTTACCGAAGACAATTTAGATGAATTAGCTAGTTATATGCATGAGCATCGTGACGATCATCACTCAATGGGGAGTTAGAAATGAGCACTTACGAAAAATACTATGTACCGGAGCAGAGCAGGTTTCCAATCTATGCTGCGACTTCTTTATTTATTCTAGTTATGGGTGCCGCCAGCACAATCAATTCATTGGGACAGCCTGACAGCATGGCTAAGTACATACTTTATGCTGGGCTTGCATCTTTTGGTGCTACCTTATTCTTTTGGTTTCGAAAAGTTGTTCAAGAACATTTAGCAGGACTGGATAGTGCTCAGCTAAATCAATCATTTGTTTACGGAATGGCATGGTTCATTTTTTCAGAAGTGATGTTTTTCGCAGCATTTTTTGGTGCATTATTTTATGTAAGAACATTTTCAGTTCCATGGCTTGGCGGTGAGGGAGAAAAAGGCTTAGCAAATATGCTATGGGAAAATTTTCAGTCAACTTGGCCACTTTTGACGACTCCAGATTTGGGTGCTGCTTACACTGTTCCTGAAAAAAGTATGGCTTTTCCTGGATGGGATAAAATATTAACTTGGCTTCCATTGTGGAACACAGTCGTTCTTCTAAGCTCTAGCGTAACTGTTCATATGGCACACATTAATTTAAAAGCTGCAAATAAAAACAAGTTTAATATTTGGCTGGGCGTTACCGTCTCACTTGCAATATTTTTTGTTTTTCTTCAGGCGCTTGAATATTACGAAGCTTACGAACACTATGGCTTAACTTTAAATTCTGGAATTTATGGGTCAACTTTCTTTATGCTAACAGGGTTCCACGGCTTTCATGTGATGATGGGCGGTCTTATGTTGTCAGTGATGCTGATCAGATCAGTTTTTTATAATCACTTTAAACCAGACCCTCATGAGCACTTTGGTTTTGAAGCAGCATCTTGGTACTGGCATTTTGTTGATGTTGTTTGGGTGATGCTATTTATGTTTGTTTATATACTTTAAGAGCCCCACGGCACTGAGTTGCCAAGCTCTCCGGTATACAAGCCATAAGCTACTAATATAAGAAGCAAGGTAGCCAGTGATACTCTAACCCCCAAGCTTATTACTGTTCCTTTGCTACTGCCTCTGTCTTTGAACAGAAAGAACAGACCACTCGTTAAACTTAGAAGTATTAAAATAATTAAGATGAATATAGCAGGCTTTAACCACATTATTTGATTGTAACTTAAACCTATAATGAATTATTTAGAATTAATAAAAAAAAATTCAGCTTTATCAGTTTTTAGCTTCTTTTTTATAATAGTATTTTTCTCCCTTGGAATTTGGCAGGTTTACAAAGGAAATCTTAAAGCAAAAGAAGAAAAGGAATTTTACTCCTATAAACCGAGCATCCCTTATTCTCAATCACTTCAGGAGTGGTCAAATGTTTCTATTGAGGGAAGGTTTGATTCCTCAAGACAAATACTTTTTGACAATCAGCTTTTGGATGGCAAACCAGGATATAAAGTTTATACGCCATTTATTTTCTTGGATGATCGACTAATCATGGTAAATAGAGGGTGGTTATCAAAAGCGGATATGAATCAATTGTCGCCAATGCTTGATGTGACATCTAAAACAAAAAAAATTACAGGAATAATCTATCGCCCAGAAAAAAATATCACCTTTGGAGATAATCTTATTACTGAAAGTTGGCCAAAGATTAGCCAGCTACGAGACACAAATTTTTATAGCAAACAGTATTCAGAGTCAGTCGAAAATTTCTTTTTACACCTTGATGCAAATCATCGGGAAGTACTAACTTTTCAAGAAATTGTCCCCTTTACCATCTCATCCACTAGGCATTTTGGGTACGCTTTTCAGTGGTTTGTCATGACAATAGTCCTTACAGCAATGTATTTTTTTACTATAAACAAACAGGAACGAGAATGAATAATAGGATTTTTCTAATCTTTCTATTAGTAACGCCACTAATTGTAATTATTGGATCAACGCTAGCATTTAACCTTGGGTACTCACCTGAGAACACAAAAAATAACGGGACTTTTTTTGATAGTTATTTTGAAGTTGATCCAAAATCGTTAGTTGATGAGAGTGGATCCGTAATTGAATTTGAGGATGGTAAGTGGGTATTGGGTGTCTATTACAATAATGATCTTAATTTTGAGAATGCACTTTATGTAATGCGACAGCTAAATGTTGCTCTTAACAGAGATATATTCAAGCTTAAAAGAATTTTTGTTCAATCAAAGTCTTTTCAACCAAATGCACAATTATTAGAAGATTTTCCGCGAATTGAAATTTTTAATGATGTAAATGATATGTTCATAAATCAAATTGAACAAAATACTACAGATTATTTCTCAACCCCTCGAATTTTTGTCATAGATCCATACGGTCGGGCAGTAATGTTTTTTGATGCTTCAATGGATCCAAAGTTAATCCTAAAAGATTTAAAGGTGCTTATATGAATATAAAAAATGTATCTCTCTTCGGAATTCTATTTGCTTTCGTGGTTATAGCTCTAGGTGCTTGGACCAGATTAGTTGATGCTGGGCTGGGATGTCCTGACTGGCCAGGATGTTATGGCTTTGTTTTTTTTCCAACTACTGAGGCAGAAGTTGCACTCGCTGAGCAAAGATATCCAGCATTTCCATATGAGATAGATAAAGCTATTCCAGAGGTTGTTCATAGATATTTTGCCGCTGCACTTGGCTTGCTTGCAATTTTTATTGTGTACTTAACCCATAAAACTGAAGACAAACAAAACAAAAGAATTTCAATTTTTTTATTGATATTCATCTGCTGCCAGGGATTATTTGGCTATTTAACTGTAAGCCTTAAGCTGCTGCCCATCATAGTAACTACTCATCTATTTGGGGGCTTTATTACTCTTTCCACATTCTTTTATTTGTACATTAAAAATTCTAATTTTTTCAAAAACTTTCAAATCGGTCATTTAAAAAATCTAGCGATGTTTG